>Ga0136615_10001835_pt1 | contig 10393 bp, 10 predicted proteins | sample AntDrymUQ2882206_2_FD_106647 | JGI IMG/M metagenome (GOLD analysis project Ga0136615, IMG submission 106647) | Polar desert sand microbial communities from Dry Valleys, Antarctica - metaG UQ288 (22.06) | ecosystem: Environmental > Terrestrial > Soil > Desert | place: Antarctica: Dry Valley...
CGATGATGGTGACGTAGGCCTTCACCGGATCGGCGTGCTTGGTCAGTCCGAGCGGAAACGAAGGTTCGTCGTAGGGCGTGCTCACGTCCACGATCCCCGCTATGCCCGCACCACCGGATCCGAGTGCCGAGGCTCGCCTTCCCGAAGCTCCCGCCTGTTCGATCGAGCGCGCCCGGGCGTGGTCAATCAGCATGGGGAGCATCTTCACCCGCTGTGTGCCGACGACGACGTCAATCATGTCGGAGCGTTGGAGCAGGTGACTCCCCTCCTGCTGCGCGACACAGCCGGTGACCGCCACGATGGGCGCTCTCCCTGTGACGCGTGCGAGTCCTTTGAGGGCGCCCAGACGTGCGTACAGCTTGTCCTCGGCTTTCTCACGAACGCTGCAGGTGTTGATGACGACCACGTCGGCGTCGGTCTCATCGCGCGCGACCTCGTAGCCGGACGCCTCGAGCAACCCCGCCATTCGCTCGGAGTCGTGGACGTTCATCTGGCAGCCGTAAGTCTCGATGAAGTATTTCATTGAATATTTAATCGTCTCATGAATAACAGTGCATAAGTATCCAGGAGCCCCCAAGGCCGCAGCCTCTAGCCCAGGCCTAGGCGTCAGGCCAAGCCCCAGGCGTCTCTCCGGGGGGCGCTGGCTCCAGCATCAAGCTTGTCTCTTCGTGCCCGTCGTGCCCGTCGTGCGCGTCGCGGAGAGCAGTTCGGCGGCGCTGGCCTGCGCGCGCTCGCCTGCGTTGGCGCCGGCGATCATACGTGCGATTTCCTCTACCCGATCCTCATCTGCCAGGCGTCGGACGGTTGTCACCGTGCGCGACCCGCGAACCTTCTTTTCGATATGGAAGTGCGTCGCGCCCGCCGCAGCGATTTGCGGCAGGTGGGTGATGCACAACACTTGAAAGCGCTCGCCCAGCGTCCGGAGCTTCTCCCCTACCACCGTCGCTACTCGCCCGCCGATGCCGGCGTCGACCTCGTCGAAGATCAGCGTCTTGCCGGACTGCTCCGCGGCCGCGAGCGTCTTGAGGGCGAGCATCACGCGCGACAGCTCCCCGCCCGACACGATCTTCGCCAGGGGACGAAGGTCCTCGCCAGGATTGGCCGACAGGTAAAACTCTCCGGCATCGACACCGCGTTCGGACCAGTGCGCTTCATCCTCAGAGGTGGTCAGCCGGACTTCGAAGCGCGTCTGCTCCATCGCCAGATCCGCGAGCTCGCGTTCCAGCGCGCGGGCGAACGTTGTCGCCGCGGCCCGACGGACGCGCGACAGCTCCTTCGCCAAGCCAAGGTATTCGGTGGATGCTCCGGACAACTCCGCCTCGAGGGTGGCCGCGGACGCGGAGCCCCCGGTGAGCGCTGCGTGCTCCCCCGCCAATGCGTCCCGCTTGGCAATGGCGTCCTGCAGGGTCGGGCCGTGCTTCCGTTTCAATCGTTCGAGCGTTGCCAACCGTTCCTCGACCTGCTCCAGGCGGCTCGGGCTGGAGTCGATGGAGGCAGAATAATCGCGCAGCGCGAACGCGAGATCTTCGAGCTGCGCTTTGACCGGCTCGCGCTGATCGAGATGCGCTGCGAAACGCGGGTCGATCGCGGCGAGCTCGCCGACTCGTTTCCAGACCCGCCCGAGCTGGGTCATGACCGACTCTTCGGCGTCGTACAGCTCGCCATAGCTTTCCGCACAGAGCCGCTGGATGGTGTCGGCGCTGCGCAGCACCTGGCGCTGGGCGGCCAGGGACTCGTCTTCGTCCGCAACAAGGCCAGCCCCGGTCAGCTCGCGCAACTGGAATTCGACCAGGTCGAGCCGGGCGGCACGCTCGCGGCTGTCCATGCGGAGCCGGTCCAGTTGCTGACGGACCGTCTGCACGTTCCGAAAAGCGTGGGCCACGTGCTGCTGTCCGGACAGGTGTCCGGCCCAGGCGTCGAGCAGCGGCAAATGCTGCTCCGGATCGAGAAGTTGCTGGTGTTCATGTTGGCCGTGCAGTTCCACGAGACGGCTGGCCAGGTCCTTGAGCGCCGAGGCGGTGGCCAGCGCGCCGGAGATGAAGGCCCTGCTGCGGCCCTGGGCTGTGATTTCGCGCCTGAGCACGACTTCTTGCTCACCATCCTCGAAAATTGCTTCAACGACGGCCAACTCGGAGCCGGTGCGGACCAGATCTTGCGAGGCTCGACCGCCCAGGAGGAGGCCAACGGCTTCCACAAGAATTGATTTTCCCGCACCGGTCTCACCCGTGAGAATATTGAACGAATGTTCAAAATCAACCGTGACCGACTCGATAACCGCCAGGTTGCGGATCGCCAGATAACGAATCACAAGTCCCTACGTATCATGGGTTTGACAGATTTTCCTACCGTGTGGTACCGTTGCACGCGTCCGCGCTATCCCAGCAGCGCCCACCACAACAGAACGACATCGGAGGGCTTGTTGCCAACGCCTGGCTTGTTTGTCCTGGCACAGCAACTGGAAGGCAGTGCTGTGTCCGCCCAGGAAAGTGCCCAAGGCACTACGGGAAGCGTAATCGACCTCATCGCCGATGCTTCCCCGGTTTCTCAGGCGGTCCTGATTATTCTCCTCATTTTTTCGGTGGTCTCGTGGGCGGTCGTGATTTACAAGGCGATCGCTTTCCGGAAAATCGAGCAGCAGACGTCGACGTTTCTCGACGTGTTCCGCCGCAGCACCAAGTTCTCCGAGGTGCAGGCCGTCTGCAAATCGCTCGAGGGGAGCCCGCTGGTCGGCATGTTCCAAGCCGGCTACGCCGAGCTGAACCTCCAACTCCGGCAACCGGCGGCGAACAGTCCGGCGACGGCGTCGGCGCGTCCAACGTTGAAGAGCCTCACCGCCGTCGACCGCGCGCTGCTGCGTGCGTCGTCCGTCGAGGTCAACAAGCTGGAGAAACGCGTGCCTTTTCTCGCGACCACGGCGGCCATCACCCCGTTCATCGGCCTGTTCGGTACGGTGTGGGGGATCATGGTGTCGTTTTTCAACATCGGCACGCAGGGGTCCACCGACCTGGCCGTCGTGGCCCCCGGCATTGCGGAGGCGCTGATTGCCACGGCCATGGGTTTGTTTGCGGCCATCCCGGCGGTCTACTTCTACAACCACTTCAGCACCAAGGTGAAGATCTACGCATCGGAGATGGATGACTTCGCGCTGGAGTTCCTCAACATCGCGGAGAGGAACTTCACGTAATGCCGAAAGCCATGGCTGCGGCGGACACGGGCGGCCGCGGGCGCCGCGGGCGGCGCGTGTCCAGCACGCTCTCCGAGATCAACGTGGTGCCTCTTGTCGACGTCATGCTGGTGCTGCTCATCATCTTCATGGTGGCGGCGCCGATGCTCCAGCGCGGCATCGAAGTGAACCTGCCGGTTGGGCGGCAGACGGAAAAGATGACCGACGTGCGGATGTACATCACCGTGCCGCTGAGTTTCCGGACCGACCGGCGCGTCCATATTGACGATGAGTCGGTACCGCTCGATGTGTTGGCGGAGCGGATGCGACAGGCGATGATTGGGAAGGATCAGCGGGAGATCTTTCTCCGGGCGGACGCCGAAATCATGACGCAGGAACTCATGGACGTGATCAGCATGCTGAAAGAGGGGGGCATCGAGCGCGTCGGGATCGTGGCGCTGGAGCGTGCCAACCGCTAATGGATGCTGTTTCCCAAATCCTCGCGGCGAGGTCACAGGATGTCGGCAGCATGCAGGGCGTGCTCGGCGCGTCCCTGCTGGTCCACCTTGGCTTGGTGGCGGTGATCTTCTTCGCGCCTGGCGGCTGGTTTGGCGAAATCGCACACGAGCCCGAGGTGGTGATGACCCTCAGCCTCGCCGGGCCGGTCGGCCCACGCGATGGCGGCATGACGCCGATGGGGGGCCGGCCTGTGCAGGCCATCAGCGAAACAAAGCGCGCGATCGAGCCCGTGCGTCCCCCGGCGGCCAAGGCGCCGGAGATGATCGAGCCGAAGAAGACCGCGCCGAAGAAAGCAGAGGCCAAGGTCACGGACACGGCGAAGACACCGACGGGCCGCACGCCAACCAGGGGCGAAGAGGTTCGCAAAGGGAGTGCGGTGTCGGCCGCGCAGTCGGTCCGCGGTCAGGGGTTTGGCTTGTCCTCAGGCGGCGGCGGCACGGGCAGCGTGCTCCACACCGCGAACTTCTGCTGTCCCGAATACGTGGCCCTGATGCTCGAGGCCATCCGCGACCGCTGGGACAACAACCAGCAGGCGGCCGGCGTGACGGTGATGAAGTACACGATCCAACGCGATGGCCGCATCACCAACATCGAATTGGAACGCTCCAGCGGCTATCCCGCCCTGGATTACATGGCGCAGCGTGCGCTGCAGGCGACTCGCCAGTTGCAGCCGCTCCCCGGCGCGTTCACTGAACCGTCGTTAACGGTGTCCCTCACATTCGAGTACTCCCGCTGATGAAATCACGCGCCTTTCTTCTTTATGTGCTTCCGGTCGTCGCGTCCGTTGGCGTTGTGCTCGCCCAGCAACCACCGCCGCCGCCGGGCGGCGAGCAGCCTGCGCCACCACAGCAGCCGTCGACCATCGTGCTGCGGCTGACCGGCGACCCGGGCGTGGCGCCTCGGCTGGCGGTTCCGGACTTTCTGGCAACCTCAGGGGACAAGGAAACCCAGCAGATTGCCCGCACGATTGCCGAGGTGCTCTGGGCCGACCTGCAGTACGAGCGTGAGTTCACCATGATCCCGCGCGACACCTATCGCACGATTCCGGTTGCACCAGCCATTGGCGCGCCGCCCTTCGATCGCTGGCGCGAGCTGGGCGCCGACGGTCTGGTCATGGGTGCCGTCACCAAATCGGGCGACACGGTCCGCGTCGAGATGCGGCTCTATCAAATCGCATCGCAGCAGCAGATTTACGCCCGCGAATACACCGGGTCTGCGGCCAACGCCCGCCTCTACGCGCACACGATCTCAGATGAGATCCACCAGTCGCAGCGCAATTTACGAGGTGTCGCCCGGACCAAGCTGGCCTTTGTGTCCGACCGCAATCGTGAGCGCGTCATCGGCACGGTCGAAAACCGCGACGTCAAGGAGGTCTACATGGCCGACTACGACGGCGCGAATCAACGCCGCATCACCGTCGGTCGGCAGTTGAACAACTCACCGACCTGGTCTCCCGACGGCCGTGCCATCGCCTACACGTCCTGGCGGACCGGTTTCATGGACATCTTCATCTCCCGTATCTACGAGGGGACGATGTCCAACCCCGCCAAGGGGACGCCCAATGCGCAGAACTCGCTGCCGATGTTTTCTCCGGATGGCACTCGCCTGGCGTTTACCTCGAATCGCGACGGCAACCCGGAGCTCTACGTGATCAACGTCGATGGCAGCGGCCTTCGCCGCGTGACGAATCATCCCGCGATCGATACGACGCCGACCTGGTCGCCGACCGGGACGCACCTGGCCTTCACCTCGGACCGCGGCGGCTCCCCGTCCATTTACATTGTCGGTGTGGACGGGCTCGGCTTGCGGCGGGTCACGTTCGAGAATTCCGATCGCGCCACGTGGTCGCCCGCCCCGCGCAACGAGCTCGCCTACACGGCGCGGACGGGGCCCGGCTACGACATCAAGGTGTTGAATATCGCAACCAATGAGACGCGGCAACTGACCTTCGGCCAGGGCACCAACGAGAGCCCGGCGTGGGCCCCAAACGGCCGCCATCTCGCGTTCTGGTCGACACGTTCGGGGCTCGCGCAGATCTTCACGGTCGATTACGACGGCGCCAATATCCGGCAGATCACGCGCGACGGCAACAACCAGCAGCCACACTGGTCGCAATAACAGCGGTTCTTCACCAAGGTTCTCGACGGGGGTTCTTCACGACAGTTCCCCGCCGGTTCGTCACGGTGGTTCAATAAAGGTTCATGACGATGGTTCAGACAAGAAACAAGATAGCGGCCCTGGCGATTACGGCGATGGTGGTGAGCCTGGCAGCAGGGGCGTGTGCGAAGAAGGTGCCGCCCATCGCAAAGCCGGCGCCGCCGGGGACTGTGGGGACAACGACGCCGCCGCCCGGCCCGCCCGAGCCCGTGTCCGAGCCGACGATCGTGCCGCCGATGCCCATTCCCGAAGACGCCATCGGATCCAAGTCGCTCGATGACCTCAACCGTGATTCACCGCTGCAGCCGGTGTTCTTCGCACTCGACAGCTCCGATATCGGCGCAGATGGTCAGGCGGCGTTGCAGCAGAACGCCGGTGTGCTGAAGCAATACGGCACGTGGCAGATCACGGTCGAGGGGCACGCCGACGAACGCGGCTCGGCCGAGTACAACCTTGCCTTGGGCGAACGGCGCGCGCTTGCGGCCCGCGATTATCTGGTTTCGCTGGGTATCGCCGCCACGCGTGTGCGGACAGTGAGCTACGGTAAAGAGTTCCCATTCGATCAGGCGCGAACGGAAGAGGCATTCTCGAAGAACCGGCGCGCGCACTTTGTCATTACGGCCAAATAGGGATAATCAGATCATGAGGACCCTCATCATTGCGCTGGTCTTACTCACCGCGGCGCTACCGGCGCACGCCCAGAATCGTCGCGAGATGCAGATGATGGCGGACATCCGCATGCTGCAGGAACAGAATCAGCAGCTCCAGGTCACGCTGGCGGCCATGGCCGAGGCGATCAGGGCCATCAACGGACGGTTCGACGAGCAGGCGGCTGCCACCCGCAAGGGCTTCGCCGATCAGGGACTCAAGATCGATCAGTTCGGCAGCGAGCTGCGCGTGGTGCGCGAGGGCGTGTCAGAGACTGGCGTGCGCCTCGGACAGCTGTCGCAGGAGATCGAAGCCGTGCGCCTGTCGATCCCGCAGTACCCGCCGCCCGCCGCGCCGGTGCCCTTCGATCCGTCGGCAAACCCGTCCGCTACAGATCCCAATGCGGCGGCGCCAGTGACGCCTTCCATGCCGCAACCAGCTGGGGCCGGTGTGTCGCCGCAGCGCATGTTCGAAACCACCCGCGCTGACTATCACAACGGTCAGTACGACCTGTGCGTCAGCGGGTTCGAGATGTATCTTCAGACCTTCCCGCGCAGCGAGCTGGCGCACGAAGCGCAGCATCTGATTGGCGAGTGTCACTACCTCGATGGCGATCACCAGGCGGCCGTGGCAGCCTATACGCAGGTCATCGTGAATCATCCGCGCAGCACCTCGGCACCCGACGCATCTTACAAGCGAGGGCTGGCACTCGAGCAGCTCGGCCAAGCTGCGCGCGCCCGTGAGTCGTGGGAGGCCACGATCAAGAATTACCCGAACACGACGGCGGCGCGATTGGCGAAGCAGAACCTCGATCGGTTGAACAAAGGGAAACCGCCGGCGTAACGCAAAAACTCCCACAAGTACGCACAACATCCGCGGCGGTTCTTCACCAAGGGTCTTTACGAGGATTCTTCACGGTCGTTCCCACGAGGGTTCTCCTCGGTCGTTCCGCCGCCGGTTCGTCACGGGCCGAGGTCTTCCATAGCGGTTTCTACAAAGGTTCATCGCACCGGTTGGTTGAGGTTCGCTACAATGGTCCGCGCTGTCTTGCGACGAACCTGCACGAGAACCCTCGTCAAGAACGATCCTGTGAACGCCCGTGACGAACCGTCGTGAGAACCGTTGTGAAGAACCGTCGTGGAGAACGGATGTTGAGAACCACTGTCGTGAGGTCAGGAAAGGTAGCGGCGAATCATGGGTAGCGTGAACAAGGTGATTCTGGTGGGCAACCTCGGACGTGATGCCGAGGTGAAGGTCACGGCCAGCGGGCAATCCGTGGCGAGCTTCAGTATCGCCACGACCGAGACGTGGACCAAGGACGGCGAGAAGAAAGAGAAGACGGAGTGGCACCGCATCGTGCTGTGGGGACGGCAGGCCGACACCCTGCAGCCGTACCTGACCAAGGGTAAGCAGATTTACGTCGAGGGCCGGCTCGAAACGCGCAACTGGGAGAAAGACGGCCAGAAGCACTACACCACCGAAGTCAAAGCCGATCGCATCGTCCTGCTCGGTGGCGGGCGCGGCGGCGACCGCTCGGCCGGCGATCGCAGCGACTCTGGTTACACCGATCCGCTCGCCAACGCCGCGCCGATCACCGACGACGACATCCCCTTCTAAGTCGTGCGGCCGTAGCGGTCCTCGAGGCGAACCACATCTTCGACCTCCGGCGTCGAGACTTCGAAGATGTCGGTTTCCTCGAGTGCCGTCATACGGTGCACCGTGGGCGGCACCACGTGGACGGATTCGCCGGCCCCCATCTCACGTTTCTGTAAGACGCCGTCGGCGTCGCCCATTTCGAACAGGATGCGGCCCTGGAAGACGAAGATCACTTCGTCTTTCTTATTGTGATACTGCAGGCTGAGGGCTTCCCCTTTGTTGATATGAATCTGCTTGCCGACGTAACGGTCCGTGTAGGCCCACCACAATTCCCAACCCCACGGTTTCTCGACTCTACGCATGGTGCTCCTTCACTTGCGGCTTTCAGCTCTTGGCTCTTTCAGCGTGAAGCTTGGGTGCTGATAGCTGATAGCGTCAGCGGTTTCGCGAGGCGGCGGACGTGGCCAGCGCCTCCAACAGATAGGTCTGGATTTCCTCCGCGGTCGCCAGCGTCAGCGCATGGCTCGCCAGTGCGCGCGCGTGGTCGGCGCGGATGTCGTGAATGGCCTGCCGTGCCAGCGGGATGGCAGCCGGTGTCATGCTGAAGTCCGTCAGTCCGAGGCCAATCAGCAGGCCGAGCAGCGCCGGGTCCGACGCCATCTCGCCGCACAACGACACCGGAACGCGGTGCCGTCGCGCCGCCCGGCACACCATGCGAATCAGCCGGAGCACGGAGGGGTGCAGGGGCTCGTAGAACTCGGACATGCGATCGTCGGTCCGGTCCACCGCCAGGCAGTACTGGATGAGATCGTTGGTGCCGATGGTGAGGAAGTCCACCTCGCGAGCGAGCAGGTCGGCCGCCACCGCTGCGGCCGGCACCTCCACCATCGCGCCGACGGCGGGCGCCGCAAGGCCCAGTTCTGCCGAGACCTCGACGAGCATGCGCCTGGCCTGGCGCATTTCGTGGACGCCGGTTACGAGCGGAAACATCACGCGCAGCCGGCCGTGCGCGCCCGCCCGGACCAGCGCACGCAACTGCGTCCGTAAAAGGCCAGGACGCGCGAGGCCGAGCCTCAGGCCGCGTAACCCGGCCCTTCCCCGGCGCCGTTCGCCGCCGTATGCGAGCTGACGCTCGTCCACGTCGAAGGTGCGGATGGTCACCGGCTGTGGCGCGACCTGCTCGATGAGGCTCCGGTACATAGCGTACTGCGCCTCTTCGGTGGCGCTGCCGAGTGACTGGCCCGACAGCATGAACTCTGATCGATACAGCCCGACGCCCTCGGCGCCGTGTTCGCGCAGCAACGCGAGGTCCTCCAGCAGTTCCACGTTGGCCTGCAGCCGGATGCTCACGCCATCCGCTGTGAGGGCGGGTCCGCCACCGTCAACGTTCTCCCGCGTAACGGCCGGGCGCTGAAGCCGCGCCGCCACCTTGCTCCGCGCATCGTCGATGGCTTCCGGCGTCGGATCGGCGAACAGTTCGCCTGTCGTCCCGTCGAGGATGACCGGCGTGCCGGCCGCAATCTGCGCCGCAGCATCGTGCAGGCCGACGACCGCGGGGATCGTGAGCGACCGCGCCAGGATCGCCGTGTGATAGGTGCGGCTGCCGGCGTCGAGCGCAAAACCTTGGATACGGGTCCAGTCGAGCTGTGCGGCGAGAGAAGCGGTCAACTCGTCGGCGATGAGGATGGACGGGCCGTCGAGTTCGCTCAGCAGATCCCGGGCGCCCCGCACCCCGTGACGCAGGTTCATCCGCAGACGCCCCGCGACATCCGCAACGTCGTTTTCGCGTTCGCGCAGATACGGGTCCTCGAAGCTGGCGAACACGGCGCCGAGTTCTTCGTAGGCACGGTGCACGGCCCAGGCCGCATTGACGCGTTCACTGCGGATGATTTGTTCCGCACGGCCGACGAAGAGGGAGTCGTCGAGCATCAGGATCTGCGCGTCGAAAATCGCGGCCAGCTCGGCGCCACGCGCCTCCTGGATCCTCGTGCGGATGTCCTGCAGCTGCAGTCGCGACTGCTCGCACGCCGCATGCAGCGCGCCCACTTCGCGGTCCACGCGGTCAGGCGGGATGGGAAACCGAATCGCGTCGGTCCGCAGCGTGAGGATGACCGCGCGGCCGACGGCGACCCCCGGCGACACGCCAACCCCCGTCAGGCGCTGCACTTGTCTTCTCCAAAGCCGCTTTCGACGAGATGGCACAGGGCGGCGAGTGCTTCCCGTTCATCCGCCCCATCAGCGGTGATCTCGATGGTCGTGTCGAATGCCGCGGCGAGCAGCAGAATGCCCATGATGCTCTTGCCGTCCACG
>Ga0136615_10001837_pt1 | contig 10389 bp, 8 predicted proteins | sample AntDrymUQ2882206_2_FD_106647 | JGI IMG/M metagenome (GOLD analysis project Ga0136615, IMG submission 106647) | Polar desert sand microbial communities from Dry Valleys, Antarctica - metaG UQ288 (22.06) | ecosystem: Environmental > Terrestrial > Soil > Desert | place: Antarctica: Dry Valley...
CGACGGCATCGACCGCTTCACCGTAGCCGAGGGGTTCGTCCCCTTCGATGGCCGCCGGTTGTGGTCTCCCTGAGCCGGGCCGCAGCATCTCGAGGTTGTCACGCAGCTGCGCCAGCTGGCTCTCGAGGTCGACGTCACCTAGTGCCTGCGCCATCAGCTCGGCGAGCTCGCCGCGCTGCTGACGGCTGAGCGACGCCATCATCTGCTCGGTGGCCTGTTGGCGCCTTGCGAGTGAGTCGATGAGGTCGTCGACGTCGCGGGGGTTGTCCGGGAAGAACTCGCCGTGCTTGTCGATGAAGCCGTCGAACTGCTCGGCGGTGTCCTCGCCGCGGGTATGCCGGGCAAGCAGGTCGTTGAGGTCGGCGAGCATGTCGCGGACCCGCTGCATGGCTTGCGGGTCCTCACCGCTGAGTGCCTGCTTCATTCCTGCGAACTGGGCCTCGAGCACCTCATGCTGGAGCAGCTGCTTGATCTGCTCGAAGCCGGCGCGCGCCTCGGCGGCGTGCCAGTTGTAGTCGTTGAGCTCACGGACGGCGCCGCTCGTGTCGGGAGGGAGGTCGTCGAGCGTCATCTCGGCCAGCCGCGCCTCGTCGCCGTCCTCGCCGGCCAGCTGCTCACGCTCGGCCGCCAGCACCTGGTCGAGCTGCTGGCGCACCTTGTCGAGGGTGCCGCCGAGGTTGCCGCGGCGCTGGAGCCGCCGACGCTGCCGGTCGATGTCGCGGCGCAGGTCGCCGAGCCCCCGCTGGTCATCGGTCCCGCGCCGGAGCAGGTCGCGCAGGGCGTCGCGGACGGACCGCCCCTCGAGCATGTCGCGGCCGAGCTCGTCCACGGCCGCGCGGACGTCGTACGGCGCGGCGAGGGGGTCCGGACCTCCGTGCCAGGCGCCGTAGCGGTAGCCATCGGCGCGGTGACGACGGTCGCGGCGCCCACTGCCGCCGAACATCGTCAGCCCCCGTAGACCGTGACGCCGTCGACGCTGTCCTTGGAGAGCCGCCTGGTCAGATGCAGTCCCTCCAACACGAACTCGACCGCGGCTGCCACCTGTCCGCGCGACACGTTGTCCTCGCTGATGCCGAGCCCCTCCAGGACGGCCGCGAGGCCCGGCATAGTGCCGAGCTGTTGCAGCAGATCCTGCGACGTCGACAGTGGACCGGTCTTGACGGTTTCCCCCTCGGCGAAGTGGGCGGTGAATCCTGCCAGGTCGAGGCCGGTCAGCCGCTCGCGATACGTCGCAGCCACCGCCACCCGGAAGAGGTGTTCTAGGATCTCGGACTCGCGACCCTCCTCGCCCATCTCGAACTCGAGCTTGCCCTGCAAGGTGACGAGGACTCCTGGCAGGTCACCGATCCGGGCGACCGGGCTGTCCTCTCCGCGCAACGCACCGCGGCGCAACGCGGCACCGGCCATGGCTTCGGTCGCGGCGACCGCGAAGCGGGCGGACACCCCGGAGCGCTGGTCGATCGCCGACGAGCCGCGCAGCTCGTCGGTGAGACGGGCGACGACCTCCAGCAGATGGGCGGGAACCTCGGCGACGAGGTTGGCCTCCTGGGACACCAAGGCGATCTCGTCAGCGACGTCGAGCGGGTAGTGGGTGCGGATCTCCGCGCCGAACCGGTCCTTGAGCGGGGTGATGATGCGTCCGCGGTTGGTGTAGTCCTCCGGGTTCGCCGAAGCGACGAGCAGCAGGTCGAGAGGCAGCCGCAACGCATAGCCGCGGACCTGGATGTCGCGCTCCTCGAGCACGTTGAACAACGCCACCTGAATGCGCTCGGCGAGGTCCGGCAGCTCGTTGATGCCGAAGATGCCACGGTTGGCGCGGGGGAGCAGACCGTAGTGCACGGTCTCGGGGTCCCCGAGCGTGCGTCCTTCGGCCACCTTCGTCGGGTCCACGTCGCCGATCAGGTCACCGACACTGGTATCCGGCGTGGCAAGCTTCTCGCCGTACCTCCGTGAGCGGTGCAGCCATCCGACGGGCAGGTCATCGCCGGCCTCGGCGACCAGTGTGCGACAGCGCGGACAGGCGGGGGCGTAGGGGTGGTCGTTGATCTCGCAACCGGCGACGACTGGCGTCCACTCGTCGAGCAGCTCCACGAGCGTGCGCATCAGCCGGGTCTTGCCTTGGCCGCGTTCGCCTAGCAGCACGAAGTCGTGGCCGGCGAGCAGCGAGGTCTCCACCTCAGGCAGCACGGTGTCGTCGAATCCGACGACGCCCGGGAAGGCGGTCTCGCCAGACCTGAGCGTCGCGGTGAGGTTCTCGCGGATCTCCGCCTTGACAGCGCGTGCTTCGTGACCACCGGCACGAAGCTGTCCCAGGGTCGCGATCTGGGGGGCGGGGGAGTGTGGGTGGTGTGCATCTGCGGCGCGGTTCACCCCACCAAATGTACGACGGCGGCCAACTCGTCGCTGCCAACACCGTGGCCAGCTGGGTGGCGCGTCGGCGGGTCCACCGCGGCCGAAGGGCAGACAATGTGTCGCCTAAGTCTTGACTGGTGGGGTATGAGTCGGTAGGCAGGGGACAACCTTCCGGTGGGAGTGATCGACATGTCGCGCTCACCGGCCCGCGTTGCACCCACGCCGAATGAGGTACTGACAGATGACCCGTTTCTCCATGCGCTCCTCCGCCGTCGCGGCCGCCGCCGCCGCCGCAGGACTCGTTGCAGCCGCCTTGCTCGGCTCGCCTAGCGCTCAGGCCACCAGCCCCGCCCAGGCCAGCAGGGCCGACCCGACTCCCAGCGTGACCGAAGCCGACGGCAAGAACGCCGCCAGGTCGCAGGCACGTGCGGCAGCGGGAATCGAACGACAGCTCGGCACCGACGCGGCCGGTACGTACTACCAGGCGCGCAGCGACACCATGGTCGTCAACGTCACCGACCGAGGTGACTTCCGGTCGGTACGGGCGGTTGGAGCGCGTCCGCGACTAGTCGACTTCGACACCGACCAGCTGACTCGCGTCACCGATGTGCTGGCATCGCGGGCAAGCATCCCGGGCACGACCTGGGTGATCGACCCCCGAGGCAACGAAGTCGACGTCACCGCGGACAGAAGCGTGACGCGAGCCGAGATGGCCCGGCTGCGCGCGGTGACCACCCAGTTCCCAGCGCGTACGAGCCTCGACCGGATGCCGGGCCGGCTCAAGCCACTGATCAACGGTGGCCAGGCGATCTACGGTGGCGGTTCGCGGTGCTCGCTCGGGTTCAATGTCCGCAGCGGCACCACCTACTACCTCCTCACCGCCGGACACTGCACGAACATCGCGTCATCCTGGTACACCAACTCGAGCCAGACGACGTACATCGGACCACGTGCCGGCACAAGCTTCCCTGGCAACGACTACGGGATCGTGCGCTACAGCAGCAGTGTGTCGCACCCCGGCACGGTCAACCTCTACAACGGCAGCTCGCGGGACATCACCGCGGCCGCCAACGCCTACGTCGGCCAGTACGTCAGTCGCAGCGGCAGCACGACCGGTCTGCGGAGCGGGACCGTCCAGGCGTTGAACGCCACCGTCAACTACCAGCAGGGCTCGGTGTACGGCCTGATCAAGACGAACGTGTGTGCCGAGGGCGGGGACAGCGGTGGTTCGCTCTTCGACCGCAACTACGCCATCGGTCTGACCTCCGGTGGCAGTGGCAACTGCTCGACCGGCGGGACGACCTACTTCCAGCCGGTGACGGAAGCGCTGAGCGCGTACGGCGTGAGCGTCTACTGACGATTACGCTCAGCCGGAACGGGTGGCGCAGCTCGGGCTGCGCCACCCGCTCGTTCTGAAGACGCCAAGTTCCAAGACGTCTTGGGTTTCTGTTGTGGATAAGGGGAAAACTGGGTCGGGAGTGTCGGTGGGAGCAGATGGGTTGGTTTCATGTTCGAGGGGGGCGCAGCGAACCACCCAACGGTCGCGCTGGATGGTCTCACGATTCCTAGGTGTAGAGGCAGAAAGGATGACCCGCGGGGTCTAGAAGCACCCGCACGTCTTTCTGCGGTTGGTATTCCGCCTCCTCGGCTCCGAGCTCGAGCGCGTGGGCCACGGCGGTCTCAAGATTCACGACTTCGAAGTCCAGGTGCATCATCATCTGTTGCGCACCCACTGCGGGCGGCCACACCGGGCGTACGTAGTCAGGTGCGTTCTGTATCGCGAGGTAGGCAACGCCGCCGGGCGGCCCCATGGCTGCACCTTCAGGGTCTTCCTTCGAGATCTCCCATCCGAGCAAGTCCGAGTAGAAACGCGCCAGTGAATGCGCATCGGGCGCGTCAAGAACCACGCCCCACCAGTCAGACCGGGACCACCGGTCGGTCGACTCGTCAAATGTCTCGCGTCCACGCACAGACTCACATTGGCATACTCGGCAGCCGAGAAGCCACCCTCGGACTTCGCCGCGGGTGGGCGCGCAGCACCAACGCAACTACTGGCTCGCAAGCATGGCACCTACGAGCAGTCTGCTACGGCTGCGCGTGGCTAGTGTGGTCATGGTGACCGACGGCATCTCGAACGACGACCTGATCAGCTCGGCGACCCGAATCGCCAGGGTCGTCGCCGTCTGGCGCGACGATGAGGGCCTTGTCTACGTCCTGCCACCGTGTGGTCGCTGTCGGGAGTTCATCCTTCAGATCGACCCAGCCAACCTCGAGACGCTCGTGATGCTCGGCCGGGACAAGGCTGCGGTACTGCGGGATCTCCTTCCCCTTGACGGCGTGGCCTGAGCCGCTGTCAACCCCTGAGCGGCCGTCGCCAGCCAGTTGATCCGCCCGTCGGCAACGGGCCATAGGGTCGACACGTGGGCACCGCACCGATCCGCTACCAGTCCGAGGATGAGGACAGTGCCCGCTGGACGGGTTTCCCATTCCGCGATGGCGACATCGTGATCAGCACCCGGTCCAAGAGCGGGACGACGTGGATGCAGATGATCTGCGCCCTCCTCGTCTTCCGAGAGCCCGACTTGCCGGCACCGCTGAACGAGCTCTCGCCATGGCTGGACTGGAGGATCCGTCCCCTCCACGAGGTCATCGCCCAGCTCGATGCCCAGCAGCACCGCCGGTTCGTCAAGACCCACACCCCCCTCGACGGGTTGCCCATCGACGCCCGGGCGACATACATCGTGGTGGCCCGCGACCCGAGGGACATGTATGTCTCGCTGTACCACCAGGGCTCCAACATCGACCGCGAGGCGGTGCGCATGCTGCTCGGGCAGACTGCACCCACGCGGGCGGACGACGAGCGGGAGCGTCCCGATGTGCGCCAGGCGCTGCTGAGCTGGATCGACAGCGACGCGACGCCGCAGGAGGAGATGGACTCGATCCGAGGCGTCATGTGGCACCTGTCCGATGCCTGGCAGCGCCGCCACGAGCCGAACGTCGTCCTCGTCCACTACAACGACCTGCTCACCGACCTCGAGTCGGAGATGCGCCGCGTGGCCGGCATCCTCGACATCGCGGTGCCGGAGCAGACCTGGCCGGCTGTGGTCGAGGCAGCGACGTTCGAGCACATGCGTCACCGCGCAGACCGGCTCGTGCCGACCGGCGTGCTCAAGGACGTCAACGACTTCTTCCGGCGGGGGAGGTCAGGTGGCTGGCGCGAGATTCTCACCGCCGAGCAGGTCGCGCACTACGAGGGGCGAGTCGCCGAGCTCGCGCCACCAGACCTGCTCGACTGGCTCCACCGATGAGCGCATCGCGTCAGGTGATGCAGAACTCGTTGCCCTCCGGGTCCCGCATGACCGTGAAGTAGTCGAAACCTTCGTCGACCGTCTCGACGACGGTCGCACCCAGGCCTTCGAGCCGTGTCGCCTCCCCAGCGAGGACTGCGTCCTTGCCGTCGCGGTTCCCGCCACCGGCCCCGCTGACGCGGACGTCGAGGTGCAGACGGTTCTTGGCGGCCTTGCCCTCGGGCACCTTGTGGAAGAACAGCCGAGGTCCGCCGTCCTCGGGGTCGACAACCGCGTATGCGTCGCCGTGCTGGTCTTCCGGGATGCCGAACGCCGTGAGTGCTGCCGGCCAGGTGTCGAAGCCCTCGGGCGGGGGCTCCTCGACATACCCGAGGAGCTCGGCCCAGAAGGCGCCGAGCGCCGCCGGGTCCGCGCAGTCGATGGCCACTTGGAAGTGACGAGTCATGGGATCTCCTCTGGTCTGGCGTGTACTGCCACGAAGATGCCACACCCGCAGACAGTCCTAGAGTGCCGACGGCAGACGTACCCCGTCAAGGCCGATCACGCGCCGTTTGCCGACATGCGTCGGAAGACGTACCCCACCCGGCCCGGCCACCTGCCGTATGCCGGCATGCGTCGGAAGACGTATCCCGCCGGGCCCGGTCACCTGCCGTGGAGTCTGACAGGGGAGTAGGTCTGGTGGCCGCCAGCGCTTTCGCCGTCGTGGGAGCAATGTGCCTGCTGATCGGATGCATCGCTGAGGGCATCCGGTTGGCCAAGTCAACTGAGTAGCAACATGTCTATGTCAGAAGCCGCGGTGGGGCAGTGACATGATCGGGGGATGCCGAACTCCGTCCCCGACCTGCTCGACCTGCTCGAGCTCGAACAGCTCGAGGTCGACCTCTACCGGGGTCGCCAGCCGGACACGGCGATGCAGCGTGTCTTCGGCGGGCAGGTGGCGGCGCAGGCCCTGCGGGCCAGCTGCAACACCATCGACGGGGGCCTAGCGGTCCACTCGTTGCACTCGTACTACCTGCGACCCGGTGACACCGCCGTGCCGATCATCTACGACGTCGAGCGCATCCGGGACGGCCGCTCGTTCTCGACCCGTCGGGTGGTCGCCCGTCAGCACGGCAAGTCGATCTTCTACCTCACCGCCTCGTTCCACATCGACGAGATCGGGTTCGACCACCAGGACACGATGCCTCCAGTAGCCGACCCGGAGGACTGCCCGTCGATGGGCGACCTGTTCCGCGCGGTGACGGGCCGGGCCGACGATCGGTCGTGGGAGCGTGAGTGGGCGGCGCTCGACGCCAGGTACGCCGCCGACTCGCGCCCCGGCGGTGCTCTCGAGGGCAAGGACGAGCCGGCGCGGACTCAGATCTGGGTCCGCGCCGCTGGCAAGGTCCCCGACGACCGCGTCACCGACACGTGCGTGCTGACCTACGCCAGCGATCTCACGCTGCTCGGTGTGAGCCTCGTCCCGCACGGGTTGATCATCACGTCACGCGAGATATCGCCGGCCTCCCTCGACCACTCGATGTGGTTCCACCGGCCGTTCCGCGCGGACGAGTGGATGCTCTACGACCAGCACTCGCCGTCGGCGTCCGGCGCCCGTGGCTTCGCGTTCGGCAAGGTCTTCAGCCGCGACGGCGCACTGATCGCCTCCGTGGCGCAGGAGGGGCTCATCCGACCAGTCGGCGCTGCGCGGGATGGCCTCTCGTGACGACGGAAGACAGGGGAGGGAAGCCATGAGGTACGGCTTCGCGATCGACCACCGCACCTGCATCGGCTGCCACGCCTGCACGGTCGCCTGCAAGACCGAGCACGACATCCCGGTCGGGCAGTTCCGCACGTGGGTCAAGTACGTCGACTCGGGCACGTTCCCCGACAGCACCCGCGACTTCGGCGTGATGCGCTGCAACCACTGCACCGACGCGCCGTGCATCGAGATCTGCCCGACGAACGCGCTGCTCAAGCGTGAGGACGGCATCGTCGACTTCGACTCCGACGTCTGCATCGGCTGCAAGGCATGCATGCAGGCGTGCCCGTACGACGCGATCTACATCGACAAGGACACCAACACCGCCGCCAAGTGCAACTTCTGCGCGCACCGCGTCGACAACGGGCTCGAGCCGGCCTGCGTGACGGTGTGTCCCACCGAGTCGATCTGGATCGGAGACCTCGACGACCCCGACAGCGGGATCAGTCGGCTGGTGGCCAGCAACGACACCCTGACCCGCGCCCCCGAGCAGCACACTGGGCCGAACGTCCACTATGTCGGCGCCGAGCTCAAGGTCCTCGACCCGCTGGGCGCCCCGGTGCGCGACACCTACCTGTGGGCTCAGCCCGACGACCTGCGTCTGCTGACGGCAGGCGACGTGCGCGACGCCGACCCCACGGCGGCGACCACGCTCAACACCGAGCACGCGCGCCCGTGGGGGTGGCGGGTGGCGACCTACCTGTGGACCAAGGGCGCGGGTGCCGGCGCGCTGCTCGTCGCCGCTGTCGGCTTGCTCCTCGGTCTCGGCCTCGACGGTCCGCTCGCGTGGGCGCCGGGCTTGGCGGTGGTCGGAACGGCGGCTACCGGCCTGCTGCTCGTCTGGGACCTCAAGCGACCCGAGCGGTTCCACTACCTGCTCACCAAGCCGAACTTCTCCTCCTGGGTCGTCAAGGGTGCCTACTGCCTGCTGGCGATCGCGCTCGTGTCCGGACTCCTGGTGCTGGCGCAGCTGCTTGGTGCGAGCGGTGGGACGGCCGCCACCGTGCTCGCGGTGCTCGGTATCCCCGCCGCCGTGCTGGCAGCGGGCTACACGGCCTTCCTTTTCGCGCAGGCCGAGGGCCGTGACCTCTGGCAGTCGCGCTGGCTGTTCTGGCACCTCATCACTCAGGCGACCGCCGCCGGAGCTGGCCTGCTCGGGCTCGCAATGCTGGTCAGCAGCCCTACCGACGGTCAGCTCACGCTGGTCGCCGCCGCTCTCGCGATCGGCACAGCGGCCTCCGTCGCGGTCGCGCTGGTCGAGCTCGGCGGGTCACACGACACTGCTGGCGCAGCTGTCGGCGCCTCGATCATGTGGCGGGGGCGGTACGCACCGTACTTCTGGGGCGGCACGGTGGGTGTCGGTGTCGTCGTGGCGGCTCTGGCGGCGTACGGCTGGGTCAGCCTGACCAGCTGGCCGGTCGCTGTGGCCGGCCTGCTGGCGCAGGGGTCCGTGCTCAGCTACGAGTTTTGCTTCATCCGCGCGGGCCAGGAGGTGCCGCTGTCGTGACCGAGCCTGCCGAGCTCCCCGGCCACCGCGAGCGGGGCGGGCTGAGGAGCTTCCCGCCGCCGAGCGAGTGGGACAGCTTCGTCGCGTATGACGCCAAGGCCCACCCACGCAAGGTGAAGCGCGAGTTCATGCTGATCCCGACGACGTGCTTCAACTGCGAGTCGGCCTGCGGGCTGCTCGCCCACGTAGCGAAGGACGACCTCACGGTGACGAAGGTCGAGGGCAACCCGGCCCATCCGGGTTCACGCGGCCGCAACTGCGCCAAGGGTCCCGCGACCATCAACCAGCTCGACGACCCCGAGCGCATCCTGCACCCGATGCGCCGCGCGGGAGCGCGCGGCAGCGGCCAGTGGGAGCGGGTGAGCTGGGACGACGCACTCGACGACATCGCCTCCCGGATCCGCGCCGCGATCGTCGACGACCGGCGCGACGAGGTGATGTACCACGTCGGCCGCCCAGGGGAGGACGGCTTCGCCGAACGCTTCCTGCTCGCCTGGGGCGTCGACGGCCACAACTCACACACCAACATCTGCTCGTCGGGGGCACGCCTCGGCTACAGCCTGTGGGGCGGATACGACCGACCGTCCCCGGACCATGCGAACGCCAAGGCGATCGTGCTGCTGTCGTCGCACCTCGAGACCGGCCACTACTTCAACCCGCACGCCCAGCGGATCATGGAGGCGAAACAGTCCGGCGCGAAGCTGGTGGTCGTCGACCCCCGGATGTCGAACACCGCCTCCCACGCCGACCTCTGGATCGCACCGTGGCCGGGCAGCGAGGCGGCCATCCTGCTCGCTGTGGCGTCATACCTGCTGCGGACGCGCGCGATCGACGCGGACTATGTACGCCGCTGGGTCAACTGGGACGTCTACCTGGAGCGGCTGCATCCGGACGCCGAGCCGACGTTCGAGGTCTTCCTCGACCGGCTCGAGGCCGACTATGCGCCATACACGTTCGACTTCGCCGCGCACGAGTCGAGGGTGCCGGAGGCGAAGATCGCCGAGCTGGCCGAGATCGTCGCCCAAGCAGGCACAGCCCTGTCGGCGCACGTCTGGCGCTCGGCGGCGGCCGGCAACCTCGGAGGCTGGCAGGTGGCGCGCACCTTGTTCTTCCTCAACGTGCTCACCGGCAGCGTCGGCACCCGCGGCGGCACCAGCCCCAACGGGTGGGACAAGCTCATCGCCCACGGCTTCGACGTCCCCGCCGGGCACGAGTCGTGGAACGAGCTGCTCTGGCCCGCGGAGTACCCGCTGTCGACGAACGAGATGTCGATGCTGCTGCCGCACTTCCTCAACGAGGGGAGGGGGCGGCTGGACGTCTACTTCTCCCGCGTCTACAACCCGATCTGGACGAACCCCGACGGGTTCACCTGGATGGAGGCGCTCACCTCGACCGACCGCGTCGGCTGCCATGTGGCGCTCACCCCGACCTGGTCCGAGACCGCCACGTTCGCCGACTACGTGCTGCCGATGGGCCACTCG
>Ga0136615_10001838_pt1 | contig 10389 bp, 7 predicted proteins | sample AntDrymUQ2882206_2_FD_106647 | JGI IMG/M metagenome (GOLD analysis project Ga0136615, IMG submission 106647) | Polar desert sand microbial communities from Dry Valleys, Antarctica - metaG UQ288 (22.06) | ecosystem: Environmental > Terrestrial > Soil > Desert | place: Antarctica: Dry Valley...
CTAGCCCCGGCGCGGCGTTCGCAACGCCAATCCGCGCACCGTTTGTGGTCCTCACACGGTCCCTGGAACGTGCGAGGACCACATTCAGCGCGCGAGCTGCGTGCCACGCATGCGTGGTGCGTGGGAGTGCGCAGAGCGGCTCAGCGCGCGTCGGCGGCGGCCGCGGCCCAGTGCCGCATGGCGTGCTCCACCAACGCGATGAGGCTCTGCTTGGTGGAGTCCCGCTCGCGGGCGTCCACGGTCGTCACCGGGACGCGCATGTCGATCGACATGGCCTCTCGCACGTCGTCGATCCGGTGGGCCAGCACGCCGTCGAAGCAGTTCAGCGCCACGATGTAAGGCAGCCCACGATCCTCGAAGAAGTCGACGGCAGCGAAGCAGTCGGCAAGGCGGCGGGTGTCGACGAGGACGACCGCGCCGATCGCGCCGCGCACCAGGTCGTCCCACATGAACCAGAAACGCTGCTGACCGGGCGTGCCGAACAGGTAGAGGATCAGGTCGGCGTCCAGCGACACCCGCCCGAAGTCCATGGCGACCGTGGTCGTCGTCTTGTTCGGCGTCGCGTTGAGGTCGTCGACCCCGGCGCTGGCCTCGGTCATGACGGCCTCGGTCGTCAGCGGCACGATCTCCGACACCGAGCCGACGAAGGTCGTCTTGCCCACGCCGAAGCCACCGGCGATCACGATCTTCGCCGACGTCGTCGCGGCGGTCGCGATCGTGGAGGAGGCGGAGCTAAAGCCGGCGGAGTCCACTAAGAACCCTTTCCATCAAAGCCAGGTCCGGCGCGCCCCCATCGGCACCGGTGGTCTGGTGAACGACGACAAGGCCGAGCCCTGCCATATCACCGAGCAGGACCCTCGCGACCCCGAGCGGCACCGGCAGCAACGCCGCCACCTCGGCCACCGATCGGGTCTGCTCGCACAGCTCGGCGACCGCCCGGTGTTCGACCTGGGCGAGCGCCAGCCGCTCCCTGGCCCGTGGGCTGGTCGAGACGAGCGTCTCGATCGCGAGGTAGTAGCCGGACTTGGTGCGGCCTCGCGTCCAAGTGTACGGGCGCACGGAGGCCGCCATGGACTCCATCGGAGGGCCGGTGTCCGGGGAGTGCAGCGCCATCGGTCCGGTGAAGGAGTCCGGCGGCGGCGGTTGTGGCGGTGGCGCCGGAGCCGCCGGGGCCTGCTGCGGGCTGCTCCCGTCGCGCTTGCCCCAGCGCCGCTTCCTCGACCGGCTACCGCTGTCGAAGCTGAAGCCGTTCATGACGTCGGCGAAGGTCGGCTCCGGCACCCCTGGGTGCTCGCGCTCAGAACCGTTCGACACCTGACATCACCTGCCCACTCAACGCCCCAACGAGCCCTGCAGCTCGGCGCGCAGCTCCGGCGTGAGGATCTGGCCAACGCGGTCGACCAGCAACGTCATCTCGTACCCGATCAGGCCGATGTCACAACTCGGCGAGGCGAGCACCGCGAGGCATGATCCGTCGCTGATCGACATCAGCAGGACGATGCCCCGTTCCATCTCCACCACGGTCTGCACCACGCCACCGGCCTCGAAGCAGCGGGCGGCACCTTGCGTCAGGCTGATCATGCCTGAGGCGACGGCCGCGAGCTGGTCAGCCCGGTCGCGCGGCAGCCGTGCCGAGCTCGTCAACAGCAATCCGTCCGCTGAGACAACCACCGCGTGTGCCACCCCAGGCACCCTCTCAGCGAAATTCGTCACCAACCATCCAAACCGGTTGGGTTGAGCCTGGGCCGCGGTCACCTGTTCTCCTCGTCATGTCCTTCGGACGGCCGGCCGCCGGTGGTCGCTCCGGCGTGGTCTGGCCCGCGACGAAGCCGCTGCTCGCGGCCTTGGCGGACCCCCTCCTGATAGCTGGCCAAACGCCCACGCACGGCGTCTGCCGTCCTGGGTGGTGCACCTGCCTGTGTCGGCGCCGCTGCCGCCGACGCAGAGCTGGGAATGAGCCGGGCCCGCGGCTTGCGCTTGGGCAGACCCGCCGCGGTGAGCTCCTCCGGCTCGTCCTTTGCACCAGAGTCCAGCGCCTGCGCTGCCTGCCAGCCGGCGTCGGCCGCGCTGGCGAACTCCAACGACGACGGCGCCTCGGCCACCGGCTCGGGCACGGCGCGTTCAGGTGCCTGCTGGAGCTGCGACTGCAGTGCCGCCGCGGGCTGCCTGGTGGGCAGCGGCGCCGCCACGGGCTGCGCTGGTGCCGGTGCCTGCTGGGCGATCGGCTCGGACTCGGACTCGGACTCGGACTCGGACTCGGGCTCGGGCTCGGGCTCCGGCTCGGGCTGCTCGGCAACCTCTGGCTCCGGTGGCCGCTGGGCCTCCGGCGACGGCTCCCGGTCCGGCTCGCGGTCCGGATCCAGCTGCGCCACCGGCTCGGGTACCGACTCGTGCGCCGCCTCGGCGGCCTCCGGCTGCTGCGCTGCCGCAGGTTCGGGTTGCCGAACGGGCTCCGGGACGTAGGACCGGAGCGAGGACGTGACGCGGAGCCTGGGGTCGAGCGTCGGGCTCGGAGCGCTCGGCGCCGGACCCTGCGACGCCTGCGGCTCCCGCGGGGTGGCCTCGCCGGTGTCGGCCTCGGCATCGGCCGATCCGGCCGGCGGCCTGCTCAGCGGTGGGACCTGCGGTTCGAGCGTCGGCGTAGCGACCCTGGCGGCAGCGTGCTGCTCCGCCTGGTCCTGCTCGCCGCCGGTCTCGCCGCCGGTCTCGCCGTCGGCCTCACCGTCGACGGTGTCCCAGTCCACCGGCACCGGCCGGTTGGACTGGAACCAGGCCGACGCGATCTCCTCGAAGATCGGCGTGGTCTCCGACAGGTCCCGCCGCTCGGTGACGGCCGCCTCCACAGGACGCCGTGGCACCAACGGCGGTGCCGACGGCCGTGAGGGCGGAGGCGGTGGGGGAGGCGGCGGGGTGGACGGGGCCTGCGCAGGCGCCGGTGAAGGAGCAGCGGCGGCGGGTGGCTCGGCCATCGCCGGCACGCTCGGGGCGAACAGCGTGCCACCACCGGGCGGCATGGTGCGCGGCGGCGAGCCGGGGTGCTGCGGGTGCTGCATCGGCGGCGCTGCTGTCTCCTGCGCGGAACGCATGCCTTGATCGCCCGGCCCGCCGGGTGGCGGTCCGCCGTACATCGGCCGCTCGCCCGTCGGGTTCTGCTCTGGGCGTGACCTGTCCTGCCGTGGCGGGGCGGTCTCGGTCGCACGGCCCGCCATCGGCGCCGCCGGGACAGCCGGCCCGTTCCACTGGCCGCTTCCGGTCGGAGCGCGGCCCGGGTCGGGGTTCTGCGGCATCCCCTGCGGGAGGCCCGGTGGCAGCCCTTGAGGCAGGCCTTGCGGCGACGAGTTCGGTGGCGCCAGCGGTGGGCCGAGTCGCGGTGGGGCAAGCGGGCGGTCCATCGGGGCTCGTTGCGGAGGCAGGTCGGGACGCACCGGTGCGCCGTGGCCGTTCGCCACGCCGTTGGGACCCGGCCGGCTGTTGCCGCTGGCCACGAGGGCCTGCAGCGATCCCGGCATGCTCGCGCCGTTGCCCGCCATCTGCTCCTGCGGCACCGGCGCACCGGCACCGACCCGCGCGCCGTCCCCGATGGCGGTACCGGCGCCCTCCACGACCGGCACCAGGTAGCTGGGCACGCTCACCGACGCCGTGACGCCGGCTGCGGCGGTGCCTGTGGGCGGCCCACCGAGACGCACGCCGATGCCGTGCCGCGAGGCCAGCCGGCCGACCACGAACAGCCCCATCCGCCGGGAGGCGGACACGTCGACCGTCGTCGGCCCGCTGAGCCGGTCGTTGGCCTCAGCCATCTCGTTGGGCGCCATGCCGACGCCCCGGTCGGCGATCTCGATCAGCACCGAGCCGTCCTCGGTCCGGGTGCTGCTCATCACCACCTGGGTGTCGGGGGCGGAGAAGTTGGTGGCGTTGTCCAGCAGCTCGGCGAGCAGGTGGACGAGGTCGGCGGCGGTGCGGCCGAGGATCTTCACCCGCGGCGGCGGCTGCACGACGATCCGCTGGTACTGCTCCACCTCGGAGACCGCCGCGCGCAGCACGTCGATCACCGGCACCGGCTGGCCGGCACGCCGGTTGGCCTCGCTGCCGGCGAGCACCAGCAGGCTCTCGCTGTTGCGCCGCATACGGGTGGCGAGGTGGTCGAGCTGGAACAGGTTGGCGAGCTGGTCGGGATCCTGCTCGTTGCTCTCCAGCTGCTCGATGAGCTGCAGCTGGCGCTCGACCAGGCCCTGGCTGCGCCGCGAGAGGTTGACGAACATCGAGCTGACACCGGCCTGCAGGGTGGCCTGCTCGGCAGCCAGCCGAACGGCCTGGCTGTGCACCGCGTCGAAGGCGCGGGCCACCTGGCCGATCTCCTCGCTGGTGGTGACCGGCACCGGCTCGACGGAGATCTCCGGTACCTCGCCCTCGCGCATGCTCTGCAGCGCCTGCGGCAGCTTGCGCTGCGCCACGTCCAGCGCGGTGCCGCGCAGCGTGCGCAGCGACTTGAGCAGCGTGCGCCAGACGAGAACCAGCAGCGTGGTGCCCAGCACGGTGGCGAGCAACAGGATGACCGAGTAGATGCCGGCCAGGTTCTTGGCGTTCTCCTGCTGCGCTGCGCTCAGCGTCCGCAGGTCGGTCCGCGCGCCCTCCTCGGCTCCTTCGAGCGCGGTGAGCACGCCCTCGTGGGCGGCATCCCACTCGGCGAGCGGTGGCAGTGGGGCCGGCGTTCGCGTCGTCGTGTTGGAGTCGGTCGGCGTCGAGGCCGCCCGGCTCAGGACCGCGTTCTTGAGCTGCTCACGCTTGGTGTTGTCCGGGCTGGACACGAAGCCGGCTAACCGGGCGCGCTGGTCGGCGTTCAGCGTCGCGTTCAGCTCGTCGACGGTGGACGCCAGCCGGACGTCCGCGGCCCGGACGAGGTCGGCCTCCTGCGGAGAGATCTGCTTGCGGATGATGGCCGCACTGATCACGGCGTGCTGCAGGGCGATCTGCTCGCCGACGACGCCTAGCGACTGCAGCGCAGCGGGAAGGCTGGTCGGCTCGGCGAGCCTGAGCTCGCCGCCTATCGCCGACTCCAGACGGATCAACGGAGCAACGATGGCCGAGTACTGGGTGAGCACGTCGGCAACCGGCGCCTGCGAGTCGGTGACCTGGGTACGCAGCGCCGGCAGCTTGCCCAACGCCTCCTGCGCCAACCGGTACGCCTCCGCGGCACCACCGAGCGACGCCGGGCCGATCGCGGTGCGCGCCTCCTCGGCGCTGCCGTCGGTGGCACCGAACACCGTCTTCTGAGCCGAGCGGTCGCCCACACGCCCATCAGCGACGAACCTGACCGACTCGTCGCGCTCGCGCTGCGCCTGGCCGACGAGCGTGGAGACCCGGTCCTGGGTCTCGACGTAGCGGTCGTTGCCGCCCAGCCGATCGGCCTCGTTGACCTGCTCGACGATCCGTAGCACCAGCAGGGCTTGCGCCAACAGCACCGGCACGACGAGCACGGCGACGAGCTTGAAGGCCAAGCTCCAGTTGCGCGGGCGTAGCCGCTCCCACCGATCGGCGGAGCGTTCGTTGCTGGTCACGTCACAATCTCCCTGCTCACGGACGGCGTTGGCCGACCGGGCGTCGCAGTGTGGCGGGGAACACCGGGGAGCTTGATCAAGGGCATGTGTGCAGTTCCGTCATGGGGGTTCGAGCGCCGAGTCGGGACACGGTGTTTCGACCCTCCGCCGGCGTCATGGCGGCCTCCGACACGCGCCTCGCGGATCAGGCGCTTAATCCCGGGGACCGGCTACCATCGCTATGCCTTTTGTCCGTCTTGTTTGAGCCGGCGAAGTATAGCTGGAAGTCAAGGCCGTCTGCGGCGGCGATCTGCGCCCCAGTCAGCGTCCGCCCCGGTCAACCGCTTATCCCGGGAACGCGCGACGAGCGGCTGGGCCATTCGTGGACGTGGCAAAGTGGCTGGGTGAGCGATGGCCCCCTGATCGTCCAGTCCGACAAGACCCTACTGCTCGAGGTGGATCACCCAGCAGCCGCAGAGGCGAGGGCGGCCATCGCGCCCTTCGCCGAGTTGGAGCGCTCGCCCGAGCACGTCCACACCTACCGGGTTACGCCGCTAGCGCTGTGGAACGCGCGCGCCGCAGGCCACGATGCAGAGCAGGTCGTCGACGCCCTGATCAGGCACTCCCGTTACGCGGTGCCCCAGCCTCTGCTGGTGGACGTCGTGGACACCATGGCCCGCTACGGGCGGCTGCAGCTGACCAACCACCCGGTTCACGGTCTGGTCATGGTCAGCCTCGACCGCGCGGTGCTCGAAGAGGTGCTGCGCCAGCGCAAGATCGCCCCGCTGCTGGGCACCCGGATCGACGACGACACCGTGCTGGTACACCCGTCGGAGCGTGGACGGCTCAAGCAGGCGCTGCTCAAGATCGGCTGGCCGGCCGAGGACCTCGCGGGCTACGTCGACGGTGAGCATCACGCGATTTCGCTGCAGGAGGACGACTGGGCGTTGCGCGACTACCAGCGCGCGGCCGCCGACGGCTTCTGGGCGGGCGGCTCTGGCGTGGTCGTGCTGCCCTGCGGCGCCGGCAAGACGCTCGTCGGCGCGGCCGCAATGGCGCACGCGCAGGCCACGACGTTGATCCTCGTGACCAGTACGGTGGCCGGCCGGCAGTGGAAGCGTGAGCTGATCGCCCGCACCTCGCTGACCGAGGAGGAGATCGGCGAGTACTCCGGGGAGCGCAAGGAGATCCGGCCGGTCACGATCGCCACCTACCAGGTGATGACGCGCCGATCCAAGGGCGAGTACCGCCACCTGGAGCTCTTCGACGCCAGGAACTGGGGCCTGATCGTCTACGACGAGGTGCACCTGCTGCCCGCGCCGGTGTTCCGGATGACCGCCGACCTGCAGTCCCGCCGCCGGCTGGGGCTGACCGCCACACTGGTGCGCGAGGACGGCCGGGAGGGCGACGTCTTCTCCCTGATCGGGCCCAAGCGCTACGACGCACCGTGGCGTGACATCGAGTCGCAGGGCTGGATCGCACCCGCGGACTGCGTCGAGGTGCGGGTCACCCTCACCGACGCCGAGCGGCTCGCCTATGCCACCGCCGAGCCCGACCAGCGCTACCGGCTGGCCTCCACCGCCCGCTCCAAGCTCGCCGTGGTCCGCGCCGTGCTGGAACGCCACCCCGACGAGCCCGCCCTGGTGATCGGCGCCTACCTCGACCAGCTCGAGGAGCTCGGCGAGGCGCTCGAGGCCCCGATCCTGCAGGGCTCCACCCGCACCGCCGAGCGTGAAGCGCTGTTCGACGCGTTCCGCCGTGGCGAGCTGCCCCGGCTGGTCGTGAGCAAGGTGGCGAACTTCTCCATCGACCTGCCCGAGGCATCGGTGGCGGTGCAGGTCTCCGGCACGTTCGGCTCGCGGCAGGAAGAGGCGCAGCGCCTTGGCCGGCTGCTACGGCCCAAGGGCGACGGCCGGCAGGCGCACTTCTACTCCGTGGTCTCGCGCGACACCCTCGACACCGACTACGCCGCACACCGCCAGCGGTTCCTCGCCGAGCAGGGTTACGCCTACCGCATCGTCGACGCCGCTGACCTCGCCGACGTCGACTGATGCCGGCGGCGCCGCATGTGCGATCGTCCACCCGTACCAACGGCGACCGGGCGAGAGGAACGTCGATGAGTCGGCCCGGCCTGGCGCGGCGTGCCGCCGCATGCTCCCTCGCGCTGGTCGCGGCGCTCACGATCACCAGCTGCGCGCGCGACGGCGTGAGCACCGGCACCGGTGTGAGCTCGGACGAGATCACCCTCGGCGTGTTGGGTGACGAGACGGGCCCGTTCAAGAACATCGGCCAGGGCCTCGTGAAGGGCAATGAGCTGTGGGCGGCCGACGTCAATGCCCGCGGCGGAGTGTGCGGGCGCCAGATCAAGCTGGAGATCGGCGACGCCAGCTACCGTGCCGAGATCGCGAACAGCATCTACGCCGCGCAGGAGCGGCGGGTGCTCGGCTACCTACATATCCTCGGCTCGCCGGTGAACGGCGCCCTGGCGGAGAACATGAAGGAGGACGCGGTCACCGCGTTGTCCCTGTCCTGGTCGTCGTTCATCCTGAACAACCCCTTTCAGATCATTCCCGGCGCCACCTACGACCTGGAGCTGATCAATGGTCTGTCCTACCTCCAGCAGCAAGGGCTGATCAAGAACGGCGACGCCGTCGGCCACATCTACATCGGTAGCGACTACGGCGACAACAGCCTGCTGGGCGCGAACCACTACGCCCAGATTCACAACCTCCAACTTCAGCCGGTGAAGATCGCGGCGACCGATGTGGACATGACGGGCATCGTGACCACCTACCGCCGCGACAAGGTCAAGGCGATCATCCTGACCACGTCGCCGGCGCAGACCGGCTCGGCCGTCCTCGTCAACAAGTCGACCGGGTTGAACGTGCCGCTGCTCGGCAACAGTCCGAGCTTCGACCCGGCCCTGCTGAACGGACCGGCCGCAGTCGGGCTGAACCGGCTGTGGCTGGCCGGCAGCAGCGCGACCTACTCGTCGGACGTGCCCCTCGCCAAGGAGGTCGCGCGCAAGTTCACCGAGGCCTTCCCGCAGCTCCCGCCAACCGCCGGGGTGCCTTCCGGCTACGCGCACGGTCTGATCTGGGAACAGGTCCTTCAGCGGGCCTGCGACGCCAAGGACATGACCAGGGCGGGCATCCAGAAGGCGTTTCGCGAGAGCAGCGCAGTGTCGACCGACTCTCTGATCGCCCCGCTGGACTTCTCCAAGCCGGGCACTCCGGCGACCCGCGCGGTCTACATCACAAAGCCGGATGCGGCCGAGAAGGGCAGTCTGAAGCAGCTAGCGCCGCTGTACACCGCTCCAGAGTCCCAGACGTACAAGGCTCCTCACCAGCTGGGCTAGCTGCACCACTCAGGTTTGCTCGGTGCGCTCCGGGTCTGCCGACAGCTGCGGATCTGCGCCGGACGTGGTGATCTCTTCCTGGTGGCGGACCTTCTCGCGTACCTCCGCGAAGCGCACCGCCTCGTAGGCGATCAGTCCGCAGACGCAGGCGGTGAGCAGGCCGAGCGCGGCCAGCGCCGGCAGCTGGCTGGCCACCGGGATCAACGCGAGCAGCAACAGCGCACCGATGACCCGCTGCCGGTTGACGGTGTGCACGTTGCGCAGCCGGAACGCCACGTGCGCCAGCAGATAGAGCGCGGGGCCGCCGTAGAGGGCGATCAGCGGGACGCCGTAGAGCGGGTCGGCCAGGGTGTGGCCGTCGGCGCCGCCGACATAGCCGAGCACCTTCTTCAGCCCGAGTGCGAGCAGCACGATGCCGATGATCATCGGCAGGTGCAGGTAGCTGTAGGAGTCGCGGCCCAGCCGCGCTTGTTGCTCGCCACTGGCCTTGGTCAACACCCGCTCCGCCACCAGCGCCACGACGTCGAAGTAGGCCCACCACAGCGCAGCGCACACACTCAGACCGAGGGCGGAAGCGACGACGATGGGCCAGGAGATCGGCAGCGCGGTGACGCCGATGCCGATCGACACGATCGACTCGCCAAGCGCCACGATGATCACCAGACCGTGCCGTTCAGCGAAGTGACTAGGCGAGCGCAGCCGCCAGCCACTCGCACCGGCCAGCAGCGTGCCGACGTAGTCGCCCAGCAGCGCGGCCGCCCACAGCGCGGTCTGGACCGGTCCGGTGAACTGCGAGGCGACCAGCAGCAAGCCGGTGCCCACCATCATCGACGGCGCGAAGCGCAGCACCTGGCGGCGCAGCCCGTCGTCGTCCTTGCTGGCGGCCAGGAACAGCAGCAGGTGCATGAGCCGTACCGCAAAGTAGGCCGCTGCCAACACGATCGGTCCGTGCAGCCCCCCGGGCAGATCGTCGAAGGCCTCCGGGATCGTCACGGCGGCGACGAACATCGCGATCATCGCGGCGAACATGACCAGCCGGACGATGCCCTCGTCCGCCCGAACCACATTGCCGAGCCAGGCGTAACCGACCCAGCACCACCACAACATGCTCAGCACCAGCATGCCGCGCAGCAGCCCGCGCAGCGTCGGGTCGGCAGCCATCAGCGCGGTGACCTGCGTCAGCGTGAAGACGAACACCAGGTCGAAGAACAGCTCAAGCGGCGTCACGCTCGCGCGCTCGCCGACCGGCGCCATCCGGGCGCGGCGCGGCGTCTCGGTCATGGCCGAATGGTGCCACCGTCACGGGCCATAGCGCGCAACTCGCCTGTCCCAGGCGCGCAACTCGCCTGTCCGGCGCGCGCAACTCGCGGGGGGTGGGCCGGACATGCCGGAGGGCGGCATCCCCACCTGGATGCCGCCCTCCGGTTGTCGAGCTGGACTCAGAAGTCCATGTCAGGCGTTGCGCCCATACCGGCAGCCGCGCCGTCCTTGGCGGGC
>Ga0136615_10001842_pt1 | contig 10381 bp, 9 predicted proteins | sample AntDrymUQ2882206_2_FD_106647 | JGI IMG/M metagenome (GOLD analysis project Ga0136615, IMG submission 106647) | Polar desert sand microbial communities from Dry Valleys, Antarctica - metaG UQ288 (22.06) | ecosystem: Environmental > Terrestrial > Soil > Desert | place: Antarctica: Dry Valley...
CCGGTTATCGGCTTCCTAAACTCGGCCTTGAGTCGGCCATCCGTCCAGCGAGGCAACCGGTGACACCTATTGGGCAAATTAAGTGAGGAACCATCCTGGTCGTCACGATCGACATCCACTGGCCGCACTTGCAGCCGCCGTCTCTGTTCGCCGCGGGGCGGCTCAGCTCCGCGCCCGCACCGCGACCATGCACAGATCGTCGGCCAGGCCGCCGCCCGTGAATCGCTCAGCCGCGGTCCGCAGGGCTCGCACGACGTCCCCGGGCTCCTCGCCGGCGTGTTCGACGAGCACCCCCGCGATCCGGTCGCTCCCAAAGAGCTCAGGAAGGGGACGCTCGTGCGCGCGGCCCGCCGCGACCACATCCGAGAACGGACGCCGAGCCTCGGTCAGCCCGTCGGTGAACAGCAGGACCCCATCCCCCGCATCGAGTGTGCGGTCCGCGCGGCTGCACTCGACCCGCTCGTCCAGTCCGAGCGGCAGGCCGGGCGGTATGCCGTTCAGCCGCTTCCCGTCGTCGAGCAGCATCGGCGGCGGGTGCCCCGCGAGCGCCCAGGAGATCGAGTGGTCGGCCGGCCGGTAGACGACGCACGCCGCCGTGACGAACTCCTCCGAGGCGCCCGCGCGCTCGACCAGCGCGGCGTTGGCAAGCTCGAGCAGGCGGCAGGGATCGTCGTTGTAGGGCGCGTACGCCGCAAAGGCGGCGCGGACGAACGCCGCCCGTCGCGCGGCTTCGAGGCCCTTGCCCACGACGTCGCCCACGACCACCACCGTGCTGTCATCGGGGCCCTCGTTGACCACGAAGAAGTCGCCCGCTACGCGCTCCTGGGCGGGTACGAAGCAGGTCGCGAGCTCGACCGCCGGCCGGTCCGGCACCTCCGGGGGCACCAGAGCGGCGCGAAGCGCCCGCAGCTCGGCGAGCTCATCCTCTTGTAGCGCGAGCTCCTTGGTCGCCTTGCGCTCACGGCCGACCAGCGCACCGAACGCATACCCGACCGAGCAGAAGACGGCTAGCCGCAGGAGAACGGAGCTGAGAAGATCGTCCTGAGGCTGGATGAGAGAACCGAGCAAGAATAGACCGGTACCCGCGGCACCCACCCCGACGCCGGCCCAGCGACCGAACCACATCGCCGCCGTGAGCGTCGGCACGACGTACAGGAAGCTCACGCCGATCACGGGCTCACCCACTACCAGCCGCAGCGCGAACACTCCGACCAGGAGAGCGAGCACGACCGCGATCCGGCGTCCGTCCCGGCCGGCGGCCTTCACTCGCGCGGTGGTCACCCGAGTTGGGTTCCGGTTTGCCCCACACGCTCACCCTAACCGACCCGCACAAGGGACGCGAGGAGTCGCGCCTTCGCCCTACTTGATCTGGTCGTAAACCTTGAACATCGGCATGTACATCGAGATGACGACGAAGCCGACGATGATGCCGACGACGACGATCATGATCGGCTCGAGAATCGAGGTGAGCGCCTTGACGGCCGCCGCGACCTCGTCCTCGTAGAAGTCGGCGATCTTGTCGAGCATCGCGTCGAGACCGCCGGTCTCCTCGCCAACGGCGACCATCTGCGTGACCATCGTCGGGAATGCCGCGGGCGCCAAGCGCATGGGCTCGGCGATCGTGCCGCCGCGCTGCACCGATTCCCGCACAGCGTCCATCGCCTGCTCGACTACCTTGTTGCCCGAGGTGCGTCCGGTGATCTCGATCGCCTCCAGCATGGGCACGCCCGCCCCCACCAGGGCCGAGTAGGTGCGCGAGAAGCGGGCGAGCGCGACCTTCTGGACGATGTCGCCGATCTTGGCCGGGACCTTGAGCTTGAAGCGGTCCCACTGGACCTGGCCGCGGTCGGTGTTCTTCCACTTGCGGAAGGCGTAGATCGCCGCCACCGTGCCGAGAATCAGGAGGTACCAGCGATCGGTGACCAGGTGCGACATCCCCACCGAAACCTTGGTGATCGCCGGCAGCTCGCCACCGAAGTCCTTGAACACCTTCTCGAACACAGGCACGATGAACGCGACGAGGCCGATCAGTACGAGGATGGCGAACCCGCCCACGAACCCCGGATACATCATCGCCGCCCGGACCTGTCGGCGCAGCGCGTCGTCCTTCTCGAGCTGGTCGGCGACCCGCATGAGGGTGCTGTCGAGGATGCCGCCGGTCTCCCCGGCGTCGACCATCGCCGTGTAGAGCTCGTTGAAGATCTTGGGGTGCTTGCGTAGCGCGTCCGACAGCGAGATCCCGGCCTCGACGTCGCCGCGGATGACGATTAGCGCCTCCTTGAGCTGGTCGCTCTCGGTCTGCTCCTCGAGCACGTAGAGCGAGCGCAGCAGTGACATGCCGGAGCTGACCATCGAGGAGAACTGACGCGTGGCTACGGTCAGGTCCCGCGCCTTGACCTTCTTGAAGCGGGCGAGGATGTCGCCCGCGCTCGCGGGCTTGAGCTCGTCGATGTCGAGGACGATCAGGCCTCGGGCGCGTAGATCCTGGGCCACCGCCTGCTTGTCGCCGGCGTCGAGCTCGCCGTTGGTCGGCACGCCGGCGAGGTCGACAGCCTTGAACGCGAACGTCGCCATCGTGCGCGCCCTACGCGGCCTGAACGGTGCCCATCAGGCGTCGCAGCTCCTGCGGAGTCGACGAGCGCGCCTCCGCGAGCTCGCGCGTGATCTTGCGCTCCTTCACGAGCTGAGCCAGAGAGGCGTCCATCGTCTGCATGCCGTGGGCCCCGCCGGTCTGGAGGGCCGAGTAGATCTGGTGGGTCTTGCCCTCGCGGATCAGATTGCGCACCGCCGGGGTGGGGACGAGGACCTCGCAGGCGACCACGCGGCCGCGCCCGTCGGCGGTCGGCAGCAGCTGCTGGGTGACGATGCCCTGGAGAGTGACCGAGAGCTGCATCCGCACCTGGTGCTGCTGGGTGGGCGGAAAGACGTCGACCACGCGATCGATGGTCTGGGCGGCGTCTTGGGTATGCAGCGTTGCGAACACCAGGTGACCGGTCTCCGCCGCCGTCAGGGCGGTCGAGATCGTGTCGAGGTCGCGCATCTCGCCGACGAGGATCACGTCGGGGTCCTGACGCAGCGCCGCCTTGAGCGCCAGCGCGAAGGAATGCGCGTCGGCTCCGAGCTCGCGCTGGTTGATGATGCAGCTCTGGTGGCGATGCATGAACTCGATCGGATCCTCGACCGTCATGATGTGCTCGTGACGCTCGCGGTTGATGCGGTCGATCATCGACGCCAGCGTCGTCGACTTGCCCGAGCCCGTAGGTCCGGTGACGAGCACGAAGCCGCGCGGCTTCTTGGTGAAGTCCTGGAGCACCGCCGGGAGGCCGAGCGACTCGAAGCGCGGCATGTCGGTGGGGATCAGACGGAATGCGGCGCCCAGCGAGGCGCGCTGGAAGTAGGCGTTGACGCGGAAGCGGGCGCGGCCGGGGATCGAGTACGAGAGGTCGACCTGGAGCTCGTTCTCGAGCTTCTTGCGCTGGTCGTTGGTCAGGAACGAGTAGATCGTCTCTCTGGTCACCTGTGGGGTCAGCGCCGGATAGTCGAGCGCGTGAAGCTGGCCGCGCTTGCGCACCATGGGCGGCGATCCGGCGGTGAGATGGAGGTCCGAGGCCCCCATCTCCATCACCTCTACGAGGACGTCGGCGAAGTCGAAGTTCATGCGGTGAGTATCGGCAGCGCCGGCGTCGACTTGAGGGATCGGGGCCCCGTCAGTGGTCTCGCCCGCTCAGGTGCACGTGCGGCGGAGCGCCGAGGTCGAGCAGGTCCCGCGCCGAGGCGACGCGGCGGACCAGGTCGTCGCGTGCGGTGCGCACCGCCGCGAGGTCGGTGGCGAGGGCCTCGCACGTGGCACGCTCGGTCTCGAGCTCCTCGCGCAGCGCCCGCTCGGACTCGGCGCGCTCGGCGCGCTCGGCTTCGAGCTCCTCGCGCAGCTCCTCGGCCTTGCGCTCGAGCTCCGCGAGGGCGGGGTCGCGCTCGCGCTCTCCGGCGCTCTCGCGCACGAGGCGCTCGAGCTCCCCCACGCCGTGCGCGAGCGACTCGAGCAACTCGGCGTCGGGCCGCTGCTCCTCGACGGGCGAGGGCGACTCCGGGAGGCTCGACTCGACGTCGGGAACGCTCGACTCGACGTCGGGAACGCTCGGCTCGACATCGGGAACGCTCGGCTCGACGTCGGGAACGGCCATGAGGTCGGGGACCACCTCGGGGACGGATCCGGACTCGGAGGTCATGGCCTCCTCCTCCTCGGCCGGCACAAGGGCCTCGCCCACAGCGACGTCCTCCCCTTCCCGCTCGTCACCCTGGTCGCCGTAGGTGGCCTCCTGGCGCCGGCGGATCAGTGCCTCGATGTCCTCGCTGGTCGCCACGACCCGGGTAACCGACGGGTCAACCATCATCGCGATGTCGTTGATCGCGTGGTGATCGCGCGGGTTGGACACCGCGAGGAGGACATTCCCATTCTCCCCAAAGCCGATCAACACCCCGCCGTAGCGCTCAGCCACAGCCGGGGTGATCATGCTGGCGGCCCGCTCGTCGACCTCGAAGGCGACGAGGTCGACGAAGGCGAGACCCTCGCGGTCAGCGACCGCCCGCGCGAGCTGCTCGGTCGAGACCAGTCCTCGCTCGAGGAGCACGGCCCCGAGGTCCTGACGCGCCGCCCGGGCGACCGACTCGGCCTCCAGCACGCGTTGCTCGTCGACGAAGCCGAGCTCGACGAGCACCTCCCAGAGCAGACGCTTGGGCCCGGGACGCGGGGGAACGAGGCCGGAGCGCGCGCCGGATGTCGAGGTCGCCGCTGGAACGACGGCTTGGGGCTCCGGGTGTCCGTTCCGCTCGGCCGACGAGCGGGTGGGGATCCTCTGCCTGAACGGGTTCATGCCATCTCCTTGGGAATCGATGTGATGATCGCGTGTGACTTGGCCGGAGTCACCCGGCCGACGCACTCGGCGAGCTCGTTGACGCGGAACGGCTTGACGAGCACGGCTGCGCCGTCTGCCTCTGCGCGGGCGCTTGCCAGTGGGGTCGGTGCCGCGCTCGTCACGATCGCGGCGGGTCCTGGACGCGCGTGTGCGGCGCGCAGTAGTTCGAGCAGTTCGAAGCCGCCGTTGGGCGGCATGTCGTCGGAGACGATTACCAGGGCGATGCTCTTGTGCGTCGTCAGCTGGAGCGCCTCGCTCTCGCTGGCCGCCTCGACCGGCTCGAACCCGAGAGCGCGGAGCGCGAAGATCGCGAGATGCCGGCAGTCGTCGTCCTGGTCGGCCACCAAGGCGACGTTGGACCCGGTCGCTGGCGGCTCGGGTTCGCCGGGGTGCGGGTTGGACGCGAAGCCGGTCGCACCCGGAACGGCGTACGGTGGCCGCTGCACGGCCACCGGGTCGTCGCGGTCGGGTGAGGGCACCTCGACCTTCTGACCGCGCGCCGGCGCGCCATTGCGCGGGGCAGCGATGCGGTACCCGCTCCCCCCGCTGGAGGCCGCCGCGATCTCGAGGCGCAGTGCATACTCCTCGACGCGGGCCGCCATCCCGATGAAGCCGGCGCTCGCCTGGCGAAAGGCCGGCGTGACAACGCTCCCGGGCGGCATCAGGAGCAGCACAGGGGCGCTCTCCTCGAGGCGGTGGAGATCGGCGCTCAGGTCGCTCGCCGCTCCGCTGTCGAGCAGGTGGATGTCGGCCTCGACGTAGGCGGCGGCGGACCGAACGTCTTCGAAGGGGACCACGCGGTACCCGAGTCCCTCGAGCGATGACTGCAGCAGGCCCCGCGCTCGCAGCTTTTCGGTGATGATTGTCAGTACGCCCCTGGCCACGACGTTGCTCTCCTCGCTCACGGTCGAACGCCTTCGCTGCGTCCGCCGACGAAGCCGGCTAGACGTCGAGCGTCCGCTCGACGTTCTGAAGGATGCGCCGGGCGAGCGCCAGGTTCGACCTCTCCCTGTCGATCGCCGCGTAGAGGAAGAGACCGTCGCCGGCCGCGGAGGTCAGAGGCCGCATGAGATGGAACTGCGTGCTCAGGCTGATGAGGACGTCCTCGACCCTGTCTTCGAGGTTGAGGCTGCCCATCGTCATCATCTGCGCCCGCATGACCTCCGTGTTGCCCGCGGCCGCGAGCTCGAGGTCGAACGCCCCATTGCCCGCGGTGCCGAGGGTCATCCCGCTCGAGTAGTCGACGAGCGCGGCGCCGAGCGCGCCGGGGATCTGCATGATCTCTTCGAGGCTGTGCTGGATATCGGCCATATGTCCTCTATCGGCAGCAGGCGCGAAAGCTTCAGCCCTGGCGATCGGTACGACTAGACGAGCAGCTCGGAGATCCGCGAGGCCGCGCGACGCGCCACGTGGTGAAGCAGACCTAGGTTCGCCTCGCCGGCGGCGAGCACGGCCAGTACGCCCCGAGGGCCGGCGCTGTAGACCACGAGGTAGCCATCCCGGCCACGCACGACTGCGTCCTCGAAGGCGCCGTGCCCGAAGGTCTCCACGATCCGCCGGCTGAGGCCGACCGCCGTGGCCGCCATCGCCGCGGTCTGGAGGTTGTGCTCCGGTGGCAGGTCGTGGGCGAGGGAGAGCCCGTCGGAGCTCGCCACCATCACGCCGGTGACGTCGCGGGAGGCACGGCGAAGCTCGAGTATCGCCTGGTCGAGGCTCGCGGTATCCGCTGAGGTGACGCCGCTGGTGGTGAGCTCCTCGACCTTCATTCGACCACCACCCCTTCACGGGCGAGCACCTCCAGGAGCATGGTCACGACGACTTCCTTGGCGGACGCGCGGTCAACGGCCTCGCAGGGGACGATCACGGCGTCGGGGTCGAGTCCCAGCGCGTCGGTGAACAGGGAGGCCGGCCCGGGGTACCCGGACGAGCGGTTCGCGGCAACCACGAACGGCACATCCGACATCGCGCGGAAGTGATCGAGGATCCCCCTGGCCTCCGCGAAGGACTCGGGCCGGGAGAGGTCGGCGACGAGGATGTAGCCATCCATCCCCTCGGCGAGGACGTCCCACATGAAGGAGAAACGCTCCTGACCGGGCGTTCCGAACATCAGCAGCTCGGCGCGCAGCTCGTCGTCGGCCACGGTGAGCTTGCCGTAGTCCATGGTCACGGTGGTGTTGAGCTTGGTGGCGCGGGTCTCGTCGGTGACCTCGGCCTCGGTGGCCACCACCGGGATCTCGGAGATGGCAGAGATGAGCGTGGTCTTCCCGGCCGCGAACGGGCCGGCGACGAGGAGCTTGACGGTGACGACTTCCATGAGCGTCGAGAGGTCCTGAACTCGCCTCTAGAGCCGCCGGACGGCGGCGATCAGACGCTTCAGACCCCGCGTCTTGACGGTGCCGGCCTCGGCTTGGGGGGTGCGTACGGGCCCGGGATGGCCGTTCGCGCCGGCGGGCGTCGTGGTGCGCGGAGGAGGTTCGGTCCCGTTCGATCCGGGGCTGCTCGGCGGCGCGGGGACCGGCGGCGACGTCGGTTCCGCGGAGACGGGCGCAGGCTGCTTGAGCTCCGCTGGGGCCGTGGCCGGGGCCTGCATGACCTCGATGCGCTCACGTAGATCGGCTAGGACCTGGTCCTCGCGCTCGGCCTTCTGCTCGAGCTGCTGACGGGTCCAGCCCACTTCGGCGCGTAGGCTGTCGGCCTGGTCGCGGGCGGCAACCAGCTCGGCTTCGAGGCGACTGACGTCGGCGCGCGCCTCACCGAGTCCGTGCTCTGCGTCGGCTGTGCGCTTGAGGACGGCGTCCAAACGACCGCGAGCGCTGGTGAGCTCGCTTCTGGTGTTGGCGAGCTCTGAGCGCGTCGACTGTAGTTCCGTGTCGAGCCGGGATCGCTCGGCGCGCGTTCCCTCGAGCTCCGCACGGGTTGCGGCGAGGTCGCGGCGAGCCTGGTCGAGCTCGCCGTCGCGGATGACCGCACCCGGCTCCGCGACGACCTCCACGGACGGTGCGGGCTCAATCGCACCGCTGGCCTCAGCGGCGATCTGCAGCGGCGCCTCCGCGGCTTCGGTCTGAGGCTCGGCGGCCTCGATCGCCGATGGGGCGTCCGTCTCGGGGTCGTCGACCTTCGCGGGCTCTTCCCCGGCCCAGATCTGGGAGACATCGCTGCCGGAGGGCGTCGGCTCCGCCTTCTCCTCGGTGCCGAACCCAGCGTGAACGTGCTCTTCGGGAGCCTCGGTTGGCGGACCGGTCGCGATCCCGACGACAGCCTCCGGCGCCGCGAGCTCCTCGGCGGGCGTTGCGGAGCCGTCCTCGGGCCAGTCGACCGTTGGCTCCTCGGCGGGCGCGCCTTCCTCGAACGGCGACTCGCCGTCGACGTCTGCGAGCTCAGGCGGATGCTGCTCGGGTGGCGTAGCAGGAACGCCGGGCGGAGCAGCCGGCGGTTCCGACTCGGCCGGCGACTGAGAGGCGGCGGGCGACGGCGCCGGCGGCGTCGCACCACCCATCAGCGGGTGTGCCACCCGCCGCAGCGTCAACCGCGCGGGCGCCGCACTGTCCTCGAACGCGTCGGCGGCGCTCTCTTCTCCGTTGGCGTTCGCCTCTGCGACCCGCGCGATGACCCGGGCGACACCTGCCGCCGACGCGACGGCGCGCCGGACTCGGCGACCGGTGAGCTGGGCGATCTCCTCGGCGGCCAGCCAGTCGGCAGGGTCGACCATCGCGACCACCAGCGCGCCGTCCTCGGTGAACGCGACCGGTGCGGTCTCGTAGCGCTTCATCTCCTTATCGCCGATGACCTGGGCGGCCTCGGGATCGATCTCGAACTCCTCCAGGTCGAGGTAGTCGAGCCGGTAGCGCTCGGCGATCGCCCGGCCGAGCTCGTGCTCGGACAGGATCCCCATCTCGACGAGCGTGGTGCCGAGCTTCTTGCCCGGGGCGCGCGACTCCTCGAACGCCTGCTCCACCGTCTCACGATCGGCGAAGCCGAGCTCGACGATCACGTCGCTCAGGAAGCGACCGCCCCGGCCGGACGGAGGTGTGACCCCCCGCGGGAGGCCGCCGGCCGCGGGGTCCTCGTTCATCGTCGTGCCGCTCATGTGACGCGAGTCACCTCTTCCAGCGAGGTCAGCCCGAGCCGGACCTTCTCGAGTCCGTCGTTGCGCAGCAGGCGCATGCCCTGCTCGACGGCCTTGTCGCGGATGACCGCCGACGATGCGCGGTCCACGCACATGGCTCGGATCTCTTCGGAGAGGGCCATCACCTCGTAGAGGCCGAGGCGGCCCTTGTAGCCGGAGTGGGCGCAGCGGGTGCACCCCTGGGGCTCGTAGACCTCGAGGTCGACGCCCACCGCGTAGCCGACCTTCTCCAGGTAGTCGGCGCGAAGCACGCGCCGGGTCTTGCAGTGCACGCACAGGGCGCGGGCGAGTCGCTGGGCCACCACGCAGTCAAGCGCCGACGCGGTCAGGAAGGGCTCGACTCCCATCTCGGTGAGGCGGGTGATCGCCGACGCGGCGTCGTTGGTGTGGAGCGTCGAGAGCACGAGGTGGCCGGTGAGCGCGGCCTCGACGGCGATCCGCGCGGTGTCGGAGTCGCGGATCTCGCCGACCATTATCACGTCGGGGTCGGCGCGCAGCATGGACCGCAGGCCCGTGGCGAAGGACATCCCGCTTCGGAGTTGGACCTGGAGCTGGGTGATGCCGGGAAGCTGATACTCGACCGGATCCTCGATGGTGATGATGTTGCGCCCCACGTCGTTGACCTCGTTGAGGGCCGAGTACAGGGTCGTGGTCTTGCCCGAGCCGGTCGGCCCGGTCACGAGGATCGCCCCGTAGGGCTGGCGGATCGAGCGGTCGAAGCGCTCGAAGGGCACCGGGCGCATGCCGAGGCTGTCGAGGTTCAGGAGCGCGTGGTCCTTGGTCAGCAGGCGCATGACGACGCCTTCGCCGTGGACCGAGGGCATGGTCACAACGCGCACGTCGACCGGGCGCTTCTCGACCTGGAGTCCGACCCGACCGTCCTGGGGCAGCCGTCGCTCGGCGATGTCGAGGTTGGCGACGATCTTGATGCGCGAGACGACGCCGGGAACTATGCGACGCGGAATCGTCGTCCGCTCGAAGAGCACCCCGTCGATGCGAAAGCGCACGCGCATGTCGCGTCCCTGGGGCTCGAAGTGGACGTCAGAAGCGCCCTCGCCGATTGCCTGGGCGATGATCGAGTTGACGAGCCGGATCGCGGGCGCGTCGTCGGCGGACTCCCGGATCTCGAGCACCTCCGGGGCCTCGTCCTCCCCGTCCTCGAGCGCCGAGGCGACATCCTCGTCGAAGCGGCTCATGCGCCCGATCACCGAGGCGATGTCGTCGGCGGAGGCGGCCACCGGACGAACCTCGTGGCCGGTCACCATCCGCAGGTCGTCGAGCGCCAGGATGTTGGCGGGATCGGCCATGGCGATCAGCAGCCGGCCGCCCTCGTCGAAGCCGA
>Ga0136615_10001843_pt1 | contig 10378 bp, 12 predicted proteins | sample AntDrymUQ2882206_2_FD_106647 | JGI IMG/M metagenome (GOLD analysis project Ga0136615, IMG submission 106647) | Polar desert sand microbial communities from Dry Valleys, Antarctica - metaG UQ288 (22.06) | ecosystem: Environmental > Terrestrial > Soil > Desert | place: Antarctica: Dry Valley...
CCTGAGGTCCCCACGTCACACTAGCCACGGGCTCGCGACACCAAGAAGAGCCGACGTCGACCAGGCGACCGCAGCATTTTCAGCCCTCCGAGGTGGCCCCGCCAGGGGCCATGACCACTAGCCCTCGTAGCGGGAGTACCAGTATTCGGCCGGCAGACGGTCGCCGCCGGCGTAGACGTGGGACTCTCCGCCGCTGCCGGCAACTTGCACGCGGTCGCCGTCGAAGCTGGTGAAGCTCATCGACACCGCTTCGCCGTACAGCGGCAGCTGCTCCTCCAGGATCGACACCGCGATCCGTTCACCGAGACGGAGGGACTCGAAGTAGTCGGTGGAGTAGTGCACGCCGGCCATGTTGCGGCGATCCAACTCGCCGCCGCCGAAGCCGACGACGTGCGCGCGGGCCAGGCCGAGCGCGCCGAGCAGGCCGGCGGCGTCGGCCACCTGGTCGCGCAGGGTGTACTGCGGGGCGTCCGGGTCCACAAAGGTGGAGCGGCCGGTGTCTAGTAGTCGGATCTCGACGTCTTGCAGACTGCTGCAGGCCGTGCAACTCATCGCAGCGCCTGCGAGCGGGCCTCAAGCCCCGCCACCGCCCTGACGAAGCCCTCGACGTGGCCGTCGTGTCCGCCTCCGCCCGCACCGCGAGAGCCATTGCTCTGTGCGCGCTCCTCCTGCTGACCACGGCCCCCGCCGCGGCGGCGGCGCGGACGGAGGGGGTGGAGGAGGCGCCGGAGGTGGTGGAGGCGAGGGAGCGGGCGGCGGTGGCCGAGGCGCGGCTCGCGGCGCGGACCGTTGAGCTGGACCGGGCGGCGGCCGCCTATGAGATGGCAGCGGCCCACCGGGTGCGGCTGGAGGCTGAGTTGGAGGGGGCGGCCGAGGTGGTGGCCGGCGCCGAGGAGCGGGTTGAGCGGGCGCGGTCCACGCTGACCACGCAGGTCCGCGACCTCTACCGGCGCCCGCGGGAGCCGCTGGCCGTCGTCGAGGCGCTGGTGGGCAGCCAGGACGTCGCCAGCGCGCTGCACAGCGCGGCGCTGCTGGAGCGCGCTGCCGTACGGGCGGCCGGGGGTGTCGAGCGAGCCAGGGAGGACGGCGCGCGCACCATCGACGGCGTGCGCCACCACCGCATCGTGGCCAGCGGCACGACCGCCACCGCGGCGCTGCGGGCGGCGGATCGCGACGTGCTGGTCGCGGCGGTCGGCAGCGCCCGCGAGGCGCACGAGCGGGCACGGTCCGAACTCGAGGCCACCCGCGCGGCCACCGCCGCCCGCCTGGAGGCCGAGCGTGCCGCGGCCGAGCGCCTGGCCGCAGAGCAGGCCAGGGCCGCCGCGGCCCTGGCCGCGAACTTCGGCGCAGGCGCAGTCACAGGCGTGGGCGCAGCCGGCGCACCGCTCCCGCCGGTCGCAGGCAAGGTCTGCCCGATCGGTGCACCGAACGGCTTCTCGGACTCCTGGGGTGCGCCGCGACCGGGCGGGCGCCGCCACGCGGGCGTGGACCTGTTCGCCGCCCACGGCACGCCGCTGTACGCCGTGACGGACGCGATCGCCGACGTGGGCGCGAACGTCCTCGGCGGGCTGACCGTCCACCTCACCGATGCCAACGGCGACGTCTACTACTACGCCCACCTCTCCGCGACCGCCGTCAGCGACGGCCAGCGGGTCATGGCGGGCCAGGTCGTGGGCGCGAACGGGAACTCCGGCAACGCGCGCAGCACCCCGCCGCACCTGCACTGGGAGTACCGCCCCGCTGGTGGCCCGTCGGTCAACCCCTATCCCCTGGCGGTTGCCCTGTGCAGGCCCGGCTAGGTGTACGTTTTGTCCCCTCAGGAGACGCCGCGGTCGGGCGCTGAGGAACCGGAGCAGGAGCACCTGATGGCAGCAGCACCCGCGCACCACTCGCGCCGCCGGATCGACCGGGTGACGGCGCCTGACTTCCTCACCCGCGTCAGCGAGCGGCCCCTCGACGAGGTCCGCGCCATGCGCGACGAATGCCGGGAGGAGGAGGCGCGCCTGTCCTTCGCACGTCGCGTTCTGCAGGCCCGGCTCGACATCGTCCGTGTGAGCGTGGCGCGTCGCGCTGACGGCAGCGGGCGTGGCCCCGCCCAGGGCGACCTGCTGCAGGGACTGCCCGAGATCCTCGCCGATGTCGCCCGCCCCTCCGCGATCGGCGACGCCCACATCGACCTCGCCTACGACCCGGAGCACGCCGACGAGCGGCGCGAGGAGGAGGCCCTGCTGGTCGACTCGTCGCTGGGGCGTCTGCCCGAGCTCGACGACGGCGAGCTGCTCGCGCTGCTCGAGCGGCTCAGCGACGAGGAGCGCCGGGTGTCCGACGTCCGGCGCTGCGTCCTGGACGCGCTCGACGTCTTGCAGGCCGAGCTCGTGCGGCGGTACGCCGCGGACTCCTCGACGGTCTCCGGCGTGGTGTCATCCGTCGTGGAGCGCACGGCGCACCACGGCTGACCAGCCTGGCGGGCGCGGGCCGGGGAGACGCAGCGATCAGGCCGGCTCGACGAACTGGAGGTCGAGCTCGATCTTCACGACGTCGCCCAGCATCGCGCCGAGGGGCCCGAAGGCGAGGCCGAAGTCCTTGCGGCGGATCTCGCCGGTGGCCTCGAACCCGGCGTGGCGGGATCCGTCGAAAAAGGCCTCGACACCGCCGAGCTCGACGGCGAGCGTGAGCGGCCTCGTGACCTCGCCGATCGTCAGGTCGCCGTCGACCGTCCACTCGGTGCCCTCGCCACGCACCTGCGTCGAGCGGTACGACATCGTCGGCCGGTGCTCCACGTCGAGGAGCTCGGCGGTGCGCAGGTGCGCATCGCGGTCGGTGTTGCCCGTGTCGATCGATGCCAGGGCGACGGTGGCGGTGACCCCGCAGTCGTCGAGGGTCGGTCCGACCACGAGCTCGGCGGCGACGTCGCCGAAGCGGCCCCGGACCTTGGCGACGCCGAGGTGGCGGATGGTGAAGCCGACGGTGGTGTGGTCGGTGTCGAGGGCCCAGGCGCCCTGGGCGAGCGGGGGAGCGGAAGGTGTGGTGGTCGTCATGTCAGCGATCGTGGAGCCCACAGGCGGTCAGAGGGAGACCGGGTGGAGGCTGGCCCTGACGGGGCCACCACGACGGCGCCGACCGTTGGCACACTGTGTGGGTGGACGAAGGCGAGCTCGGCTCGTTCCTGCGCAGCCGGCGGGAGGCGGTGAGCCCCGCCGAGGTCGGCCTGCCTGAGCGCCCCCGCCGGCGCACACCCGGCCTGCGGCGCGCCGAGCTCGCAACCTTGGCCGGTGTGAGCGTCGACTATCTGATCCGGCTCGAGCAGGGTCGGGACACCCACCCGTCGGCCCAGGTGCTGGCGGCGCTGGCCCAGGCGCTGCGGCTCAGCGACGACGATCTCGACCACCTGCGGGGCCTGGCGTTCTTCAGCAACGGCGGCGCCGAGCTGTGCGCCCAGGCGAGGGCGCCCGCCCGCGCGGTGCGTCCCACCGTCCGGGCCATACTCGATCAGTTCGAGCCGTCCCCGGCCTTCGTCATCAACCATGTGGCTGATCTCCTAGCGTGGAACGAGGGCTACGAGCGGTTGGCGCGCCCCCTCGGCATCCTGGGCGGCGAGGAGCCCAACCTGCTGTGGTTCACCTTCGCCGACGAGCGCGCTCCTGCCGCCTACCCCGACTGGGACGATGTCGCCGACGAGCAGGTCGCGAACCTGCATGCGGAGCACTACGGCGACGCCGATGCGCAGGCTTTCGCCGACCGGCTGGCGCGAACCGCCGGCGCCGCCTTCACCGACCGCTGGGAGCGCGGCGCCGTGGCGCGAAAGCGCACCGGGGTCAAGGGGCTGGCGCACCCGGAGGTGGGTCTGCTGCGTCTGGCGTTCGAGACGCTCGAGCTCCCCGATGCCGACCGCCAGCGGCTGGTGGTCTACCTGCCGGCCGACGCGGCGACGTCGGCGGGGCTCGATCGGCTCGCTGGTCGCCACCCCGGCGCGCTGCGCTCCTTGAGCGCCGGCTAGACGAGCGCCCGGCTAGGCTCCGGCTAGGCTGCCCTTCAGTGTTCCCCGAGCAACCCCCCGCCCCGGTCCTGGTCCGCGTGGTGCGCGACGGCGTCGTCGAGTCCCAGCACCGTGGCTCGGTCGTCGTGGCCGATGCCGAGGGACGGGTCCTGGCCGCGCTCGGCGACGCCCACCACCCCACCTACGTGCGCAGCGCCGCGAAGCCGTTCCAGGCGGTGGCGACCCTGGCCCTGCTGGCGCGCGCCGGCGTCGTGCTCGACACCCGCGGCCTTGCGATCGCCACCGCGTCGCACGAGGGCACGGCGGACCACCAGGTGGAGGCGGCCCGCCTGCTCGCGCTCGCAGGCCTCGATGAGGGCGCGCTGCGCTGTCCACCGACGCTGCCGGGCGACGAGGCGTCGCTGATCGAGCAGGGCGAGGCGACGCCCCTGGCGCACAACTGCTCGGGCAAGCACGCGGCGTTCCTGCTGGCCCAGGTCACCGCGGGCGGCGCGCCGCAGGACTACCTCAGCCTGGGCAGCGTGCTGCAGCGCCGGGTGCACCGCGCACTGGCCGAGCTCACCGACACCGTGCCCACCGGACCCGGGGTGGACGGCTGCGGGGCGCCGGCCTGGGTCATTCCCCTGTCGGGCCTGGCGACCGGGTTCGCGCGGCTCGCGTTGGGCACGCACGGCCTCGCCCCGGTCGCGGGGGCGATGCGCGCGGCCCCGGACCTGGTGGGTGGCGAGGAGTCCGTCGACACCCGGCTCATGCGCGGCGACCGCCGCGTGGTCGCCAAGCGCGGCGCCGAGGCGGTCCTGGCCGCCGGCCTGGCGCCCCGTCCCGCCACCACGGCCCCACCCGCCCGCGGGCTCGGCGTGGCGGTCAAGGTCGAGGACGGGGGCGCGCGGGCGGTGGGGCCCGTGGCGGCGGCGGTGCTGGCGGCGCTCGGGGCCACGGTGCCGGACGCGGTGGCGGCGCCCCCGGTGCTGGGCGGAGGCGTCGCCCACGGCGCGCTGGAGGTGGCGCCAGAACTGCTCACGCTGCTCGCCGGCGCCTCGGTCTGACGCGCGCGCAGGCACGAGTGCAAACTCTTGCTTGCACTCGTGCTTGCCTGCAGCTAGCATGCGGGCGACAGCAGGCAGCGCGACCGGTGCGAGGGAGGGCAGCAAGATGGATCCGAAGGACGCCACCACGGCTGCCACCGCGGCCGCGTCGAGTGCAGTGCGCGACCTGGGGGGGTTCATCCGCGAGCAGCGCAAGGCGGCCCAGCTGAGTCTCCGCAAGCTAGCGACGCTTGCGGGAGTGAGCAACCCGTACCTGTCCCAGATCGAGCGGGGGCTGCGCAAGCCCTCTGCGGACATCCTGGCCGCGATCGCCGGCGCCCTGCGTATCAGCGCGGAGACCCTTTACGTGGAGGCCGGGATCCTCGAGGAGCGCGACGACGATCTCGCCGCCCGCATCCTCGCCGACCCCCACCTCACCGAGTCCCAGCGCCGGGCACTGCTCGAGGTCTACCTCGCGTTCCGCCAGGAGCGCGCCGCCCGGCCGGCCATGACGTCCAGCCATGACGTACAAACCTGCATAATCCGAGCACGACCACAGCCTGACCAGGGACCACAGCCCAGAGAGGAAAGCCGCAATGCCGACTGACACCGCCAAGCGCCAGGCCCGCGCCACCGAGGAGCAGGCCGAGGCCACGAAGAGCCAGGCCAAGCAGACGGCCCGCACCGCGCGCAACTCGGTCCGCAAGGCCGCGAAGCCGGTCGCCGACCAGGCCGGCCAGACCGTCCGTGCTGCCGAGAAGACCGTCGAGCGCGCCGGTCGTACCCTCACCACCGTGCTCGTGGACACCGCCTACGCCTCGATCGGCGTCACCGACACCGCAGTGGCGTTCCTCCGCTCGCTGCCGACCACCGCGCTGAAGCTGCGCAGCACGGACACCGGCGGCCTGACCGGCCTCATCGAGCGCGAGTTCGACGAGCTCGCTGGCCGCGGCCGCAAGGTCGTCGACGCGATCGCCACCAACCCCGCCACCCAGCGCGCGGTCGAGCAGACCAAGACCGCCCGCAACCAGCTCAAGACCGCCGCCGGCCAGGTCCGCAAGTCCGCCGAGGTCGCCGCGGAGGCCGTCGAGGACGGCGTCGGCGCCGCCGAGGCCGCCGCCCGCGAGGTCGGCACGCACACCGACACCTCGGGCGAGGTCGTCGTCGAGGTCGACACCGAGCGTCACAGCACCCAGGTCAGGGCCACCAAGCAGTAGTCCCGGCCGCAGCAAAGGACGCGGGCGCCCCGCAACGGGCGCCCGCGTCCTTGTGTGCGAGCCGCTCGACGCTGCCGCTGACGCGCTGCGCGCCGAACGCTGGGCGCCGTGGCGCACGTTCTCACCGTGCTGACCGGCGTCGCGTTCGGGGCGCTGCTGAACCGACCGATCATCGACCGTCTCACCTGGGTCCTCCTCGTCGCCGTCGCGATCTTGCTGGCTGCGGCCGCCGTCCCCGTGTTCCCACCCGTGCGGCTGCTGTTGACCCTGATCGCCGACGAGCCACTCGATCCCGGTGCGTCCGCTCGTGCTCATCGCCGCGCAGACGGTGGCGATCTCCGTCGCGCTCGTCGCGGCCGCGCAGCGGATCGTCCCCGCCAGGACCTGATCCTTCGCGAAGGCGCCACCCGCAGGTAGCATCGAGGTGTCCTGGGGCCCGGGACGGGTCGGACGCCGCCTCGGCGTCGCCGGATGGTGAGGTCGAGGAGGGAAGCGACGTGGACGCTGCTACCCGCCGCCCGCGCGCCGGCGAAAAGGGCGTGACCGTCGCGGACGAGCGTCCCAGCGACCGGGCGGGGCCGGTGAGCCGGGTCGGCCTGGTGTCGGTCCACACCTCCCCGCTGGAACAGCCCGGTCGCGGTGACAGCGGGGGGATGAACGTCTACCTCAGCGCCCTCGCCAGCCGCCTCGTCGCCAGGGGCATGGCCGTCGAGGTCTTCACCCGCTCCGCCGGTGCGGACCTGCCCGCCACCGTGGTCACCGCGGACGGGGTGCGCGTCCACCACATCGACGCCGGTCCGCCGGGCGTGGCCAAGGACGACCTGGCCAGCCATCTGTGCGCCTTCTACCTCGGTTTCGCGAAGCACCCGGCGACCCGCTCGCTGGACCTGCTGCACGGGCACTACTGGATGAGCGGCTGGGTCGGGCGCCAGGCTCGTCGGCGCCTGGGCCTGCCGCTGGTGCAGAGCTTCCACACCCTCGCGCGGGTCAAGAACGACGCGCTCGCAGCGGGGGAGCAGCCCGAGGCCGCCCTGCGCCTCGCCGCCGAGGACCGCATCGTGGCCTCGGCCGATGCGGTGATCGCGCCGACCACCACCGAGGCGTCGCTGCTGCGCACCCGTTACCGCGCCAACCCCGAGCGCGTCCACGTGGTTGAGCCCGGCGTGGACCTCGACGTCTTCGCCCCCTCGCCGGACCGGCACGCCGAGCGCCAGGCGCTGGGTGGCGGGCGGATCGTGCTGTTCGTCGGACGCCTGCAACCCCTCAAGGGTCCCGATGTCGCCGTCCGCGCGCTCGCCGCGCTCGACCCGCTGCTGCCCGACGACGGCATCCCCACCCGTCTGGTGATCGTCGGCGGCGCGAGCGGCAGCGGGATCGGCGCGAGCGATCCGGCGTCGCTGCGCGCGCTGGCCGTGTCGCTGCGCGTCGAGGACCGCGTCGCCTTCCTCGCGCCTCGCCGCCAGCCCGACCTGGCCGCGCTCTACCGCGCGGCGGACGTCGTGATCATGCCGAGCCACTCCGAGAGCTTCGGGCTCGTGGCGCTGGAGGCCCAGGCCAGCGGCACGCCGGTGGTGGCCGCGGCCGTCGGCGGGCTACCCGACGTCATCGGCAACCGGCGGGAGCTCGAGGTCGGCGGCACGCTGGTCGCCGGCCACGACCCGGCGGACTTCGCGGCGGCGCTGTTGCCCTACCTCACCGATGCGCGCTTGCGCGCCACGGTCGGCGAGGCAGGACGCCGGCGCGCGTCGCGCTCGAGCTGGGAGCGGACCGCCGAGCGCACGCTGGCCGTATACGCCGGCGTCCTGGCCGAGCGTCTCGGCCTGGGACTGGTCGACGCGCGTTCGCAGGGCGTGTGACCGTGCGCGATCCCGCCGAGGTCATCGGCGCCTGGTTCGTCGCGCAGCCCGACCTCGAGGTGGAGCGGGTGGGAGACCGCAGCTGGTTCACCATACTCGCCGGCGAGCAGAAGCGCACGATCCCGGTCTACCTGCGGCTCGGTGCGCACGAGCTGGTGCTCGAGTCGTTCTTCATGGCGGCGCCCGACGAGCGCGCCGACGAGGTCTACGCCCTGCTCCTGCGGCGCAACACCCGGACCTACACCTGCCGCTTCGCGCTGGACGACACCGGCGACGTGCTGCTGGTGGGCGTCCTCCCGCTCGCCGCCGTCACCCCCGACGAGCTCGACCGCACCCTCGGTCAGGTCCTCGTCGCCGCCGACGAGACCTACGCGCCGGCCCTGCGTACCGGCTTCGCCGCCTACATCGACCGCGAACAAGCGTGGCGCGCCTCGGTCGGCGCACCAAGGAACCCTATCTCTTAGCAAACCTGCTCTTACCACACCTGCTGAGGCAGGATGTGCTGCGTGACGATGTCCGCTGGTCTGAGACCGCTCCTCCTCGCCGCCTCGACCAACCCGACGCTGCGCCGCGAACTGACGCACCGACGGTGGCCGCGGGACCTGGCACTGCGCTTCGTGGCGGGTGAGACGCTGGAGGACGGGCTGTCGGCCGCCCGCGGGCTGGCGGCGCAGGGCAAGGCGGTGACGCTGGACTACCTCGGCGAGTCGGTGACGCAGGAGCACGAGGCGCGCCGGGCGGCCGAGGTGGTGCTCGCCACCCTGTCACGGCTGAGCGGCGAGGGACTGCCCGCCGGGGTGTCGGTGAAGCCGACCCAGATGGGCCTGGGCCTGCCCGGCGATCCCGACGGCCGCCTGTGCCGCGAGCTGCTGCGCACCATCGCCGCCGAGGCCGAGCGCCGCGGGGCTCACGTCACCCTCGACATGGAGGACAGCACGGTCACCGAGCAGACCGTGGCGCTCGTCGAGGACCTGATCGCCGAGGGCCATCGCAACGTGGGCTGCGCGGTGCAGTCCTACCTGCGCCGCACCCGCGCCGACGTCGCCCGGCTCAGCGCGGTCGGCGCGAGCCTGCGGCTGTGCAAGGGCACCTACGACGAGCCCTCCGAGCTGGCGTACACCTGTGCCGTGGAGGTCGACGCGTCCTTCGACGACTGCGCCGCCGCCCTGCTCGCCGACGGCACGTTCCCGCGCATCGCCACCCACGACCACCGCCTGATCGCGCGAGTCAAGGGCCACGCCGCCCGCCTCGGGGTGTCACCGCGCGACTTCGAGTTCCAGATGCTCTACGGCGTGCGCACCCCGCTGCAGGACGCGCTGCTGCGCGACGGCCACCGCCTGCGCGTCTACGTCCCGTTCGGCGACCAGTGGTATCCCTACTTCATGCGCCGGCTCGCCGAGCGTCCCGCCAACCTGCTGTTCTTCCTTCGTGCCCTGGCGGGCAGCGGGCGGAGCGGAAGGGCATGACCATGGAGGGCACGCTGGCGATCCTGGGCGCCGGGCGTCTCGGGGAGGCGCTGCTGGACGGGCTGCTGCGCAGCGGCGGCGTGCGGCCAGAGCAGGTGCGGGTGACGGTGCGCCGGGAAGGGCGAGCGCACGAGCTCGCGCAGCGCTACGGGGTCCGGGCCGACACCGACTCCGCCGCCGCCGCCGCCGAGGCCGACGTGGTCGTGATCGCGGTGAAACCCCAGAACGTGCGCGACCTGCTGGCCGACATCGCGGGCAAGGTCGGCGACACCCAGACGGTCATCTCGTTCGTGGCCGGCGTGCCCACCACCGTGATCGAGGGCGTGCTCGGCGCGGTCCCCGTGGTCCGGGTGATGTCGAACACGCCGGTGCAGGTCGACGAGGCGATGAGCGTGGTCGCGCCGGGCGCGCACGCGGGCGCCGCGCACGTCGCCGCCGCCGGGGCGGTGCTGGGTCCCGTCGGCCGGGTCATCCACCTCGCCGAGGAGCACCTCGACGCCGTCACCGCCCTGTCCGGCTCCGGCCCCGCCTACTTCTTCCTGCTCGCCGAGGCGATGATCGACGCAGGCATCCTGCTCGGGCTGTCCCGCGACGTGTCCACCGAGCTCATCATCCAGACCATGGTCGGCAGCGCGAAGATGCTGCGCGACACCGGCCGTCACCCCGTGGAGCTGCGCGAGGCGGTGACCTCGCCAGGCGGCACCACGATCTCGGCCATCCGCGTGCTGGAGGAGCGCGGCGTGCGCGCCGCCTTCCTCAACGCCATCGAAGCCGCCCGCGACCGTTCCACCCAGCTCGCCAAGGGCTGAGCCGATGA
>Ga0136615_10001845_pt1 | contig 10376 bp, 8 predicted proteins | sample AntDrymUQ2882206_2_FD_106647 | JGI IMG/M metagenome (GOLD analysis project Ga0136615, IMG submission 106647) | Polar desert sand microbial communities from Dry Valleys, Antarctica - metaG UQ288 (22.06) | ecosystem: Environmental > Terrestrial > Soil > Desert | place: Antarctica: Dry Valley...
ACATCGCCGCCGTGTGCGCCAGCGGCATCGGGGCGTGTCTGTTGCCGGCGGACGGAGACGGGACGCCTCTGCGTCCAGCCATCCTCTACGGCATAGACACGCGGGCGGAGAGGGAGGTCGAGGAGCTAAACGACCGCTACGGGCGGGATAATCTCCTCGACCGTTGCGGCTCCGTATGCACCACCCAGGCCGTCGGCCCGAAGCTTCTCTGGCTCCGGCGCAACGAGCCCGAGGTCTGGGAGAAGACCGCGAAGTTCTTCATGGCGAACTCTTTCATCGCGTATCGTTTGACCGGTGAGTACGTCCTGGATCATCATTCGGCGAGCCAGTGTGATCCCCTCTACGACGTACACGCCTGTGGTTGGATCGAAGACCGGGCGGAGGAACTCGCGCCCGGCCTTCCCCTGCCGCGCCTCCTCTGGCCCGCCGAAGTCGTCGGAGAAGTGACTCGAAAAGCCGCAGAAGAGACCGGCATCCCTGCGGGCACGCCGGTAGCCGCCGGCACGATAGATGCGTGGAGCGAGGGGGCGAGCGTCGGGGTGCAGAATCCCGGTGACCTGATGCTCATGTACGGCACGACGATGTTCATGATCGAGGTTCTCAAAGAGCCCCTTCACCACCTCGGCCTGTGGGGCACGACCGGCATCCTGCCCGACACGCACAACCTGGCAGCCGGGATGGCGACCTCCGGCGCGCTCACCGGATGGCTACAGAAGATCTCCGGCGGAGTCCCTTTCGAGAAACTTACGGAGGAGGCCGCCGCCGCGCCGCCGGGATCTGACGCCCTCGTCGTGCTGCCTTACTTCGCCGGGGAGAGGACGCCCATCTTCGATCCAGGCGCTCGCGGTCTGATCTCCGGCCTCACCATCAGCCACGGCCGCGGCCACCTCTACCGCGCCATGCTCGAAGCCACCGCCTACGCAGTGCGGCACATCTTCGAGTACATGCAGGAAGCCGGCGGGGGTGGCGACCGGCTCGTGGCCGTGGGCGGCGGCACGAAGGGCGGCCTGTGGACCCAGATAGTCTCCGACGTGACCGGGCGCCCCCAGGATCTGCCGGAACGGACCATCGGTGCGGGCTACGGGGACGCCCTCCTCGCAGCCCGCGCTATTGGCCTCGCCGAACCCGATACCGATTGGAACAAGGTCTCCGAGACCGTCGAGCCGGACGAGGAGAACCGCGAAGTCTACGACGAGCTTTACGGGATCTACCGCGACCTCTATCCTGCGACCCGAGAGCAGATGCACGCCCTGGCGGGGATGCAGAAAGGGGGAGACGTTGTCACCTGAGACGGAGACGAGGGAGCCCGTCGTCCGGTTGCGGGGCGTATCGAAGGAGTTCCCCGGTGTGCTGGCGGTGGACGGGGTGGACCTGGAGATACTGCCCGGCGAGGTCCACGTGGTCGCCGGGGAGAACGGGGCCGGCAAGTCCACCCTGATGAAGCTGCTCTCGCAGGTCGAGCGCCCTTCCGGGGGAGAGGTCGAGGTTTCAGGCGAGCCGGTCGAGTTCCACGGTCCAGGCCACGCGCAGTCGCTCGGCGTGGCGATGGTCTACCAGGAGTTCGCCCTGGCGCCGCATCTCTCGGTGGCGGAGAACCTGTTCCTCGGGCGCGAGCCGGGACGCGCCGGGTTCATCAACCGCCGGAGCGAGGGCGAGGAAGCGGGGAACCTGCTGCGGCGGGTGGGTTTGGACGTGAACCCGGCCCGGCTCGTCTCCGGGCTCACGGTGGCCGAGCAGCAACGGGTCGAGATCGCCAAAGCACTCGCCATAGACGCGAAGGTCGTCATCATGGACGAGCCTACGGCCACGCTGGCGGAGAAGGAGATCGAAGGTCTCTTCGATGTGATCCGGGACCTCACCTCGCGCGGCATAGCCATCCTTTACATCTCGCACCGGCTGGATGAGATCTTCCGCATCGCAGACCGCGTGACCGTGATGCGCGACGGCAAGATAGTGGACACCCTGCTGGTAAACGAACTCGACGAGGACAAGCTCGTCCGCCTGATGGTAGGCCGCGAGGTCGCCAACCTCTATCCGAAGCCGGAAGTCGAGATCGGGGACGCCCTGTTGCGCGTGAGCGGCGTCAGTCGCGGCAAGAAGCTCATGGATTGTTCATTCGAGGTGCGCGCCGGGGAGATACTGGGCTTCGCCGGCCTCGTCGGGGCGGGACGCACGGAACTGGCCCGCGCCGTCTTCGGGGCCGATAGGAAAGACTCAGGGACGGTCGAGCTGGACGGGAGGACACTGAAGATAAAGCAGCCCCAGGACGCCATAAACGCGGGCATCGGTTATCTGACGGAGGACCGCAAGGGGCAGGGGCTCGCGCTCCAGCTCGGGGTGGACCAGAACATAACCCTCGCCAGCCTGCCGATGAGTTTCGGCTTCATAAACCTTGCGGAGGAACGCAGGACCGCGCGCCAGAGGAGGGACGAACTGAACATCCGCACGCCCTCCATCCGGCGCAGGGTGCAGGTCCTCTCCGGCGGCAACCAGCAGAAGGTCGTCGTCGCGAGGTGGCTGGAGACGAAGGCCAGGGTCATGTTCTTTGACGAGCCGGCTCGCGGCATTGACGTGGGGGCGAAGGCCGAGATGTTTGGCCTTATCGGGGAGCTTGCGAAGGAGGGGCGGGGGATCGTCTTGATCTCCTCTTATTTACCGGAACTTCTGAACATGTGCGACCGCATCCTCGTAATGAACGAAGGAAAGGTGGCTGGCGTTATCGGTCGCGAGGAATTCTCGGAAGAGAGGATCATCGCGCTGGCGACCGCTGGAATGGAGGAGATCGCATGACGGACACTGGGGCCACCGAAGAACGCGGAGGTCTCGGGGCCGCGTTGAGAGAACGCTTCTCCGACGCCGTCTCGCAGTTGGCGGCGGCGGGGGCGTTGATCGTCGTCTTCGTCTTTCTCTCTATCGCCTCGCCCGCCTTCCTCACCGCTGACAACCTCTTCAACATCGGGAGTCAGACCGCTGTGGTCGCCGTCATAGCCATCGGCATGACGCTCGTCATCATCACGGCTGGCATTGATCTCTCGGTCGGCTCCGTGGCGGCCTTCGCCGGGGTGATGGGCGTCATGATGATCGTGGACTTCGGCTTCCCGGTCCCGCTCGCCCTCCTCGGCGGGACGCTCGTGGGGGCGGCGTGCGGGCTCGTCAACGGGTTCCTGGTCTCGACCGCGGGACTGAACCCGTTCATCGCCACCCTGGGGATGCTCTCGGTGGCACGAGGGCTCGTATACATCTTCTCGGACGCTCAGGCTATCTTCGGGACGCCTGACTCCTTCAGGCTCCTCGGACAGGGAGTCATCGCGGGTGGCATCCCCATACCCCTCATCGTGACGCTTGCGATCGCCATCGTCGGCTTCATCATCCTCTCGCGCACCAAGCTCGGACGGTACGCATACGCGATAGGGTCTAACCTGGAGGCGGCGAGGCTCTCGGGGATACCGGTGCGGCGTTATCTGACGCTCGTGTACGTCATCTCCGGCGCTCTGGCGGGATTCGGGGGGATGATCGCCGCGTCACGGGTCAACTCCGGCCAGCCGAACTTCGGCGTGGGACTGGAGCTGGACGTGATCGCCGCGGCCGTCATCGGCGGGGCGAGCCTGTTCGGAGGTCAGGGAACCGTCATCGGGACGCTTATCGGGGCGTTCTTGATCGCCCTGATAAGGAACGGATCGGTGCTGCTCGGCGTGGACATCTTCTATCAGCAAGTAATCATCGGCGTGGTCATCTGGATCGCCGTCTTCTGGGACCAGTACCGTCGCCGCCGTCTGGCATCGTCATCGGAGTAATAATGGACATTCGGAGAAGGGAGAAACATGCGTAGAAGCAGAATATCCGTGGCCGTTCTGGGAGCGGCGATCGCCCTCGCCCTCGCGGCCTGCGGGGCCGAGGTGAGGGAATCTGGCGGTGGAGAAGGAGGGAACGGCGGAGGTCAGGACGGGCCGATACAGCTCGCGGTCGTGCCGAAGGCCGTCGGCTTCGATTTCTGGGCGACGGTTCAGGACGGAGCCCAGTGTGCCGCGCAGGACGCGGAAGGCGAGGTCGAGGTCCAGTGGGACGGCGTCACGCAGGAGACGGACGTAACGGGACAGGTCAACCTGCTCACCAACTTCGTCTCCCAAGGCGTGGACGGTCTCGTCTACGCCGCCACCGACGCGCAGGTACTCGCCGACGTTACTCAGAACGCCCTGGATCAAGGTCTCGTGGTCGCGAACATAGACTCAGGGACGAACCCCCAGCCCGAAGAGGTCCCGGTCTTCGCCACGGACAACGTCGCCGCCGCCGAGGACGCCACGGAGTACCTCGTCGAGCAGCTCGGCGAGGAGGGCGGGCAGGTCGCCTTCATCCCGTTCCAGCCTGGGACCTTGACCAACGACACTCGCACCGAGGGCTTCATGAACGTGCTCGAGGAGAACCCGCAGGTCGAGCTCGTCGCCACGCAGTCGAGCGAGAGCGACTACAACACCGCGCTCCAGGTCACGGAGAACATCCTCACCGCCAACCCCGGCCTCGACGCTATCTACGCCGCCAACGAGCCAGGCGTCCTCGGAGCGGCGGAGGCCGTGAGGGGCGCTGGACTCGAGGATCAGGTAACCATAGTCGGCTGGGATACCGCCCCGGATGAGCTTCAGGCCGTCCGCGACGGCGTGGTCGCCGCGCTCGTCGCCCAGAACCCCTTCCGCATGGGATACGACGGCGTGAACGGCGCCGTCGAGATGGCCCGCACCGGCGAGCCGGTAGAAGGCGGAGACACCGGCGCCACCCTCGTCACCAGCGAAAACATAGACGACGAGGAAGTCCAGTCTGTCCTCGACCCGAGCTGCGACAACCCGCCCACCGAGCCGCCGGAAGGCTAGGAGGATGGGAGCGGGGGCGATGGTGTTTCACCGCTCCCGCTCCTTCAGAGAAGAGAGCCGCCCTCGCCAAAGTCCATGGGAGCAGCATCCTCCACGATCCGCAGCCGCTCGTCTTTCTCCACCTCCGGTAGCAACGCTTCTGATACCCACATCCGGCGCGGCTACAGATCAGACGCTCTACTCTGGAGACTCGCGCTTACGCGATCGGGGTAATGGGCCCATTCGGGAATCCTGTTCCCGCGCGTCGCCGCCGATGGCGCCGTGCAACCAGACAGTAAGAAAATCCTCTCCCGCGTCCTCGGCTTCCCGCTCAAAAACTTCGGACATTGCTGTTACGATTTCATCGAAGTCGTAGCTCGCGTCTTGGGCCGCGCGTCGAAACGAACGCTGATAAATCCGTAGGAGCAACTCTCCGCCGACCTTTGACTGCGTCAGGGCGTCGAGAGCAGCTTCTCCGACCAGAACCGCCGTGCTTGGGGACTCTCGCTGGACTGCGCCTCGTGAACGGTGTCCCCGCAGGGTATTGCCCACTACGGACACGTAGAATGTATCCGCCTGGTACGCACTTTCGAGCAAACGGAGTTGTTCTCCGAGACGCTTCCCGTCGCCGCCTTTGGCGGAGCCGGTCTTGTTCTTGACCTGAAACAACCGAACGGTGTCGGGCCGCTCGGGTACCGGTACCTGCCCAACGTCTGCTCCCGGAAACGGATTCAGGGTTGGATCAAGCTTCTCTTTTCCGGCGTTGCGGGTGCCTTGCGGCTCAGGAACGCGGAAGTTTCCTCGCATCATGCCGATGACGTTCTGGTGCAAGTTGCCTACGAGGTCTTCGATCTTCATGAGCACCTTATGCGAGGCCGATGACTCAATAGTCTTCTGCATGTTCCTCTGGCTCAACATTTCGTAATTCGCGGCGAGGATAAAAGGATCCAAAACGTCACCGGGATTATGGCCCACTTTGAGGTCGGCGGCGCTCGCGGGAAACCTCGCGACGGCTGCTTGCAGCGAAGATGCGACGTAGCCGGTGGCTTCCTGCGGATTGGCGAAGGCGCGGCAGAGTTGTATCTGGTCCGCCAGATCCTCTGCAGTCGCGGTACCTGGCTCGAAGAAACCCCGAAGTCCTGACAGCACCTCGGCGCGGCTTAGATCACCCAACTCGACAGCGGTCATCTCCGTGAAAGCTCGACCGATGGAGCGTATGCTCAAAGCATCGCAGGCGCGGTCGACAAGCTCGCTTGCCGAAGCCCGGCGGATCCATTCGATCTCCTCGTTCGCCCGCCGGATGCGCGAGAGCAGTTTGGGGTCGAGCGAGGAGAGCCGTTGCCTCAGCCAGTCGGGATCTCCGGTCATCCTGGAACTATCTTCCGTCCAGCCTTGTTCCTGGCGGACGATCTCAGAACTCCAACAGCCGTCCCTAGCATCTCCTCATGAGACGGTTCCTCGGTCACGGAAGATCCAAGCGTTCCGCCTATTGCTTCCCCCAACGCGACAGGCACGGCGTTGCCGATTTGGAGGTACTGCTGATGCATCGAGCCACTGAATCGCCACTCATCCGGGAACCTTTGAAGTCGCGCGCACTCGCGAACCGAGAGAGGACGGCTTTCCTCTGGATGACACATCGCCGAGCCCTTGCGGTTTGCCTTACCGGTGATCGTTGGTGAAGGCTCGTCCCAACCGAGCCGCCGGAAAAACCCGGTCTTGCCTCCGCCGGCACTGTAGCTCTTCTCGCCCATCGCCTTCGCCGCGATTTCGGGAGGCAAGTCTCTCCAATTACCTCCGGGCGGCACGAGATCGAAAACGCTTCGCACGGGCGCTGAGTATTGAGAACCTGGGCCTGGATCGTCTGTGAGATCGTCGATAGCGTCTCGCACGGTACGAAAAGGAGCTAGATTAAGGCCATGCGTAGGTTCGGGAAGAGGGGGCGGAAGACCATCGCGATCTCCGAGCATGACGAACCTGTATCGGCGTTGTGGCGCGCCAAATAATGACGAGTCGAGTACCCCAAAGGAGATTCGATAACCCATCTCCGCGATGGCGGTCCTGAGTATTAGCTTGATCGCCGACCCCGAAAGCTCATCTTCTTCGAGTGGCGGAGAGCCGTCCGTGTCGAAGAGAGTCGGTAGCTGGTTGCTGTACGAGGACAGGTTCCAAGATTTCCCAGGTCTCTCGGCGATTGGACGATGGCGAACGGCGGCCGTAACCAGGTTGGCGACGTTCTCCAGTACGAAACGCCGGGGACGCACTTCGGATATGAGCCGGAGGTATTCGAAGATCAAATTTCCCCGTGGATCGGCCAACGCCGCGCGCCTGCCTCCGGGACAGAAGCTCTGGCATGGTGGGCCACCCACCATCAGATCCACTTCCTTCTGTCCCGTTAGTTGATGAAGTCTTCTACCGTCGAGCGATGCGGCGTCCGCGTGCAGCACCCTTGTTTCGGGCCAGTTTGACCGAATCGTCTCGCAGACGATTGGCTCGATCTCCACCGCGAGCGAAGCGGTGAAACCACACGATTCCAGCCCGAGATCCAGGCCCATAGCCCCCGAAAAGAACGACCAGACGACCGGAGCGTGCGTAAGACTTTTCATGCCGTTCAGTGTAACAGTGTCTCTGGGTTCGGATGCCCGCAGAGCTTGCCAATGCTGGCGCGACCATCAGCGGAGAAGAGAGCCGCCCTCGCCAAAGTCCATGGGAGCAGCATCCTCCACGACCCGCAACCGCTCGTCTTTCTCCACCTCCGGTAGCAACGCTTCTGATACCCACATCCGGCGCAGCTTGATGGTGTTCTGGATGCGGACGAGGCGCGCCTCGGACGAGGTTACCCCTGCGCACATGGTGAGGGCGGCGGCGACGGCCATCCTCTCCGTGGGCATGACCATCGGGGTCTTGACGGGGGCCGGCGTGGTTGAGGTGAGGGCGTTGAGGTAGGTTGCCGAACGCTCCATCTTCGACGCCAGACGCTCCGTCACCACGTCGGCCATGCCGAGGCCGTTGGCGTTGCCTCCGGTCTCTTCGGTGAGGTCGAGGTAGACCATGCGCTCCACCTCCGGGCCGCCTGAGGCGGCGGTCGTCGGGTAGCGGCCCGTGACGTTCGGGTCCGCGCCGTCGCCCGAGACGTTCTTGCCGATCTCATCCACCACCAGCACGTCCAACTCGTCGAAGGGCAACCGCGCCAGGTTCTTCTTCGCCTCTTCGAGGAGTGGGGCTTCGGCCTCTTCCAATTTATCCGCCGGGATGGCGACGATCCGGGAAGGCTCCTCGTCGGCGTTTTCGATGGTGGCGAGCCCGAAGGCGACTTTGCCGGTCTCGACGGCTACCCTGGCGGCGTCTGGGATGGTGCGGTGTATCTTCTCCCATCCCTGCGAGTGAATCGAGTACGCGCCCCGCTGCTTGCCGAGCCCGATGGCGAGCATCTTGGTAGGCCCGCTCTCGACCGCCCCCCGGAACGCTGTATGGGGTTTGATCCTGTTGACGACGATGACAGAGTCCGCCTCGTAAGCGTTCCTGTCCATGTACACAGGCACGCCCGCCGGCGTCTCTCCGAGCTTCACCGTCTCCATCGTCGCCCGCACAGGACATCTCATCCGGTCCTCGCTCACCCCGAAGTGCCTCAAGACATCCGCCTGACCTTCGGCGGTCGAGGCCCCGTGGCTCCCCATCGCAGGGACGATGAAAGGTTGCGCTCCGGCTTCTTTCAACGCCTCGACCAGCGCCGCGACGACCTCGGAGATCCGACTGACCCCCCGGCTTCCGACCCCGATGGCGATAGAGCCGGATGGGAGATCCACGGATTTCAACGCCTCACGGACGCTCTCCCGGATATCCGCCAGGGCTGGCGGTCCCTCCACCCGTTGCTCGACGAGGGCCACGTTCGGCATCTCGACCTCGCGTAGCAACTCTTCGATCTCCTCTCGAACCGGCTTCTCTGTCTGCATCCTCTACCTCCGAGTCCGTAGTTTCCCTAATCCGTTGAGCTACCCCGCTGGAATTGCGGCAGCCCGTCGTCCACGCTCTCCCAGCCGACCCTGTCTTCCATCCATACGTGATACGTTGGCGGGAACTCCTCCGGCCGGTCCAGGCTCGCCGTGGTCACGTCCAGTGAGTCCGGGTCTCCGCCGTGACGATAGGTCAGCGACGTGCCGCATCCGCCGCAGAACGTCCTGACGACCTCCGGCGACGAACGGTACGCCACGGGCTCGCCGGAGACGAAAGAGAAGTCTTCGATAGAGACGGTGAGCCATGCCACGGACTGGGCGCCGGCCGCCCGGCGGCACGAGACGCAGTGGCAGACGTCCGAGGATTGTGGTTCTCCGGCCATCCTGTACCGTACCCTGCCGCAGAAGCATCCGCCATCACGAAAGTCGCCTTCCATGTTCCTTCCTACCCTCTCGCGAACCCGTGAACATTCTAGCAGCGGGACGCGAGGATTGGTCTTTATCGGTTGCTATACTGATCCCGTTGTCTCCGAGTAAGGAGGGGTGCGAGGATGCGGGTTGCTCTTTTCATACCGTGCTACGTGGACCTCATAAACCCGGAGGTAGGCGTCGGCGTGGTGCGCGTCCTGCGGAAGTTAGGTGTAGAGGTCGTCTATCCCGAAGGGCAGACGTGCTGCGGCCAGCCGGCCTTCAACTCCGGCTTCTTCGACGAGTCCCGCGGCGTCGCCCGCCACTTCCTCGACGTGTTCGAGAAGGAGGATTGGGACTACATAGTCTGTCCGTCCGGATCTTGCGCCACGATGGTCTCTCACTACTATCCTTTCATCTTCGAGGACCTGCCCGAAGACCGGGAACGCTCCGAAATTTTGGGCCATCGCGTCCGGGAGTTCTCGGACTTCCTGGTGAACGTGCTCGGCGTCACGGACCTCGGGGCGAACCATGAAGGCCGCGCCGTCTTCCACACCGGCTGCCACCAGCGGCGCGAGCTAGGGGTGTTGGAGGAGCCCAGGGAGCTATTGCGGAACGTCTCGGGCTTCGATCTTCTGGATTGGGAGAACGAGGAGCTATGCTGCGGGTTCGGGGGGACCTTCTCCGTCAAGATGCCCGACGTCTCCACCGCGATGGCCGACGAGAAGATAGCGGCCCTGGAGCGAAGCGGGGCCGACACCCTCGTCTCCTGCGACTCCAGTTGCCTGATGCACATGGGAGGAAGACTCAAGCGCACCGGGCACGACACCCGCGTCATGCATCTCGCTGAGATCCTCGATCCTGGAAAGGCTGGATAGAGATGACAACGAGCAAACCGGCCAGGAAGCCCGACACGGAAGACAGGCGGCGGGAGGGGATCTCGAGCAACGTCGAGGGCTTCAACGAGCGGAGCCGAAAAGCCATTGGGGACCGCCAACTCCACGACGCCGTAGCCCTCGCCTCCAAGAACCTCATAGATGGCAGGAACAAGGTCCTGGGAGCCTTGCCTGACGCGCCGGAGTTGCGGGAGCGGGCGTATCGCATCAAGCAGGAGACGATGGCGAACCTCGACCGCTACCTGGAGCAGATGGCCGACGCCGTCGAGGCGCGGGGCGGC
>Ga0136615_10001846_pt1 | contig 10373 bp, 10 predicted proteins | sample AntDrymUQ2882206_2_FD_106647 | JGI IMG/M metagenome (GOLD analysis project Ga0136615, IMG submission 106647) | Polar desert sand microbial communities from Dry Valleys, Antarctica - metaG UQ288 (22.06) | ecosystem: Environmental > Terrestrial > Soil > Desert | place: Antarctica: Dry Valley...
CCCGCGTTGAGCACCTTGGCGTCGACCCACCGGGTGAGCTGCTGGGGCGCCCCGGAGGCGGCGTGGCGCACCACGATCGCATCGACGCCCATGGCCTGCAGCGTCAGGGCGGTGTCCTTGAGGCCCTCGCCCTTGGACACGCTGGAGCCCTTGGCCGAGAAGTTGATGACGTCGGCCGACAACCGTTTGGCGGCGAGCTCGAAGCTGATCCGCGTCCGGGTCGAATCCTCGAAGAACAGGTTGCACACCGTGCGGCCGCGCAGGGTGGGCACCTTCTTGATCGGCCGCAGCGCGATCTCCTTCAGGGTCTCGGCGGTGTCCAGGATCGCGGTGATCTGGTCGGCCGACAGGTCCTGCATCGACAGCAGGTGCGGGATCACGCGCGCCTCCTTGCGGTCGCTGGGGTGGTTGGGCTCGCCGCGGTGACCCGGGGTGTCGTTGAGCTCGCTGCGCTCGCTGGGGCAGTAGCGACGACGACCTCGTCGATGCCGTCGGACTCGGCGAGGTGGACGCGGACCTCCTGCTCGGCGGAGGTGGGCAGGTTCTTGCCGACGTAGTCGGCGCGGATCGGCAGCTCGCGGTGGCCGCGGTCGACCAGGACCGCCAGCTGGATCGCTTGTGGCCGGCCGTAGTCCATGACGGCGTCCATCGCGGCACGGATCGTGCGGCCGGTGTACAGGACGTCGTCGACCAGCACGACGACCTTGCCGTCGACCTCGGCGGGAAAGGAGGTCTGCCCCAGCGGCCGGGGGCCGGTGCGGGCGTAGTCGTCGCGGTACAGCGTGACGTCAAGGCTCCCGGCGGCGACCTCGTTGCCCTCGATGCTCCCGATCTGCCGGGCGAGCCGCTCGGCGAGGGGAATGCCCCGGGTGCGGATCCCCATCAGGACGAGGCGGTCGGCGCCCTTGTTGCGTTCGAGGATCTCGTGGGCCATGCGCTTGAGCGCTCGGGCGACGTCGGTGTCGGTGAGCACCGCGGTTGCCTCGGTCGGAACCGTCACCACCAAACGCCCTCCCCGGAATGACGAAACGCCCTCCCCGCAATCTGGGGAAGGCGTACGGGCGTGTTGCATCAGTTGCGCCCCTTCCTGGCCTCTCGGGACCAGTCGTTAAAGCGGCAGGTGGTACCGCAGGCACCGTAGCACACCGCGCCCCCAAACCCGGGGTGGTGGGGATCCGCTACCGATCAGGGAGCGGATCCCCACCACCGACGGATAGGGCCTCGCGAAGCTCAATCGCCACCTCGGCGGGCCGTTCCACGATGTCGAGCCAGGTGTAGCGGAGGAGGCGGTGACGGCGGCTGATGCGGTTGTACCGGCGGGCATCATTGCGGCGCTGCGTGGGATTGGTGTGGAAGCGGAGCCCCTCGATCTCGGCCACGGTGCTCGCCGCCTTCCACAGCGCATCGACCACCCCCACGTAACCCTTGTCGTCGTACAGCCGGGTGTTCCAGAGCGGTGCGGGGACGCCATGGCGTGCGAACTGGCGGTCGGCCTCGCGTTCGAGCCATGACCAGAACTCTGCTGCCGCATCTGGGTGCGTCAGGGAGACGATCAGGCCGACGCCGCGCCGGCCGTTGCGCAGCGCTCGCCCTCGCAAGAACAACCACCGCCGGGTGGTCACGCGGGCACACACCGCGTCGTCCACCAAGGCGGTCGTGTCCGTTCGGTCACGCCGGCCCGCAACGTCGATGACGGTGCGTGCGCCACTGGTGAGGGGGATGGACTCGCAGACCCCCCGGTCGCAGCGCTCCAATTGGCGGGTGCGGTGGGCCACGATTCCCGGCCGATCGGGCAGCCACGGCCTCGGGGTGACGATCTCGATTGCGTCGGTCATGGCATGGCGGCTCAACCCGAGCAGCCGCAGCGCCGTGTCGTAACCGGCGACCGCACCGGGGCCGGCGGCCAGGACCGCCGCCATCACGCGCCCGTGCCAAGTGAGTGGCGATCCATTGAAGCGGGCGATACCGAGGTGAGCCTCTTCAATCTCGCCACTGCGTCGCATGCACGTCAGCGAACGGCTGCTGACGCCGAGCATCGCAGCCTGGGCGTTGGTGAAGTGCCCGTGTTGCGTCGCAGCCAGATGGCGTAACTCGACCTTGCCTTCTCGGCCCATGCAAGGGGTGTAGGCCACCCGGTTGCCGCGCTCCGGTCCAATGCAGCTCGGCCTGTGGGAAACCGGGGTGGAGGGGATCCGCTACCGAATGGGTACCGGATGCCCACCACCCGGGGTGAGGGGTTAGTCGGTGGGGGTGATGCGACCCTCGCCGCCCTCGGGGTAGTCGGCTGCGGTGATGCGGCCGTCGAGGTCGTCGATGATGAAGTTGGCGAGTGCCTGCTGGTAGGCGACGCCGACCGACGTGAAGGGGGCGCCCCGGAACGGGTAGCCGTCACCACCGCGAGCCAAGAAGTCGCTGCCGGCCACGTTGACCGACGGGCCGTCGACGACCTCGCCGTCGTCCACCAGCACGGTGCCGTCGTCGAGCACCGCTTGGCGGATGCGCTCGCCCGGCGTGGTGACGTTGCCTTCGAGGTCGACGACCTGCGCGGTCCGTGAGGGGTCGTAGACGATCGAGATGCCGGCCAGCTGTGCCGTCTGGCCGCCACCGATGGCGGCGACGCCGTGCTCGAGCAGCTCCTTGGCTTGCTCACGGGGCACATCCGGCGTGACCGCAATGAAGTTCGCGAACGGTGCGATGTTGAAGGTGTCCAGCTCGGTGATCTCACCGGCGGGGATCACCGAGTCGTTGCGGATGCCGCCACCGTTTTGGATGGCGAAGTCGGCGGCAGGCAGCCCGAACTCATCGGCGCGCGAGCGCGCCGTCGACAGCTGGCTGTCGGCCATGAGGTTGCCGAGGTTGGTCTCGCGAGAACGGACCTCGGTCCGCCGTCCGTCAAGATCGACCTCGCTTTGCGCGATGACGTTCTGCTCGAGCTCGGCGATCGCCGCGGACACCGGCTCGGTCACGAGCCGCAGCATCTTGGCGTCCGGCTCGACCGCGTCCGGAGCAACCCCGGAGACGCGCACCGGACCGCTGATCCCGCGGGTGTTGCGCACCCGCCCGCGTCGGTCGAAGTCGACCACCAGGCGACCGACGTACTTGTAGTCGCCGGCCGTGGTCACGATCGGGACGTCGCGGCCGCCGGCGGACTGCTCGACCACCGGGTAGGGCAGCACCGCCTCGTCACCGGGCACCAGCAGGTCGCCTTCGTTGGCCAGCACCTCGTCGCCGCCGCCGGCGATGGTGACGTCCACGCCACGCAGCATCGGGACCAGCGCGCGGTCCTCCTCGACGTCCTGCAGGTGGCTGATGAGGATGATCTTGTTGACGCCACGCCGGCGCAGCCGGTCGATCTGGGCCTGCACCAGACCGGCGACGTCCTGCAGCACCTCCACCCGGCGTGGGCTGGAAACCAGTTGGAGATCCGGCGTGGTGGCGCCGACGACGCCGATGCGCTCGCCGCGCTCGTGCACGACGGTGCTGCGCACGATGCGGCCCTCGTCGGCCAGGGTGTCCAGCGCAGGCTCCTCGCTGACGTCGAGGTTGGCGCTGACGAACGGCACCGGGCGGATGAACCCGTCGATGAAGTCCGCGAGGACGTCGGGGCCGAAGTCGAACTCGTGGTTGCCGATCGCGAAGGCGTCGTAGCCGACCAGGTCCAGCGCCGTCGTGTCGTAGAAGGGCACGCCGCGTTCGAGGCTGGTGTTGAACTCCGGACCTGCAAGGAAGTTGTCACCGGACGACAGCAGCACGACGCCGCGCTTGCGCGGGACGTGCCGGCTACCCGTTCTCCTGGCGTCCGCCTTCAGCCGGTCGACCACTGACTTGAAGCGGGCGATCCCGCCGAAGTCTGGATTCTCGGGGGCGTTGACCAGCTGTGACTCGCCGTCGTTGTTGTGCAGGATCGTCAAGGTGAAGCCGACAGGCTTCGGCGGGTGATGTGCCGGCTTGACCCGGGCGCCGGCGACCGGCGGGGCCAGCAGGGCTACGAGCAGCGATAAGGCCAGCGCGGCGAGCGCGACCCGCTTTTTGTTCGCGCCAGCGTGGGCTGTGGAAGACATGCGGAAGCCTTTCAGGGATGGGCAGGGTGCCGTGCCGTGCCGTGCCGTGCGGAGGCTACGACCGCATCATTGCCGAGCGAAGGCGAGGATGCCACTAGCGGGTGAAAAGATCGCCCCCGAGGGGTTGGGAGTGGCGGCGGGTCAGGCGGGCGAGGCGGCGTCGGCGACCCGCGCCAGCACACCGTTGACGAACCGGCCCGAGTCATCGGTTGACAGCTCCTTGGCCAGCTCCACGGCTTCGTCGATGGCCACGGCGGTCGGGACGTCAGGACTGTGCAGAATCTCGAACAGCCCGATGCGCAGCAGGTTGCGGTCGATCACCGGCATCCGCGACAGCTTCCAGTCACGGGAATGGGACTGGATCAACTCGTCGAGCTCGTCGTGGTGGCGATGCACGCCTCGCACCAGGGCCACCGCGAACTCGGGCGGCGGTGGTGCCGCCTCGAGGTGCTTGACCAGCACGGCCGCGATGGGCCGCTCGGTGAGGTCCGCCTCGTACAGGACGTCCAGCGCGAGCTTGCGCGCGGCGTGCCGGGAGCCGGTGCCGTTGCGCGCCATCAGGCTCGCGAGATGTACTCGCCGGAGCGGGTGTCGACCTTGACGGTCTCGCCGACGTTGATGAACAGCGGCACCCCCACCACGGCGCCGGTCTCCAGCGTGGCCGGCTTGCTGGCCCCGGACACGCGATCGCCCTGCAAGCCCGGCTCGGTGCCGGTGACGGCCAGCTCGACCGAGGCCGGCAGGTTGACGTCCACGACGTCATCGCCGTGGAACACCAGCTCGATGGTTTCACCCTCCCTGAGCCACTTTGCGCCGCCGGCCAGGGTCGTCGCAGGCACGGGGGTCTGCTCGAAATGCTCGGTGTCCATGAACACCAAGTCGTCGCCGTCGTGGTACAGGTACTGCAGCGCCCGCTTCGTCAAGATGGCCTGCTGCAGATCCTCGCCCGCCCGGAAAGTGCGGTCAACGGTCTTGCCGTTGCGCACGCCCTTGAGCGTGGTGCGCACGAAGGCGCCGCCCTTGCCGGGCTTGACGTGCTGGAAGTAGTCGACACGCCACAGCTGGCCGTCGATGCTCAGCGTCATCCCGTTCTTCAAGCTGTTGGTGGACACCATCGATACGGCTACCTCGGTCAGCAGGGGACGCAGTGTAGCGGGGCGGGGTCAGGCCTTCCCGGTCAGATGCTGTGCCGCGCGCACGGCCAGGCGATAGCCGAAGGCGCCGGCGCCGGTGATGGTGACGTCCACGACCGGACTGATGACGCTGCGGCGGCGAAACGGCTCGCGGGCTGGGGTCTGCGACAGGTGGACCTCTACCTTGGGCAGCGACAGCAGCTCCAGAGCGTCGCGCAGCGCGTAACTGTAATGGCCGAGGGCGCCCGGGTTGATGACCACCGCTTCGGTGCCGTCGGTGCGCGCCGCGTGCAACCGCGAGATGATGTCGCCTTCGGATTCGGAGGTGAACTCGTCGAGCGCGCCGGCCTCCTCGCGAGCCCCGGCCATGATCTGATCGAGCGTCTCGTTGCCGTAGACGAGCGGATCGCGGAAGCCGACCTGGGAAAGGTTCGGTCCGTTCACCAGGAGGATCACTAGTCCTTCCTTTCACCGGGTCGGGACGGTAGCGTAAGCCGCCCTGCCGCCGACATCGACGGAAAGGGACCGCGTGCGGGATGAGCACCTTGGGTCCGGGGCTGCTTCCCAGGCGTCCCCGGGCGCCGACGCCAGGCGGGCCTCCGGCGACGATGGTTCCCGGCGGGGATCCAGGATCCTGGAGATCGCCGCCGACATCTCGCGCCGGCTGGACTTCGAAGTGGTGGCGCAACGCATCGTCGACGCCGTCATCGAGGTGACCGACTTCGCAGTGGCGACGGTGACGGTCCGGGAGGGGGGTCGCTGCCGGCGGGTCGCAACCGCCGGGCTGGTTGACGGTCGCATCGGCATGACCACACCGTGGGAGAACTGGACGGTGCTGTTGCAGCCCGACTGGCTGGTCGGAACCGTCAGCTACCTGGTCCCGCCGGAGGCGCCCGCCAACTGGGCGGACATTCCCAATATCCCTGCCTCTGACCACCCGGACGCGTGGACCGCCGATCACGGGCTTGTCGTCAAGCTGCTCGACGACGACCACACCATCATCGGGTTCCTGGCGGTCGACGAGCCACGTTCCGGGCGGCTGCCGACCGCAGTCACGGTCGAGACGCTGGAGGTGTTCGCCCTCCAGGCCCAGGTCGCCTTCGCCAACGCGCGCCTGTACACGGTGGCCCAGCACCAGGCCCAGACCATGGCCAAGCTGTTCGACGTGGCCAAGATGATGGCGTCAACCGCGGAGTTCTCCCAGGTGGTTCCCAGCATCGTGCGGGCGGTGCAGGAACGCATCGACACCGTCGAGGTGAGCGTGGTCCGGGTGTACGGCGACACGGCGCTGCTGCACTCGGCCGGAGCGGACCGGGCTGGCCTGGTGCTGCGCGAGGAGCCGTTGACCGGCCCGTTGGTGGCGTTGGTCGACGAGATCGCCGCCGCCGGCTGCCTGGTGATCAACGACGTCGGCGCGCGACCCGAGCTCCAGGACCGACTCCACCCGCGGGCGCGCTCCCTGTTGATCGCCGGCAAGCAGGACAAGGGCACGCTGTTCATGGCCCTGTCCGTTACCAGCGATAAGGAAGGCGCCTTCTCGACCGACGATCGAGACTTTCTGCGCGGCCTGGCCGACATCACCGCGGTCGCGATGCGCAATGCCGACCTGTACGAGGAGGTCCGCTTCGCCGCCGAACGCGATGCGCTGACCGGGTTGCGCAACCGGCGCGTCTTTTGGAGGAAGCTGCGTCAAGCCCTGGAGCAGGCCACCGGCGACCGCCCGGTAGCCCTGGCCGTCGTCGACATCGACGACTTCAAGTCAGTCAACGACCATCACGGTCACGACGTGGGTGACCGGACCCTGGTGCACGTCGCCGGGCGTCTCGAGGGTGGAGTGCGCGAGACCGACTCGGTGTTCCGCATCGGCGGCGAGGAGTTCGTGATCCTGCTGCCCGACACCGGCCCGACGGGCGCGCGCATGGTCCTTGAACGGGTGCGGGAGTCGGTGAAGCGCAGCAGGCTTGACCTGCCGGCGGTGACCATCTCCGCCGGCGTGGCGGTCGCGCCGCTGGACGCGGCCACCGCCGACGAGCTATTCACCGCCGCCGACGCAGCGCTGTACCGGGGCAAGCGCGCCGGCAAGGATCGTGTCGAGGTCGAATAGGGCACGAACAGGGCACGATCTCAAAGCAGGGAGCGCAGCACCTCCTCGACGAGCCTGCGGTCTGGTTGGCCGACCAGGCAGGCGTCACCTGGGGTGCGGCACAGCACGAAGCGCACGCCGTCGCGAGCCTTCTTGTCGCGCCCCAGCACCTCCCAAACCGCCGCCGGGTCCAGCCGCAGCCCGCCCGTGGGCAGGCCGAGCGGAGCCAAGAGACCCACGGTGCGGTCGGTCAGGCCGGGTTCGCTGACGCCGAGTCGTTCGCCGAGGCGGGCGGCGGCAACCATGCCCAGCGCCACCGCCTCGCCGTGGCGGTACGTGCCGTATCCGGTCAGCACCTCGAAGGCATGGCCGAACGTGTGGCCATAGTTGAGCAGCGCGCGCTCACCGGCTTCCCGTTCGTCCGCGGCGACGATGCGCGCCTTGACCGCCACCCCCCGCTGCACCACCGCCCCGAGCACCTCGGGGTCACCTGCGACCGCCGCTTTCGGGTCGCGTTCCAACAGGTCGAGGACCGCCGGGTCGGCGATGAAGCCGTACTTGACGGCCTCGCCGAGTCCGGCCCGCAGCTCACGGGCCGGCAGAGAGGCCAGCGCAATGATGTCGGCGACGACCGCCAGCGGCTGGTGGAAGGCGCCGACGAGGTTCTTGCCCTCGGCCAGGTTGACACCGGTCTTGCCGCCGATCGCCGCATCGACCTGGGCCAGCAAGGTCGTCGGCAGCTGCACCACCGCGACCCCTCGGTTCCAGGTCGCGGCGGCGAAGCCGGCCAGGTCGCCGATGACACCGCCGCCGAGGGCCACGACCACGTCGTCGCGGCCAAGGCGCATCGCCGCGAGCCGGTGGTAGACGGTGGTCACCGTGGCCAGCGTCTTGGCTTCCTCGCCGTCGGGGACGATCACCGATTCCACGCCCAGCCCTCGTGCCCGCAGTCCCGCAGTCACCCGGTCGGCGTACAACGCACGTACGTCGCCGGTGGTGACCAGCGCGGCGCGGCGGGCATGTGGCAGCGGTGGCAGCACGGCCGCCAGCTCGTCGAGCAGGCCCGGGGCGATGACGACGTCGTACGGGGGCGCCACCCCGACCGCAATCCGCACGGGCCCGGTCATGCCCGCAGTTCCTGCTTGGTCAGGACGCCCGGTCGAGTCCGTACCCACTCCAGCACCGCCTCGGCGATGTCGTCCGGGGTCTTGCCGTCGGTGTCGATGACCGCCGAGGAGGCGGCCGTGTAGGCGGCTTCCCGCTCGGCCTTCAATAGTGCCAGCCGCTGGGTCACGTCACCGCCAGCCGACAGCAGCGGGCGGGCGGGACCAGGATCGTCGCCGATCCGCTGGGCCAGCGCCTCCACGGAGGCCGCCAGCCAGACGAGGTCGCCGGTGGAACGCAGGTGTGTGACGTTGGCGGGGTCAAGCACCGCTCCCCCACCGACGGCGATGACCTGCCCGCGCAGGGCCGACGCCTGCCGCACGGCCTCGCCCTCGCGCCGTCGGAAGCCTCGCTCCCCCTCGCTGGCGAAGATCTCGGCGACGGGCATCCGAGCCCGCGCCTCGACCATCCCGTCGGTGTCGGTGAACGGCCGCCCCAGCCGCTGCGCCAGCAGCTGCCCAACCGCCGTCTTGCCGGCCCCCATCAGTCCGAGCAGGACGATGTTGCGACCGGGCGCCAGCACGCTCATGGTGCCTCCGACCCCGCGGCCATGTTGGGCTCTGCCGCCGCATCCGGCCCGCCGGCCACGGCCGAACGGTAGGCCAGCAGATTGCGGCGCACCTCGCCGAGGCTGTCGCCCCCCGTCTTCTCCAGCAGCGCGTCGGCCAACGTCAGGGCGACCACGGCCTCGCAGACCACCCCGGCCCGCGGCACCGCGCACACGTCCGAGCGCTGCTGGATCGCCTCGGCCGGCTGGCCGGTGCGCACGTCAACGGTGGCCAGCGGCTGGGTGAGGCTGGACAACGGCTTCATCGCGGCGCGCAGGCGCAGCGGCTCGCCAGTCGTCATACCGCCCTCCAGGCCTCCGGCCCGCCCTGTGATGCGCCGGTAGCCACCCTCGGTGTCCGCGGTGATCTCGTCGTGGGCCTGCGAGCCGGGGACCGCGGCGCTGCCAAAGCCGTCGCCAACCGCGACGCCCTTGAAGGCCTGCACGCTCATCAGGGCGGCGGCCAGACGCGTGTCGAGCTTGCGATCCCAGTGCACATGACTCCCAAGGCCCGGGGGGAGGCCGTAGGCCAGGACCTCGACGACACCGCCGAGGGTGTCGCGCTCGGCTTTGGCCCGATCGATGCGCTCGGCCATCCGCCCCGCCGCCTCGGCGTCGAGGCAGCGAACGCCGACGGCGTCCACGGCGTCCCGATCGTCCGGGCCTGGGGCCGGCGAGGCGTCGGGAACGGACACCTCGCCGATGCGCACCACATGGGAGACGACCGAGATGCCCAACTCGCTGAGCAGCGCGCGGGCGAAGAAGCCCAGCGCGACGCGCGTGGCGGTCTCGCGGGCGCTGGCCCGCTCCAGGATGTTTCGGGCCTCGTCCAGCCCGTACTTCTGCATCCCGACGAGGTCGGCGTGGCCAGGCCGCGGCCGCGTAAGCGGGGCGCCGCGCCCGCCGCGCTCGAGCGCCAAGGGATCCTGTGGCGGGTCAGGGCTCATCACCGCCGTCCACTTCGGCCACTCGGTGTTGTGAATCACCACCGCGACGGGCGATCCCATCGTCACGCCGTGCCGGACCCCGCCGAGCACCTCGAAGCGATCAATCTCGAAGTCCATGCGCGGCGAGCGACCATGGCCAAGGCGCCGGCGGGCCAACTCGTGCTCGAGAGCATTCCGCGCATAGGGCACACCCGCCGGCAGCCCCTCGAGGATGCCCACGAGCGCGGGACCGTGCGACTCGCCGGCCGTCAGGTATCGCAAGGCCACGGCCGGTCTACCACTTCGCCGCTGCACGCATGCCCAGACGGTACCGCCCGTGGCGCGGAGGCAAGGTGGCGCTGGCCGGGACTACTTACGGATGTTCTCGCCCTCGCAAAGCGTGAAGCGGCTGTCGCCGAACAGCATCGTGGCGCACTGCCCGTCGATGTCGAGCAGGCG
>Ga0136615_10001847_pt1 | contig 10371 bp, 14 predicted proteins | sample AntDrymUQ2882206_2_FD_106647 | JGI IMG/M metagenome (GOLD analysis project Ga0136615, IMG submission 106647) | Polar desert sand microbial communities from Dry Valleys, Antarctica - metaG UQ288 (22.06) | ecosystem: Environmental > Terrestrial > Soil > Desert | place: Antarctica: Dry Valley...
CGATCTCCGACAGCGGCAGGTCGACCGCCGTGTCGGCGTTGTCGAGCACCACCTCGACCTCGGCCTCGGCGCGCGCCTGCACCCCGTGGGCGCCGGCGAAGATCACGTCCTGCATCGACTGCCCGCGCACCGCCACCGGCGACTGCTCGCCCAGCGCCCACAGCACGGCGTCGGTCACGTTCGACTTGCCCGAGCCGTTCGGGCCGACGATGACCGACACGCCCGGCGAGAAGTCCAGCCGCGTGCGGTCGGGGAACGACTTGAAGCCCTTGAGCGAGATCGATCTCAGGTGCACGTCACGCCTCCTCGTCGGACTCCAGCGCCGTCGCCGCCGCGGCCTGCTCGGCCTCCTTCTTCGAGCGTCCGGTGCCGTACGCCACCGGCTTGCCGCGCACCATCGCGGCCACCTCGAACGTTCGCTCGTGCGGCGGGCCGGTCTCCGCCGTCACCTCGTAGAGCACCACCACGCCGCGCCGCGCGAGCCGCTCCTGCAGGGCCGACTTGAAGTCCACCGGCCGCTCCAGCGCCGCCTCGATCTCCGGTGCGAACGCCGCGCGCACCGCCTCCGCGGTGGGCTCGAACCCGTAGGCGAGGTAGCACGCCCCGATCACCGCCTCGATCACGGAGGCGAGCACCCGCTCGGTCGCCAGCAGCCCCTCGAGCACGGGCTGCCCGACGTCGGCCGGAGCCGCCGTGCGCAGCCGCTCCGGCAGGCCGAGCCGCTCCGCCACGTCGCGGCAGGAGCGCCCGGAGACCGCCTGCGCGCGGATCTTCGTCAGCCGCCCGGCGCCGTAGGCCTCCGGGTCCAGGAGCGGGAACAGGTGCGTCGTGACCGCGAGCCCGAGCACGGAGTCGCCCAGCAGCGCGAGCCGCTCGTAGCTGTCGGCGCGGCGCTCGGTCCACGAGGCGTGGGTGACCGCCTGGCGGGCGAGGTCCTCGGGCAGCCCCTCGAGCAGGTCGTGCAGCGCGCGCAGGGGTCAGGGCCTCGGCTCGCCGTCGCTCACGTTGGAGGCTCCGGGGGCCGCGCCGGCGGTCGCGAGCACGAAGTCGACCGCCTGGCCGACCGTCGTGATGTGCGCCGCCTCCTCGTCGGACATCCGGATCCGGTAGGTGTCCTCGAGCTCCTGGACCAGGCCGTAGAGGTCGAGCGAGTCGGCCTCGAGGTCCTCCTTGAACCGGGTCTCCTCCTGGACGCGCGCGGGATCGAGCTCGAGCTCGTCGGCGAGGTGCGCGCGGATGTAGGCGAGGACGTCGGTCCGGTTCATGGATCGGGGACCGTAGCGGGAGCCGCGGACGTGCTCGCCGCGCCCGCCGCCGCCGCGCCGCCCCGCTCCCGCAGCGCTCCGGCCGCGGCCAGGCGCTCGTGCGTCCGCCCGACCACATCGGCCCGCACGCCGCGCGCCGCGAGCTCGATCGCGCGCGCGATGCCGTCCGCGCCGAACGAGCCGTGCGGCATCACCGCGAGCCCGCGCAGGCCGAGCAGGAACGCGCCGCCCTGCGCCTCGGGGTCGATCGCGTCGCGCAGCCGGCCCAGGGCCGGCCTGAGCAGCAGCCCCCCCGCCTTGGCACGCGGGGTCGACGTCGCCGCCTCGCGCACCGCCCGCAGCAGCGTCGCCGCGGTCCCCTCCATCACCTTGAGGAAGACGTTGCCCGTGAAGCCGTCCGTGACGATGACGTCCGCCTCCCCGGTGCCGACCGCGAAGCCCTCGACGTTGCCGGTGAACGCGATCCCCTCGGCGGCGGCCAGCACCGCGTGCGCCGCTTGCACGTCGTCGGTCCCGCGCGCCGGCTCGGTGCCGTTGGAGAGCAGGGCGACGCGCGGGCGCGGGATCCCGATCACCGCCTCCATGAACGCGGCCCCCATGTGCGCGAACTGGACCAGGTGCTCGGGCCGCACCTCGACGTTGGCGCCGCAGTCGAGCAGGAGGAACGGGCGGCCGGGCACCGGGACGAGCGCGGCCAGCGCCGGGCGATGCACGCCGCGCCCCCGCTTGACGTGGAACAGCCCGGCGGCGAGCGCGGCGCCGGTGGACCCGCCGGACACGAGCGCGTCGGCACGGCCGCCGGCGACCGCGCGCACGGCCTGGACGATCGAGGCCTCGGGCGTCGCGCGGACGGCGCGGGCCGGATCGGCGTCCTTCGCGATCGAGACGGGGGCGTCGACGACCTCGATCCCGGCGGCGGGAGCGATCCGCCCCGCCGGGCCGAAGACCAGCACGCGGACGTCGGCGCGCGCCGCCGCCAGCGCGGCCCCGCGCGCGACCTCGGCAGGGCCGGCGTCGGCGCCGTTCGCGTCGAGCGCGATGGTCAGCGGCGCGCCGGCCGCCATGGTCTAGTGCTCGTGGTCGTGGTCGCCGTCGTGCACGTGCACGACCTCGCGACCGGCGTAGAAGCCGCAGTGCGGGCAGACCCGGTGCGGGCGGCGCGGCTCGCGGCACTGCGGGCACATGTTGACCGCCGGGGCGGAGATCTTGTGGGTCGAGCGGCGCTTGTTCGTGCGCGCGTGCGACTGCTTCTGCTTGGGGACGGCCATGGGCGGTCAGGAAGGGTAGCGGCTCGTGCCGGGTCCACGCCGCGGCCGGGTGAAGGGAACCGAGTGCGGCGTGTGCCGGGTCCACGTCAACGGCCGCATCGAGGGAACGGGTTCGGCCGGGGTGGGGAGAACGTCGTACGCCTCGGCCGGATGCCCGGGCGTGCCACGTTCACCACCCACACGGCGGAGAACGTCGCACTCCCTCGGCCGGAGCCACCGGCGTGCGACGTTGTGCTCCTAGAGCAAGCAGAACGTCGCATTCCACGGCCGGATCCGCCCGCGTGCGACGTTCTGCGCCGGACGATCGCCACCCGCCCCCCGAACCCTCCCCCCTCGATGCAGGCCGTTGACGTGGACCCGCGCCGGCCTCAGTCGAAGCGGATCTCCGACAGCTTCGCCCAGCGCGCATCCGGCGCCGCGTCGTGCCCATGCTCGGGGTCCTCGTTGAGGTTCGCGCCGCACTGCGCACACAGCCCCGCGCACTCGGGCCGGCACGTGATCTGCGCCGGGAGCGTGAGCGCCAGCGCGTCCCGCGCCCAGGCCGCCACGTCGAGCGCGCCTTCCGCGTTCACGTACGGGGACGACAGCTCGTCGTCGCCCGCGCCCGGCTGCTCGACCTCGCGAGCGTCGATCTCGAAGCGCGGCTCGGCCGGCTCCAGGCACCGCACGCACGGGCCGACCACCGCGACGGAGTAGCGGAGCCGCAGCGCCCAGCCGCTGCCGGTGGTGCGCGAGACGTCGAGCCGCACGGGCACGACGTCCGGGTCGGCGGCGTAGGTCTGGCCGCCGAAGGAGAAGGGCTCCACGCGCACGTGGAGCTCGAGCCGGCGGCCCTCGCCCGACGTCAGCCCCAGCCGCTGGAGATCGAAGACGTCCGTCCGCTGGGGCATGCCTCCAGCATACGAGGCTCACCCCTCACGGAGCTCGCGCTTGAGCACCTTCCCGGTCGCCGTGCGGGGCAGCTCGTCGCGGAACTCGACGTCGCGCGGAACCTTGTAGCCGGCCAGGTTCTCCTTGACGAACCCGCGTACGTCGTCGGCGCTCAGCTCGTGGCCGCCGCGCGTCACCACGACCGCCTTGAGCCGCTGGCCGAAGCGGTCGTCGTCCACCCCGAACACGGCCGCGTCGGCGATCGCCGCGTGGCCCGCGAGCAGCTCCTCGACCTCGCCCGGGAACACGTTCTCCCCGCCCGAGACGATCATGTCGTCGTCGCGGCCGTCGATGAACAGCCTCCCGGTGGTGTCCAGGTGGCCGACGTCGCCGGAGGAGAGCAGGCCGTCGAGCACCGCCTTCGCGCCGCCGCCCGTGTAGCCCTCGAACGCGAGGTCGTTGCCGACGAACACGCGGCCGGTCTCCCCCGGCGCGACCTCCCGGTCGTCGGCGTCGTAGAGGCGCACGGTCGTCCCGCGCGGCGGCCGGCCGACGGTGCCGGGCGCGGCCCGCAGGTCGGCGGGCGTCGCGATCGTCGCCCACGCGGTCTCGGTCGAGCCGTAGAGGTTGTAGAGGGTCTCCCCGAACCGGTCCATCCAGCGCTCCGAGATCGAGGCCGGAAGCGCCGAGCCGGAGACGGGGACCGCCCGCAGCGAGGGCAGCGCGTAGCGGTCGAGCACGGCGCCGTCGAGCTCGAGGATCCGCTGCAGCATCACCGGGACCACGACCAGCGCCGTGCAGGCGTGCCGTTCGCAGGCGGCGAGCGTTGCCTCCGGATCGAACCGGCGCTGGAGCACGAGCGTGCTGCAGAGGCCCATCGCGAGCGTGAAGTGGGCGAAGCCCCAGGAGTGGAAGAGCGGCGCGGCGATCATCGTGCGTCCCCGGGACTTCAAGGGGATCCGCTCCAGCAGCGCCGCGACCGGGTCGAGCGACTGCGGCTGCCGGCGGCTCGCGCCCTTCGGCGTGCCCGTCGTGCCCGAGGTGAGGATCACTGCGCGGCCCTGCTCGGGCGGCGGCGAGAGGTCCGACGTGTCCCCGCCCGTGAGCAGCGCGTCGATGGTCGGGGCGTCCTGGCCGTCGCCGGGCTCGTGCCAGGCGACGTAGCGCCGGCGCCCCTTGCCGGCCGCCTCGAGCACCGCGGCGAACTCCGCGTCGAAGATGACCGCCTTGGGATCCTCCCGCTCGGCGACGTCCGCCAGCTGCGGGCCGGAGAACGCCGTGTTGAGGAACAGCGCGTGGCCACCGAGCTTGTTCGTCGCGACGTACGCGTCGATCCAGTAGCGGTGGTTGCGGCACATGATCGCGACGGCGTCGCCGGCCCGGACGCCCTCCCGCGCGAGCGCGTGCGCGAGCGCGTTGGAGCGCGCGTGCTGCGCGGCGAACGTGAGCGTCCCCGCCTCGTCTGTCACGCCCGGCGCGTCGGGGTAGCGGGAGGCGGCCGCCGTGTAGCCCGCGGCCGGCGTCGCGCCCCAGCGCACGAGCGCGGCGGCGGCGCGCGCTAGCCGGTCGGGCCGCTGGGGCCGGATGACGCCAGCACCGGCGAGCGTCGCGACCGTCCGCAGCTTGCCGGCGACGTGTGCCGGGATCTTCGTTCTCATGCCGCCCATCCTGTCAGCCCGGGGGGAGCTTGAGCCCCGGCGGCGTGTCGCCGGTCTCGATCAGGCGATGGATGTCGCCCGCGCGGCGGGGGTTGAGGAACACGTGGCGCTGGCCGACCGAGGGCTTCTCCGCCAGCAGCCCGTCGGCGAGCAGCGCCTCCCCCACCGCCTGGGCGAGCTGGCGGTCGTTGCCCGCGAAGCCGCGCGCCAGGTGGGCGAAGTCGGTGTGGTAGCCGCCCCACTTGCCCATGCCGGCCAGGCGCTGGAGGATGCGCCGCGCGACCCGGCGCGCCGGCTCCGGGTCCGCGTGCGGCGCGACCCGCTGGACGCCGCCGGCGGGGTCCAGCAGCGTGAAGACGACCTCCTCGTGCTCTTCCACCGAGCGCGGGTCCGCCGGGTGCCCGCCAAGCCGCGCGACCGCCTCGGCGATCCGCAGCGGGTGCCCGGCGCCGATCGGGGCGCGCAGCGCCACGTCGGCGAGCAGGGCACCCGGGATCGCGTACGCCGCTGCGCGCAGCCGGTCGACGCCGGCGACATGGTCGTCGAACGCGAGCGGGACGAGCTCGTCGAGCCCGGCGGGGTCGAGCGCCGGCGCGGGCAGGGCGACGACGAGGAAGGCCTCGTCCAGCTCGCCGGCGGTCACGCCGATGGCGGCGGCGTCGGCGGGCGCGCCCGGCTCCGCCAGCTCGACGAGGGCGCCGACGACGGCGGCCACCAGCAGCCACTCGCGCTCGCTGGCCTGCAGCGGGTCGGCGCGCAGCGCGGCGGTGGCGGGCGTCGCGGCCAGCAGCCGCCCGGCGCGGACGCCGATCGCCGTCTCCACCGACGTGCCGTAGCCCGAGCGCTTGAGGCCCAGCTCCGCACGGCCGTGGCGCAGCGAGGCGAGCAGCCGCGCGCGCAGGTGGGCGGTCGCGCCCGCGGGCGCGGCGGCCCCGCCGGCGTCGGCGAGGGCGGCGGCGAGCTCGCTCATCCGGCGGCGTCGATCGCGGCCTGGAACGCCGCGCGTGCCCGCTCGCCGTGGACGGCGAAGACGATCCGCTCGAGCCGGGAGCCGGCGTCGAGGTGGCGGCGGACCTCCTCGACCTCGATCTGCGCCGCGGCGTCGAGCGGGAAGCCACCCACGCCGGTGCCGAACGCGACGAGCGCCAGGCTCCGCGCGCCGAGCGCGTCCGCGCGCGCGAGCGTGGACGCCGTCGCGCGGCGGATGACCTCCGCCGACGTCGGCCCGCCGAGCTCCATCGTGGCCGCGTGGATGACCCACCGGCACGGCATCTCCCCGCCGGAGGTCTCGACCGCCTCGCCGAGGCCGACCGGCGCCGCGGCGCGCGACTCCTCGTCGATCGCGGGGCCGCCGGCGCGCGCGATCGCGGCCGCCACGCCGCCGCCGTGCAGCAGCTCGGTGTTGGCCGCGTTGGCGATCGCGTCCACCTCGAGCGTGGTGATGTCGGCGTCGAGCGCCTCGATCGCGGCCATCGGTCTACGGTACCCGCATGACCGTGCGCAGCCGCGTGCGCGCCCACGGGCGGGTGCAGGGCGTGTTCTTCCGCAACACCGTGCGGCGCGCGGCCGTGCGCGAGGGCGTTGCGGGCTGGGCCGCCAACCAGCCGGACGGCACGGTCGAGGCGGTGTTCGAGGGCGCCGAGGACGCGGTCGAGCGGCTGGTCGAGCTGTGCCGGCGCGGGCCGGGGGACGCCGACGTCGAGCGGCTCGACGTGGCCGAGGAGCCGCCCGAAGGCTTGCAGGGCTTCTCCGTCGGCTGATCGGGCCCGGCGCTTGCCGAGCTCGTACTCGGCGATCAGCGCGCCGAAACTCGTCGGGCGCCGTCGACGGTCCGGGAGACCGTCGCGTCGCGGAACGCCCGCCCCGCCACTGACCTTCGCCAATGCCGCGATGACATCAGTTCCATCGTGCGCCTTGCGCACGACCGCTGAACGTCGCCCCCCGCGACGCTCTGATCAGCAGCCGGCCAGCCCGTGCCGCGTACCCGCGCGTTCGCGGGTGCTGACGCTCCCATCGCGCCCGGAGTCGATCCGCGACGACCGCAACGCCGCGTGACCGGCGGACGCTGTGTCGAGGACGCGCTCTCTCGAGTGGCCGACGCCGGAGGCGCCCTCATCGTCGGTCCGCTCGACGCCGGGCCTGGCGGCCGCCTGGTACCGGCCTCGATGGGCGCGCAAGGCCGGCTTCGAGCTCGCCTCGTGTGAGGAGCCGCCGCGCCGTTGTTGATCTCTCGGGACGTGTCAGCGAAGATCGCGGCATGAGCCGGTCCCCGTCGTTTGACATTCCGATCCCGGTGCCCCGGGTCGAGCCCACGCCTCGTTGGATCCGGGTGCGAGCGGGAGAGACCTGGCTTGCCGACAGCCGTCGGGCGTCGCTGCTGGCGTGGTATGGGCCGGGGATGCTGCCAACCTATTGCTTTCCGGCGGACGATGTGCGCGTCGACCTGTTGCGCGAGGGCCGTGACGGATGGCATGACGCCGAGGCGAGCGGAGGGCTGGTCCCGCGCGCGGCGCGGCTGCTCGATGGCATCTCGGAGCCGGCCGGCGCGGCGAACGGGCTCTGGACGTTCACGTGGGACGGCTCGGTGCGCTGGTTCGAGGAGGCGTTCGAGATCGCAACACATGCGCGCGATCCGTCCAAGCGGGTCGATGTCGTTCCGAGCGAGCGGCGCGTCCGCGTGGAGCTCGACGGGACGCTGCTCGCTGACTCGACGAGCCCTGCGGCGCTGTTCGAGACCACGCTCCCGACGCGCTGGTATCTCCCGCGGGAGGACGTGTCGGTTGGTCTGCTCGAGCCGTCCGAGCTGCGGACCACCTGCCCGTACAAGGGTCGCGCCTCGTTCTTCTCGGTCCGTGCGGGCGGCGAGCTGCATCGGGATCTCGCCTGGACGTATCCGGATCCGCTGCCCGAATGCCCGGGGGTGCGCGACCGCGTCTGCTTCTTCAACGAGCGCGTCGACATCACCATCGACGGAGAGCCGCAGCGGCGCCCGTTCACCCCGTGGTCGACGGACCCCGGTGGATGACCCGACTTGAGCCAACACTCGGTATGGACGACAAGGTCAATCTCGCCGAGAAGCTCGCCCTGCTCGAGCAGCCCTTCCAACCGGGGATCGTCGGCTATCTGAACGACTACAAGCTCCAGATCGTCAAGGTCAAGGGTCCGTTCGTCTGGCACAAGCACGACGAGACCGACGACTTCTTTCTGGTGATCCGGGGTCGGCTGACGATCCAGCTGCGTGATCGCGACGTTGAGCTGCGGGAGGGCGAGCTGTTCGTCGTCCCCCGCGGTGTCGAGCACTGCCCGACGGCCGACGAGGAGGCTCTGGTGCTGCTCATCGAGCCGCGCGACACTCCGAACACCGGCGACGCCGGCGGCGAGCTCACTGCCGAACCGGTCGAGCTCTGAGGTCGTCGAGCAGCGCCTGGATCCGGCGGCGTCCCTCGCCGGGTGCGACGGGGACCGAATACGGCCCGCTGTCGCTTGCCGCCCACGGGACGAGGATGTCGAAGTCGAGATCTCGCAGCAGCGTGAGGCTGGCCAGGAACTGGTCGCGATCGCTCGACGCAAGGAGCCCGGCGACCCACTCGCCGTCCTTGAGGTAGATCGTGTCCCCGGTGAACAGCAGCCGGTGCCCGTCGGCGTCCCACAGCAGCGCGGTGGCGCCCGGGGTGTGGCCGGGGATGGGGATTATCTCGAGGTCGTGTCCGACGGTGTGGCGGGCGACGATGAGATCGTCGATCGTCCAGCCGCGCTGCTCTGCCTGGGCGGCGTCGTCGGCGGCGATGTGGATCGTGGCCCCGGCCATGCGGGCATGGCGCTCGGAGCCGAACATCGCCTCGTGCCAGTGGCTCAGGTACTGACGCTCCAGGCCGAGCTCGGTGAGCAGATCGGCCTGCTGGTCGAGCGCGGCGGTGTTGTAGACGAGCACGTTGCCGCCGGGGCGCTCGAGCACGAACGCGCGCACGGAGACGCCGGGCGCGAAGGACAGCTCCTGCGGCGTGGTGGCGTGCAGGCCGTCGATGTGGGAAACGGTGTCGGTCATCGGTGTCCTTCCTGCGGTCGGAGGGTCGTGCCGAGGGAATCGAGCATGGTGCGGTGTGTGTCGAAGGCGGGCTGCGAGCCGCTGTAGAGAAACGAGGTCTGTGGGGTTCCGACGTTCTCGGGGTCGGCCATGACGCTGCCGTCGAGGTGCTCCGCGCCGTGCTCGCCCAGCCATGCTGCCGTTTCGCGGGCTTGCGCCGGCGTCCCACTCGTCAAGTTGACGACCACGCGCCCCGCGAGCGCCGCGCCGGCGGCTTCGAGGGTCTCGCGAGCGGCGGGTTGGTCGAGCACGCACACCAGCGTCACGGGACTTGCGGCGACGGCCTCGGTGGGGCTTGCCACGCGGCGGGTGCCCGTGGGAGCGTCACGCGCGGAGCGGTTCCACACCGTCGTGTGATGACCACGGTCGGCGAGCGTCCGGGCGATCGCCGTGCCCATGTCGCCCAAGCCGAGAACGGAGACGCTGGCTATCTGCTGGCTGAATTGCATTACGTAACGAATCGTAACGTACCGCGTACAATGGTGCCATGTCGGCACCGCCGCGTACCGGCCGTCCTCGCGACGCCCAGATCGACACCGCCGTACTCGAGGCGACGCTCGAGGCGCTCGACGCCGAGGGCTACGGCGCCCTGACGCTCGCAGACGTGGCGCGCCGCGCCGGCACCACCAAGCCCGCGATCCACCGGCGCTGGGCGACCCGACAACACCTCGTCCTCGCTGCGCTCGCCGCGCGGCTCGGGGAGGCACAGGCACCGGACACGGGCTGCACGCTGTGCGACCTCAACGAGTGCTTGGAGGTCTTCGTCGAGGCGTTCGACCGCCTCCCGCCCGACGTCATCGGCCCGCTGTTCGCCGACTGCGCCGCAGACTCGAGCCTGCGCGCGGACTTCATGACCGCGCTGTTCGCGCCCCCGCGCGCCGCCGTCGCCCACACCCTCGAACTCGCCCTCGGCCGCGGTGACCTGCGCGAGGACACCGACCTCGACCTGACCGTCGATCTGCTCGGCTCACTCGTCCACTACCGCGTGCTGTTCGGCCACGCGCCCACCAGCCCGGCCGAAACGGAGCGCGCCGTCGCGGCGCTCCTGCGCGGCATCGCCGCCGACTACCCGTCGCTGGTCGAGCACAGCCGCCGCCTGGCCGTGCACCACCAACACACGCAGATGTAGCCGCGGTCACGGGCGTTCCGTCTGATGCCGTGCGTAGCGTTCCGCGACCGTCATGGAAGCCGCCACCCCACTCCGCTCCCCGCGCGTGTCCGTCATC
>Ga0136615_10001849_pt1 | contig 10367 bp, 12 predicted proteins | sample AntDrymUQ2882206_2_FD_106647 | JGI IMG/M metagenome (GOLD analysis project Ga0136615, IMG submission 106647) | Polar desert sand microbial communities from Dry Valleys, Antarctica - metaG UQ288 (22.06) | ecosystem: Environmental > Terrestrial > Soil > Desert | place: Antarctica: Dry Valley...
CACCACAACCGGCAGTCCTGGCCGTGTAGCCTTGATCTCGGCGACGAGGTCCGCCCCGTGACCATCGGGCAACATCAGGTCCACCACCACGAGATCCAGCCTTCCTATCTCGTCCGCGAAGACCAGCTTCCTGCCCTCCGCGAGCGTGCCCGCCGTTCCGGCGACCTCCATATCCTCCACCCTCCCGATCACTATCGTCATCGCCTGGGTGAAGATGGCGTGATCGTCCACCAACAGCATTCGCTTTACCTTCATATCTCCCTCATCAATGCTCGACGCTCCCACGCGGGGGAAGCAACGTAGTATGACTCCCTTCCATTCCCCGAATATACTACGCTCTCCGAACCTCCCGGCGCTCGCTGAGCAACGGGCACGCTATCCAGTCCAACCGGACCTGCCCCTACAGCCACAACGCGCGGTTGCGGGCGACCTCCAAAGCCTGGACCATCGCCCTGGCTTTGTTGCGGCTCTCTTCATACTCCAGCTTCGGGACCGAATCCGCCACGACGCCTCCACCTGCCTGGAAGTAGGCCACGCCGTCCTTGAGGAGGGCGGTACGCAGCGTTATGCAGGTGTCGAGGCGGCCGTCCACACCGTAGTAGCCGGTGGCCCCAGCGTAAGGGCCGCGGCGGGCCGGTTCTAGCTCGTCTATTATCTCCATCGCCCGCACCTTCGGCGCGCCGGAGACGGTGCCTGCGGGGAAGGCGGCGGCCAGCGCGTCGAGGGCGGTGAGGTCTTTGCGAAGGTCCCCCTCCACCGTCGAGACGATGTGCATGACGTGGGAGTAGCGTTCTATCTCCATGAAGCTTTCGAGTTCGACGCTCCCGATCTCACTGACGCGCCCCAGGTCGTTGCGCCCCAGGTCCACGAGCATCACGTGCTCCGCCCGCTCCTTCTCGTCGGCGAGCAATTCTTCCGCGAGGGCGGCGTCTTCCTCCGGCGTGGCGCCACGATGCCGGGTCCCGGCGACGGGCCGGGTCATCGCCCGCCGCCCCTCGACCCGCACCAGCGGCTCCGGCGAGGCCCCGACAAGGAAGAGGTCGCCCAGCTTCAGGTACGTCATGTACGGTGACGGGTTCACGGTGCGAAGTCCCCGGTACAGAAGGAGCGGGTCGAGGTCTCCCACCTCGGCGGAGAACCTCTGCGAAGGTACGATCTGGAATGCGTCCCCAGCCCGGATGTACTCCTTCGCCCGCTCCACGGCCTCAATGTAGCGCGACTCGGTGACGTTCGAGGAGATCTCCAACTCCCCGCTCCCCGACGACAGTATACGCCGCGTCAGAGGCGCCGCCAGCTTCTCGGCGGTTCGCCGGATGTCGTCGGCGGCCCGCCGGTATGCCGCCGCGAACCCCTCCCCCTCCACGTCGCGCAGCCTCGCGGCGTCCACCAGTGAGATCACGAGCACCTTGTGACGCAGGTGATCAAAGACCACCAGAGTATCCGTGACGGCGAAGCACGCCTCCGGCACGCCCAGGTCGTCCGGCGGGGCGTCCGGCAGCCGCTCCAGGTAGCGCACCGCGTCGTAGGAGAAATAGCCGACGGCGCCGCCGACGAAGGCTGGCAGGTTCGGGAGCGGGGCGACGCTCTTCTGGCCCAGGATCTCCGCGAGCCCCCGGAATGGATCCTTCACCGGGACCTCGCGCACGCCGTCAGCGTCCACGACGGTATAGACGCCGTCGCGGAAGGAGAGCGTGCGCTTGGGATCGAAGCCCAGGAACGAATAGCGGCCGAAGCGTTCGGCTGACTCGGCGCTCTCCAGCAGGAAGACGTTCTCTTCTCCAGCAAACCGGAGGACGGCGGAGATGGGGGTCTCCAAATCCCCGATGAACTCGGCGTAGACGGGGACCACGTCGTAGGAGCGGGCAAGTGTCCTGGCCTCGCCAAGCGAAGGCGTGAACCGCACGCTATCCATGTCTTTCACGCAGCACCTTCGCCACCTCGTCCAGCCCGACGCCCCGTTCTTCGAGCAGCACGAGCAGATGGTAGAGGAGGTCAGCCGTCTCCTCCGCCAGCCTCTCGTCCCGCAGAGCGGAGATCACGACCTCCACCGCCTCCTCGCCCACCTTCTGCGCCAGCCGGTTCGTGCCGCTCCGGATGAGCCCGGCCGTGTACGACTCCTCCGGCATCTCGCGGTGGCGTTCGGTTATCGTCCCGGCTAGCCGCTCGACCATATCCCCGAATCCGATCTCCTCGCGGTCCTCGATAGCGCCATCCGAGAGCGTCGTGAAGAAGCAGGTCTTCTCCCCGGTGTGGCAGGCTGGACCCTGCGGCTCGACCCGGTAGAGGAGAGCGTCGCCGTCGCAGTCCAGCCGCACCCCTATCACCTTCTGTGTGTTGCCGCTGGTCGCGCCCTTGCGCCATAGTTCGTTCCGCGAGCGCGAATAATAGTGGGCCTCCCCGCTCGATAGCGTCTCCTCGACGGCCTCGCGGTTGGCGTAGGCGAGGGTGAGCACGTCGCCGGTCGTCGCATCCTGCGCTATGACCGGGACGAGTCCTTTCTCGTCGAACTTTATGCTGTTCGCGGCGCTCACCGCCCGTCGGTTCCGGTGGCGAGGTCCACCACATCCGCTTCGACGGCTTCCGCAAACCAGCCACCGAGCACCTCGTTGTGGTGGGCTATGATCTGAGCCGCGGACAGGCGCTCGGTGTCCCAGGTACCGTGCGCGTCTTTGACGAGTATTACGTCGTAGCCCAGGCTGAAAGCCCGGCGGCACGTCGTGTCCACACAGTACTCGGTCTGTATGCCGCTCAGGACCAACCACCTCACTCCCCTCGATTCAAGCTCTTGCTGGAGCGTCGTCTCGTGGAAAGAGTTCGGTGTACGCTTCTGGATCACCGGCTCTCCGGCGAGCGGCGCAATGTCGGGGTGAATCTTCCATCCTTCCGTGCCAGGTTCGAGGATCTCTCCAGGGCCTTCGCAGTGCTGGACGTAGATGACGGGCGTCCCGGCTTCCCTGGCCTTGCGGATCAAAATTGCTATCCTCTCCAGCAACCGCTCTCCACCGTACACCGGCCCATCAGAGCCTTTGAACATCCCGACCTGAACGTCTATCACCAAAAGAGCCTTATTGTTCCCCATAATCAGCGGCCTCTTCTTTCCGAAGCTCTCCAGTATTTCATCCACGGACGGGAATCCCCGCCTGCCGCATGTGCTCCTTGACCTCCGCTATGCTCCACTCGGCGAAGTGGAAGATGCTCGCCGCGAGGACCGCGCCCGCTCCGGCGTTGACGGCGGCGACCATGTGCTCCGGACTCCCCGCGCCACCCGAGGCGACGATGGGCAACGTCGTCTTCTCCGCCACCGTGGAGATCAGGTCCAGATCGTAACCGGTCTCCGTTCCGTCGGCGTCCATGCTATTCAAGACGAACTCGCCGGCTCCGCGGCGCCCGCCCTCGATGAGCCAGGAGATCGCATCCCTCTCCGTATTCACCCGCCCGCCGTTGAGATAGACCTCCCAACCGGGACCGGAACCCCGCCGTTTCACGTCCACGCTGAGGACGACGCACTGGCTCCCGAATCGCTCCGCGCCCGCGTTTATGAGATCCGGCGTCCTCACGGCCGCGCTGTTGATGGAGACCTTGTCGGCCCCGGCGCGGAGCATGGCGCGCATGTCTTCCGCAGTCCTCACCCCGCCGCCGATGGTGTAAGGGATGAAGACCTCTTCGGCTGCGGCGCGGGCCAGATGGGCGGCGGTATTGCGTTGTTCGTGGGAGGCGGTGATGTCATAGAAAACGATCTCATCGGCCCCCTCCCGATCATAAAGCGCCGCCAACTCCACCGGATCTCCGGCGTCCCGCAGGTCCGTGAACTTCGTCCCCTTCACCACGCGCCCCGCGTCCACGTCCAGGCACGGGATGATTCGCACCAACAGACTCACGAGACGCCTCGCAAACGCGACAGCCGCTCCGCGAACAGCGCACGCCCATCCGCGCCGAACTCCGGGAGGTTTGACAGGTGTGAGATCAAAGCCTCGTCCCGCGTGCGTTCGAAGAAGGCATCGTTCACGGCGGATATGGAGATTCCATCCGGGTGACGCTCGATCTTCTCGAAGCCGTCGCCCACCGTTACCATCCCTTCGGAGAGGACGCGCATGTAGAACCCGGTGTAACCACTTTGGGCCACCCACTTCACGAAGAGCCGCTCTCCGTTCTTCGCGGCGAGCTTGCCGCACGGCGTCCTGGGCATGCTGACCTGCACGGTAGCCTCTCCCACCCGGAACACATCCCCGATGCAGACATCCGTCTCGAGCGCGCCGGAGACGGTGAGGTTCTCGGAGAAGCCGCCGGGACCGATCTCACGTCCCAGCGCCCTCTCCCAGTGCGCGTAGTGGTCGAGCGGATAGACGCAGACCGCTTTATCCGGCCCGCCGTGATTTATCGTGTCACCCTGTCCATCACCATCGAAGCCGAGATGGCGCAGCATCGCCCGCTCGACGGGACCCTTCGCGCCACCGGTGAAGACCTCCTCCTCGCCGTAGAGTTGCGTCGAGGGGAGGGCGACGTTCAGGGAGACGACCTTCATCGGGTTGCCTGACGTGGGTCCATACCCGGAGAGCTTACCAGCCCGGCGCTAGACGTATGGGATGCCGGAGGCGCGGCATTCCTCGGCGATGCGGGCGTGCAGCGGCTCGCCGGCGGGCAGGAGCACCGAGCCCGCGTCCCCGACGCCAACGACTGCGGAGCCGTCCCTGCCCTTCCAGTGACGGAGAACGGTGTATGCGGCGAGCGTGGCCTCGACCAGGCTGCAAATGCGGTCGAGGTCCGCGTGCGAGAGCGTGGATGCGACCTCGACCCTCGAGACGTCCACGTTCTCGGAGGCGGAGAGATCACCGGAAAGGTTCCCCGTGCGCAGGCGCAAACCCGGCGTGTTCCAGAGTACGTCCACGGCGCCCTTTATGGCCTGTGCCCGGCCCTCCTTGTTGCCCTTGCGGAGCTTGGGGTCCTCCATCCCGCGCAGCCGTTGCTCGGGGTCGCTATCGCTGCCGCCCTGTCCCCGCTCCAGAGCCAGGATCTTGAGCGCTGCGGCCGAGTCCACCTCAACGACGATGCTTTGTCTCCTCTGGCGGCGGAACGGGTAGTCCGCATACTCGACTCCGATATCTTGCAGGGCCGCCAGCAGCGCCTCGCCGGGCGGCTCGCCACCGAACATGTTGCGGTTCGCCGAGTAGGCTGGGAGGGCCAGCTTGGAGAGGAGCCACTCTATCTTGCGGGTCCCGCGCTCGTTGGGGACGGCGAGCGGCGCATCAACGCCCATGATCACACCCCGCCGATCCGCAGCGTACCCTTCGACGGCGCCAGAGATCTCCCCGACGCTCGCGGCGAACGAGTTGGCGATGATGCCGCCACGCTCATCCAGCACCACCAGACAGGACGTGCCATCCTTCGCGTCGCTCGGCCTCCAGGCCAGCGAACAACCAACGAACCTCATGCCTTCACCCCCACTCCGGCCACGACCTCCGCGACCTCCTCGCAGACCCCGCGGCAGACCGCCTCGTCCACATGCTCGACCATTACCCGTACCATCGGCTCCGTCCCGCTGGGGCGGATCAGTATGCGCCCCTCCGTCCCGAGCCGCTCCTCCGCTCCAGCGACCGCCCGCTCGATCCTCTCCGAAACAGCAGCCGACTTCGCCGATGCCAGGTTTTCCATCCTCACGTTGATGAGGGTCTGCGGGTACACGTCCATCACCTCAGCTAGCTCCGAGAGCAGCTTCCCGGTACGGATCATCACGTCCAGGAGAGCGAGCGCGGTGACGATGCCATCGCCGGTCGTAACGTGTTCGGAGAGGATCACATGCCCCGACTGCTCCCCGCCGACCGACGCCCCAAGCTGCCCCATCGCCTCAGCCACATGCCGATCCCCAACCGGCGTCACCTCGTACGGAACGCTCAAAGAATCCATCGCCTTGAAGAACCCCAGGTTGCTCATCACCGTGACGACCACGCCACCAGCCAGCATACCGCGCTCCAGGAGATCCCGGGCAAGGATGGCGAGGATTTTGTCACCGTCCACGACGTTCCCCTTTTCGTCCACCGCTAGAACCCGGTCGGCGTCTCCATCGAAGGCGAAAGCCACGTCATGCCCGGCGATATCCAGGCCATCCACATGCGTCGAGCCGCAACCCTCGTTGATGTTCGCGCCATCGGGCTCGTTGCCGATCACCGCGAGGTCGGCCCCGATCCGGGAGAATGCCAGCGGCGCGGCCTCGAACGCGGCCCCGTTCGCGCAGTCGAGCAGGACCTTCACGCCCTCCGCCGGAGGACGCAGACGCTCCAGCACGACCTCCACGTACAGCTCCGCAGCGTCATCGAGCCGCTCCACCGCGCCGACGCCGGCCCCGGTCGGGCGCGGGAGGTCATCGTTCATTAGATCCTCCAACTCCCGCTCCCTTTCGGTGGGCAGCTTGCGGCCTTCGGATGAGAAGAACTTGATGCCGTTGTCCGGGAAAGGGTTGTGGGAGGCGCTCACCACACCAGCCACTGCCGCCCCGAGCTGGGGCGCCAGCGCCGCGACGCCCGGCGTCGGCAGGACACCGAGGTCCACTACCCTCGCCCCACCGCTCGCCGCTCCGGCTGCCAATGCGCCCGAGAGCATGCCGCCCGAGAGCCGCGTATCACGACCGAGGATCATCGGTCCACCGAAGAGACGGGCGGCGGCGAGCCCGAGCCGCAGCGCGTCCTCAGGCAAGAGCCCTCTGTTGGCGACGCCGCGCACGCCATCGGTTCCGAACGAGATCTCACGCTCCCCGCGTTTGTCGAACTTTTTCAACCGCACCTCCAGTCGTCCTTCCCCTGCCTGGATATATCCTGAACCCGGCCTGTTCCCTATGCGCCAGCGACCTATAGAAATCCAGTGACTCATCCGAGGCTATCAGGTCCATGCGCCCGGTTCCAGTTCTCTCGAACGCCTCTTCCACGAGCTTTCCAGCAACGCCTCTACGGCGCCATCTCTCGTCCACCGCGAGCAGCGAAAGATGCGCCTGAAACCCCACGCCGTCGCTGAAAACCTGGGCGAATCCGACGACCGATCCGCGATCTCCGGGGTCCCGCGCCACGGCTACCAGGGCCGTCACCCCCGGCGCGGTGAGAGACCTGCGCGTGAGATCGGGGGCGTAACGGAAGTTGTCCCATTCGAGCGAACGGCATAACGCGACCACCCCGGAGAGATGAAGGTCCGCATCGAACGCTTCGCAGACTATCGTCTGGTTCTCCTCGTGCTCCATGCGAGCCTCCCCCTCGAACGCAAAACGGACCCTTCCGAGTTGCGGAAGGACCCGTTGAGCGAAGCGTCTCGTTTCAGCGATGCTAGCGCTTGGAGAACTGCGGGCGCTTGCGGGCCTTCTTGAGGCCGTACTTCTTGCGCTCGACGGCCCTGGCGTCACGGGTCAGGAACCCCGCGCTCTTGAGCTCGCTCCTCGCCTCCTGTGATTCCTCGGCGAGCGCCCGCGCTATGCCGTGGCGCACGGCGTCGGACTGCCCGGTTGGTCCGCCGCCCTCGACCCTGACCACCACGTCGTAACGGCTGCCCGATTCCAGGAGCGTCAGCGGTGAGCGCACGACCTTCTGGTAGAGGGCGCGTGGGAAGTATTCCTCCAGGGTGCGACCGTTGATCGAGAACTTGCCGTCCCCCGCGAGCAGCCTCACTCGCGCCACGGAGGTCTTGCGGCGTCCGGTCCCCCTGTACAGTGCTTCGGCCATGCTAGTTCACCTCGTAGGGTTGCGGGTCCTGGGCTGAGTGCGGGTGCTCGGGGCCCGCGTAGAGCTTCAACTTCTTGAACTGTTTCCTCGCCAGACGGGTCCGGGGCATCATCCCGTGGACGGCCTTGCGCAGCACCTCGGTCGGCTTGCGGGCCAGCATCTGCTCGTAGCTCGTCTCCTTCAGGCCGCCAGGATAGCCCGAGTGCCGCCGGTAGACTTTCTGCTCCGCCTTCCGGCCCGTCACCACGACCTTCTCCGCGTTCACCACGACCACGAAGTCGCCGGTGTCAACGTGCGGCGTGTACCGCGTCTTGTTCTTGCCGCGCAGGAGACGTGCGATCTCTGACGCCAGCCTACCCAGCGTCTGCCCGTCGGCGTCTATAACGTGCCATTTTCGCTCGACCTCAAGCGGTCGCGCCATGTAACTCTTCATCAATCCTCCAGAGTTCCTCGAAAGTTCAAGCGACTTCCAAACGCATCAAATAGTAGCATACATCTACAATTCGGTCAGCCGATGACCCGCGTCATTGCCGGCTATTTCTTGCATCAACCGTAGCGGGAGCCGGTGGAACTATGTTATGTTGGTTTCAAGACGACATGGGTAGGGTGGCGAAACAAGGAGATGGAGATGACTGCACAACCTCAAGCGCCGGACCTCGGCGCGATAAAGGGGCGTCAGCAAAAAGCATGGTCTTCGGGGGACTATGGCAAGGTCGGCGTAACGCTGGTCATCATGGCCGAACGTCTCTGCGAGGCCGCCGATCTCCACTCCGGCCAACAGGTTCTCGATGTTGCGACGGGGAACGGCAATGCGGCGCTGGCAGCAGCCCGCCGCTTCTGCGACGTAACCGGCATTGACTACGTCCCGATGCTGCTGGAGGAGGGACGGGAACGGGCCGAAGCCGAGGGTTTGCAGGTTGATTTCCGGGAAGGCGATGCCGAAAACCTCTCCTTTACCGATGCGTCCTTCGACGTCGTCCTGTCCACCCTCGGGGTGATGTTCGCCCCCAACCAGGAGAAGGTGGCGAGCGAGTTGCTCCGTGTCTGCCGGCCCGGCGGCAGGATCTGCCTCACCAACTGGATGCCGGACGGGTTCATCGGGCACTTCTTTCGCACGATAGGCAAGCACGTACCGCCGCCGCCCCTCCCGAACTCTCCCTTCCGGTGGGGAACCGAAGAGGGCATACGCGAACTCCTCGGGGACGGCGTGGCGGAACTGAAGGCGGAGCAGCGTAGCTTTGCTTTCCGTTACAGATCCGCGCAGCATTTCGTGGATTACTTCAAGGGATTCTACGGGCCCTCCCTCAAAGCCTTCGAGGCGCTCGATGCGGAAGGGAAAGAAGACCTGGAGCGGGACCTGATCGAACTCGTCGGCCGTTTCAACACGTCGGGCGATGAGACGGCCGTGGTCCCGAGCGATTACCTCGAGGTCGTCACCCTCCGGAGTTAGCGGCCGCGAAGCGGATAGACGGGCTTCATGCGCGAACCCGCGCTATGGCGAGCCCGTCCACCCGCTCCCGCAGTATGGGCAAGATGACGGACGAGAGCCGTTTGTCTTCGGCGAGCATCCGGTTGAACTCCCTGGTCGCGCGGGCGGAATCGTCCTTTGGGTCGAGGACGCTGCCGCCGCGAATGGCATTGTCGCCCAGGATCAGGGTCCCCGGTCGCGAGAGGTGCAAGGACCACTCCAGATACTCCGGATAGCCTTCCTTATCCGCGTCTATGAAGATGAGGTCGAAAGGCTCGCCGCCGCTTTCGGCCAGCGTGGCGAGTAGCTCACGGGCGTCGCCGACGCGCACCTCGACCTTGTCGGAGAGTTCGGCGCGCTCGATGTTGTTGCGGGCGACATCGGCGTGGCGCTCGTCGAGTTCGAGTGAGATCAAGTTCCCGTCCTCCGGCAGGGCGCGGGCGAAATGGATGGCGCTGTACCCGCCGAGCGTGCCGATCTCCAACACGCGCCGGGCACCGACTATCTCGGCCAGCAGTTGCAGCAGCCTCCCCTGGCTCGGGGATACGTGTATCTCAGGCAGACCGGCGCGTTGGGAATCGCGCAAGGCGGCTTCGAGCGCCGCGTCCGGTGGGGCGAACAGTTCCCCGACGTAGGCGTCCACGTCACGCAACAACTTTCCGAGGTCGTCTCCGTTCATGCCGCTCCTTTACAGGTCGAGGTCATCGTAATCTACATTCACCAGCGTGAGGCCCCGGCTCGGGACGGATGGGCCGGCCTCGCCGCGCTCGCCGCCGGAGAGCAGACGCTCGAATGATGCCATCTCGCGCCTTCCATCCGCCACCTCCAACATCGTACCAACCAGCGCGCGTACCATGCCGTACAGGAAAGAGTTGGCGGTGATGCGGTAGATGAGCAAGTCCCCTGTTCTCTCCCACCGGGACTCCGAGATGATGCGCTCGAAGCGGACGTGGTAAGTGCGCGCCGGGGTGAAGGCCCGGAAATCGTGGGTGCCCCGCACGAGTTCCGCTGCTTTTTTCAGAAGGCCGAAATTCAGCGCGCGGGCGATGTAGGTTGCGCGGTGGCGTTCCAGCGGAGAACGGACGGGGGCGTTGAAGATCCGATACTCGTAACCCCGGCTCTTCGCGTCCCGGCGGGCGTCGAAGGTGTCAGGGACGGCGACGCAACGTCGGAGCGCGGCGTCTTTAGGGAGGACGGCGGTC
>Ga0136615_10001852_pt1 | contig 10353 bp, 8 predicted proteins | sample AntDrymUQ2882206_2_FD_106647 | JGI IMG/M metagenome (GOLD analysis project Ga0136615, IMG submission 106647) | Polar desert sand microbial communities from Dry Valleys, Antarctica - metaG UQ288 (22.06) | ecosystem: Environmental > Terrestrial > Soil > Desert | place: Antarctica: Dry Valley...
ACGGCGGGAGCGGGCAACACGCTCGGGCGTTCCTTCGACGAGCTGGGAGAGCTGATCGAGCTGGCCGACGGCGACCAACGCCTGGGTTTATGCCTTGACTCCTGCCACCTGCTGGCGAGCGGCTTCGACGTGCGCACCGCCGACGGCCTCGACAGCGTGTTGGACGAGGCGGCGACGGTCGTCGACCTGAGTCGACTGCGCTGCCTGCACGTCAACGACTCACAGACGCAGCTCGGCTCCAATCGCGACCGCCACGCCGCCCTCGGCGAGGGCGAGATCGGCGCGCGCGGATGCGCCGCGTTCCTGTCCGAGCCGCGCTTCGAAGGGCTCCCCGCGATCTTCGAGGGACCGGGACTAGACGGCAAGGCGCCCACCGCGAACGACATCCAGCAGGCACGTCGACTGCGTGCGAACGGGTTGCGGGCGCGCCGGCGGCGTGCGAAGCAGTAGCGCGGCTCCGCCGTGGAGCACCGTCCATACGACGAACGCCGCGAGCGATCGCCTACAGCGCGTCTCTGATGTCGAACTCGTCGTCGAGCGCCACCGGCGGATCGAAGAAGCCGGGGTTGACGCACTCGAACGGCTCGCCGAACCCGGCGTAGGCCTTCTCCACCGCCGTCTTGCACTGTGGGACCGGCCTGCCCGTCATCTTCACGCCGCCGTAGCCGTGCCTGGTCTTCTGTGCCTGCTCGAAGGCGTACACATCGATCTCGGCCCGAAAGACCTTGTTCATGCAGCCCATGAACCGCCGACCGGTGTCCTCGTCGTCGTACAGGTAGAGATACGCGCAGCCCGTCTCTATGCAACCGGACGGATGAACCGTGCGGTCACAGAAGGAGCAGCACTGCCTGCACTCGTGTGTCTCCTCGCGGTCCACGGCCGTGCTTTCCACCGTGCCATTGTAGATGGAGCTCTGGCCTTGGCCGCTATAACGACAACCCATACGCGGCGCACTGGCTGGAGAAACGCCTCTGCTGACAAGGATTGGGACGGTGTGGCCAGGGCGACGAACGCTGGTCCGCTGCCCGAGTGGCGCTGCTTCAGCGCCTCGCTGCGGCGAGCCGATCGCGCCTCAGGCCGCACGGCGTGCCGTACCCGGCAGCGCATCGAGCTCGGCGATGCAGGCGCCGTCACCCTTGACCCGGTAGTCCGTGCCGAGCACCAACGTCCGGCGACCGACGACAAGCACGAGCTCGTGGTCGCCCGGGTTGTTGGCGCAGACGTCCTTGAGATCTTCGAGGAAGCCCGCCGGGACACCGGGCTCGACGTCGATCGTCACCCGCCGGACAATCGGCGCCGCAGCCGCGACCTCCTCGGCGGCCGCCACCTCCTCGCGGGAGGGCTCGAACGGCTCGATCTCCTGACAGACGAGCTTGACCTCCCCGGCCTCCTTCCGGTCCACACGCCCGCGCACGAGCAGCACCTTGTCAGCGTCGACCTTCTCGGCGTTGGCCGCGAAGGACTTGGCGAAGACGAGCATCTCGACCGTCCCCGAGAGGTCGTCGAGCGTCGCGAACATCATCTGATCGCCCTTGCGGGTGCGAATCGTCTTGGACTCGGTCACTATGCCGCCGACGGTCACCCAGTCGCCGTCCTTGCGCTCGCCGAGGTCGGCGATCGCGCAGTCTGCCCGCGCGACCAGAGCCGCGCGAACCTCCTTCAATGGGTGGCTGGACAAAAACAGTCCAAGCGTCTCCTTCTCCCACGCGTTGAGCGTCGCGCGCTCGTCCTCGATCAGCGGCACCGGCGGGTCGGGGCCGCCCGCCGGGCCGCCGCCGCGGACGGGGTCCTCGAGGTCGAAGATCGAGGACTGGCCGAGCAAGGCATCCTGTTGGGCCTTGTTGCCGGCGGCCTGGGCCTGCTCAAGCACGGCCATCATCCCGGCGCGCGTCGCGCCTGTGGAGTCCAGCGCGCCGCAGCGGACCAGCGCCTCGATCGCCTTCTTGTTCACCGCGCGCCCGTCGACGCGGCGGCAGAAGTCCCAGATCGAGCCGAACGGGGTGGCCGGTTCGGTCTCCTCGCGCGCCGCGATGATCGCGTCGACCGCCGCGGCACCCACGCCCTTGACGGCGTCGAGCCCAAAGCGCACGTGTCCGTCGGAGACGACGAAGGTGTGGCCACACTCGTTGACGTCGGGCGGTAGCACCTCGATTCCCATCTCCTCGCAGCAGGAGACGAAGAACGGAACCTTGTCCTTGGTCGACATGACCGAGGAGATCAGAGCCGCCATGTACTCGGCCGGATAGTTGGCCCGCAACCAGGCGGTGCGGTAGGCGATCAGGCCGTAGCAGGCGGCGTGTGACCGGTTGAACGAGTAGTCCGCGGCGGCCTCGTTGACAGACCACAGCTGATTGACCACCGCCTCAGACGTGCCACTGGCGCGCGCGCCCTCGAAGAAGGCATCCTTCAGGCGTGCCATCGCCTCGCGGTTCTTCTTGCCGATCGCCTTGCGCAGGTCGTCCGCCTGGGCGCCGGTGAACCCGGCAACCGATTTGGCGATCTGCATTGACTGCTCCTGGTAGAGGATCACCGAGTACGTTGCCTCGGTGATTGGGCGCAGCCGCTCGTCGATGTAGGTGATCGGCTCCGGACTGCGTTTGTTGCGGGCGTAGGTATCGATGTGGGCCATCGCGCCCGGGCGATAGAGGGCATTGAGCGCGACCAAGTCCTCGAACTCGGTCGGGCGCACCTTACGCAGCGCCTCGCGCATGCCCTCTGACTCGAACTGGAAGACACCGATCGAGTCGCCGCGGGCCATCATCTCGAAGGTTCTTGGATCGTCGAGTGGTAGCGAGGCCATGTCGGGCCGAGTGCCGGTCGAATCCTCGATGATCTGCAGGCAGTCCTCGATCACGTCGAGATTGCGGAGGCCGAGGAAGTCCATCTTCAGCAGCCCGAGCTCCTCGACCGGCTTCATTGGGTACTGGGTGACCGTGCGGCAAGCGCGCTCGCCGTCGCCGGTCACGGTGCCGCGGTCCTCGGCGAGCTGCAGCGGCACGATGTCGGTCAGTGGCCGGTCCGCGATCACGACAGCCGCGGCGTGGATGGACGCGTTGCGCACGATCCCCTCCAAGCCCTTCGCCGTGTCGACGATCTGGCGGGCCTCGGGCTCCGAGTCGTACACGCGCCGCAACTCGGGCTCCTCCTTGAGGTAGCCATCGAAGGACAGCGAGCGACCCATCACCGGCTCGGGGATCAACTTCGCGAGCCGGTCACCGGTGCCATAGTCGTAGCCGAGCACACGCGCGGCGTCGCGCGTCGCTGCGCGCGGGAACATCCGGCCGAAGGTGATGATCTGCGCGACCGAGTCCGTGCCGTACTTGCCTTGGACGTAGCGCATGACCTGCTCGCGACCACGCACGGAGAAGTCGATGTCGATATCGGGCATCGACACGCGCTCGGGGTTGAGGAAGCGCTCGAACAGCAATCCGTAGGCGAGCGGGTCGATCTCGGTTATGTCCAGCGCGTAGGAGACGAGCGAGCCGGCAGCCGAGCCACGGCCAGGACCGACTGCGATGCCGTTGTCCTTGGCGTACTTGACGAAATCCCACACGATCAGGAAGTAGGCGCTGAAGCCCATGCGGTCGATCACCCCGAGCTCCATCTCGAACCGCTCGCGCGCCTGGGTGGGCACCGGATCTCCGTAACGACGGCGCAGGCCCTGCTCGGCCAGCTCACGCAGGTGCTCGCCCTCGGACCTGCCCGTCGGCGTCTCATAGGTCGGGATCAGCATCTTCCCGAGCTCGATCGTCGTGTCGCAGCGCTCGGCGATCTCGACCGACGTCGGCATCGCCTCGGGCCATTGCGCGAACGCATCCGCCATCTCGCCGGAGTCCTTCAGATAGAACTCGTTGGTGTCAAAGCTAAGCTTCGGCTCGGCGATCGTCGACTTCGTCTGCACGCACAGCAGCGCCTGGTGGTTGTCGTAGTCCTCCCGGCCGAGGTAGTGCACGTCGGCTGTGCCGACCAGCGGCCGGCCGACCTCGCGGGCGATCCTCACGATCCCCTCGTTGGCCTTGTCCTGAATCGAGAGGCCGTTCTTCTGGACCTCGAAATAGACGTCCTCGGGGCCGAACACCTGCATCAGCTCATCGACGTGGGCCCGGGCCTCGGCGGGGTTGTCGGCGATGAGGCGCTGGCAGAAGCGCGACTGAAGACAGCCGGTGAGGGCGATCACGCCGTCGGAGTGCCTGGACAGCAGCTCCATGTCGACGTTTGCCTTACCGCGCTTGTAACCCTCGAGGAAGCCGGCCAACGTGAGCTTGACGAGGTTCTTCAAGCCCGCATCGGACTGGGCGAGCAGGGTGAGATGGTTACGCTCGTAGCGGACCGCGGCGCTCTTGCGATCGTCGACGTAGTAGGCCTCGAGCCCAATGATCGGCTTGATCCCATGCTGCTTACAGGCCTTGTAGTGCTCGACGGCGCCGTTCATGACGCCGTGGTCGGTCAGGCCGAGCGCCGGCTGGCCCTGCCGCGCGGCCCGCTCGGCGAGTGAGTCGATCTTGCAGGCACCGTCGAGCAGCGAATACTCGGAGTGAACGTGTAGGTGGGCGCATGAGGACACCGGGCCGTCGAATATAAGGTCGCGGGCAGATGTCTCGCGCCTGTGCCGTGCCGTCCTCCCGCTACTTGCTGGGATCACCTGCTCGGGCGTCGATGGCCGCGGCTGAGCGTCGACAGATGCCGCGCAGCATCGCGCGCACGGTAGTGGCTAGAGGAAGCTCAAGGTTTGTCGCTGTTGAGTCGCGTGCCTCGGTCACGTCTGCCTGGCGGAGTCGCGCAGCCCGCCGGCCTGTTCCTGCCCGGCCTCCTTGGCGGTCTCGGCGGCGCTTTGCGCCGTCTGTTGCGCGACATGCTTGCCGCGCTCGAGCGCCTCCTGGCCTGTCTCTAGTGCTTTGTCCTTCACCTGATCGGCGACGGGACCGATGCGCTCATCTTCCATCCTCGTCGAGGGGATCAGCATGCCAGCTAGGAACCCGACAGCCGCCGCGCCGATCGCGAGCCCGAGCGGATTTTCCTGTGCCACGCCGACCGCCTGCTTAGCGCCGTCCTTGACATCGCCCGAATCGGGCGTGGAACCAGTGACTCGATCCCTGACCGAGCTCACCCGCTCCTTCGCGCGACCGGGAACGTCGGCCTTATGACCGAGCGCCTCGATGGTGTCACCCATCTGTCCGCGGGTCCCTTCTATGTCTTGCCTGATCGTGCTCGGGTCTTCGCCCATTGAACATCCTCCTTCACGCTGTCGACTGCTTGCTCGGGTACCGCCGGGGTGGCCTCTTGAACCTGTTTCTTGCCTGAGAGGGCAAGCGCGCCCGCGATCGCGCCGTAGACGGCCGCGACGATCACCGCGGCGAGCCACACGTGGCCAACGGCCGTGGTCAACACCGCGATGACTGCCGTGGTGATCGCCGCGAAGGCGAACACGCCGAACAGCACCGCCGCGCCGAACATGCCGGCTCCCGCGCCCACCTTCTTGCCCTTCTCGCTCAACTCGGCCTTGGCGAGCTCGATCTCTTGCTTGACGAGCGTCGTCGTGTGATTGGAGAGCTCGCGCAGGAGCTCACCCGCCGGCCGGTCGCGCAGGTCTTCGTCCCCTTGGCCGTTGGCGGCCATTGCTAGAGCGCTCCGTCCGCGTAGCCGGCCCGACCCGGCGCAGCAGACGCCGACGACGCCGCGACGTATTGGGAACGCGAAGACTCGTAGCGCTCGTTGCTCGAGGCCTTGAGCATTCGCGACGCGGCGAAGCCCACCGCCAACCCGCCGAGGGCCACCGCCCACGGGTTCTTGCGACCAAAGTCCTCGACGTCGCGAACGATCCGATCGCCGTCGGACTCCTCGAGCCAGGACCCAAGCCGCTCGGCGCGATCCGCCGCCTGGTCGGCGATCTTCGCCGGCCCGTCCTTACCCTGTTCACGCAGCTGCTCGGCGACCGACCGGACGTCGCCCGCGTTCGAGCTCACCTGCTGGCCGAAGTCGGTCGACCGTTGGCCGACTTGCTCGCTGACCTTGCTCTTCGCCTCGCCCGCCACCTGGCCCGCACGTTGCTGCGCCTGGCCTGCCGCTTGCTTAGCCTTCTCTCCGGCGCCATCGGCGCCCGGGCTGCTGCCCTGGTCCAACGTAGATGCTTTAGGCATCGCTGCTCCCCTCTCGTGAATCGCTTCAGACGTGTTGCGAGACGTTCGCTGCCTTGAACGATGGACGGTTCAAGCAACCTATGCCCTCGCTGCACGGGGACAGCTTCGCTCGCGACCTGCGCTGCCGAGCGCGTAACGGCGCCCCTCGCCCCCTCTACTTCGCGACGACCAACGAGGCCGTTCATTCGTGTTTATCCCATCGCGCCGCTACTAAACCTCCTCTAGGAATCGCTGCTGGCGATATCAGCTGCGGCCACGTACTGCATCCGACCACGACCTCCGGGCGGCGCTTCGAGCGCTCCCCACCCCAGCAGCAACCGCCATTCCGCTAGAGGTCTGCGGCCGATGCAGCCTGCCCGACACGCATCGACGACTCCTCAGCTTCGTCAGCGGCAGGACAGCTTCACAGCCTGACGTGCTGAGCGTCAGGAGTCGCGGCGGCCTATTCCCGTGAGTAGCTCGCGAACGCGGAACGGACCACCGGCGTCAGCGTCAAGCGGCGGCGTGTCACAGCCCGCCCCGTCGCGCATGCCCTCGATCAGCTCGGACAACGCGTCAACGCTTGACCAGCGTGGCCGGAAGCCGAGCTCGTCGCGCGCGCGGGTGACGTCCATCAGCGGCGAGTCGAGCGCCAGATCGAGCCACGGAGCTGTGGGTAGGCTGCAGGCGCAGCCGCCAGCTCAGGTTGACGGCGCCGCGCACGAGCGCGCGCGGAAGGCGGGTCCGCCGCGCGCGCAGCACCCCGGCGAGAACCTTGCCATCGATCACCGGTTCGGCGGCGACGTTGTAGGCGCCTTGCGCCCGCGGAGTCGTGGCGGCTAGCCGATACGCCTCGCCGACGTCGCGCGAGTGGACCGCCTGAAACGCGAGCCGGTCGAGGTCTGGCACGACGGGGAACAGTCCCGGGCGTACCAATCGATTGGGAAGGAGGGGGCCGGCAAAGTATCGCCGGATCTCGGCAGCCGCCTCTCGCTTGAAGATCAACCCGGTCCGGAGACGAACCACTCTCATGTCGGTGAACTCCCGCTCAATGCGGTCGAGCGCCCGTTCGGCCTCGACCTTTTGCCGCGAGTAGGCGGACGTCTCGATCCCGTCGGTCGCCCAGCCCTCATCGACACGCTCGGTCTTCGGCCCCGGCGAATAGACGCCCACCGAGGACGCATGGACCAGCCGCTTCACCCCCGCGGCGCCCGCGGCATGGAACACGCGCGCACTGCCTGTGACGTTGACCGCACGCATCGCGGCCGGATCGTGGGACGGCTGGATCAGCCAGGCCAGATGAATGACGGCGTCCGCACCCTGGAAGATCGGCTGCAGCTCGGCCGTCGCGATGTCGGCCGCGATCCACTCGACCCCGGGTCGGCGCTCATCCGGCATCCGCCGCGCGAGGCCCACGACCGAGCCGACCCGTTCGTCGTGCGCTAGCGCGTCGATGAGGCTCGTGCCGACGTTGCCGGTCGCTCCCGTGACCACCACGCGCATGGCGCCCGTCTATCCCAACCGCGCCATCCGCAAACCTCCAGCCCGTCTAGGCTCTAGCCCGCGGCCGGAGCCGACGCCGCGATGGGCGTCGGTGACCACGCAGTGGCATTCGCGCAATCCATGGGTCAGGGCTGCAGCAGGACCTTGAAAGCCCCGTCCTGCTTCTTCTGGAAGATCTCGTAGGCGCGCGATGCCTGATCGAGCGGGACGCGATGGGTGGCGAAGTCGTCAACGCCCAGCGGATCACCGTCCTGACTGACGAGCGGCAGCAGGTCGTCCATCCAGCGCTTGACGTTCGCCTGGCCCATGCGCACGTTGATCTGCTTGTCGAACATCTGGATCAGCGGCATCGGACTGACCGCGCCGCCGTACACGCCGGAGATCGAGATCGTCCCGCCGCGCTCGACCAACTCGACCGCGAGATGGAGCGCGCTGAGGCGATCGATGCCTGCGGTCTCGATCATCTTCCGCGCGGCGGCGTCGGGCAACAGACCCGCCAACCGGTGCGCGAGCTTCCCGATCGGGGCGCCGTGAGCCTCCATGCCGACCGCGTCGATGACCGAGCTGGGACCGCGGCCACCAGTCTTCTCGCGCACCAGTGCGGGCAGGTCGTCGTGCTCGTTGAGATCGATCGCATCGACTCCGTGCGCGCGGGCGCGCTCCAGCCGCTCGGGCACCAGGTCGATCGCCAGGACCTGCTCGAGGCCACGGTGCTGGGCGATACGGCATGCCATCTCGCCGATCGGCCCGAGTCCCTGGACGAGGACGCTGCCGCCGTCGGGAATGTCGGCGTACTCCACCGCCTGCCAAGCGGTCGGCAGAACATCAGACAGGTAGACGAAGCGGTCGTCCGGAGGGCCCTCGGGCACCTTGATCGGGCCGAACTGCGCCCGAGGGCGCTTGAGAACCTGACCGGCGCGAAGATGGACAAGCTCTTCCCCTCACCCCGCATCCCCACGGAGAAGACCCCGGAATGCAAGCCCCACGTCGAATCCGGCGACCACGCCCGTCTTTATCGCTTCTCGCCCGACGACTACAACGAGATGGCAGCCGTATTCAACGGCGAGCACCCCGAAACCGGCGATCCTCTCGAAGTCGTGGACGAGGACTCCTCCAAGCGCCCCGAGATCCCCGACCCGCCCGCCGAGCCGTCCGTGTTCGCGCCGAGCTGGGACCCCGGTGAAGTCGAAGAGGTAGCCACCCGCCTGCGTAAGCAGGCCGGCGTCTGACTACGGCGGAGCAGAGGTCCGGGGTTTGGTTCGTGAAGTGGGCCCCGCGTGTTATTGGTAGGCCTAGCCGTCTCGGGTGGAGGGCTTTGACTCTACAGGCCAGTTCGCTGGGCTTGCCGCCTGTCTGCCAGCTCGTACCTCCGTGTCGGCGAGATCGAGTGTCTACAGGCGTCGGACTGCTCGGAACGTTCGGGCGTATAGCTTGGTGCCGTTGAGGGTCGATGGTCCTCCGGTATCGCCGAAGGTCGGGCCGTTGATGGTCTTTCGGCTGGAGATGAATCGGTAGGAGCCGAGGGTGTCGCGACCGATGAACATTCCGGCGTGGTCGACGGCGGGACCGTCGTTGGTGTCGGCGTCGAAGAAGACGAGGTCGCCGATCTGTAGGCGGGATAGGTTCGTGACTTGGGTTCCTTGGTCTTCGACCGTGACCACGCCGGGGCCGCTGGCGAGCATCTGTACGGCCCGGCGTGGTAGGCCGGTGCCTTCGGCGCTCAGCGTCATGGGCATGTCGCTGCGGTAGCCCCAGATCATGCGGATGAACCCTGAGCAGTCGAGGCTGCGGAACTGGCCTGTCTCGGGGTGGTCGGTCGTGGGACCGTAGGTCCAGGGGACGCCGAGGTAGTCGTTGAAGTCTGCGCCTTCCTGTCGGGTGCCGTCCGGCTGAAGCGGCCCGTAGTCCGCGTCACCCGCGATTTGCATGCCGTCCCCGTCGAATAGCGGGGGCGCATCCTGGATGTACTGGGTGGCGAGTTTGAGGATGTCCGGGCTGCGGTCGTTCAGCGCGGGGCGCAGCCAGGTCTCGTCCACCACGCCGTCAAACGGTTGGGGCAGGACCCGGACCCACGTCGAGGTGATGATCGGGGCGGGCGCGGTCGTCTCGTTGAACGTTCGTTTCGGGCCGGCGAGGCGCACGGTTCGCGCGCCGTCGGTGAACGTGGCCAGCCACCGCTTCTGGCGGTCGGTGACTCTGGTTGCTGCCGGGTTGCTCGTTCGCGTGTAGAGCAGGCTGCCGTCGGGCGAGCTGGTGGGGCCGGTGGGTCCCGGCGAGGGGGTCGAGCCGCCCGGCGCGCCGGAATCACCACCGGCGTTCGGCTCGGCGGCGTCGCCGCCGTCGGGGACGGTGGCTGGGGGATCGTCGGGGTCCGGGGCGGTCGGCGCCGGTGCGGGCGTCGGGGTGTCGCATGGGGGTCCGAAGTTGAGGTAGGTGGATCCCGAGCCCGTTTGGGAGTTGGCGTCTGCCTCGGGCGCGCCGATGGCGAGGTCGGGCCTGCCGTCCCCGTCGACGTCGCCGAGGGCGGCCACGGACCTGCCGCCGTTGTCGTCCGCGGCGGCGCCGTCGATGCGGTAGCCGGCGAGGCGCATATCGTCTAGATCGACGGTTCGCGACAGGGAGCCTCCGAAGAGCACGTACGCGCTTCCGGAGTTGGTCCGGTAGGCGTTGTTGGCCAGCGGGGCGCCGATCAGCAGGTCGGGCTTTCCGTCGTCGTTGACGTCGCCGGCACGAG
>Ga0136615_10001853_pt1 | contig 10353 bp, 9 predicted proteins | sample AntDrymUQ2882206_2_FD_106647 | JGI IMG/M metagenome (GOLD analysis project Ga0136615, IMG submission 106647) | Polar desert sand microbial communities from Dry Valleys, Antarctica - metaG UQ288 (22.06) | ecosystem: Environmental > Terrestrial > Soil > Desert | place: Antarctica: Dry Valley...
CGCCGGCGAGGAACGAGCTTGCGGCGGCCGCATCAGAATCGGTGATCGCCGCGTCTAGCCTGCCGGCCGTGACTATTTCGCCCAGCCGCACCGAGGAGGACACTCGAGCGGCCAGACCTTCCGAGGTCGCCAGCTCCAGGTTCGCGTCGCTGTTCGAGGCGATCACGTCGAACATGGCGCGTGTCGTGCATGGCAAGCGGGACGCGATCGAGCTGGCCGTCGTGTGCCTGCTCGCCGAGGGCCACCTGCTGATCGAAGACGTCCCCGGCGTCGGCAAGACGAGCCTGGCCAAGGCGCTGGCCACGTCGATCGACTGCGCGTGGAAGCGGGTCCAGTTCACCCCGGACCTGCTGCCGACGGACCTCGTCGGTGTGAGCATCTACCAGCGCTCGAACGAGCAGTTCTCGTTCCAACCGGGCCCGCTGTTCGCCAACATCGTGCTCGCCGACGAGATCAACCGGGCCTCGCCGAAGACACAGTCGGCGCTGCTCGAGTCGATGGAGGAGCGGCAGATCACCGTCGACGGCGAGACGCGCCGGTTGTCGCTGCCGTTCATGGTCATCGCCACCCAGAACCCCGTCGACCAGGAGGGCACGTACCGGCTCCCGGAGAGCCAGCTCGACCGGTTCCTCCTGCGCATCTCGCTCGGCTACCCGGGCCGCGCCGCCGAACTGTCGATCCTCGACGGGCGGGGCGCCGCCGAGTCGCTGCCGCAGATCGGACCCGTCATCACGACCCCGGAGGTGCTGACGATGATCGATGCCGTGCGTTCCGTCTTCATCGCCAACGCACTCAAGTCGTATCTCGTCGACCTGGCCGAGGCCAGCCGCCGCCATCCGGCGATTGAACTCGGCCTGTCGCCGCGGGCGACCTTGCAGCTCGCTGCGGCGACCAGGGCCCACGCCGCCGCGCGGGGACGCAACTACGCCACCCCTGACGACGTCAAGGCCGTTGCCGTGCCCGCGCTGAGCCACCGCCTGATGCTGCGCACCGATCATGGTGCACGGCTCGATCCCGACGATGCCATCGGCGAGCTGCTCGCCGATGTGCCCGTCCCGACGACGCGCTGACCGGGCGCCCGACGATGCGCACCAGGCCGACCCGTCAGGGTTGGATCGTGATGGCGTCGGCGGTGCTCGCCGCCTTTGTCGGCCGGGCGTTCGGCATCGTCGAGCTGTACGTCATCGCCGCGGCGATGGGTGTGGCCGCCGTCGCCGCGTGGCTCGCAGTCGCCGCTCGCCGCCCGAGCGTCAGCGTCCACCGCTGGATCCGCCCGTCGGTGCTCGCCGCCGGCGATGTCGGCAGGGTCGAGGTCGTCGTCCAGCAGACCGGAGCCTTTGGCTCGCCGTCGTTCGAGCTGGTCGAGCCCGTCGGTGCCGACCGCACAGCGCGCATGGCGGTCTCACCGATCGCCAGGGCCCGCGAGGTCAGCGCCGGGTACCGCATCCCGACCGAGCGGCGCGGTGTGCTGCTCATCGGCCCGCTGCAGGCCATCCGCCACGACGTGCTGGGACTCGCCCGCTACGCCGCCGTGGTCGCCGGGGAGGAGGAGGTGCTCGTGTCGCCGCGCGCCCATCTACTGCCGATGCCCGACCTCGGCCAGGGTGTGCTGGGGCGCCACCTTCTGGCCCTCGCCCAGCGCCTCGGTCCTGGTGACTTCCACAGCCTTCGCAACTACGTCGATGGCGACGAGCCGCGCACGATCCACTGGCGGGCTTCCGCCCGGTCCGAGGACCTGAAGGTGCGCCAGTACAGCGTCGAAGGGCTGCGCAGGTGCCTCGTGGTGCTCGACGTGCACGGTGCGGCACAGGAGGACAGCGGCCGTGGTCTGCGCGGCGCGGGCGGCCACGCCGCGAGCACGGCGCACGGCGACGCCTTCGAACGGGCCGTCACCGCTGCCGCGAGCATCGTGCACAGCGCCGATCGCGCCGGGTTGACGACGCGGTTCGTCACCACGGACGGGGCCGATCTGCGCGGGCCCGACGTCGCCGCCCAGACGCTCCACCTGCTGGCCAGGGTGGCCCCCACTCGGGCGCCGACGATGCCCGTCGAGCGGGATCCGGGCGAGGGGCTCGGTCTCGTCGTCGTCATCACGTCCGACGTCGCATCGGCGCCGTGGCGGGCGCTGGAACGGATCCAGGATCCCGTGCTCACCTCCGTCGGAGTGTTCACCGCCGCCATGCCCGCGCGACCGCCATTGCTCGCTGTCGACGCCCGCTCCGAGCAGGCGTTCTTGGACAGCTGGGCCGACCTCGCCGGCACCGCGCGGCGCGCCGGACGCCGCCTTGACCCGGTCGGGCGGGTCTCATGACCGCCCTGGCGATGCCCGTTGCAGCAACCAGACCGCACCATCCGGTCATGCCCGGGAGCGCACTCGCTCGCGCCGGCAATCCCGTGTGGCTTGGGGGCACCTGTCGGACGCGCTGCTCGGAGCAAAGAGCTCTTGAAGCAAGTCGGGACAGAGTCCGCACCGGGTGTCTGGCGCCGCGCGACGCGGATCTGGGCGGAGCGACGGCGAGGAGCCACGCTGCCGACGCCAGCCGCGCCCTTCGTGGCCCTTCTTGGCTCGTTCCAACCGTGCCGCCGCCTCAGGAGTGGGCCCCGCAACACGTCTCGCGCTCGACGGCGCCACCGTGCCTACTCGGCATCGAGATGCGCCGATGAACGAGCGACGGGAAGGCGATGATCGGCGGGCGCTCGACGTCGCCGCCACGGTCGGGCTGGCGGTGTTCTCGTTCGTCGCTGCGCTCGGGTTCGCCCGCGTGTTCGGCGACTGGGCGTTCGCCCGCGACGGGGCGGTCGTCGTCGTCGTCGGCCACGGCGTCTCACTCGCGACGCGCACGCTGCGCCTGCCGGGACCGGCCTCGTTCGCGCTGACCGTGATCTCCCTGGCGTGGGTGGTCGCGTGGGTGAGCTACCCGACGACGTTCGCCTTCGTGTTCCCGACGCGCACCACGTGGGATGTCGGTTGGGCCGACATCGATCTCGTCGGCGACCAGTTCGCAGAGGCCGTCGCACCCGTCGCCTACCTCGGCGGATGGTCGTTGCTGGCTGCGCTCGGCGTTGCCATCGTCGTGCTCCTCGGAGACACGCTGGCGTTCCATGCGCGCGGGCGCGGCGAGGCACTCGTGCCCGGCGTGGTGCTGTTCGTCTTCGTCGCCGCGCTCGGCGCCGACCGCCACAGGGTGACGCTGACGTTGGCGCTCGTGGCGGCCGGGTTCGTCGCGGTCGCGCTGCTGCGGGCGCGCTTCTCGCGTTCCCCCCGGACGATCCTCGGCCGCGCCCACCATCCGCTGGCGACCACCGCCTCCGCCGCCGTGATGGCCGGCACGGTCGTCGTGCTCGGCGCATGGGCGATCGGGCCGCGGCTGCCCGGCGTCGGAGAGGACCCGTGGGTCGATACGCGCAGTGACGACGGCGGCGGCGTGACGGAGGTCCTCAGCCCGCTCGTCGACATCCGCTCGCGGCTCGTCAATCGGGCGCCGGTCGAGTTGTTCACGGTGCAGGCCACCGCCGCGTCGTACTGGCGGGTCAGCGCGCTGCCCAGCTTCGACGGCAACACGTGGGGACTGCCCGAACGGTCGCTCGAAGACGCCGACGGCAAGTTGAGCGAGTTCCCGTCCGGCGCCGTCGAGAACCGTCAATCGTTCCGGGTGACAGGGCTCGGCGGCCGGCTCGTCCCTGCCGCCCCCGATCCCGTTCAGGCCGCAGGTGCGGGGCTGCGCTTCAACGACGACACGTCGACGCTCGTGCGGACGGACCGCGACCTCGAATCGGGCGACCAGTACGAGATCGTCTCGGCGATGCCGACGTACACGCCGGAGGTGCTGCGGGCGGCCACGTCGAGCGCGCCGCCCGACGACGTCTACCTCCAGCTTCCCGACGGATTCCCCGCCGGTGTCGTCGACACGGCCCGTGAGGTGACGGCGGGAGCGATTACGACCTACGACGCGGCGCGGGCGATGCAGGACTGGTTCCGCTCCACGTTCCAGTACAGCCTGGAGATCCCCGCCGGGCACGGCACGTCGGCGATCGAGGCCTTCCTCCGTCAGCGCGTCGGGTACTGCGAGCAGTTCTCGGGCACGTTCGCGGCGATGGCCAGATCGCTCGGCATCCCCGCCCGCGTGGCGGTCGGTTTCACTCCTGGCCTGACGCAGCCGGACGGCTCGTTCTCCGTGCTCGGCAAGAACGCGCACGCCTGGCCGGAGGTTTGGTTCGACGGCCTCGGCTGGGTTGCCTTCGAACCGACGCCGGGTCGTGGCGCGCCCGACGACGAGGCGTACACGGGCGTCGCACCAGCGCAGGACGACGTCCCCATCGACCCCAACGCGGCAGGCGCCGATGCGCCGGCCCCTGCGCCTTCGCCGGCACCGGTGCCAGCACCGCAGAACGACGTCGGCCAGTTCGAGGAGGGCGAGGAAGCCGACGCCGCCGCCGCCTCGATCACAACGGTGAGTCGCGAGGTCGGCGGCGTGCCGTGGACGCTCGTCATCGTGCCGCTCCTGCTGCTCGGTCTGCTGGCGGCGCCGGCAATCGCCCGCCGCATCCGCCGTCGCCACCTTCACCGCGATCTCGGCGAGCAAGTCCTGGAGCTGTGGCACCGGGCCGTGCGCGCCGTAGAGAGCACGGGTGTGCGCGTCGACGACGCCCAGACACCCGTCGAGCAGGCCCGTTCGGCCGCGCCGAAGATGCCCGTCGCCGCCCGACCACTGCGCGAGCTGGCGAGCCTCGTCACCGCCGCCGCGTACGCCCCGCCCGAGGTGCTGGAGGGGATGAACATCGACCCCCTCGATCCGAGCCGCGGCCCGCTGCGCTGGTGCCGCCAGATCGAACACGTCGCCCAGGACTACGTCTCAGGCGGCCAGCGCCTGCGCCAGTACTTCACCGTCTGGCGCTGAACGGCGGTCGCGCTGCGTCGGCGCGCACTCGTAAGCGCAGAAGCGCAACGGGACCGCATGTTCGCCCACACACGGAACGAAAACCGTCCGCCGCTGGCGCCCTACTCCTCGGTGCGGCTGCGGCGGCGGGCGCCGCCGAGCCAGACGCTGATCGGCAGCGTGCCGAGTCGCTCCCTGGCCAGCACACGCACTTCACGCTCGAGCGCGACGGCCAACCCGAGCACCACCAGGAAGCCGGCGAACGCGGCCCAGAAGCTGACCGATAGCCCGAGCACGGTGAGCACCACTCCGGCGACAAGCCCGACGATGAGCAGCACGACACGGTGCCGGGGGACCCGGTAGCCGCGAGCGGCGAACGTCGGGTCCTGCTCGAGCTGCTGCTCGATCTGGCGGAGGATCCGCTGCTCGTCCTCGGAAAGCGGCATCGTGCACATCATCCCATGTTTCGTACGCTCGCTCAACGCGCCGGCGGGTCGGAATCGTGGTCCGGTCCCCACTGCTGGGTACCCGTCCTGACCAGCCGGACACCGTCCTTGGCGACGGCGCTGGCGGGACCGATGGCGGTCTCCCCGAACCGCTCGCGGACGCTGTCGATGGCCCGGCTGGCGTCGCTCCAACGGGCCACCGCAGGAGCCTTGACACCGTCGTCGCCGCCGAGATCGTCGAAGCGGAGCTGCTCGGCCGGCGCCGAGAACTTCGCCGCGGCCAGACCGAGGAGGCGCACTCCGGCGGCCAGGTCGACGGCATCGAGCAGGTCCTCCGTGGCGGCGAGCACGGCGGTGGCGGTGTCGATCGCTCCGGGCACGGTGATCGACCGGGTGATCGTGACGAACCCGCCGTCGCGGATCTTCAGCGTGAACGTCCTTGCCGCCAGCTCGTTGGCGCGCAGGCGGGCGACGACGGCGTCGGCCAGGCGTACGAGCTCGCGATGCACGTCGTCGCGGTCGTGCAGGTCGTGGGCGAACGTCTCCTCGTGGCTGATCGACTTGATCGCCCGGTGCACCTCGACGCCGCGGTCGTCGCGGCCGGCGGCCAGGGCCAGCATGTGCTCGCCGTGCGATCGGCCGAGCGCGCCGACCACGGCCGCCGGTTCCAGCCGGCCGAGGTCGCCGACCGTGGCCACGCCCATCCGCTGCAGGCGGGCGAGCGTCGCCGGGCCGACGCCCCACAGCCGCTGCACGGGCAAGGGGTCGAGGTACGCGACCTCCTCACCGGGCCGCACTTCGAACACGCCAAGGCCGGGCCGCACACCGTCCGGGCCGGCGATCGGCTTTGCATCGACGGACGCCAGCTTGGCGAGGAACTTGTTCGGGGCTACGCCGACCGAACACGTGAGGCCGAGTTGCTGCTCGATGTCGGCGCGCAGCCGGTGACCGATGGCGACACCGTCACCGAGCAGGGCGCGAGCGCCGGTGACGTCGAGGAACGCCTCGTCGAGGGCCAGTGGCTCGACGAGCGGCGTGACCGCCTCGAACTGCTCGTGCACGTCACGGCTGGCCGCCGCGTACGCTGCGTAGTCGCCGGGCAGGAACACCGCCGACGGGCACAGCCGGCGGGCCGTGAAGGACGGCATCGCCGAGAACACGCCGTAGCGGCGGGCCTCGTACGACGCCGCGGCGACGACGCCGCGCCGGCCGGTACCTCCGACGACGACCGGGCGCCCGCGCAGTTCGGGCCGGCGACGCAGTTCGACGGACACGAAGAACGCGTCCATGTCGACGTGGAGGATCGTGCGACCCGGCACGGCCCCAAGTCTGCCCCCCACCTGCCACATCCGAGTCATTCGTGCACCGGAGGCTTTCGTGCCCCCCGTCAGGGCCGCAATGCCTCGCGTGCACGAAAGACTCAGCCACCGGAGCGGCGGCGGAGACGGCGGCCGCGGCGGTCGGCCAGCCACAGGCGGGCGACCAGCCCGAACGCTTCGCCGACGATGCCCTGCGACAGCTTCGACTCACCGGCGTGGCGATCGCGGAACTCGATCGGGAACTCGACAATGCGCCCGCCGGCGCGCACGAGGCGGTGCGTCATCTCGATCTGGAAGCCGTAACCCTCCGCGGTGACCGTCTCGAAGTCCATCGCCGCCAGCGCGCTCGTGCGGTAGGCCCGGTAGCCGGCGGTGGCGTCGTTGACGGCCAGGCCGAGCATGCCGGCGGCGTATCGGTTGCCCCACCGGGACAGCCACCGGCGGCGGCGGGGCCAGTTCTCCGTCAGCCCACCGGGCACGTACCGACTGCCGATGGCCAGGTCGGCGCCCAGCTCCACATTGGCCAAGAGCGCCGGGAGCACGTCGGGGTCGTGGGACAGGTCGGCGTCCATCTGCACGCAGATCTCGGCCCCTGCGTCGATGGCCAGGCGGAACCCCTCCCGATACGCCGAGCCCAGGCCCAGCTTGGCCGACCGCTCCAGCACGTCGACGTCGCCGTGCTCGGCGGCGAACCCCGCGGCGAGGGCGGCGGTGCCGTCCGGGCTGGCGTCGTCGACGACGAGGATGCCAGCGCTGGGCGACGACTTGCGCACCCGCCGCACCAGCTCCTCGAGGTTCTCGACCTCGTTGTAGGTGGGAACCACCACCACGACGCGCACCGCCAGACAGTACCGCCGCGGTGGCCGGCGATTAGTGAGCGTGCACCCGCTAGGACGACTGGCCGAGGATTCGACGGAGGTTGAGAACGATCTCCTCGACGCTCGGGTTGTTCGCCGCGACGTCGAGAACGAACTCGTAGACGTCGTCGTTGTCGGCAGACGTGGCGGCCACATCGTTGAGCTCCAGGAACACCGCTGTGGCCAACCAGCCGAGCCGCTTGTTGCCATCGACGAGGGCATGGTTGTTGACGATCGACTGCAGCAGGGCAGCTGACTTGGTGACGAGGTCGGGGTAGGCATCCTCGCCGAAGACCGAGGTCTGCGGGCGCGCCGCGGCCGATCCGAGGAGGCCGATGTCACGTATCGGCGGCGGGACCCCGAGCAACATCCCCGCGAGATCGATGAGATCGTCGAGCTCGACGTACTCGACCGGGTCGGTCACCGGCCGAGCCGCTCGAGCGCGTCGGCGTGCGCGTCCATCACGCGCCGAGCGGCCGCCGACACGTGGTCTCGGTGTTGGCCGCGTGCGACGTAATCGCGTACGGCCCGCCGAATGGCGTCCTGCATCGAGATGCCCTCGGCGCCAGCACGGTCTCGGAGGGCAGCCTGCTCGTCATCGGTGAGTCGTAGCGTCATGGCCATGCGGGAAACGGTATCACTTCGATACCGTCGGGACCCGGTGAGGTTCCGGGAGCCGCGTCCCGACCTGGTCAACCAGTCGACGCCTGCGGATGGCCGGTGCGGGCGGCCGGTAGCGTCCGGGGCGTGGGCGATCCGTTTGGCAAGCCGCTGTCGGCGTTACCGTCACCGGCGACACGGGCGGCGGCGTTCGCCGCCATCTGCTTCGCCGGCATCGCCGGTGCGCTGATCGGCTACAGCCTCGTCGAGCTGCAGTGTGCCGGCGACTGCGCCGTCCCGCTGGGGCTCGGCATCCTCGCCGGCGCCGTCGCCGCCGCCGGCGGCATGAGCATCGTCGCGGTTCTCGTCATGCGCGCCCTCGGCGAGTGGCGCGAGCTCGACGACCGGCGCTGATCGCCGTGGAAGCACCACCCGCGCCCGTCCCGCCGAGACACTGATGAGCGGCAAGACCAGGGCAGAGGTCGAGGCCGCAGCGACTGCCGGAGCGACGCACGAGGGGCTCGTCGGCGAGTTGCTCGCTCTCGCCTGCCGACTGGCCGTCGAAGCCGGCGATCTGGCCGCCGCCGGCGCACGCCGCGACGGTGTTGCGACACGCACGAAGTCGACCGAGACGGATCTCGTCACCGCCCACGACGGCGCCGCCGAGCAGGTCGTCGTCGACGGGCTCGCGGCGGACCGTCCCGACGATCGCATCGTCGGCGAGGAGGGCACCGACCGCGCCGGCACGTCGGGCCTGTCCTGGTACGTCGACCCGATCGACGGGACGACGAACTTCGTGTACGGCCTCACCCACTGGTCGACGTCGATCGCCGTCGGCGACGCCTCCGGCATGCTCGCCGGCGCGGTCTACCTGCCGGTCACCGGCGAGCTGTTCGCCGCCGGCCGTGGCATGGGAGCGACGTGCAACGGAGAGGCCATCGCCTGCCGGCCGACGACGGACCTCGGTATGGCGCTGGTGGCCACCGGGTTCTCCTACGCGCCGGTGAGGCGTCGGCGACAGGCCGCCATCGTCACTGCGATCATCGGCGACGTGCGCGACATCCGTCGCTCCGGTTCAGCCGCCGTCGACCTGTGCCACGTCGCCGCCGGGCGGGTCGACGCGTACTACGAGGAGCATCTCAACATCTGGGACATGGCCGCCGGCTTGCTGATTGCGCAGGAGGCCGGCTGCCGATCCGGTGACTTCGCCGGCCACCCACCGGTGCCCGAACAGCTCCTCGTCACCGCGCCTGCCCTGTTCGACGACCTTGCCCGCGCTTTGTCGGTGGCGGCAATGGAGGCGCATCCGCCACCCGATCGGGCATGATGACTGTCGATGGGAACACGAATCCTTGCCGTTGAGGACGATGCACGGATCCGCGAGGCGGTGAAGCTGGCGCTCGAGGACGAGGGGTGGACCGTCGAGGGCGCGGGGTCGGGCGAGGAAGCGGTCGAGGCGTTCTCACGGCAGGTGCCCGATGTGGTGTTGATCGACATCATGCTGCCGGGCATCGACGGGTTCGAGCTGTGCCGCACCCTGCGCCGCACGAGCGACGTCCCGATCGTCATGGTCACGGCCCGCAACGACACCCATGACGTCGTCGCCGGGCTCGAGGCGGGTGCCGACGACTACCTGACGAAGCCGTTCGCACCGAAGGAACTGTCGGCCCGCATCCGTGCGCTGCTGCGCCGCATCCGCCCGACGCAGCCCGGCCACGAGCGGCTCGTCTTCGGCGACCTCGAACTGATCCCCGAAGAGGGCAAAGTCGTGCGCGCGGGCAACGAGATCCACCTCACGAAGACGGAGTTCCGACTGATCTGCGAGCTGGCCGGGAACCGCGGCAAGGTGTTCAGCCGCGAGGAATTGCTGGACAATGTGTGGGGCTACGACTACTTCGGCGACGGCCGCCTCGTCGACGTCCACATCCGCCGGCTGCGGACCAAGGTCGAAGCCGATCCGGCCGCGCCTCGCCACGTCGTCACCGTGCGCGGCCTCGGCTACCGCCTCGAGTCGTAGAGCACCGGCGTGGCCGACCCGCCCGTGCGCGCCGACGTGGCGTCACCACGCTGGGGTGAGCGACGGACATGAGCGAGGGAGTCTGCGAGCGAGCGAATCATTGTCACGGTCTGTTCGCTCATGGCCGCCCGACTCGGCCATGCACGCTCGGCGTCACCACTGACGGTGAAGTTCCTACATGAGCGAGGGAGTCTGCGAGCGAGCGAATCATTGTCACGGTCTTTTCGCTCATGGCCG
>Ga0136615_10001854_pt1 | contig 10351 bp, 7 predicted proteins | sample AntDrymUQ2882206_2_FD_106647 | JGI IMG/M metagenome (GOLD analysis project Ga0136615, IMG submission 106647) | Polar desert sand microbial communities from Dry Valleys, Antarctica - metaG UQ288 (22.06) | ecosystem: Environmental > Terrestrial > Soil > Desert | place: Antarctica: Dry Valley...
TCACTCGTAATGAGCAGGTCAGCGGTTCGAGTCCGCTCGTCGGCTCCCTTTTTTCTTGGGATTTGCAGGTAAAACGCAAGTAAGAGACAACTCCTTCCAGCCTAACTTACCGCAACCGTACTGCAACCCGCTTGGATACGCGGTGCTGACTCGCTGCCCTCGCCTGCGCCTTGGATGTTCTCCTGGATAGCATTCTCCATTGCGACTGCGCTTTGATTTCCTATCGCGGACGCTCAATGAGCGTAGAGGCCTATGGAGATCGCGTTGGCGACCTAGCAGGCCGACAGGCAGGGAGCAGGCAGCACATAGAGATTGCGCTCGCGAGCCTGAAGTGGGTTTTCTGGCTCGGCGAGACTTTGACGATGACGACACTGATCGAGCTCTAGCCACGACGATAGCCGTGAAGGAGACAGCGTACACCTATACCTGTCTGGCAACCGCATGCTGGGCTGTCTACTAGGCGGGATCAATGAAGTGTGGACATGACCCCGACCACGCGCATCTAGCAGTGAGCCAACCCCTCTTTAGGTATGCTCCGGTGTCGAGATCGCCCCCAACTGCTGCATCATGTCCAGGCTGTCGGTGACGCGCCAGTGCTCGATGATCTTGCCGTCCGACACTCGCTCCACCGAGATGCTCTTGATACTCAGCCGCTGGCCCGTGGGCGAGACACCGAAGAGCTCGCCCTCATGGGTGCCTTCGAGCGTGTAGCGAACCGCAACTTTGTCACCCTCAGCAATCATGTCCTCGACAACGACCCTGAGGTCTGGCATAGCACTCCGGAACATACCCACGACTCCTTTGACCCCCTCCGGGCCCGTTGGCTGGTCAGGAGACGCGGGGGTGTGGTTGGTGTAATCGGGTGCCAGCAACTCATCGACGAGGTCAATGTTGCCTTCCTCCCAGACACTCCAAAACCGGCGCACAATCGCCTTACTCTCCTCTGCTGACATAGAGGTGCCTCCTTTCTTTGGCCCTTATTCTGCTGGGCGCTTGTCCTGACTTACTGCCCTCCATCATGTGCGTGATGTCCCCTCTTTTCCACCGATAAATCGTAGAATCGCCCGGATAATCGCCCGCACAATCCGGGATATCGGCAATCTCCAGGGGTGTTGGCGGCGTGCTATCATGGCGCGTGCACCGGCAGGGCCTCGCGTTAGCGAGCGTACCTGGGCATGAACGTGAGGGAGAGCTAGTAGTGAACGCCGGCGAGCATTTGGCCTTTGGCGATCTCCTGCGTCAACACCGAAATGCGGCAGGTCTAACGCAAGAGGATCTAGCCGAGCAGGCCGGGCTGAGTGTAGATACCATAAGTCTCCTCGAGCGTGGGGAGCACCGGCGGCCCCACAGATATACTATGCAGAGTCTCGCCGATGCGCTGGAGCTGTCGCAACCGGAGCGCGTCCGTTTCAAGACGGCAGCACGCATGCCCGCCGTCCGTGCTGATATTCACGGCGCTCGATCTACCGACCTACCCTCGCAGCCCACTCCTTTCATTGGTCGGGGCCGAGAATTAGAGGAGATGCGCCATAAGCTGCTGCACCCCGACGTACGTCTCCTGACGCTCACGGGTCCCGGCGGAGTCGGCAAGACTCGGCTGGGCCTTGAGGTAGCAGGGCGGATCCTAGACCAATTTGCGGATGGTGTGTGCTTCGTCGCGCTCGCCCCCATTAGCGACCCCGCCCTGGTCCCCTCGGCCATCGCTCAGGCGCTCCAGGTCAAGCAGGGCGCGAGGCAGAGCGTGGCTGACGCGCTGGAGCAGTACCTGCGGGAGAGGCAGCTGCTCCTCGTACTGGACAACTTCGAGCGGTTGCTCGAAGCAGGGCCGCCGCTGGTGCACCTTCTGGCTTCCTCTCCACGCTTGAAGGTGCTCGTAACCAGCCGGGTGGTACTCCGTCTCCAGGGTGAGCACAACTACGAGGTGCCGACGCTGACTCTACCCACAGCCGGACTTCGACCGTCCCCGGAAGAGCTGGGCCGGTACGAGGGGATACGTCTGTTCATGCAGCGGGCACAAGCTGCGAACTCACAATTCACGATCACAACCGAGAATGCACCCGCAGTGATCGAGCTCTGCCGGCGGTTGGATGGTCTACCCCTGGCCATAGAGCTCGCCGCGGCGCGCGTCAGGCTGCTGTCCCCAGAGGCTGTGCTAGCGCGGCTAGGCAACCGACTTAGGCTGTTGACAGGTGGAGCTCGGGATCTGCCGCACAGGCAGCGGACGCTCAGGGCGACTCTGGACTGGAGCTATGACTTGCTGAGCATCGCTGAGCGTTCGATGTTCGCGCGCCTCGCCGTGCTCGTGGGAGGATGGACTCTCGAGGGTGCTGAGGCCGTATGCGATGTCGGCGACGAGGTGGACGTGTTGCAGCAAATGTCCGCGCTTGTGGATAAGAGCCTGGTGCAGCAACGAGGAACCATCCAAAACGAGCCTCGCTTCGCCATGCTGGAGACGGTGCGCGAGTACGCACTGGAACGGCTGGAGGAGAGCGGGGAGTTAGAGAGGCTGCGCCGGCGACACGCCAGCTACTTCCTGGAGCTGGCGGAAGAGGAAGAACGGGCGTCGCGTGGGCCGCTGCAGAGAGCGTGGCTGGACAGGCTGGAGATCGAACACGACAATCTACGTGCCTCTCTGGAGTGGAGCCTTACCTCCCAGGGCGATACAGAATTGGGCCTGCAGTTGACTGGTGCTCTGTCTCATTTCTGGTATGTCCGCGAACACCACGGCGAGTCCCGCATGTGGCTACAGAGCGCGCTGGAGCCGGGCAGTGACGCCAGCGCTGCGCGTGCCAAGGTGCTCGTAGGCGCCGGGCGACTGGCCTGGTTCCAGGGAGAGTTCGCGCGGGTCAACACGCTGGTAGAGGAGGGCCTTACCTTATACCAGGACCTGGGTGACGATGAGGGAGCTGCCTTCGCGCTCCTCGTCCTGGGACGCACCGCGGTTTCGCAGGGAAACCGCCTGCGGGGGCAAAGCCTTGTCGAGGAGAGCCTTACGTTATTCCGCCAGCAGGGAAACGTGTGGGGGATCGCCAGGGCATATATCGTCCTCGGGGATGGGGCACTTTTCGAGGGTGACGTTGACCGTGCTATGGCTAAGTTCCAGAAATCTCTGGATATTGCCCGGGATCTTGAGGATGCGGAGGGTATCGCTCTGTCACTGCTCTACCTAGGGCGTGCAGCGCACATGCGGGGCGATGACGCGCACTCGAATACGCTGCTGGAGGAAAGCCTGGTTGTGTTCAAGGACTCAGTCGACTCACGCGGCGTTGCAGAGGTGCTCCTCGAACTGGGGAGGGTGGCGCATGCGCAGGGGAACGAGGTGCGTGCCCTGACGTTGTGCCGAGAGAGCCTGGTCCGTAGCCAGAAGCTCGATAACAAGACCCAGATCGCTTTCTGTCTGACAACACTGGCAGGAGTAATCCAGGCCCTCGGAGACGCCGCACGAGCGGCCCGGCTCTTTGGGGCAGCGGAGAAGCTGCTCCAATCCCTCGACGCTGTGCTAGATCCTGGTGGTTCTCTTGAATACGATAGCGATCTGGCTGCTGCGCGCACCCAACTGGGCGAGCCCGCCTTCGAGGAGGCGCGAGCCGAGGGGCAGACAATGACTTTCGAGCAAGCCGTCGCCTACGCGTTTTCGGAGTTCGACACACCAGGGAGCCTAAGATCCTAAGACCCACCCTCAGAAGGTGCACCAGTGAAGCTACGTTCCCTAACCGAGCCCTTGCGAGAGTGTACTGCAACCGTACTGCAACCGGGCTGGTACGCACTGGTACGGAATGGACAAAGCAACTCCCCCAGATCGTCGAAAACCGCCTAAACAAGCGCAATTTACGGACGCCCCAGGACGGGTTAGAACGTGCTCAAGCAAACTCGTAATGAGCAGGTCAGCGGTTCGAGTCCGCTCGTCGGCTCTCCAAAAAGTGCTAATTTGCAGGTAAATCGCAAGCTTTCTACCGCGCAGTTGCGCAGAAGCTCGCGATATGCGCAGCTGGCGGACTCACCGAGACCATCGCGCTATCACGCGGTCTCGCCGGACTGGCCTTCGCGCGGTGCAAATCGCACAATCAACGAGACTTTTGAGACTATTGCGCCGAGGAGATAAGAAAGGGCAGTTTCTGTACTTCTCAAGGGTCATTTTGTTATCATTGTGCCGAAAAAAGCAGCGCAAAGATGGCGGAGCGACGACTAACAGCCGAGACAAGGTCTGGTTCTCAGGGCATCCGTGGCGGGGGTCCCGAAACGGTTCGCGTCAGGCTCTTGGGCGGCTTCTCAGCCTCGGTGGGGTCCCGGACTATCCATCACGACGAGTGGCGACTCAGGAAGGCAGCCGCCTTGATGAAGGTGCTGGCCCTCGCTCCAGGCCACCGCCTCCACCGCGAACAAGCGATGGACCTCCTCTGGCCGGACTCGGGCAAGAAGGCGGCCTCCAACAATTTGCGCTACACCCTCCACGTTCTTCGCAAGACCCTCGCCACTAACCCGGCGGCGGGCTTCCGCTACCTGGCATCCGAGGACGAGTCGCTGGTGATGTGCCCGAACGGAGAGTTGTGGGTGGACGTGGAGGCATTCGAGAAGGCAGCAGCCACGGGCCGCCGTGCTCAAGACCCGGCGGCCTACCGGGCTGCTCTTGATCTATACGGTGGTGAGTTGTTGCCTGGAGACCGCTACGAGAATTGGGCGGAGGGTAGGCGCGAAGTGCTGCAGCAACTCTATCTAGCGCTGCTCGTCGAACTAGCTGGGCTCTACGAAGAGCGCGGGGAGTATGGACCGGCGATTGAGGTGCTGCACAAAGTAGTGATGGTTGAGCCTACCTCTGAGGAGGCACACGTTGGCCTAATGCGCCTGTACGCCTGCTCCGGACACCAGGCAGAGGCCTTGCAACAGTATGAGCGGCTTCGTAGTACTCTGCGCCGAGAGCTAGGGACCGAGCCCGACTTGGCTACCCGGCGGCTGTCTCAGGACATAGAAGCCGGCAGCTTTGCCCAAACACGGGCTGCGCCTGCTGATCCCTCGCCAGAGGAACTACGGGACGCTAACAAACACAACCTCCCCGCCATGAGGAGCAGCTTCGTCGGGCGGGAGCGAGAGATGCAAGAGGTAAAGCGGGAGCTATCCATGACGCGACTGCTCACCCTTACGGGGGTGGGGGGCTCGGGTAAGACGCGACTCGCACTTAAGGTGACCCGTGAGCTTGTAGGGGCCTATCCGGATGGTGCATGGCTGGTGGAGTTGGCTTCTCTCTCTGAGGGGGCACTGGTCCCACAAGTGGTGGCCGGCGCTTTGGGAGTGCATGAACAGCCTAGTCAACCACTCACCGATGCGCTCGCCGAAGCCCTGCGGACCAAGCAGATGCTTCTGGTGATGGACAATTGCGAGCACCTTATAGACGCTGTAGCACACTTGGCGGATGTACTGCTCGACTCTTGCCCTCGCCTGCGGATCTTGACGACCAGCCGGGAGGCGTTGGGTATCGCCGGCGAGTCCGTCTGGCTGGTACCGCCCCTCTCCGTGCCTCAACAAAATCATGCGCCCACAGTGGAAGAGTTGGAAGGCTACGAGTCTGTGAGGCTTCTGATGGAGCGTGCCCGGCGCCGTAATCTCGCCTTCGCACTAACTTCCGAGAATGTTGAGGCCGTGGCGGAGATCTGCAGGCGACTCGAAGGGCTTCCACTGGCCATAGAGCTGGCCGCAGCGAGGGTGGGGCTCTCCGCCCAGCAGTTAGCCGCGAGACTTGGAGAGACTTTGAAGCTGTTGACGGGGGGCAGCCGGATCGCCGTGCCGAGGCAGCAGACGCTCAGGGGGGCGCTGGATTGGAGCTACGAGCTCTTGAGCGAGCGGGCGCAGACGCCCTTTAGACGACTCTCCGTTTTCGCAGGCGGCTGGACGCTTGCAGCAGCAGAGGTTGTGGGGTCGGGGGAGGGCATCGAAGCGGCAGACGTCCTCGATCTGCTCTCTGGGCTTGTGGACAAGTCTCTGGTGGTAGCCGAGGCAAGGGAGGGTAGCAGGGTGCGCTACAGGATGCTCGAGCCCATCAGGCAGTATGCCCGGGAGAAATTAGAGGCGAGTAGAGAAGCCAAAGAGACACTACGCTGCCACGCCGAGTTCTTCCTGGCACTAGCCGAAGAAGCCGAGCCGGGAGTAGAGGGGCCGCAGCAGGCGGCGTGGCTGGATCAGCTCGAGATGGAGCACGACAACCTCAGAGCAGCGCTCTCCTGGTCTCTGGAACAGGGCGAAGACACTAACCGGGGGCTGCGGATGGGTACGGCACTAGGAGACTTCTGGTACCTGCGGGGATACCTCGGTGAGGGACGCAGGTGGCTCGAGAAGACGCTGGCGAAGTCCAGCCGAGCACCGACAGCGGCGCGCGCAAGAACGCTGCAGAGGGTTTCCTGGCTGGCGTTTCAACAGGGTGACCTCAGTCGGGCTAAGCGTGCCAGCGAGGAAGGCCTAGAGCTGGAAGGCGTGGATCTCTTACGCACAGGAGGCGGAAACAGCGTCGCTGCCGAACTCCAAATAACGCTAGGGCTAATCTTGAACAGCCAGGGGGAGTTTGAGACGGCCACAGCGTTATTCAACAGGAGCCTCGCGCTGAGTCGGGAAGCCGACAGCGTTAAGGGGGTCGCGACCTCCCTCTTCCGCCTGGGGATGGAGTGGAGGTTTGCGGGCGATTTCGAGCGGGCGACGAAGTTCCTAGAAGAGGCTCTGACGCTGTGCCGAGGGTCGGGCGACCCGGCGCTGACCGCCTCTATCTTGACCCACCTAGGGTACACGTTCTTGTACCAAGGCAACCTTGAGCGAGCGACAGCGGTAAGCGAAGAAGCCGTGGCGATGCTCCGAGAGCAGAAGCACAGACTCTACCTTGCTAATTCCCTCAACACCTTGGGGTGGGTGACGCTACTCCAAGGCGACCCTGAGCGGGCCAAGGTCCTGTACGCAGAAGGGCTCATATTGAGGAGGGAGGTGGGCAATAAGGTCGTAGTTGAAGAGAGCCTGGGGGGGTTGGCGTGCGCCGCCGGAGCACGAGGAGAAGCCGAGCGAGCGGCCAGGCTCTTCGGGGCGGCCGAAGGACTGCGCGAAATGATAGGCACGCAGCAGGAATCCGGAGAGTGGCCGCTGCAGGAACCGTACCTGACCGGTGCCCGCTCTGAAATAGACGAGGTGTCTTGGGAAACGGCATTCGCTGAGGGACAGGGGATGACGTTCGAGGAGGCTGTCGAGTACGCCCTCTCTGCAGAGGAGCCCGCCAAGAACGCCCCCTCCGCACCAGGACAACACTCCACCCACGAGCCACCAGCCCTAACCCGCCGCGAGAGGGAGGTGGCTTCCCTGGTAGCGCAGGGGCTCACCAACCGCCAGATCGCCTCAGAGCTTGTGCTCTCAGAGCATACGGTTCACCGTCACGTCGCCGCTATCCTAAAGAAGCTGGACCTACACTCTCGCGAGCAGGTCGCACTCCGCCTGGCCGAGCGGTAACCGCACCGGCCAGACCTTCGCCGAGTAGACCTCCGAATGCCGAGTCAACGCTCCGGTCGAAAAGGTTAGCGTTAACCCGAGGGCCGCCCTGTGGGGCACCCCGTGCTGCTCGGGCAAGGAAGGCATTTCCTTTCCTCTGCCCAAAGAATTAGCACAAGAAATGGCCCCTTTATGGCCCGCTAGCTAACGGCCAGCCAATGCCCTGAGAATAAGCTGCTCTCATGAGACCTATCACGCGGAGAGAGAAATGTAAGGAAGACGATAAGCAAGATGAGACGCGGCCACAACCATTGAGCAACGGTGGTGATGGGTCTGCTTGCGGTGCTGCTTCTGCTGACGCTGGTCGTTGCAGCTGGCTCCACTACAACGACCAACCACCGTGACGACAATCTCGTGAGCCATGCGATGAACGCCAACAGCACCGGAGGGGCAGAACAATCTCGCGAAACAGAGGATGTAATGAAACGGCTTATAACGCTAGCACTCAGCATTATCCTGGCACTGGTGGTGGCTGCACCGATGGCCTCTGGACAGAGCTCAGACACCACTCAAAGCACTAATGTCGAAGACCCAACCCGTGGCCTGCCCACTACCCTGGCGGCAGGTCCAGATCGGCCGGCTGACTCCCAGCACATCACGGTTATGACCCGCAACCTCTACCTCGGCGCGAACCTGGACCAGGCCATCGCTGCCATATTCTCGGGTAATCCCGATGCCATTGTCGATGCTGCGACAGCTACCTGGGCAAGCGTGGTAGCGACTAACTTCCCAGAGCGGGCTGAGGTCCTGGCTGCGGAGATCGCCCACTCCCAGCCACACCTGGTTGGTCTTCAGGAGGTGTCGCTTTACCGTACCGGACCCCCCGATACCTTTTCCGCAAACCCGACGCCGGCGAGGCGTGTCAGACTCGACTATCTGGAGATCCTCCTGCAAGAGCTAAACGAACGAGGATTGCACTACGCACCCGTGGCTGTCACCAAGAATTTCGACGTCGAGAATCCGGGAGGGACGGCTCCCGGGGTGCTGCAGGACATCCGGCTTACCGACCGCGACGTGATCCTCGCCCGCACGGACCTGCCCTCCTCCGAGCTGAAGCTCTCCAACGTGCAAACAGCGAACTTCCACACCAACGCTTCTCTCCCCATCGGGGATACCGGTCAGTCCGTCACGATCTTGCGAGGATGGGGTTCGGTAGATGTCACATCGGACGGCCATAAATTCCGGTTCATCAACACACATCTGGAGCAGGAGGGTTTCTTCGACCCGTACCAGGTCGCCCAAGGCAACGAGATCCTGAGCGGACTGTCCAACACCTCCCTCCCGGTGATCCTTGTCGGTGACTACAACTCCAGAGCAGACGGGACGGGAACACCGACGTACAGCAACTTGACTGGAGCCGGGTTTACGGATGCCTGGAGCGCTACGCACCCTGGGGAGTTGGGCAACACTTTCGGCCACGAGCCTCTCCTCCTCAACACGACGGTCAACCTTACCCAGCGGCTCGATCTCGTACTGTTCCGCGGCAGTCCTAGCAACAGTCTGAGGGCGCTCGACGCCGATGTAGTCGGCGATGGACTGGGTGATCGTACTCCTTCGGGACTGTGGCCGTCTGACCATGCCGGACTCATGGCGACGTTAGGCATCGGCTAGGAAGTCGAGTGAGCTCGTGAAGGGTAAAAGGAAGGAGGCAAGATGTACCGGTTAGCAATGAAATATGTCCTTCGACTGGGGCTATTAGTGATCTTCTGGCCCTGAGCGCCTGTACCGGCGTAGACGTTAGTAAGGAGGCCCAGGCTAGCAAGAGATACTGGAGGACAAATCCTACACCCAAAACAAGCACAGCCCCGCACGAAGGGGCGTCTCAGATGAGTTCTGGCACAAGGCGCAGGAGGCGCTCAAGACAGTGGAGTGGAAAGGTAGGTAGTCTCGTTTCGACGTTTCTATTCACCGAGCTGCGTGCACCAAGTAAAGGCGATCACCGTATAGGAGGCTTAAATGAAGACGTTTCTAATCGTTCTGACCACAAGCCTGACACTGTTAGTGGCGCTGACGTTGAGTATTAGCCTACAACCGTCTGAGGCGGAGGAGGTGCGCCAAGAGCTGGTGGCGAGGAGCTACGAGTCCCACATAAGCCCCGCCGAGAAGAACAAACGCGCTGAGCGAAAGATGGAGGCTCGCCGGCACCTCGGTGGGAGAGCGAGGCGTTGGGTAGTGGAGCGGACACATTCTTGGCTGAACCGCTCTCGGCGGCTACTGGTGCGTTGGGAGAAGAAGACTGAGAACTACCTGGCGTTCATCCACCTCGCCTGCGCCCAGCTCATCTTCTCCAAGATACTGGTTTCCGGATAAGGACTTAGTATCGTCGCCTCCGCGCTCGGCTCCCTTCCTCGCTAGTTGGTCGTAACCAGCGTGTAGCAACAAGCGCATGCGCAACAAATAGACGATAGCAGGGGGATGTGTCGGCCGACGAGGCTCGCACCATCTCGCGCAGCTGGGGCGTGAAGCCTTAACGCGCGCACAGCAGATTCAGCCGATTGACGTTTCTGCCAAGCGCTTCAACCCGCCCAGAGCTATGTCAGCCCCGAGTATCTTGTGGTTTGGTTTTAGAGATTGCGCTAAGCCTACTGCAACCGGGCTGATACGCACTGGTACACAATGGACAAAGCGATACTGCCAGATCATCGAAAATCGTCCAAAGTAGCGCAATTTCCGGACGCAGTAGGACGCATTAGAACGTACGCAAGCAAACTCGTAATGAGATGAGGTCAGCGGTTCGAGTCCGCTCGTCGGCTCTCTGTAATCGGCTTATATAAGCTGAATCTGCGAATTGGGCAAAGGCTCCGAGGTAGAGTTGCGAACTCTCTACACCAGTAGTACA
>Ga0136615_10001857_pt1 | contig 10345 bp, 21 predicted proteins | sample AntDrymUQ2882206_2_FD_106647 | JGI IMG/M metagenome (GOLD analysis project Ga0136615, IMG submission 106647) | Polar desert sand microbial communities from Dry Valleys, Antarctica - metaG UQ288 (22.06) | ecosystem: Environmental > Terrestrial > Soil > Desert | place: Antarctica: Dry Valley...
AGGATGCTGATGGCGAAGATGATGGGGATCACGCCGGCCTGGTTGACCCGCAGGGGCAGGAACGTGGCGCCACCCTGGTACATGCGCCGTCCCCGGACGCGGCTGGCGTACTGGATGGGGATCCGCCGCTGCCCCTCCTGGATGTAGACGATGACGGCCACCCCCGCGATCGCCAGGATCGTGAAGAGCACGGCCTGGGCGATATCCGGGCTGGCCAGGAACTGGCCCAGTCCGCCGGGCATGCCGGCCACGATGCCGGCGAAGATGATGAAGCTGATGCCGTTGCCGATACCCCGCTCGGTGATGAGCTCACCGAGCCACATGACCAGGACAGCGCCACCCGCCAGCGTGAACATCTGGATGACAGTCTCGAAGCGCGCCAGGTTGAAGTCGGTGATGACGCCCGCCTGGGAGAGGATGGCCAGCGTGCCGTACGACTGGAGGAAGGCCAGCGGTACCGTCAGGTAGCGCGTGTACTGGTTGATCTTGTTGCGCCCGTACTCACCCTCGCGCGACAGCTGCTGGAGCCGCGGCACGGTGCCCGACATGAGCTGCATGATGATCGAGGCATTGATGTAGGGCGTCATGGCCAGGGCCACGATGGACAGGTCCGCCAGCCCGCCGCCGGAGAACAGGTTGATCAGCTGGAGGAAGGGCTGACCGCTCAGGAACTGGTCGAGCGCGTCACGATCGATCCCGGGCACGGGCACATGGCCCAAGGCACGGTAGATGACCAGCATGCCTGCCACGAACAGCAGCCGACGGCGGATGTCCGGGGTGCGGATGGCATTGACCAGAGCGTCGAACACCTCTAGGAGTCCGCCGACTCGGTGCTGGCGCGACTGCGTCGCTCGGGCACGGCTTCGGTCCCTTCCCCGCTCTCGGTCTCCGCGCTGGCCACGGGTCCCTCGACGGAGACGGCCGTGCTCGCCTCGGAGTCGGTGGCGGCGTCCTCCTCGGTCGCCCTCTGGGGGCCGAGGACCTGGACGAATCCGCCTGCGGCCTCGATCTTCTGTCGTGCACTGCGCGTGATGGCGTCCGTCGCCACGAAGAGCCTCTCGGTCACGTCGCCGCTACCCAACACCTTCACGGGCTTGCGCTCGGACCCGACCAGTCCGGCCCGTCGGAGGACCTCCACGTTGATCGTGACGGGATCGCCGGCAGAGTCGCGCGAGGCGCCCAGCTCCGGCTCTACGCCGAAGCGGCCGGCCGCCGCGTAGGCGGAGATGCGGCCCACGTTGACGACCTGGTACTCGACGCGGTCACGCCGCTTGAATCCTCGCAACTTCGGCACGCGGATCTGCAGCGGGGTCTGGCCGCCCTCGAACCAGGCAGGGATGGAGCCGCCGGCGCGAGCCTTCTGGCCCTTGGTCCCGCGCCCCGCGGTCTTGCCCTTGCCGGCCGAGATGCCGCGGCCGACGCGGGTCCGCTCCTTGCGGGAACCGGGGGCCGGCTTCGGATCGTGAAGCTTCACGGTGAGGTCTCCTGCTTGTCGCGGCCACCGACGGGCGGGGACTCGTGGCGCGTCCCTTCCTCGAAGCTGACGAGGTAGCGCACGGCGCGGATCATGCCGCGCGTGGCGGGGTTATCGGGGATATCCACCGTCTGGCCGATGCGTCGCAGGCCCAGGGCGCGGACCGTGCCCCGGGCTTCCTGGGTGGTGCCCACGACGCTCTTGACCAGCGTGACGCGCAGCTCAGCGGCCATCGCTGCCGGCTTCCCCGTCCGCCGTGGAGGGCTGTCCCGAGATGTGGATGCGCAGCGGGCGGCCACGACGCGCGGACAGCTCCTGAGCGCTGTGCATGTTGCGCAGGGCCTCGATGGTGGCGCGCACCACGTTGACCGGATTGTTGGAGCCGAGCGACTTGGACAGGATGTCACGGACTCCCGCTGCCTCTACGACGGCGCGGACCGAGCCGCCCGCGATGACGCCGGTCCCTTGCGAGGCGGGCTTCAGCAGCACGGTGCTGGCCCCGAACTGCTGACGCACCTCGTGCGGCACGGTGGTGCCCACCATGGGCACGCGGATGAGATTCTTCTTGGCGTCCTCGACGCCCTTGCGGATGGCTTCGGGCACCTCACCGGCCTTGCCCAGTCCGGCACCCACATGACCGGAGCCGTCGCCCACGACGACCACCGCGCTGAAGCTGAAGCGCCGGCCGCCCTTGACCACCTTGGCCACCCGGTTGATCTGGACGACGCGTTCTTCGAGCGTCAGCTTGGTCGGGTCGATACGTGCCATGAGGCTCCTCTCGGTCTCAGAATTCCAGGCCGGATTCGCGAGCGGCGTCGGCCAGCGCGCGGACCCGTCCGTGGTAGCGGTAGCCAGCCCGGTCGAAGACCACCTTGGTGACGCCCGCCTCGCGAGCGCGTTCGCCGATGAGCATGCCCACACGTCGTGCCCGCTCACTCTTGCTGCCCGACGTAGCGCGCGACTCGCGCTCCATGGACGAGGCGGAGGCCAGCGTGCGCCCGACCGAATCGTCGATGACCTGGGCGTAGATCTGATTGAGGCTGCGGAAGACCGCCAGGCGCGGCCGCAGCTGCGTTCCTGCCACGGTGAGGCGGATGCGGTCGTGGCGCTTCTGGCGGGCGGCACTTCGGCTCGAGGCCATGGCCATGTCGAATGTCTCCTAGTGTCTTCCGGGCTCGCGATGACGCGGGACCGGTGAGTCAGCCCTGGCAGGGCCGTGGACTTACTTCTTGCCGCCGATCTTGCCGGCCTTGCCGGCCTTGCGTCGGATGACCTCGCCGGCGTAGCGCACGCCCTTGCCCTTGTAGGGTTCCGGCTTGCGAGTGGCTCGGACGCGGGCGGCCACGTGGCCGACCAGTTCCTTGTCGATGCCGGTCACGGACAGGCGGGTAGGATTGTCGATCTCGAAGGCGATGCCCGCTGGCGGGTCGATCTCCACCGGGTGGCTGTAACCGAGGTTGAGCTGCAGCTTGCGGCCGACCAGCTGGGCTCGGTAGCCCACGCCGGTGATCTCGAGGCCCTTGCGGTAGCCCTCGGTCACGCCAGTGACCATGTTGGCCACGAGCGTACGTGTGAGGCCGTGCAGTGCGCGTGAGCGCTTCTCGTCGTTGGGACGCTCGACACGCAGCACGCCGTCCTCCTTGACGACGCGCATCTCGGGCACGAGCTCGCGCGACAGCTCACCGCGCGGTCCCTTGACCGTGATGCGCTCCCCTTCGAGCGTGACGTCCACGCCCTGGGGAACGGTGATGGGCAGACGACCGATGCGTGACATGTCGCTTACCAGACCATGGCCAGGACTTCGCCGCCCAGCTGACCCTTGCGCGCCCGGCTGCCGGTCATGATGCCCTGGCTGGTGGAGACGATGACGATGCCCAGGCCACCCAGCACGCGCGGGATGTCCGTCTTGGCCGCGTAGACGCGCAGTCCGGGCTTGGAGACGCGCTTGAGGCCGCTTACCACGGGCACCTTGCCGACGTACTTCAGCTTCAGCCGAAGCACGGCCATGGGACCCTCCCGGCCCTCGCTGAAGTCCTCGATGAAGCCCTCATCGCGCAGGATCTGAGCGATGGCGAGCTTGGTTCGCGAGGCAGGCACAAGGACCTCCTCGTGGCGCGCCTGGGAGGCGTTGCGGATCCGGGTGAGCATGTCGGCGATGGGATCGGAGACGTTCATGGGGCTACCAGCTGGACTTGGTGACGCCCGGCAGCTCGCCCAGCAAGGCGCGCTCCCGGAAACAGATGCGGCACATCGCGAAGCGACGCATGTAGGCTCGGGCACGACCGCAGATCGTGCAGCGGGAATACTCCCGGACCTCGAAGCGCTGCGAGCGCTTCGCCTTGGCGATGAGGGATGTCTTGGCCATTCGTTCGCTCCTCCTTGCGCCGCTAGCCGGCGAAGGGCATGCCGAGGAGTGCCAGCAGACGCTTGGACTCCTCGTCGGTCTCGGCTGACGTCACGATGCTCACTTCGAGCCCGCGCAGGCGGTCGACCTTGTCGTAGTCGATCTCTGGAAAGGCGAGCTGCTCGCGCAGTCCCAGCGAGTAGTTGCCGCGGCCGTCGAACGAGCGCGAGGGCACTCCCCGGAAGTCGCGGATGCGCGGCAGTGAGAGCCGGATGAGCCGCTCGAGGAAGTCCCACATGCGCTCGCCGCGCAGGGTCACCTTGACACCGATGGCGTTGCCGGTCCGCAGCCGGAACTGTGCGATGGACCGCTTCGCCCGGGTCACGATGGGCTTCTGGCCCGTTATCTGGGACAGGTCACCGACCGCGGCATCGAGTGCCTTGGCATTCTGGAGCGCCTCACCGAGGCCGATGTTGATGACGATCTTCTGGAGCCGCGGCACCTGCATGGGATTGACGTACCCGAACTCCTTCTGGAGAGCGGGGGCGACTTCCTCGAGGTACCGCTGGCGGAGGGCGCTGGTCACGACTTGGTGTCCTCGACGCGGGTCAACGTCTCGCCGCAGTGGCGGCAGATGCGCACGCTGCGGCCGTCGGCCGCTTTCTGATGTCGCACGCGAGTGGGCGTGTCGCAGGCGCGACAGACGATCATCACGTTGCTGACGTGCACGGGGCGGGCGATCTCCAGGATGCCGCCCTGCTGGGCCTTGGGCATGCGTCCCGCCCGGTCGGGCCGCGGCGGCTGTGCCTTGGTGTGCCGCTTCGCGATGTTGATGCCGTCGATCAGCACCCGATCGGGCTTGTCCATGCGTTCCACCGTGCCCCGCTTGCCGGCGTCCTTGCCGGTCAGCACGAGCACCTGATCGCCCTTGCGTAGGTCGGGCACGTGCGTCGCCCGGGGAGCGGGGGTCCGGGCCATCACAGCACCTCCGGGGCGAGAGAGATGATCTTCATGTAGTTGCGGTCGCGCAGCTCGCGCGCGACCGGTCCGAAGATGCGCGTGCCGCGTGGGTTGCCCTGATTGTTGATGAGCACAGCGGCGTTCTCGTCGAAGCGGATGTAGGAGCCATCCGGACGGCCGAACTCCTTGTTCGTGCGAACCACTACGGCACGGACGACGTCGCCCTTCTTGACCGCGGCGTTGGGGATGGCCTGCTTGACGCTGGCCACGATCACGTCGCCCACGCCGGCCGTGCGCTTCTGCGAGCGGCCGAGGACCCGGATGCACTCGATGGTGCGCGCGCCGGTGTTGTCCGCGACCTTCAGCCGGCTGCTGGCCTGGATCACGCGGGCACCTCCTGAGGGCGCCGGTCCGCCGTCTCATCGATCGTAGCCGCGTCGGAACGACCGGGGTGAGCAGCCATGTGGATGGCCTCCGCCGTCTCCGGTTCCTCGCCGGCCAGCGCATCGGTCGAGCCCTCACCGGCGCGCTGCACGATGGCCACCAGCCGCCAGCGCTTGGTGGCACTCAGCGGCCGTGACTCCTCGATGCGGACGGTGTCACCGAGGTGCGCCTCGTTGGCCTCGTCGTGTGCCTTGAACTTGGTGGTCAGGCGGATGACGCGCTTGTAAAGGGGGTGCCGCGAGAGGCGCTCCACCGACACCACGATGGTCTTGTCCATCTTGTCGGACACCACGCGTCCGACCTTTTCCTTGCGCTTGGCCCTTGTTCGGACCTCGACGGCGCTCATCGCTCTCCTCCGGCGCCGGCGGGCGCCACGTTCGCGGCTGTCGTCGGCGCAGCGCGTGCCCGCTCCGTCTGGACGGTCAGCAGTCGGGCGATCGATCGCCTCGTCCGCGAGATCTGGCTGTGATCGGTGAGCTGACGCGTGGCCAGCTGGAAGCGCAGGTCATAGAGCTGGCGGCGAGCGACCGACAGCTCATCCTCGAGCTCCGCGTCGTTCAGGGCACGCGCCTTAACGATGTCCATCGCCGGCTCCTTCCCGCACGATGAACTTGACGTCCACGGGCAGCTTGTGGCTGGCCAGGCGCATCGCCTCGGCGGCCTCCGCCTCAGGCACGCCGGCCATCTCGAAGAGGATCCGGCCGGGGCGCACGACGGCCACCCAGTGGTCGGGTGCGCCCTTGCCTGAGCCCATGCGGACCTCGGCCGGCTTCTTGGTCACCGGCTTGTCCGGGAAGACCCGGATCCAGATCTTGCCGCCACGCTTGACGTAGCGGGTCATGGCGCGGCGCGCCGCCTCGATCTGGCGGCTGGTGATCCAGGCCGGCTCTTCGGTCATCATGCCGTACTCGCCGAAGGCGATGGACGAGCCACCTTTGGCCATGCCGCTCATGCGGCCACGCATGACCTTTCGGTGCTTGACCCGACGGGGCATCAGCATGCTAGGCCCCTCCTGCCGCTGCGGCGGCCATGGCCTCGTTGGGCAGCTGCCGCTCGGGGATGATGTCGCCGCGGTAGATCCAGACCTTGACGCCGATGCGGCCGTATGTCGTGTGCGCGTGCACTTGGCCGTAGCTGATGTCCGCGCGCAACGTGCCCAGCGGGATGCGGCCGTCCTTGTCCCACTCGCGGCGGGCCATCTCGGATCCGCCCAGCCGACCAGAGACCTGGATCTTGACGCCCTTGGCGCCGGCCTTCATGGTGCGCTGGATAGCCTGCTTGATGGCCTTGCGGAAAGCGATCCGGCGGGCCAGCTGCTGCGCGATGTTGGAGGCCACCAGGACCCCGTCGAGCTCCGGCTGGCGGATCTCCTTGATCTCCAGCTTTACCTTGCGCGTGGTGAGCCGCCCGATCTGCTGGCGCAGTGCCTCCACGTTGGCGCCGCCCTTGCCGATGACGATGCCCGGCTTGGCCGTGTGGACCGTGACCGTCACATGGTTGATGCCGCGCTCGATCTCGACCATGGAGACGCTCGCGTTGGCCAGCCGCCTGGTCATCAGCCGGCGGATGGTCATGTCTTCCGTCAGCAATGCCGTGTAGTCCCGATCGGCATACCACTTGGCGTTCCAGGTGCGCGAGATGCCCAGCCGAAAGCCGTAGGGATGGACCTTGTGACCCATCAGCGGCCCTCTCTGTTCTCGACCGTGACGGTCACGTGCGTCATAGGCTTGTGGATGGGGAAGGCGCGGCCCTGGGCACGAGGCCTCCAGCGCTTCATGGTCGGTCCCTCATTGGCGATGGCCTCGGCCACGAACAGGTCATCGCGCGACAGGTCGTGGTTGTTCTCGGCGTTGGCAGCTGCGCTTTTGAGCACCTTGGCCACCTCCTTGGCGGCACCCTGGGGCATGAACTGGAGCATGGCCGCAGCCTCCTCGACGCGCTTGCCCACGATGGCCTGGGTGACCAGCCGGGTCTTGCGCGTGGAGCGGCGGATGTACTTTGCAGTGGCGGAGACTCGCATGAGTCCTCCTACTTCAACGAAGTCGACCGCTCGGTGCTCTTGCCGTGCCCGCGGAAGGTGCGGGTGGGCGAGAACTCACCGAGTCGGTGACCGACCATGTTCTCGGTCACGTAGACCGGGATGTGCTTCCTGCCGTTGTAGACGGCCACCGTGTGGCCGATGAAGTCCGGGAAGATGACGCTCGCCCGCGACCAGGTCTTGAGCACCTTCTTCTCATTGCGCTTGTTCATCGTCTGGACGCGACCGAGGAGTCGCGCCTCGACGAACGGTCCCTTCTTGAGGGATCGAGACATCTCAGCCCTCCTGGCCTAGCTCTTCCGATGACGGGAGCGCACGATCACCCTCCCGCTGGTCTTGTTGCGTCGGGTGCGATGCCCCATGGCCGGCTGGCCCCAGGGCGTCTTGGGCGGCATGCCCGTGGGCGACTTGCCCTCACCACCACCGTGCGGATGGTCGCGCGGGTTCATGACCACGCCCCGCACCTCGGGACGCTTGCCCATGTGGCGTGCGCGACCGGCCTTGCCGATGTTCTGGTTCTCGTGATCGAGGTTACCCACCTGGCCGACGGTGGCCATGCAGCGCAGCGGCACACGACGCACCTCTCCGGAAGGCAGCCGCACCTGGGCGTGATCGCCCTCCTTGGCCAGCAACTGAGCCGAAGCGCCGGCGGAACGGACGATCTGGCCGCCCTTGCCGGGCACCAGCTCGATGTTGTGAAGCTGCGTGCCGAGCGGGATGCCCGAGAGCGGCAGGGCATTGCCCACGCGCGCGTCGACGGTCGCGCCCGCTACGACGGTGTCACCGACGCGCAGGCCGTGCGGCACGAGCATGTAGCGCTTCTCGCCGTCGTGGTAATGCAACAGCCCGATGCGCGCCGAGCGATTGGGGTCGTACTCGATGGTCGCCAGGCGCGCCGGCACGTCCCACTTGTCTCGGCGGAAATCGATACGCCGGTAGGCACGCTTCTCGCCGCCACCGCGGTGGCGCACGGTGAGCCGGCCCTGGGCGTTGCGACCCGACCCGCGCTTCTGGGACTCGAGCAGCGGCTTGTGGGCCTTGGTGGTGGTGATCTCCTCGAAGGTGGAGCGCGTCATCTGACGCATCCCCGGCGAGGTGGCCTTGTAACTGCGAAGCGGCATCGTCAGACCCCCTCGAAGAATTCGATCTTGTCGTTGGGTCCGACCGTCACCACGGCCTTCTTCCAGGGCGACGTGTGGCCCTTCGTGGCGCCCCGTCGCCGGCTGCGACTCTCCTTGGGCCGGGTGATCAGGACATTGACCTCCAGCACCGTTACCTTGAAGAGCTCCTCGACGGCGTCGGCGATCTGGAACTTGTTGGCATCGTCGTGAACGGCGAAGGTGTACTTGCCGCGCTGTGTCTGGTCCATCGACTTCTCGCTGATGACCGGCCGAAGCACGATCTCCGCTGCTTCGAGCGTCATGCGTACACCTCGGCCATGGTCGGCAGCGCCGGTTCCGTGATGAGCACGACGTCGGCGTTGAGCACGTCCACGATATTGAGCGAGTCGGCGCGGATGATGATCACACCGGGCACGTTGCGGGCCGAGAGTTCCAGCCGCTCATCCTTGCCGTTGGCCACCACGAGCACGCGCCCGGCTGCCTGCAGCGCGGCCAGGTAGCCCACGAAGTCGCGCGTCCGGATGGCCTCGAGAGCCAGGTCCTGGACCACCCGGATGGCACCGTCGCCGAACTTGGCGGTGAGCGCACCGACCAACGCGGCCCGCTTCATGCGCTTGGGCAGGCGCTGTGCGTAGCTGCGCGGATGCGGTCCGAAGACCACGCCGCCACCGGTGTAATGCGGTGCGGTGGGCGTGCCCTGCCGGGCGCGCCCGGTGCCCTTCTGACGGTAAGGCTTCTTGCCACCGCCGCGGACCTCGCCGCGGGTCTTGGTGTCGGCTGTGCCGGTCCGCCGGGCGGCCAGCTGAGCCACCACGGCCTGGTGCATCACCGCCTCGTTGACGGGCGCCGCGAAGAGCGACTCCGGCAGCTCGACCGTGCCGGCCTCTCCGCCGGTCTTGGTGTAGAGCGTCGTGCTGGGCATCGCTACGCCTTCCTGACCATGATCAGCGCGTTGCGCGCCCCGGGCACCGGCCCCTTGACCAGCAGCAGGGCACGCGCGGCATCCACGCGCACGATCTGGGCCTTCTTGACGGTCACGCGGTCATTGCCCATGCGGCCGGCCATGGGCGTGCCCTTGAAGACCTTGCCGGGACTGGTGCCGCCACCGATGGAGCCGGGCGCGCGGTGCGAGTCGGAGCCGTGCGTCTCCGGCCCCCGCCGGAAGTTGTGCCGCTTGATGGTGCCCGCGAAGCCCTTGCCCTTGGAGATGCCCGTCACGTCGACGCTGTCACCGGCGAGGAAGAGGCTCACGTCCAGCGTCTGCCCGACCTCATACGCCGAGACGTCGTCGAGTCGGAACTCCCGTGCATCGCGCACGCGGGGCAGCCCCTTGAGCTGGCCGAGACGCGGTTTGGTCAGCTTGCGGGCCGTGCCCGCGCCGACCTGCACGGCCGTGTAGCCGTCGCGCTCGACCGTCCGCAGCGCGGTCACGGTGTTGGCTTCGACGGACACCACGGAGACCGGCACCATCGTGCCGTCCTCCGCGAAGACCTGGGTCATGCCGACCTTGCGGCCGAGGATCCCGATGTCGTTGTTGCTCATCTACATCTTGATCTCGATGTCGACGCCCGCCGCAAGCGAGAGTCGCATCAGGGCGTCGACCGTCTTCGACGAGGGATCCAGGATGTCGATGAGCCGCTTGTGTGTGCGGATCTCGAACTGCTCCCGGGAGTCCTTGTCGATGAAGGGCGAACGCAGGACGGTGAATTTCTCGATCCGGGTCGGCAGCGGCACGGGGCCGACGACGTCGGCACCGGTGCGCTGGGCCGTCTCCACGATCTGGAGGGCGGACTGATCCAGCAGCCGGTGGTCGTATGCCTTGAGTCGGATCCGGATGCGCTGCCGAGCCATCGTGCTAGGCCAGGATCTGGGTGATGGCGCCGGCGCCCACGGTGCGGCCACCCTCGCGGATGGCGAAGCGCTGGGCAGGTTCGAGGGCGATGGGCGTGATGAGCTCGACGGTC
>Ga0136615_10001858_pt1 | contig 10344 bp, 11 predicted proteins | sample AntDrymUQ2882206_2_FD_106647 | JGI IMG/M metagenome (GOLD analysis project Ga0136615, IMG submission 106647) | Polar desert sand microbial communities from Dry Valleys, Antarctica - metaG UQ288 (22.06) | ecosystem: Environmental > Terrestrial > Soil > Desert | place: Antarctica: Dry Valley...
AACCATCAAGGAACCTGCTGGCGCAACGTGGGGCAACTGAGCGGACCGGCCGGCTCGCCGTTGCCGCCGACTGCTCATCGCCACGGATGCAGCGCTGGAGCTTGTGGATGTTGGTGACGGGTGCGCAGCCAGGAGCTGCCGCTGTTCGCCCGCCTCGGCCCGCACCCCCGCACGATGCTCGCCGACGCCATAGACGACGGCGAGCTGTGGCGGCTGTACGACCTGCCCGAGCGGGTTCTGCCGGCCAGCGTCCTCGACGCCCCGACGCCTACCGAGGCCGAGGCCCGCAAGGAGCTTCGCGCCATCGCCGCCCGCAGCATGGGCGTGGCGACGCTCGAGGACATGGCGGACTACCACCGCCAGCCGGGCGGACGACGGGGAGTTCACCGAACCGCTGATCGAGGAGCTGCGGCTGATGGCCGGGTGGCTCGAGCTCGACACCGTTGCCAGCGCGCCGGCGTGCCGTTCTCGAGCCCGACCTGTCCGTGTAAGCCGGCCGTCGCGCAGGTACCAGGGTCTTCGACGAGAGCGGATGAGGGGAATCGAACCCCCGTATTCAGCTTGGGAATCTGCTCGTGACAGGATCGAGAGCAGGGTAGATTCGACATCGTCCCAGCTCAACGCCAACATCGCGTGTTGATCGGTGTTGGCCGATTCCGTCCGATTCCGACTCGTTGTGGCACGGATATGGCACGGGACTTGTCCATCAGCGTGGGTGAGCTCTCGACACGACTCGTCGTGCGATCGCCACGGCACGGCGCGCGGCATCGACGCTGCTCGTCGCCTTCGTCAGCGAGACGCGCGCCGCGCTGTACTGCGACTGCGTCTTCAGCGGAAGCAGACGGCGGAGCTCCTTCGCCACATCTCGACCGTCAACGCCAGCACCGGAGACGAACCGGGATGCTTGCTCGTGCGCACCCTTCCACCGGCGACCGAGGTTGATGCCGGCCACGGCGTCCGCAGCGTTGATGCCGGCGTCGATCGCAGTGCCGGTGGCCGCGTTGAGATCGCCGATCTCGAGTGAGTGTTCGGCGGCTCGGAGGTACTCCCCGGCTTGATCGCAGTGCGCGATCGCGTCCGCGCGTGTCAATGGCACGGTGTCGTCACGTGCCATGGTCGCCTCCGTGGTCGTCAACGAGCACGACGGCGTCGCGCCGGATCGCGTTCCACAGGCCGCCCCTCGCGTTGGCGGGGAGGTCGGCGATCACGACCGACGGGACGCGCCGAGTCACACGGTGGGCGAAGGTGGACCATCGATCGAGTCCTGCGAGCAGCGCGTCGCGGTCGCCATCGATGTCGGCGATGACGGCCACGTCGAGGTCAGAGTCGTCGTTCGCTTCCTCTCGCGCCCACGAGCCGAAGAGCGCCATAAACACCGGCGGTGGGTCGATGGCTTGGGCTGCTCGTCGGAGCTTGTCGATCGATCGCTCTCGCGCGTTGTCGATCGCTCGGAGCGACTCCGTCACCGGGCTTTCCTCGATCAGCGATACGAGGTGCGCCCGGCCGGCGGGCAGACGGTCGACGAGCCCGATCCGCTCCAACTCGGTCACGATTGTCGCTGCGCGGTCACGGCTGACGTCGGCGAGGCGGGCAACTTCACTGATGGTGCGCGGGGCGTCGATCCGCAGCAGCGCACCGATGATCCGTCCCTGGGCGCCCGGGATGATGGACTCGATGCCGATTCGTGCTGCTGTCATGAGCCACCTCCCGTCACCGCCTCAGTGCCAACAATATACGACATAAGTCGGAAATAGTCGACGCTACGAATCCGCGCTTTCATCAGCCAGGCCGAGGGCGGCTTCGAGCTCGATGGGACGGATGTCGTCAAAGCCGCCTCGGCTGGGTTGGCCGCCTTCCTCGCGATGATCGGCTGCGAGGAGGTGGGTGTCCAGGTACTCGTCACCTTCTTCGAGCAGGACGAGAGCCGCTTGTGGGTCGGACTGGCGGAGGCGATCCATCCCGCCTGGCGTCAGGCGGACGAGTCGGAGGAGCAGTTCGGCCATGTTCGTGATGACGTCGTCGGCGGGGGAGGCATGACGCGCAAGGTTGATGTCGCGGATGGCGCGTCGGCGGAGATCGAGTTGCGCCTCGATCTCGTCTCGTTCGGAGTGACCGTCGAGGGCGAAGTGCAACGCGTCGGCGATTGAGCCTCGATCCGTGCCAAGCAGTTCTCGCACTCGCTCGAGATAGAGGCGCCAGCTCGATGGCGAGCCGATAGTGAGGGTGACGAGGTCTGCAGCAGGGATGTGGTATCGGTCGTCGACGTGGAGCGGTTCGACGAGGTCGCCCGCATGCTCGGATGGAGGCAGGAAGAACCAACCGATCGGGACGCCGAAGCAGCGGGCGAAAGCCACGACCTCGGCGGTGTCGATGTTGCGACGGCGTTCGCTGTCGTAGGTCTTCTCGATGGCTGAGATGCCGGCTTGGTTGAGCTGGTAGCCCAGGAATGGCTCGAGATGTTGGCTGGTCTCGACCTGGGTCCAGCCGAGCGCGTTGCGGGCGCGGGCGAAGTTGTAAGCGACGACTTGGTGGACGGTGAGAGTCGGTGTCGCGTCTTCTGCCACGCAGGTTCGTTTGCGGCGCACCATGGTCACAACCTAGCAACACAGTTCAGCATTGCTTGACTTGCAATGCAGAGTGGCGCGTATACTTCAGAACCGTTGTTTGCTACTTCTAAAGAGGAGTTGTGGGATGTTCGACGATCTGCCACCATTCATGAGCGTCGTGCAGGCAGGTGAGGTGCTGCAGATTGGACGCTCGAAGGCGTACGAGATGACCGTCGAGTGGGAACGGACCGGCGGCCGGGTCGGCCTTCCGTTCGTGTGGTGCGGCGCGCAGAAGCGGGTGCCGCGCCCGGCGTTGGTGCTCTTCGCCGAACGGGCGCTGCCCGTGCCGCCGGTCGCCTGACGCCAGCGTCATGATCGAACAGCCCACCGCACGAGTGATCAGTCTCGGCCCGGCCGCCGCAGCGATGCGACGGCACCTCGCGCCGCTGTCCTGGTGTGCGCTCGAGGCCGTCGTCGGCCGAGTACGCACCACTGACGACGGCTCCTACTCGGACGTGTCGGTCCGATCGCTGGCGAGCGAACTCGCCGTGGCAACGAACACCGCGCAACGCGCCTTGAAGAAGTTGCGCGGTGCGGGACTGATCGAACACAACCAGCGACGCGACCACAGCGGACGCTTCGACACCATCTCTTACCGCCTGACGATCCCCGCTGATGTCCTGCGCGTCGATTCCCGCAGCGCGCTCTCGATCGACCGCGACACGTCTCGTGCGCTTCGAGTCGTCGAGCGGCCCGTTGTCCCGATGTCATTGGCCGTCGAGATCGGCGACCAGCTCCTCCTCTTCCCGTCGGACTGATTCGCAGTGCGTCATTACGTCCGCTTCGTACCCAGTCGCCGATCAGAGTTCAGACAAGTGCCCGGCGGCGGGTGCGCGGGTTTCTCGGGCCGATGCTGCGGGTGACGACACTCCATTCGTCGTCGGCGGCGGCGACGGCGGAGTACTACGCGCATTACCTCGCGGCGGCGCCGGGCGAGGTGCCGGGTGTGTGGTCCGGTCAGCAGGCGGCCGGTCTCGGACTTTCGGGGCCAGTAACCGTCGAGGCGCTCGAGTTGCTGTTGTCGGGTCACGACCCGATGACGGAAAGGTCGCTTGGGCGCGAGTTGCTCGACCGCTTCACAGCGGACGGTCGGCGGATCAAGGCGGTGTCGGGGTTCGATGCCACGTTCTCGGCGCCGAAGTCGTTGTCGGTGTGGTGGGCGTTGACCGGCGACGTACAGCTCCTCGCCGCCCATGACGCCGCGGTGACCGCGACGCTCTGGCATTTTGAGCGGTTCGGGTCGACGACGCGTATCCGTCGCGACGGCGGCCGGCTGCATCCCGAGACTGCTGGTCTGACGATCGCGTCGTTTCGCCAGACGACGTCGCGTGCCGATGATCCACAGATCCATACCCATGCTGTGATCTCGGCGAAAGTGCAGACCGGTGGCAGGTGGTTGGCGTTGGACGGCCGCTTCTTGAAGCGGCACCAGCGGATGCTCGGTGGCTTGTATCAGTCGGCGTTGCGCAGCGAGTTGAACGCCCGCTATGGGGTCGCGTGGGGGACGATCGTAAACGGGCAGGCCGAACTCGTCGGCGTTCCCAACGAACTGCTCACCGCTTTCTCGAAGCGCACCAGCGAGGTCGACGCGGCGCTCAAGGAGAAGCTGACCGAGTTTCGCGGTCGTCATGGTCGAGATCCGACCCGGTGGGAACGCGCGGCGTTGACGCGTGAGGCGGCGGTTGACACGCGGTCCCGCAAGTCGGGTGCCGGCGCTGGCGACCTTCAGGAGCGCTGGCTCACCGAAGCCGCCGAGCACGGATGGACGCCACGACGCTTCAGCGACGTCCTCGCCCAGTACCGCGCCCTCGACGCGCCTGTGGCGAGGGTGACGGTGGAACAGATCGTGGACCAGCTGTCGGTCGGCGGCTCGACCTGGGGACGAGCGGATGTGCTGCGCACGATCTGCGACCTGACGCCGCCGATGCCGGACATGTCCGCTCAGCGGTGGACGGCGGCATTGGAGCGTGCCTGCGAGCAGGTGCTCGCCGAGTGCGTCAACCTCGACCCCGCCACGACCGGCAGCCGACGAATGGGCGATGGGCGGTCAGTGTGGATCGAACCCGTCGCACCGCAGTACTCGAACGACCGGATCCTCGCCGAGGAAGAACACATCATCGCCTGGAGCATCAACGCCCACGAGACACCCGTCGCGGCGTCGCCGCCGGTCGACGAGACTGGGCTCGACATGATGCAAGCGGCGGCAGCGAGCGCGGTCGCCAGTCACGAGCGACTCGTGTTGGTTGTCGGGCCGGCAGGGACCGGCAAGACGAGAACACTCGAGCGAGCGGTCGACGCGTTGCGACGTCAGAGGCGGGTGGTGTTCGGGGTGACGCCGACCGCGAAGGCGGCGCGCACCTTGCAACGCGACGGACACGTCGAAGCGGACACCGTGGCCAAGCTCCTCCACGAATGGTCGCGTCCGGACCGGCCACCAGACACCCGGTACCGGCTGCCGGCGAGGGCGACGGTGCTGGTCGATGAGGCCGGCATGATCGGCACCCGCACCCTCCACCGCCTCGTGACACTCGCGGAACAACATGACTGGCGGCTCGCGTTGGTCGGTGATCCACGCCAGCTGCAAGGGGTCGGCCGCGGCGGAATGTTCCATCAGCTCTGCCGCAGCGGCCCCGTCCACGAGCTGGAACGGATTCACCGATTCAACGAGGAGTGGGAAGCGGCCGCCAGCCTGCAACTCCGTGCCGGTGATCCCAGGGCGTTTGACGCCTACCTCGAACACGACCGCATCCTTGCCGGCAGTTTCGAGCAGCACGCCGCCACCATCGCCCACGAGTGGATCGAAGCGAATCAGCGGGGCGAGACGGTGGCGGTCATCGCCGCCACCAACGATCACGTCGACGAGCTCAACCGCGTGATCCAGCTTGCCCGTGTCAAGCGTGGCGAGATCGACCCGACCCGGCACGTGAAGATCGCTGGCCGGGATGTCGCATGTGTTGGTGACGTAGTCGCCACGCGGCGAAACAACCGGCAGCTGACCACCGGCCCCGGTGAACCGGTCCGCAACCGTGACGTCTGGACGGTCATCGCCCGACATCCCGACGAATCGATCACCGTGTCCCACATTGCGGGTCACGGCACCGTGACACTTCCAGTCGACTATGTGCGAGAAGACGTTCGGCTTGGATATGCAGCCACGGAGCACGGCACCCAATCCGACACCGTCACCATCGGTATCAACCTCACCTCGCCCGCAACCGGCCGGCGAGGTTTGTACGTAGGCGCTACACGAGGCCGTGAACGCAACACGATCCACGTCGTCACCGACAGCGACGATCTCGACGAAGCCCGAGATGTCCTCGAAGCCGTGCTCGCCTCCGACCGCGCCGATGTACCCGCGGTCGCGCAACGACAGTTCCTCGCCGAACTCGTCACCGACCGCCCGCAGCCATCGTCGCCACGTCGGTCAGCGCCTCGGCCGCGCTTCGAGATCCCCGACAGCTTCAACACGATCGAGGCATGGGCACGAGAGCAGCTGGCGTCAGGCCGTGAGGCGATCCGCAGCAGCGACCAACGTCGCCACGAACTCGACGAGCTGGCAGCAGCGCTCGCCCGGGCGACTAACGCGTTCGAACCGCACCGAGCCGTGCTGACGGCCGCCGAACGCGCATCGACCTCTGCCCGCGAAGCCGTCGCCCATGCCAACCGGCGACTCGATAACTCCCGGCTCCGGGAACGGCGCTTCGCCCGCAACGAGCTGGACGCTGCCGAGCAGACCCTCGACGCCGCCAACGGCCACCTCAAGCGCGTCTTGGCGTCCGCTGGAGTGCTGCGCGACGAATACATCGATGCCCTCTCCCGATATGAGACCGCCCGGCGAACAGCGATGCACACCGAGATCCTTGACAGCTGGGGCCACTACCCCGCCCGGATCGACCAGTTCGAGCAGCTCCTCGACTCGCTCGACACGTGGAAGCGATGGGCGATCGGCCACCACGTCTCAGCCGATCGACTGAGCGAGGGCGCCGCCGTGATCAATCGCATCGCAGCCAACGGGCAGCATCCACGGCTCGTCGAGGTTGCCGCAGCGGTGGGCGGTTGGTCGCGTCAGGGGGGCCTCGACCTCCAGACGGAGCCGCCCGGACCGCAACGGTTCGATCCTGGTGTCGCTCGAGGCCTTGGCCTCGAATTCTGATGTCCACTGGACGCGTCTGAAGAAGCTCGGTGCGACTCTGTTGGCGACCCGACGAGGTTGCGGATCGTGTGGGCGTTGCTGCACGGTGGGCATTCGGTCAACGACCTCGCCGAGCATGTCGGCGCTCGCCCACCGGCGGTCTCGCAGCACTTGGCGAAGCTTCGCGCCGCCGATCTGGTCCGTGTCCGACGGGATGGCAACCGGATCTTCTACGCCGGCCGCAACGAGCACATCGAGCGCCTCGCGGTCGAAGCCCTTCTTCACGCCCGACCACCTCGTGACCCGCGGGCGTCACCTCACTCCACGGGTCAAGAGGGCATGACCCGCTATAGCCACACTGACGGACACGACCATGCCGCCGCGCCCTCCCGCAGGAACACGCCGGGGTCACCACCTTCATCCTCGCCGGCCGCTACTTCGAAGCACGAGCGAAGCGTCGCTCGGGCGCAGCGCTGCGGGCGCTGCTCGAGCTCGGCGCCAAGGAGGTCGCCGTGCTGCGCGACGGGCACGAGCAACGAGTATCGGTCGACGAGCTCGCCGTCGACGATCGCTTCGTGGTGCGACCCGGAGAGAAGATCGCCACCGACGGGGTGGTCGAGGAAGGGACGTCGGCGATCGACGCCTCACTGCTCACGGGCGAACCCGTGCCCGTCGAGGTCGGGCCCGGTGACGACGTCACCGGCGCGACGATCAACGCCGGCGGCCGTCTCGTCGTCCGGGTGACGCGCATCGGCTCGGCCACCAAGCTCGCTCAGATCGCCAAGCTCGTCGCCGACGCTCAGTCCGGCAAGGCGCCCGTGCAACGGCTCGCCGACCGCATCTCGGCCGTTTTCGTGCCCGTCGTGATCGCCCTGGCGGTCGCCGCCCTCGGCTTCTGGCTCGGCACCGGCCACGGGGCTGCTGCCGCGTTCACGGCGGCGGTTGCCGTCCTGATCATCGCCTGCCCGTGCGCGCTCGGGCTCGCCACCCCGACGGCGATCATGGTCGGCACCGGCCGCGGCGCTCAGCTCGGGATCATCATCAAGGGACCCGAAGTGTTGGAGTCGACGCGGCGCGTCGACACGATCGTGTTGGACAAGACCGGCACGGTCACGACCGGGGCGATGGCACTCATCGACGTGGTCCCCGTGTCGGGCCTCGACCGCGACGAGCTGTTGCGCATCGCCGGGTCGCTCGAAGACGCCTCGGAGCATCCGATCGCCCGTGCGATCGCTGACGGCGCCCGCAGCGCAGGACTGGGGATAGTGAGAGTCGAGAGCTTCGCCAACTCGCAGGGACTCGGCGTCACGGGCGTGGTCGACGGCCATGCCGTCGTCGCCGGCCGCGAGAGGTTCCTCGCCGACGCAGCGCTGTACCCCGACGACGACCTCCGCCAGACCAAGGATGCCGCCGAGGCCGCCGGACAGACACCGGTCCTCGTTGGTTGGGATGGCGAGGTGCGAGGCATGGTCGTCGTGGCCGACACCGTGAAGCCGACCAGCGCGACCGCGATCGCCGAACTGCGCGAGCTCGGCCTACGACCGGTGCTGCTCACCGGCGACAACCGGCGAGCGGCCGGGACGGTCGCCGGGCAGGTCGGCATCGACGACGCCGACGTGCTCGCCGAAGTGCTCCCCGAGGACAAGGTCGACGTCGTGCGCCGGCTGCAAGGTGAGGGACGCGTCGTGGCGATGGTCGGCGACGGAGTCAACGACGCCGCCGCGCTCGCCCAGGCCGACCTCGGCCTGGCGATGGGCACCGGGACCGATGCGGCCATCGAGGCCAGCGACCTCACCCTGGTGCGCGGTGACCTGCGCACCGCCGGCGACGCCATCCGCCTCTCGCGCCGCACGCTCGGCACGATCAAGGGCAACCTGTTCTGGGCGTTCGCCTACAACATCGCCGCGCTCCCGCTCGCTGCAGCCGGGCTGCTCAATCCGATGCTGGCCGGCGGCGCGATGGCCTTCTCGAGCGTGTTCGTCGTGACCAACAGCCTGCGCCTGCGTCGCTTTCGCGGGCATTCCCAGGAGCGCACGTCGTGAACGCCTGCGAGCGATGCCTACGTCCACGATCATCCGACCAGCCAAGGAGCACCCCATGGAGACCCTGAACCTCGACGTCCCGACCGTCCATTGCCGCTCGTGCAAGCTGAACATCGAGGAGACCCTCGACGAACTGCACGGCGTCGGCACCAGTGACGTTGATCTCGATGCCTGCACGGTGACCGTGAGCTACGACCCCGGCTCCGTCTCGCCGGATGCCATCACCCACTCGATCGAGCAGGCCGGCTTCCCCGTTCGGCCGGCCGGTTCGATGGACTGACCACCCCCACGGGGTTACACCCTGAATATGGTTGCGCGTTCGAACTAGACGGTTGTAGTATCGAACCATGTCAGAGGCCGAGGAGCTCGCCGATGCGCTCGTGTCGTTCGTCCGCGGCTTCGGTCTGCACCGACCGGAGCGGACGCCGTGCGGGTTCGAAGCGGGCGTGGCCGAGGCGCATGCACTCGGAGAGCTCGCCGCGGGACCGCTGCGCCAGTCCGAGCTGGTGGCCAGACTCAGGCTTACCAAGAGCACGGTGAGCCGTCTGGTAACGGTCTTGGTCGATCGTGGATGGGCAGCACGCGAAGTCGCAGACGACGACGGTCGGGGTGTGAACGTGCGGTTGACCGGCGCAGGTCGAAGCGCTGCTGCTCGGCTGTCCACGGCGCGGACGCGACGAATGCAAGCGTTGCTCGACGCTGTTCCGGTGGAACACCGTCGTCAGGTGATCGACGCGCTCGACGTACTCGAGGAGGCCGCTCGTGCCAGCGATCCCCAGCACGCCTGAATCGGATAGGCCACGGCGCAGGAGCCGCTACTGGATCGGCGCCGCGGCGCTTGCGGGTGCGACGGTCATCGGCGTCACGGGCGTCATCGTGGTCGGCGCGACACGCTCCGACGACGGGCGGAGCCGCCAACAGGCCGTCGCCGAACAGGGCGCAAGCGTGATGCCGTTCGACCTCGAGGCCACGACACATGTGTTCAAACCGACGAAGGCTGGCGGTGTCCAGACCGTCGTTGCCGACGATCCGACCGACAACGAACAGGTCGCCCTGGTGCGCTCTCATCTGCGCCAGGAGGTGGAGCGGTTCGGAGTTGGCGACTTCGGCGACCCCGCCACTGTTCATGGCGAGGACATGCCCGGGCTCGCCGTCCTCGAGGCGAACTTCGACGCACTCGAGACCACCTATCGAGATCGTCCCGATGGTGGCGAGATCACCTATCGTTCGAACAACCCTGTCGTCGTCGCTGCACTCCACGACTGGTTCGAGGCCCAACTCTCCGACCACGGGAGCGATGCGCACAGCGGGTAGCGGACGTACTCGGAGGGCTCGCCTCCTCGTCCGTGTCGTTCAGGAGGATTCGACCTCGTGCAGCGTCGCTGACGTGCCGCTGCCGGTGACCTCATAGAGCGTGAGTACGCCTTGTCGGTGTACGTCTGGCCGTCGACGTTCTGTGCGTCCTGCGTCGAATCGCCGGCGTCGTCCTCCGCGCCGAAATCACCCCACGAGCTGACGATCGACGGCAAGCCGTCGCGCAGCGACTCCGGCACAACCCGGTGGC
>Ga0136615_10001861_pt1 | contig 10331 bp, 8 predicted proteins | sample AntDrymUQ2882206_2_FD_106647 | JGI IMG/M metagenome (GOLD analysis project Ga0136615, IMG submission 106647) | Polar desert sand microbial communities from Dry Valleys, Antarctica - metaG UQ288 (22.06) | ecosystem: Environmental > Terrestrial > Soil > Desert | place: Antarctica: Dry Valley...
CCTCCCCCATCTTGTGGGTGCGACCGGTGTAGTAGAGGATCCGCTCGGTCGTGGTCGTCTTCCCGGCGTCGATGTGCGCCATGATCCCGATGTTGCGGGTCTTCTCGAGTGGAACTGTGCGTGGCATGTCTTTCGGCTTCTCTTCTCGTTCTGAAACAGTCTCTTGGCGCGTCGAGGGGCAAAAAAAGGGACCCGCCCGGGGCCCCTCGCGCATCGGCTATGCCCGGACAGCGGTCTATGTGATGAACGTCTCCATATGCGCGAGATGAGGGACCGGCTGAGCCGCTGGCGCCGCTCGGAGGACCCCGGTCGGGAGTCCGCAAAGCCCCCCAGATCGGCGTCCGATGCTAGCAGAGGAACTGCCGATCGCCGAGGGCGCGAGGGGCCTCAAACCGGCCGTTTGCGAGCCTGGGGAGCGGGTGGGGACGCGGTCGCGGGGGCGCGGTCTCTCGCGGCCCGGATCGCCGGCGGCGGCCTCCTCGGCCTGGCCGTGATCCTGCTCGGCCTGGCCGCCGGCGCGCTGATGGCGATGGCCGAGTTCCTGCCGATCCTCAGCATCGAGGTTGGCGGCCTGCCATGTCCGGCGGACTTCACGCTGGTTGACGACTGCGAGCCCACCGGCGGCGACCGCCATTCCTACGCGCTCGTGCTGCTGGGCGCGCTGAGCGTCGTGATGGCCTTCGGCGCCGGCGCCGGTCGCAGCGCCCCGGCCGCGATCGCGCTCGCGATCCTCGGGCTGGCGGCGATCGGGATCGCGGTGCTCTCGGACCTCAACTACGTGAACGACACCGGGATCGTGCTGACCTCGACGGTCGAGGAGGGCGTCGCCACGGCGTCGATCGGCCTCTGGCTGGAGCTGACGGGGGGCGTGATCGCGCTGGCGGCCGCGGCGGTCGCCCTGGCGCGCCAGCGGCTCGACTACTGAGGCTTCAGCGCGGGCGAGCAGCCAAGCCGGATCGCCGGCCGCGATGTTGGTCGCCTGAAGTGGTCATCAGTTCAATCTTTCTCCGAGACCACTTCGCGAGAGGAGGTGCAGCACGCCGGCGGAGCAGCGAAGCGCCTCCGCACACGCGGCCGGCGCCTACCAGCGGTAGTGGGCGAACGCCTTGTTCGCCTGCGCCATGCGGTAGATGTCCTCCTTGCGCCGGAAGGCGCTCCCCTGCTCGTTCTGGGCGTCCAGGAGCTCGCCCGCGAGCCGCTCGGCCATCGTCCGTTCGTTGCGCCCGCGCGAGAACTCGATAAGCCACCGCACGGCGAGCGTGCGGGCGCGGCGCGATGCGACCTCGACGGGCACCTGGTAGGTGGCGCCGCCGACCCGCCTCGAGCGGACCTCGAGCGTCGGGGTGAGGCTCCTTATAGATGCGTCGAGCGCGTCGACCGCCTCCTGCCCCGTCCGCCTCGAGACGATGTCGAGCGCGCCGTAGACGATCTGCTCGGCGATCGACTTCTTGCCGTCGACCATGACCTTGTTGATGACCTGCTGCACGAGCCGCGACGAGTGCATCGCGTCTGGCTCGATCGAACGGACTCCCGCGGGGGCGCGGCGCGGCACGGGTCAGCGACCCACTCGGGCGAACGTCGCGATCACCGCGGCCTACCTCGCCTTGACGCCGTACACCGACCGTGCCTTGCGCCGGTCGGAGACGCCGGCGGCGTCGAGCGTGCCGCGAACGACCTTGTAGCGGACGCCCGGCAGGTCCTTGACGCGGCCGCCGCGCACGAGCACGACCGAGTGCTCCTGGAGGTTGTGCCCCTCACCCGGGATGTAGGCGGTGATCTCCATCCCGTTGGTCAGCCGGATGCGCGCGACCTTGCGCAGCGCAGAGTTCGGCTTCTTGGGCGTGTGCGTGTACACCCGCGTGCAGACCCCGCGGCGCTGCGGGGCGGCGATCCGGCGCTTGCGCCCCTGGCCGGACTTGAGGCCGGGGGTGGCGACCTTCTTCTTCGGCCGGTTGCGGCCCTTGCGTACCAGTTGGTTCACGCTCGGCATGCGGCCGCGGATGCTAGCAGTGGGCCCGCGGCCGGCGGTCGGGCCGCCGACCGCGAGTAGCGCACCCAAATCCAGGGCGGCGTTCGCTCCCCGGAGCGCTCCTCGGCCGGCGCGCCGCTCAGCCGGCGGCGGCTCGCGCCGCCCTGACCGGAGCCGGCGTCAGGCCAGCGGCCGCGATCACGAGCGTGAAGGCAAGCGCCTGCACGGCGAGCCCGAGCGGGTCCTGGGCGAGCGGATCGCCGTAGACGATGATCCCGCCGGAGATCGCCGAGACGTTGGCGGCGACGCTCGTGAGCGTGATGACCGGCACCGCGTCGCCGGTCTGGAGCCCGCGCGCCGACGCGTAGAAGGCGATCACAGAGGCGACGGCCGCCACGCCCAGCCACGGCGACAGAAGGCCGGTCACCCCGAAGTCACCGACGGCGGCGGTGAGCGCCTTGATCGCGACGTCCGAGACGCCGAACAGCACTCCGGCGGCGGCCCCGAGCAGCACGCCGTGGTGGGCGCGCGCCCCGAGTTGCGGCGAGAGCACCAGCACGACGCCGACGCCGAGCATCGCCGACTCGAACGCGATCATCCCCGCGACCGAGTAGGCCGAGTGCGACCCGTCGCCGGCCGGCAGCGTCACGATAAGCAGCACCAGACCGAGCGCGGTGAAGCCGACGCCGAGCCACTGGCGAACCCCGAGCTTGAACCCGAAGAAGCGCTCGGCCATGACGGTGAGGAAGACGAGGCCCCCCGCGAGGACCGCCTGCACGAGCGACAGCGGCGCCAGCGCCAGCGCCGCCACGTGGAGCGCCCAGGCGCCCACGGCGACCAGCATTCCGATCGCGAACCACCGCGAGCGAAAGAGGCCGACCGCGCTTCGAAGCGGCCGCGTCCAAGTGACCGCGGGCGCCGCGATGGCGCCGCGGTGCTTCAGAAGGAAGCCGAAGTTCGTGGCCAGCGCGCATGCAACGGCCAGCAGGATGCCTAGTTGTAAGGTCATGGACGAGCGCGCTCGCGCGCCGTGGACTGCCTGTTTCGATCCGTTGCGGCCTTGCCCTGCCTGCCCGGATATCTCCCCCGACGCACGGAACCTACTTACACGGGTTTGCCCGCTTGGCCACCGTCTGAAACCGATCCGTGAACGCACCGCGACAATTGGAGAGCGATCGGCCGCTCCTGTTCCTCGACGTGGACGGCGTGCTGAGCCTGTTCGGGTTCTCTACCGGCACCGGCGCGCCCGGGCGCTTTCACTTCGTGGACGGGATCGCGCACTGCATCGGAGACCAGTGCGGCGGGCGACTTGCCCGTCTCCTTGACCGCTACGACGCGGTGTGGGCGACCGGCTGGGAGGAGAAGGCGAACGAGTACCTGCCCACGCTGCTCGAGCTGCCGGACCTCGACCTCCCGGTGCTGGCGTTCGACGGCCGCGCGGTGTTCGGCAGCGCGAACTGGAAGGTGGAGGCGATCGACGAGTACGCCGGCGATCGGCCGGCGGCCTGGATCGACGACAACCACGACGACGACTGCCGCCGCTGGGCCCGAGAGCGATCGGCCCCCACGCTGCTCGTCTCGACCGAGTCGGCGTCGGGGCTCTCGGACGAGCACGTCGAGCGGCTGCTCGAGTGGGCGGAGGAAGTGTCGGGCGAAGGTCGGAGGTCGTCTCCCCACTCAGCGAACGCGCCGCCGCGCGGCGCGTGAAGCACTCGGCTGAGGGCTGGTGGCTCGAAGAGGCGGGCGCGTCCGAGCCGCGCCCGCCGCTCGAAGGCTCCCACGACGCCGACATCGTGGTCCTCGGTGGGGGCTATACGGGACTGTGGACCGCGTGGCACCTGCTCGCCGCCGAGCCGCAGGCTCGGGTTGCGCTCCTCGAGGCCGACCTCTGCGGCCACGGCCCCAGCGGACGCAACGGCGGCTTCTGCGAGTCGCTGTGGCTGCGACTGCCGGCGCTGCGCGAGCGCCTCGGGGACGCGGGCGCGCGCGCCGTGGCCGAGGCGTCGTCCGAGAGCGTGGCGGCGATCGGCGCCTGGTGCCGCGAGGAGGGCGTGGACGCGTGGTTTCACCAGTCGGGCTACGTGCTCGCGTTCACCGCCGCCGCGCACCAGGTCACCGGACGCGAGGCGATCGCGGCAGCCGGGGCGGTCGGCGCCCCGGAAAGCGTGCGCGCCCTCTCTGCCGCCGAGGTCCGCGCCCGCTGCGACTCGCCGCGCTTTCGCGGCGGAGTGCTGGTGCCCGACTTCGCCACCGTGCAGCCCGCACGGCTCGCCCTCGGCCTACGGCAGCGCGTGATGGCGCGCGGTGCCGCCGTCTTCGAGCACTCGCGGGCGCGCAGGCTGAGGGCGCTCGGCGCGCGCGCGGTCGAGGTCGAGACCGACTCCGGCCGCATCCGCGCCGGCGCGGCCGTGATCGCCACCGGCCCGAGCGCGCGCCGGATCGGGCCGCTGCGGTCGCGGCTCGCGGTCACGTCGTCGCACATCGTGATGACCGAGCCCGTGCCCGACGTGCTCGAGGAGATCGGCTGGACGGGCGGGGAGTGCCTGACCGACGGCCTCACGTTCGTCCACTACCTGCGCACGACGCGAGACGGACGGATCGTGTTCGGCTGGGGCGGCGGGGTTCCCGCGTACGGCTCGCGCCTGCACGGGCGCGTGGAGGTCGACGCGACCGTGGCCGCTCGCGTGCGCGACGACCTGGTGGAGACGTTCCCCCAACTGCGGGGCCGGCGGATCACCCACGCCTGGGGCGGTCCGATCGACGTCTCGCCCGACCACGTCCTCCAGCTCGGCTCGCTGCCCGGCGCCGCGGTGCACTACGCCTTCGGTTTCACCGGCAACGGCGTCGGCCCGTCTCACCTCGCGGGCAGGACGCTCGCCTCGCTCGCGCTCGACCGCCGCGACGCCGCTACGCGACTCCCGATCGTCGACGCAACACCGGCCGCGTTCGTGCCGCCGGAGCCGCTGGCGTACGCCGGCGGCCGCGCTGTGCGGGCCGCGATGCTGCGTCGCGACCGTCTCGAGGAAGAGGGAAGCCGCGTCGACCCGATCACGCGCGCGGTCTGCGCCCTGCCGCGCGCCCTCGGGATGCACCTGGGGCGCTAGCGAGCCGCTGCTGCGCTCTCCGCCAACCGCTTCTCGAGCGCCACGAACCGTCTCACCGACGCGCGGATGCGCCGACCCATGAGGAGGGCGTACAACGGGGCGCCAGCGCACTGCCGATCAGCTCCCGCGCCTCGGCCGCGCGCTCGACCTGCTCGCGCGCGGTCAGCGAGCAGGCAATGGGAGGCTCTGATACGTAGGCCATGCAATAGGGACTCTACGACCCTCATCTCGCAGGAGGTGCCCATGCCGGACCAATCCACCGCAACCGCCGAGTCGCTCACCCACGAGAGCGCCCGTGCGCTGTTCGAGCGAGCCTACGAGCTCTTGAACACGCGCGACACGAAGCGCGTGCCCGAGATCTTCACCGAGGACATCGTGTTCGTCGACGATGCCTGGCCGGAGACAGTCCGCGGCCATGCCGAGATGAAGCGCTTCCTGGGCGCGGTCTGGACAGCCTTCCCCGACTTTCGCTTCGAGCTGATCGACGCGTACCTGGGCGAAGCTGCGGGCAGCGCGGCCGCGCACGTCCGTGTGTCCGGGACGATGAACGGCCCGCTCGACCCGCCGGGCTTCGCGCCGACCGGCAGACGGTTGGCGACCGAGTACGGCGGCTTCTACGAGTTCGACGGCGAGCGAATCAGCCGCGGGCGGATCATCGTCAACATGAACGACGCCGCGACGCAGCTCGGCGCCCTCCCGCCGCCGGGCAGCAAGGGCGAGCGTGCGGCCGTGATGGTGCAGCGTCTGCAGGCGCGCTTCATGCGGCGGCGCGGGCGCTAGACCGGTCGCCAACGCGGGGCCCGACGCGCTTCCGGCGTGCGTTACGTTGGACCCCGACCGAGCGAAAGGAGTGCCAAATGCACGCACGCACCGGCTCCACCGAGGTGGCGTCCGACCGCCTCGACGAGATGGTATCGACCTTCGAGCGGGAGCAGATTCCACGCTACCGCGAGCGGGATGGCTACAAGGGGTTCACCCTGCTCGTCAACCGTCACAGCGGGCGGGTGATCGGGGTCTCTTTCTGGGAGAACGAGGAGGCCCGCCAGGCCAGCGAGGAGCTCGGCGCGGGGGCACGCGAGTCCATCCGCCAGAGCGGCGGCGGCCAGGCCCAGATCGTCCGCGAGGACTGGGAGGTCGCCCTGGACGACATGGTCTGAGCGTTCGGCCGGCGTCGGTCGCGCCGCTCGCGCGGGTGGTGACGGCGGAGACCTTGGGCGAGGGCGCCTAGCGACGGCGCGAGCAGCGCGTTGGACGGACGCCGGAGACGGCCGGCCGCGCCGAAGCGAGCCCGAGCCCGAGGGCTCTGCCGGAGGCAGGATCCGCGCGCCACGGCGCCTCGGGCCGTGGCGCAACGGGCTACCGCCTAGGAGTCGTCGCCCTCGTCGCGCCGCGGCGGCGCGATGTCGGCGAGCTCTGAGAACTCCGCCTTCTCCCGATCGCCGTTCCCGAACGAGAAGCCCTCGAGCTCGCCGTCCCCGGTGAGCCCCAGCTCGGTGGCGAGCTCGGTCTCGTCGAGCAGGCCGATCTCCTCGGCGCTCGGACGCGGAACCGGCTCGGTCGGCTCGATCTCGAGCCGCCGGTAGCGCTTCAGCCCGGTAGCCGCCGGGATCAGCTTGCCGATGATCACGTTCTCCTTGAGCCCGAGCAGGCGGTCGGTCTTGCCCTCGAGGGCCGCGTCGGTGAGCACCTTCGTGGTCTCCTGGAACGAGGCGGCCGACAGGAACGAGTCCGTGGCGAGCGACGCCTTGGTGATCCCGAGGATGACCTCGGCGAACTCCGCCGGGTCGCTTCCGTCGCCCTTGACGCGCTCGTTCTCGGCAAGCAGGACCTGTCGATCCACGTGCGCGCCGGGCAGGTAGTTCGTGTCGCCCTTCTGTTCGACGCGGACCTTCTTCATCATCTGGCGGATGACGATCTCGATGTGCTTGTCGTTGATGTCGACGCCCTGCGACATGTAGACCTTCTGCACCTCGCGGATGAGGTAGAGCTCGGCCTCGGTACGCCCTCGGATGTCGAGCAGCTCGGCCGGGTAGACCGACCCCTCGTTCAGCTGGGTGCCGGCCTTGACCCGGTCGCCGGGCTCGACGTAGAGCCGCGTCCGCCTCGGAAACGTCTCCGCGTGCTCCTCGCCGGCGGCGTCGGTCAGCGTCACCCGGATGGCCTTCTCGGTCGTCTCCACCGAGACCGTGCCGTCCACCTCGGCGAGCTTCGCCAGGCCCTTCGGCTTGCGCGCCTCGAACAGCTCGACGACGCGCGGCAGTCCGTGCGTGATGTCCGCGCCGGCCACGCCGCCGGTGTGGAAGGTCCGCAGGGTGAGCTGCGTACCGGGCTCGCCGATCGACTGCGCCGCGATGATCCCCACCGCGTCGCCGATGGCGACCACCTTCCCGGTGGCGGGCGCCATCCCGTAGCAGCGCTGGCAGATGCCGGCCTCGGCCTCGCACTTGAGCACGGAGCGGACCGGGACGTTCACCGCCTCGTCGCCGTAGGCCTCGGCGATCGCGTCGACGTGGACGGGAGTGATCAGCTCCCCGTCGGGAACCAGCGTCCGGCCACGCTTGGTGGCGAACTCGCCGGCCGTGAAGCGCCCGAGCAGGCTGGAGTTGAGCTGCTCGCCGTCGGTGCGCAGCGGCATCGCGATCGAAGCGTCGGTGCCGCAGTCCTCGAGCCGGACGATGACGTCCTGCGAGACGTCCACGAGCCGGCGTGTCAGATATCCCGAGTCAGCCGTGCGAAGCGCCGTGTCCGCGAGGCCCTTGCGGGCGCCGTGGGTCGAGATGAAGTACTCAAGTACCGACAGGCCCTCCATGAAGTTGGCCTTGATCGGCCGCTCGATGATCTCGCCCTTCGGGTTCGCCATCAGGCCGCGCATGCCGGCCAGCTGGCGGATCTGCTTGAACGACCCGCGCGCCCCCGAGTTGGCCATCATGAAGATCGGGTTCAGGTGGTGCAGGTTGTCCTGCATCGCCGCCCCGACCTCGTCGGTCGCGGCGGTCCACTTCTCGACCACCGCCTCGTGGCGCTCCTCGGGTGAGATCAGCCCGGCGTCGTACTGCTCCTGGATGCCGCCGACCTCGCCCTCGTAGCGGTCGAGGATCGACTCCTTCTCCGGCGGGATGACCACGTCGTTCTTCGAGATCGTGATTCCCGCCTGGCTCGCGAAGTGGAAGCCCAGGTCCTTGAAGGCGTCGAGCACCAGCGCGACGGCGTGCGGGCCGTGCAGGTCCACGAGCGCCTGGATCGTCTGGTTCATGTCGCGCTTCTTGAGCGGCTGGTTGACGAACATGTAGGTCGCCGGGTCGTAGTCGTCCTCGAGCGCGTCCGCGAGCGCACGCTCGATGCGGTCGTTGAAGACGATCCGACCGACCGTGGTCAGCACGTGGCCGCCCCGCTCGGTGTGGCGGCGGAACTCGGCGAGATCGTGCAGCCCGACCTTGCCGTGCTCGTAGGAGAGCTCGGCCTCCTGCGCCGACCGGAAGACGTGCGGGCGCGCGCCGTGCTCGCGCTCGTCCCACTTGCCCTTCTTGACGCGGCCCTCGAGCTCCTCGAGCTCGTCCGGACCGGGCCCGTAGGTGAGGTAGTAGGCGCCGAGCACCATGTCCTGCGTGGGCGTGGTGAGCGGCGCGCCGTGCGCCGGCGAGAGGATGTTGTTGGAGGACAGCATGAGCAGCCGCGCTTCGGCCTGGGCCTCGGCGGACAGCGGCAGGTGGACGGCCATCTGGTCGCCGTCGAAGTCGGCGTTGAACGCGTGGCAGACGAGCGGGTGGACCTGGATCGCCTTGCCCTCGACCAACACCGGCTCGAAGGCCTGGACCCCGAGGCGATGGAGCGTCGGCGCGCGGTTGAGCAGCACCGGATGGTCCTGGATGACCTCCTCGAGGACATCCCAGACCTCCGGGATCATCGAGTCGACGAGCTTCTTCGCCGCCTTGATGTTCTGGACCGCCTTGCGCTCGACGAGCCGCGCCATGATGAACGGCTTGAAGAGCTCGAGCGCCATCAGCTTGGGCAGGCCGCACTGGTGCAGGCGCAGCGACGGGCCCGACACGATCACCGAGCGGCCCGAGTAGTCGACGCGCTTGCCGAGCAGGTTCTGGCGGAAGCGCCCCTGCTTGCCCTTGAGCATGTCCGAGAGCGACTTGAGCGCGCGGTTGCCGGGGCCCGTGACCGGGCGCCCGCGGCGGCCGTTGTCGAACAGCGCGTCGACGGCCTCCTGGAGCATCCGCTTCTCGTTGTTGACGATGATCTCGGGCGCGCCGAGGTCGAGCAGCCGCTTGAGGCGGTTGTTGCGGTTGATCACGCGCCGGTAGAGGTCGTTGAGGTCCGAGGTCGCAAAGCGGCCGCCGTCGAGCTGGACCATCGGGCGCAGCTCCGGCGGGATCACCGGGATCGCCTCGAGGACCATGTTCTCGGGCCTGTTGTCCGAGTTGATGAACGCGGACACGACCTTGAGGCGCTTGACCGCGCGGCTCTGCTTCTGGCCCTTCGCGGTCCTGACCTGCTCCTCGAGGTGCTCGCGCTCGGCGTCGAGGTCCACCTGCTCGAGCAGGTCCCTGACCGCCTCGGCGCCCATGCCGCCGCGGAAGTACTCGCCGAAGCCGTAGGGCGAGCCGAAGCGGTCCTTGAGCTCGCGGAAGGCGGTCTCGTCGGCGATCACGGCCTGCGGCTTCATCTCCCGGAAGAGGTCCCAGACCTGGCGCATCCGCTCGGCGGCGTCCTCGATGTAGGCCTCGGTGTCGGCGATCTCGGAGTCGAGCGCCTTGCGGACGTCCTTCTCCTGCTTCTCGCGGTCCTCGTCGGAGAGCTTCTTGACGTTGATGTCGAGCGCGTCGGCCCAGAGGTGGTCCTCGTCGGAGAAGTCGGCCTGCTTGTTCGTGCGCAGGTACTCGAGCCGTCGCTCGCGCGAGTCAGACAGCTCCTTGACGCGCTCCTCGCGCTCGGAGTCGTAGGAGTCGAGGACCTTCTGGACCTCCTTCTCGAGCTTCGGAAGGTCGGCCTCGCGCGCCTCGTCGTCGACCCACGTGACCATCGAAGCAGCGAAGTAGAGGACCTTCTCGAGCTCCTTGGGAGCCATGTCGATCAGGTAGCCGATCCGCGACGGGACGCCCTTGAAGAACCAGATGTGCGAGACCGGGGCCGCCAGGTCCACGTGGCCCATGCGCTCGCGCCGGACCTTCGATCGCGTGACCTCGACGCCGCAGCGCTCGCAGACGATGCCCTTGTAGCGGACGCGCTTGTACTTGCCGCAGTAGCACTCC
>Ga0136615_10001864_pt1 | contig 10321 bp, 13 predicted proteins | sample AntDrymUQ2882206_2_FD_106647 | JGI IMG/M metagenome (GOLD analysis project Ga0136615, IMG submission 106647) | Polar desert sand microbial communities from Dry Valleys, Antarctica - metaG UQ288 (22.06) | ecosystem: Environmental > Terrestrial > Soil > Desert | place: Antarctica: Dry Valley...
CACCCCCACCATGACCATGACCGCCAAGGCGTCGGCCAAGCAGCGTGGCTATGACGCAGCCCACCGACACCTCCGCCGCCACTGGACCCCGTACGTGGCATCAGGAGCGATCCTGTGCTGGCGCTGCGCCAAGCCCATCCGTCAAGGACAGCCTTGGGACCTTGGACACACCGATGACCGCACCAGCCACGCCGGCCCCGAACACACACGCTGCAACCGCTCCGCAGGCGGACGTCGAGGCGCAGCAATCACCAACGCACAACGCAACCCGTCGACCACGAGCCGCGAATGGTGAACGACCCGGAGGGGAGGGGGGACGGGCCGCGACGCGAAACGACACCGGCCGCGGAACCCTCGCCTGTCACCGTTTCTCTCCCCGAGCGGGTGGGACACGCCTCGGGGTTGCGTCCCGTTACGGTGGGTGAGTCGGCGATTGGGGGGTGGTGGTGGAGCGGCCGTGTGATGTCTGCGGGAAGCGGTATGAGGCGAAGCGTCGTGAGTCGCGGTACTGCTCGGCGGTGTGCCGCAAGCGGATGCACCGCCGTTCGCAGACCGCCCCGGCTGAGCCGGTCGTAGAAGCGTCGGCAGAGGAGCAGCGGACCCGTTCGTTGCTCGTGGATCAGGTGATCGCCGAGCTGGACGCGGCGGGCCGGCTGGTGTCGGTGCCGGGGGTGCAGGCGGTGTTGCTGGCGTCGCGGATGGAGGGGCTGATGGAGACGGGCGCGGCTGTGGCGGCGTTGAGCAAGGAGCTGTCCCGGGTGATGGGGGAGGCGTTGGGCGCTGCGTCTGCGGTGGCGGATCCGGTGGATGAGCTGCGGAGGTTGCGTGACGCCAAGCGCGACGCTGGTTGAGCCGTCGTTCCGGTCCGGCCCTGCGTTCACCCGCACGTTGGGGCCGGAGGTCGCCGAGCTCGCGGCGTTGGCGGGGTTCGCGCCCGACCCTGAGCAGCGGTTGGGGTTGGACCTGGCGTTCGCGATGGACGCCGCGGGCCGGAGCGTCGCGTTCGAGGTGGCGGTGATCTGCTCCCGGCAGAACCTGAAGACGGGGTTTTTCAAGCAGTGCGCCCTGGGGTGGCTGCATCTGACGGATCAGCGGCTGGTGGTGTGGTCGGCGCATGAGTTCCGCACGGCGCAGGAGGCGTTCCGCGACATGGACGAGCTGCATGCGGCGCATCCGTCGTTGGCGGTTCGGGTGAAGCGGGTGTACCGCGGCAACGGCGACGAGGCGATTGAGTTGAAGTCGGGGCAGCGGCTGATCTTCAAGGCGCGCACCGGGACCGGCGGGCGCGGCCTGTCGGGGGACAAGGTGGTCCTGGACGAGGCGTTCGCGTTGCAGCCGGCGCATATGGGCGCGTTGATGCCGACGCTGTCGGTGCGGCCGGATCCGCAGCTGTTCTACGGGTCGTCGGCGGGGATGGCGGATTCGGCGGTGCTGCGGGGGATCCGCGACCGCGGCCGGGCTGGCAGTTCGCCGAGGTTGGCGTATCTGGAGTGGGGCGCCCCCCGCGGCGGCTGCGTGGATCCCAACTGCGGCCACGGGGTGGGGGTGGGCGGGTGCGCGTTGGACGATGAGGGGAACTGGGCGCGGGCGAACCCGCTGCTGGGGCGGACGCGGGCGAACGGGACCGGGTTGACGGCGGCGTATGTGCGGGACGAGCGGGAGGCGTTGCCGCCTGCGGAGTTCGCCCGCGAGCGGTTGGGGTGGTGGGATGAGCCTGCGGGGTCTGCGGCGGCGTTCGGTGAGGGGAAGTGGGAGTCGTGCGTCGGCGACCCAGCACCGGAGGGGACCAGCCTGGGGGCGTTGGCGGTCGCGGTGTCATATGACCAGACGTGGGCCGCCATCGCAGGCGCCGCCGTCGTGGACGGCGTCGTCTACCTCAAGCCGTTGGACCACCGGCCGGGGACCGGGTGGCTGGTCGAGCGGGCGGTCGAGCTGCAGGACAAGCATCGGGTGCCGGTGGTGATTGACGGGAAGGGGCCGGCGGCGGAGTTGGTCGGGGCGTTCGAGGCGGTGAAGGCGGATCTGGTGGTCGCGGAGACCGCCGACGTGCTCGACGCGTGCGCTGGTCTGTTCACCGCGGTGCAGGAACGCCGCGTGCGGCATCAGGCGTTCGGCGAGTTGGACGCGGCGGCGGCGGCGGCGGTGAAGCGGACGGTGGGGGACCGGTGGGCGTGGGGCCGCAAAGCCACCGGGTCCGACATCAGCGTGTTGGAGACGGTGACGTTGGCGGCGTGGGGGGCGCGCCGGCCGGTGAAGGCGTCCACTCCGTGGTTCGCTTTCGACTGACCCCGCAACCCCCTGACGTAATTACACCGTTGTCGTCTACTCTCACGCTGTGGCTAAGCCCTCATGGTTCCAGCGTGCCGTTCTCGGGGTTGGGGCGACCCCGCTGACGGGGGTGAAGGCGTTCACGCAGCCGCCGTTTTGGGAGCTGGAGCAGTTCCGCTACCCCTGGCTCGCCTCAACCAGCCTGCGTGGGGATCGGGAGGGGATCGACAACGACTTCGACGGCTACGTAGGCGCCGCCTACAAGGCTGACGGGGTCGTGTTCGCGTGCTTGACGACCCGGCAGCTGGTGTTCTCCGAGGCGAGGTTCCAGTGGCGGCAGCTGCGCGGCGGCCGGCCCGGCGACCTGTTCGGCAACGACGCGCTCGCGCTGTTGGAGAACCCTTGGCCGGGCGGCACCACCGGGGATCTGTTGACCCGGATGGACGCCGATGTGGTGGCGGCGGGGAACTTCTACGCCACCACCGCCGACGACGCCGGCCGCCTCGGCGGCTCCGCGACGGGTGCGGGCCGTCGGGTGGTGCGGATGCGCCCGGATTGGGTGACGTTGGTCATCTCGAGCCGGTCGCAGGACCCCCGTTCCCTCGACGCGCGGGTGGTGGGGTACGTGTATCAGCCGCCGCCGGTCGGGGGTCGACGGGAGGACCCGGTGACGCTGCTTCCGGAGGAGGTGGCGCACTACAGCCCCCACCCCGACCCGGCGGCGATGTATCGGGGGATGTCGCCGCTGACCCCGATTCTGACCGAGATCGAGGCGGACAAGGCGGCCACGGTCCACAAGCGGCAGTTCTTCGCCAACGGCGCGACCCCGTCGCTGGCGATCCGGTTCCCGGAGGGGCAGCCGCCGGAGGTGATGGACGCGTTCCGTGAGCGGTTCAACGCAGCCCACCAGGGGGCGGGCAACGCGTACAAGACGTTGTTCATCGGCGGGGGGGCGGACCCGGTGGTGATCGGCAAGGACTTTCAGCAGATGGACCTCAAAGCCACCCAGGGCGTGTCCGAAACCCGGATCGCGGCGGCGCTCAGGGTCCACCCGACCATCGTGGGGCTGTCGGAGGGGATGCAGGGGTCAAGCCTGAACGCGGGGAACTTCGCGTCGGCGCGGCGGGGGTTCGTCGACGGGTGGGCGCGGCCGTCGTGGCGGATGGCTGCGGGGTCGCTCGCGTCGCTGGTGACCGCCCCGGGCGGTTCGCATCTTTGGTACGACTCCCGCGACATCGCGTTCCTCCGTGACGACGCCAAGGACGAGGCGGAGACCCACGGGATCGACGCGCGGACCATCCGTTCGCTGGTGGACGCGGGGTTCAACCCGGACGCGGTGGTGGACGCGGTGATGGCGCGGGACCTGTCCCGGTTGAAGACGAAGCACTCCGGGCTGTTCTCGGTGCAGCTGCAGAAACCGGGCACACCCGAACCTGCATCTTCGGCGGCGGCGGCGGCGCCGGCGTTGGTGCCCGGCCAGCCGGCCTCTTCGAGCAACGGCAACGGGCGGGTTCCCGCCAGAACAGGCGCGTGATGGACCACAAGGGCATCGTCGCCCCCGTCGAGGTCAAGTCGTCGGAGCGGGGCGAGGTCGAGGCGGTGTTCGCCCGCTTCAGCGTCGAGGACCACGACGGCGACGTCACCGTGCCGGGCGCGTTCACCGAGGACGCCCCGGTCGCGATCTCGGCCTACGGGCACAAGACGTGGCCCGAGATGGGCGGGTTGCCGCCGGTCGGCCGCGGCACGATCCGCACCACCCCCGATGAGGCGGTGCTGCAGGGCCGGTTCTTCATGGACACCACCCAGGGGCGGGAGGCGTTCGCGTTGGTGAAGGGGATGGGCGAGCTGCAGGAGTGGTCCTACGGGTTCGACGTCGTCGACGCCGAACCCCGGCCGGGCCGCGGCCGGGTACTGAAGCGGCTGAAGGTGCACGAGGTGTCGCCGGTGTTCCAAGGCGCCGGCTTGGGGACGAGGACGTTGGCGATGAAACAGCTGGCAGGCACCACCGTGACCGCGCCGCCGTTCGACCTGTCGAGCTGGACGGCGTTGCGGGTCGCGATCCGCCCGCACCGGACCGAGGTGACGGCCAAGGGGTGGGAACCGGCGGACGTCCTCGCCGCCCTCGACGCCGACGGCGTCGGCGTCGATGCGCTGCGGTCGGTGTTCGCCGCCGCAGACCCGACCGCCGACCCCGAGACGAAGGCCGCCTACCTCCTCGCACACCACGACGGGCCGGGCGGGCCGGCGAACCTGCGGGCGTGCGCCGCCGGCATCGCCGACCTCAACGCCGACGTGAAGGCGCAGCACCGTCAGGGCGCGTGGGACCACCTCGCCGCGCACCTGCGCGACGGCGGGCGGGAACCCTCCGAACTCCGTCAGGATGACGGTGCTACGTTGAAGCTGAACGACAGAGCAGCGACGGTCCTGGCGGGCCTGTCAGAGCTACGTCGGGCGGTCGCAGCCGTTGACGCGGAGCGGGCGCTGAAGGGTAAGAAGCTCGGCGCGTTGACCGTCGACATCCTTGACTGGGTGCGTGACGAGATGCGGGAGCTCGCCGCCCTCATCGACACCCCTGAGGACCAGGCCGCAGCGGAGTACGCGCGGATGGTCCGCCTGACCCGTCAAGGAGCATGACCGTGGGATTCCCTGCGCTGGAAGAGCTCGAAGGCAGCATCGAGACGAAGTCGAAGTCGCTCCACGCGATCTTCGACGAGGCCGGCCCCGACATGGACCTCGGCCGGGTCAAGTCCGTCAAGGGCGACTCCCGCGCCATCGCCGGGGAGATCCGCAAGCTCAACGACGAACTGTCCGACCTCGGTGAGCAGCGCGACAACCTCAAGGCCGTCGAGGCCGCCGCCAACCGGATCCGTCACGCCCCCGACGGCGGCGAGTCCGGCGCCGACACCGGCACCGCACCCACCGTCGCCCCCTCCACCAAGAGCCTCGGCGAGCTGTTCACCTCGTCCCGCGCCTACAAGGGCCGCCAGGGACCCGTCGGCCCTGAGGCGCACCTCGACGTCGAACTGAAGACGTTGATGGCGACCACCGCAGGGTGGGACCCGGAGGTCACCCGGACCAACCGGTTCATCGAGTCGGCGCAGCGCCCGGTCCAGGTGACCGACTTCATCCCCCCCGGCACCACCTCGCAGGCTGCTGTGGCGTACATGGAGGAGACGACGTTCACCAACGCCGCCGCCGAAACCGCCGAAGGGGCGACCTACCCCGAGGCGACGCTGGCGCTGACCGAGAAGACCAGCATCGTCCGCAAGATCCCGGTGTACCTGCCGGTCACCGACGAACAGCTCGAGGACGAGCCGCAGGTCCGCGGCTACATCAACAACCGCCTGCCGTTCATGCTCCGCCAGCGTCTCGACCTGCAACTGCTGGTCGGCAACGGCACCCCCCCGAACCTGCGCGGCATCCTCAACGTGGTCGGGATCCAGACCCAGGCGAAGGGCACCGACCCCGTCCCCGACGCGATCTACAAGGCGATCGTCAAGGTGAGGGTGACCGGCCGGGCGATGCCGTCCGCGGTGATCATCCACCCCAACGACTGGCAGGACGTCCGCCTGCTCCGCACCGCGGACGGCATCTACATCTGGGGCAACCCGTCCGACGCCGGCCCGGAGCGGATCTGGGGGTTGCCGATCGGGCAGTCCGACGCCATCACCGAGAACACCGCCCTCGTCGGCGACTTCGCGAACTTCTCCGAGCTCGCGATGCGCCGCGGGATCGACATCCAGGTGTCCAACAGCCACTCGACGTACTTCGTGGAGGGTAAGCAGGCGATCCGCGCCGACCTGCGCTGCGCCCTCGTCATCTACCGCCCCACCGCCTTCGCGACCGTCACCGGCATCTAGGAGCAGCCATGCCGATCATCAGCGGCGGCAACGTCATCCCCGGCGACGGGATCCGTCAGCCGCTCCTCAAGGCCGGCGCGTTGGTCGCGAACGACTTCGCCGGCGCCGCCGTGGTGGGGTCTCAGGCGATCAACACCACCGGCGGAGTGCTGTACATCTGCACCGCGACGAACGGCACGACGACTGCCACGTGGACCGTGGTGGGGTCGCAGGTCTGATGATCGTCACCGACCGGGTTTTCCTCACCGCCGACCGTAAACGGCTGGTGTTCGAGGGCGACCCGGACGCGGCGTTCCTCGCCTACACCCGCGGCGACGAGGTCGGCGGCCTCGCCGCCGCGGAGGTGGGCCTGGACCGGCTCTACGCAACGAAGCAGCGCACCGCAACGGCGGAGAACAAGGCCCGCAGGGGCTCCCCAAGGCAGCAGGAGGTTGGACCGTGAGTGACCCGAACAGCGGCGGCGTGCAGGTGTCCCGCGGCGCCCGCAGCCTGTCCCCGGACCCGGAGTCGGAGAAGCTCGTCCGCCTCGACGAGGCGATGTACCAGCTGCCCGACGGCACCGTCAAGCCGGGTCTGCAGGACGACGAGTCCGCGTTACAGGTGTACCCGGCGGGTGCGACGGTGACCGCCGGTCAGGCGTCGGAGTGGGGTCTGACGTCCGACGTGGACGCGGGCAAGCTCGAGGCGGGCCGGGAGCAGCACGCCGACTACATGGGCGGCTCCGCGGTCGTCGACGCGGGCGCGGTGTCGGCGGTGCGGGTGGACGGCAGCACGTCGGCGGCGCTGGAGGGCGAGTCGGCGGTGCAGACCGCCGCCGACGTCGACCAGCGGGTCCGGGAGTCGATCCAGGCCCGCCAGTCCGGCGAGCAGCCCGCAGACGCGCAGGCCGCCGAGCGGGAGGCGACGCAGTCGGCGGAGAGGCAGACCGCCGCGGAACGCCGCGCCACCGCCAAGCAGCCCGAGAGCTAGCAGGAGGATGGTGATGCGTGTCCTCCGCGGCACCTCCGTGGCCGCGGAGGTCGCGTACCACACAGGTGAGACACCCGCCGACGCCGGAGCGGTGACGGTGACGGTGACCCGCGGCGACGGGCGCGTCGTGGTCGCCGCCGCCGCGGCCGCCGCGGGGGCGGACGTCGGGGAGTACACCTACACCCTGTCCGCCGCCGTCACCGCAGACGTTGAACTGTTCACCCTCACCTGGACCTCGGCGACGCTGGGGCAGCGGGTCACGCAGGTTGAGGTCGTCGGCGGACACCTCGTCGAGCTGGCGGAGCTCCGCGTCGACGCTGACCTGATGTCGCAGTCGCGCTACCCCGTCAAGAGGTTGGTGGCGGCGCGCGACGCGTTCACTCGCGACGCGGAGCGGTTCTGCGGGCGGGCGTTCAACCCCACCTACGGCAAGGTTGAGGGGGTGCTGGGGCGGGTTTTCTACACGTCGCACAGTGAGGTCCGCCGGATCCTGTCCGCCGGCGTCGACGGCGCCACCCCCACCGTCAACCCGGAGGGGTGGACGTCGTCGCGGTGGGGCCAGATCATCAGCCCCTACGGGTGGACGCTCACCACGGTGGTGTCGTACGAGCACGGCCTTGACACCACCCCGCCCGACATCCGCGACGTCAGCGTCTTGGCGATCCGCGACCGGCTGATGCGCTCCGCCGCCGGTCGCCCCAACCGGGTGTACGCGGAGTCCGGCGACCTCGGCACCACCCGCTACAGCACCCCCGGCCCGACCCGGCTGACGGGCATCCCCGACGTCGACGCCGTGTTCGACCGGTACCGGCTCACCGCCGTCATGGTCGCCTGATGCCGTCCGCCGTCCCCGCCGCCCGCCGCTGGCTTCTCGACCAGCTCACCGTGGAGTTCTCCGCCGACGACGCCGACGTCGCGTTCCCCCACCCCACCCGCGAAGCGCCCGCGTCGGTCGTGCTCACCGGCTACCTCGACACCGCCGAGGAGTGGGCCGCCATCGGCGCTGGCCGCCGCACCGAGACGTTCGAGCTGCAAGTCCTGATCGTGGTCGCGCGTCCGTCGACGGGTGACCCGTTCGAGGTCGAGGATCTCGTCCTCGGCTACGCCGACCGGGTCACCGCCGTCGTCATGGCCGACATCACAATGGGCGGCGCCGTCTACAACAGCATCGTCGCCGGCCGCTCAGGGTTGGGCGACGACAACATCGCCGTCGCCGCCGTCGAAGGCGGCGGCTACGGCGGCCAGATCGACGTCCGCATCGCCTGCCAAGCCCGCATCACCTGACTAGGAGAACCTGAACATGCCCGGTGCAGCGCTTGGACTGCGGACCCTGTTCGGCTACGGCGACGAGTCGACGTGGGGCACCGCGGCCGCGGTCACCCGACGGCTCGAGATCGTGTCGGAAAGCCTCGCGGTGACGACGAACATCCTGGAGTCGCAGGGCATCTCGGGGTCGTTCACCGCCCGCCGCGGCGCCCGCCGGGTCATCTCGTCGGAGTCGGCGGAGGGGTCGGTCACCCACGAGCTGTCCTACACCGGGATGGGGCTGCTGCTGAAACACATCACCGGCGCGACCGCGCCGACGGTGGCGCAGCAGGCCGCCACCACCGCCTACCTCCACACCTACCCGGGGGACGGCAACTTCGTCGGCAAAGGCCTCACCGTCCAGAAGTCGCTGCGTGACGGCGCCGGCGCCGAGGTCGCCACCTGGACGCTGTCCGGGTGCAAGATCACCGACTGGTCGTTGGCGATGGAGGTCGACGCGGTCTCCCAGGTCGAACTCACCCTCGACGGCAAGGTCGGGGTGACGTCGGTCGCGAACACCGCCCTCAACGCCCTGGCGGTGCCGACGAGCCCGAACTTCAACTTCAAGCAGGGCGCGATCCTCGTCGCCGGCTCCCCGGTCGGCAAGGTGCTGTCCGGCACCGCCAAGGGCGGCAACGCGTTGAAGACCGACAGCTACTACGTCGGGTCCGGCGGGCTGAAAGGCGAGCAGGACGTCACCGACTTCCGCACCCTCGAAGGCACCCTGTCCTACGAGATCGCCGACACCACCCTCTACAACCTCTTCAAAGCTGATACTGCGGCGTCGCTGAAGCTGGAGTGGGTCGGCCCGATCATCGCCACCACCAACGCGTACCGGCTGACGTTGAACATCCCCGAGGTCCACTTCACCGGCGACACCCCCCAGGTCGGCGGGCCCGGCCTCGTCACGTTGGACGCGCCGTGGACCGCCGCGATCAACCCCGCCGGCAACCCGCTCTACACGTTCGAGCTGATGACGACCGACACCGCGTCGTGAACGCCCAATCCTGGCTGGCGGATGTGCTCAAGGTCCGTGACATCGTCCAACGCGCGCACACGCACCATGCGGCCCGCGACTCGGCGAATGCTCATCTACACCTAGCGGAGCATGTTCGCTATTCCCCGCTGACCACCGAACTCGCCGCCGCTCACGAGCGGTTGGAGAACCTGGCGATCGACATCGAACACAGTGGGCTGATCTGATGATCGGCCGGGTCGACATCGAGGGGGTCCGCGACATCCAGAAGGCGCTGCGGTCGGTGGACAAGGATCTGCCGAAACGGCTGAAGGACGCGGGGAACGCGGCGGCGCAGATCATCGTCGACGACACTCGCGCACGCGCGCGGACCCCTGCGGAACGCAGGGTCGCCCGGTCGGTGAAGGTGAGCTCGCAGCAGCGCAGCGTCGCTGTGTCGGTGGGTGGTCGGGGGTTCCCGGAGGCGGGCGGGGTGATCTTCGGCGCCGCCCAGGATCGGCTCCGGGTCCGCAGGTCGGGACGCTATGTGGGGTACCGGCAGTTCCGCCCGTGGCTTGGCGCCGGCCGGTCCGCCGGCTACCTGCTGTTCCCGTCGATCAGGGCGCGGCAGGATGACGTGGTGAAGGTGTATCTCGATCAGGTCGACCGGCTTGTCGCCGGGTCCGGCCTCTAGGAGCCGTCATGTCGCAGGTGCCGCTGTCCGACCCGGCCGCCGACGCGCGGCTCCTCGCCGAGGCGCGCGCCGCGCAAGCTACGCAGGGGCAACCCGCCGCCAGCCAGCCCGCCGCATCGCGTCCGGCGGGCAAGCCGCACCCGCTCGCGGGGATCGGGCTGCGGATCGACCTCGGCGACCGCAGCATCGACGTCGAGTTCGGCGACATCGACGGGCTGGAATGGCGTGAGATCCGCAAGGCGACCGGGCTGAAACCGCAGGACGCGATGC
>Ga0136615_10001865_pt1 | contig 10314 bp, 10 predicted proteins | sample AntDrymUQ2882206_2_FD_106647 | JGI IMG/M metagenome (GOLD analysis project Ga0136615, IMG submission 106647) | Polar desert sand microbial communities from Dry Valleys, Antarctica - metaG UQ288 (22.06) | ecosystem: Environmental > Terrestrial > Soil > Desert | place: Antarctica: Dry Valley...
TCGCCGGCGAGTTGAGCATGTTGACGGTCTTGAAGCCGGCGGCCTGCACGACCGCATCCGCTTGTGCGACCGTCTTCTGGTCAACGACGCTTCCCGAAATGACAACCGAGCCGTTGGCTTGGCTGAGACGAATGTCGTCCTTCGGAAACAGCGCGCGCATCTGCGAATCAATCAATGAGAGATTGGCGCGGACGAAAACATCGAACACGAGGAACTGCGCGCCCTGCTTGTCCCACGCGATAAAATTGATCTGGCCGAACGCCTTGCCATTGACGAGCACCTGATCGGGCGCGACGAGCACGGCTTCAGCAATCTCCGGGTTCGAGACCGAGAAGCGGCCGATTTGTTTATCGAAACTGATAACGCGCGACTGGCCGACCAAAACATTGATCGGCGTCGCGTCTTTCCCGGCGCTTTCAAAGCTGGCACTGACGTGAGTCTGCTGCGCACGCGCGACGGAAAAGATGGCACCGATGAGCGCCACCGAGAGTAAAAGGCGAGTTATCGGGGAACGGTTCTGCATGATGTTAGCCTTGCTCCTTTAGAAGTGAACTCTTTCAATTAAGGAAGCTCCCGGCATGGCGCGAGTGGCCGGGCCGGGAGCGCGTGCGCTCTAGGGAAATTCGACATTGCGTCGCTTCGCGCCTTCGATCACCTCGACGGTGTTGCGCGGCGCTGGCGGCGGGGCCGCAGGAACCGGCACCGAAGCTTTCTGCTCCTGTCGCGGCATCTCCATGCGCGGCTTCGCGTAAGAGCGCGGCGCGGCAACGGGTGCTACTTTCGGCTGCTCGCTCTTCATCGCGCCCGGCTCGGGTGCCGGCATTGCGTGCTCGCCGCTCAAAAGCGTTTGTTTGTTCACGCCCGGCGTCTGCTCGTCGCCCTGATCCGTGGCGTTGCGCATCACGAGGCGCAGCTTGCCTTCGGTCGCGGCGAGCGCGAGCTTCTCGACCTGCTCCGGCGTGACTTGAAGCGTGACGGCCTTGACGCTTTCGGCCTCGCGTTCGTTCTTCGGCTTGTCGAGGTTTTGGCCGCTCGCCAAGACCTTGATGTTCTGCAACACGACTTTCGAGACGGGGTCGCGGTTGGTCGAGGCCTCGGTCGGGATGATGACCACCACCACGTCAACCATCGCGCCGGGCCGCAAAAAGCCGGAGACGCCCATCACGTCGTCAACCTTGACGGTCATCGCGCGATAGCCTTCGGGGATCACCGCCGAGACGCCGGCTTCGGAGCCTTCCGCTGCGAGCTTGAAATCCGTGAATGGCTCGCGCGCCGCGATGTTGGTGACGGCGACGCGCCCGATTAGTTTCTCGGGCGTGTCGAATGTGCCGTCGGGCGTCGCACCCTGCGGAAACTGCACCATTGAGAGTTGCTCGGCGATCAGTTTCGTGCCGAGTGGAATGTCCACTTTGGCGACCACGACGTTGTTAAGATTTTTCGTGTAAGCCTGTGCGTTCGACAGGTAGCGGCTGACTAAAACGGCGGCGAAGAGTCCGAAGACGACAGCGCCGGAGAGTACGACCAGAAAACGTTTATTCCGCATGGCGACGGTTCTCCGTTAGAGGAATGAAAATACAAACTGTTTCCGCGAAGTTTTATGCGCGGAAAATAAAAACTGAAATGAGGCTGCCGAACGTGATGGCAACTCCGTAAGGAATCGTGTGCCGCCTGTCGGGTGGCACAGTGAATCGTGGCATCTCCCAACCGGGCAAAAAACCAACGAATATCTGTAGAACACGATGCATGGTTACGCGCACCGCACCACCTCGGATCATCGTGATGACCGCGAGCGCACCGCCAATTAGGACAACGACCATGAATGTCGGTAGCACCAATTTCGCGCCTACGACCGCGCCGATAGCGGCGAACAGCTTTACGTCGCCAGCACCCATCGCCCCAAAGAGGTGAAACACCATCATTAAAACGAAGGCGAGCGCGCAACCGGCCAGACTCGCAAACAGGCCATTAAAGCCACTTAGAATTGTGTTAATGAGGAGGCCGCTAACTAATGTGGCGAGCACCAACGCATTCGGGATACGGCGGTAGCGGACGTCGTAATAAGTAATGAGTACTGCCAGTGGAATGAGTAATGATGTAATGGCAAAGGTAAAAAGGGTTGGCATTATCTTGAGTTCCGTGCAGCTATACTCAGCAACAATTGGATGACATTAGAGTTGCGAGATAAGAGTAAGTCGGCGCGCTTTAACCATGAGATAGTAGAAAGCGCGCCGACCTTTATTTCGCTGTGGTTACGGAGTGTTGCCTTTAACAGCTTCATCCAATTTTTCGATTGTGGCGTTGATGGAACCGCCAAGAAGGGAGAAAGCGCCGGCGGCGGCGATGATCACGAGAGCGGCGGCGACGGCGTACTCGGAAAGTTCCAGACCTGACTCGTCACGAAGGAAGTTCTTAATCATTTTGTTTGCTCCTTAGAAGAATGGGTTGAGATTCGAGAATTGATGACCTGATGCCGGTCGCGCCTGTGGTTGAGAGCGGAGCGGATTCAGGACAGCCTGTGGACGGTTACAGCGAAGCCTTCATGAAAGCGCCGCGCGCAGTAATTGCGGCCTTCTCTCTCGGAGCGATGTGCAGCGCGTTCGCGTCGTGCGTCTCCCCTTGAGAGTCAGTCATACTTTTCGCGGTGCTGAGAACGACGCCTAACATTGCGAGTGCAACGAGCAGAAGATCATCCGTGAGGCTCGTCGAAGCGGCGACGGCCAGCACTCCGGTGAGGAGCGCGGCGACGACGAACAACGCGACCAGCACAACGACTGCGAATGTTACGATCACTTTGTTGGCGACTGCTTTCATGTTTCTTTCTACCTTCCCCGCGCGACTTTTCAGTTCCACACTTTTTCAAGTCGCGCTGCGGACGACTTTCTCTATGACAAGGCTCGTGCCACTCGCCGAACTCTCACGAATCCCTGTAAAGGTGCGCTTTTCGGGAAACTCACAGCGCGAAGCTGTCAACGCCGGGCGACAAAGAAACTTCGCGCGCTCATCTCGCAATCTTTGCTTCACGATGAGAAATGATGTCGGCACAAAGGCTTAGACAGATGTCGCCCGGCGTTGACAGAGGCTTTAAGGATTTCATCCCTGAGGCGACGACGAATTGTGTTGGAAGGAATCAGGCAGACAAGAAAGAGGGAGAAAGGGGAAAGAGCACAGGAGCAAAGTGAATTGAGGAGCAGCTAAACCTCAATCACCATTTACCCCTTTGCCCTTTCCCCTTTCTCCCTTCCCCTTTATAGGTGGCGGATGGATTGCGCGACGAAGGCGACAAGACTCATTACGCCGCCCGCAATTGTGAAAGTCCACTCGACGAGCGCGCTCTTACGCTGCATCGTTGCGCGCAACATCACCATTCCGCACTTCCATCCGTCCTGTTGATATAACGGCAGGAGGTTTGTGGCGGCGAGTATGTAGTTCACCACGCCGAACGAAGTGTCGGAGGTCGCGGTCGCCGCGAATAAGTTCACGAAGATGCCGGCGAGCAGGATGAAAACCTGTTGGCTCAGAGGCTTTCGCTGTAGCTCGACCATATCGAGACGAACGTAAGCGCCGATTGGCAAGGCGTGCAACTTGTACTCAACCCTACCCAAGCGAAAACTGAACAGTCGCTTTCCCCAGCCGAGTCCGAGTTCCGTCGCAGGAACGCGGCACAAGCATGCCGCCGCAAGGTGTCCCAGTTCGTGTATTAGCATCGCGGCGGCAAGCGCGAGCACGTAAGAGGCAATCATCATAGGAGGTGGGAATAATTTTGGAAGGTGAATCGCGGCCTGTTTATTCACGCTCGCCGCGAAATTGAAGGCCAGGATGGCCGTCGTCATGGAGAGAGTCGCCGACGTTGATCGTCAGGCGCTTCAGCTTCTTATACAACGTCTGGCGTGAGCCGAGTCCGAGCGCGATTGCCGCGCGCGCCACGTTGTAGTCGTTGCGGCGCAACGTCTCGGTAATCACGCGGCGCTCGAAATCTTCAATCAAGTGCTCAAGGTCAGCACTCGTCGCCTGAGCTTTTGATTCTGCGCCCGATGGAAAGACGCGCGGGCTGATGTGCTCGACACCGATGTATGTTCCTTCATCCGTGTAGAGCACCAAGCGCTCAATCTCCGCCGCCAGCTCGCGCGCGTTGCCCGGCCATGAATACAACTGAAGCGCATGAATCGCTTCCGCCGTGATGCCGGCGATGGCGCGATCATTGCGACGCGCGTAGTGCGAAAGGAAATGTGAAATCAACGCTGCCGTGTCTTCGGGACGCTCGCGCAACGGCGGCACACGAACCGAGAGCGCAGCCACACGGTAGTACAAATCTTCTCTGAAAGAACCCTCGCGTGCCGCGCTTTCCAAATCTTTGTGGGTCGCGGCCACCACGCGCACGTTCACGCGGCGCGGCGCGCGGTCGCCCAGCGTGTGGACTTCACCCTCCTGAAGAAAGCGTAGCAGCTTCGGCTGCAAAGTGAGCGGCAGGTCTCCGATCTCGTCGAGAAAAAGCGTTCCGCCCTCGGCGGCGCGCACTAATCCCTCGTGATCCGCGTGCGCGCCCGTGAATGCGCCTTTGCGATGTCCGAAGAGCAAACTCTCAATGAGGTCGGCGGGTGCCGCCGTGCAGTTGAACGGAATGAACGGAGCCTGCGAGCGACGACTGAGACGGTGTATCGCCCGCGCGATTAATTCCTTGCCCGTCCCCGATTCTCCTGTAATCAACACCGTCGAATCAGAATCCTTAACGCGCTCGACCGAATGAGCAACTTCAGACATGCCTCGACTGACAAAGACCATGCCCGGGAGCGTCGTCGCCGCGATTGCCGACGCAGATTCCGCCGCGCGCGCCGGTTGATGCAATTCCTCGCGCAACAGAGCGTGCGCGTGCGCGAGTTGCGCGACATCAGACAACAACCTTAACTCGCCCGCCTGTCTCTCGGTCAAAGGTCGCACACAGCGCCCGTATATCGCCGCCCCTTCGCGGCGCGATGTCGGCAGAGCAAGGATTAAACAAATGGAGGTGTCGCCCGCCTTCATCTCAAGCGCCCCCTCCGACACCGTGAGGGCTGCCGAAACCTTCGCTTCCGCAGCGGTTATCTCTTCCTGATCCAGCCCTTCGACCCACTTGAGTCTTGGCTGCTCGCCGCTTTTCTGCGCGAACGTCGCCAAGCCGTAAGTGTGCGCCGTCGCATCCACCATCAACGCCAGCTTCAGCATGACATCGTAGAGAATCTCCGAACCGGTCGTTGACGCTTTGCACAATGCACGCACCATCGCCGCCAGAGGCATTTGGAAAGCACTGGGCGATTCGCAAGGAGTGGCGGAGTTGGACGGGAAAAGGAATGGCAAGCCTGACATACAGCTACTTGACCCTCTAAATAAACGCTGATGGCGTGAACACGTTAGATTTAGCTTTTTAAATCCACGGTAGTAATGAAGTGTCGGAGCCGGAGCAACAATCAGCGACCATTTAGCGGGAGATTTCCGACGGGCTGAAAATTGAGGTGGCCTCTAATTCAGAGACGTTGACAGTCTAACTACCAGCAATGTAAGTGTCAACAAAATTAAACACTTTCGGGATTATGAGGTTTGCTCAACCGATTGTTGCTCAAAATCAGAAGGAAATCTTGAGTAAAGGCGGAATAAGCTTACGCCGTTCGATTACTAACCGGTGAGGGCGAACGCGCGAGTAAGAAATGAGATGTGAGGTGACAAGTCGGCAAACACGCGAGCACTAAGGACTCAATTTTTCGTGTCTGCCGACTTTTCAATCCATGTCAAATTGTATGTACTTGACAGGTTCTAGTTACAGGCAGTGTAAAAGAACTCAAGTGAACTTGAGAATTGATACTAGGCGTTATCGTCAGGCGGAATAGTCAGTTCCTGACCGACTTTGATCTTGTCAGGATCATTGACCTGATCGCGGTTCGCATAGAAAATTCTCATGAACTCGTCGGAATCCCCGTAGAACTGCTTACTGATCTTAGAGAGTGTGTCTCCCGACTTTACGGTATAGGTTTGTCCGGCCTGCGCACCGCCGCCGACGGTCGCACCCTGTGCTCGGCTCTCGTCCACACTTATCTCAGCAGTGACATCATCAAAGTTGGGGTTGACGAGCTTGATTTGATCCCAAATCCTATTTTTAGCGTCATCTGAAGGCGCGACGCCCCGGATGAATAACTTATCATCCTGAACGTGCAAATTCTGAAGCCGTACTTGTGACTGGTCAAGCGAGTTCAGTACGGTCTGGTACTTCTGTTTAAGCTCATCGAAGCGTTGTTGTCCGTTAGGTTGTTCCTGAGCTTTTGAAGCTCCCCGCCCGAACATTTTGTCAAAGAGTCCCATTTTCATTCTCCTTCATACAGATTGATAGTACGGTTGTACCACACAGGTGGAGTTTGCGAGTAGTAGCTTGGCAAAGTTCATGCCGCACTAGATGCTTGGCATTTCCTTAAGTTGATACCCAGATGCGAGTAAATACCTTCAGAGATACGGTACGGACGTATTGAAAGACATCTCCCCATCTTGCCTTTCGTATTCGTGCGTCCCACGTTGAGGCATACCGCGCGCTCTAACTTTGTTTTCTCAGAAAGCCGACGGCTAAACACTTACAAGATTTCTTACATTCGCAAATTTACGATAGCCCTCATATCATAAAATTTTTCGTGAATGCTTATAGTTTCTTCATAGGTGACATAATCCCTTCGCATCTGGCGCGTTTTTTGCTTAAAGTTACAATAGTAGGACGAGTTAAACATTAAAACCGTACACGCGGTAAAAACGATGGGGCTGCACGATGCAGCTTTAAGAGTCAAACAATTTTTACGTAGGAGGATGCGACATGCTAGGAATTTTGATTTGGATCATCATAGGTTTGATTGCCGGTTTGATTGCGAAAGCAATTATGCCAGGTAAAGACCCCGGTGGAGCTATCATCACGATCCTGTTAGGCATCGTGGGCGCTATTGTCGGCGGTTTCGTTGGTCGGGCTTTAGGAATTGGCGGACCCAGTAATGAATTTAGCGAACCGGGATTTATCATGACCATTGTCTTCGCGGTCATCGGCGCGCTTATCGTGCTTGCGGTTTACCGACTTCTCACTGGTCGGAGCCTACGAGCCTAGTAAAAACAGATTCTCAAAGCTGTGTGCGGCTTCGGTCTGAAATAGGCTGGAGCCGCTTTTTCTGTCAACCACGACCAAACAAATTTGCAGATTCAAGCATTTCCCAAAAAATATTTCCGTATTAAGAAGTAATCCAATGCGAATCAGGAGTTGAAAATTTCCGGTATTGAGAACAAAGGATCTACGAAAACGGCCATTGAGACATTGCGTTGTTGACGCCTATAAATTGTTGATTCTTCGTACCTGATTTCAACTCCTGATTCACATTCCAGAGCTTGTAAGCTTGAGCGAGTTGGTTTCCATAATACCTAAAAACAATTTACCAAGTGCTTACTTCTGCGGTCCTACAAGCAGTCCCTCTTGGTTAAGATGTATCCGTCTTTACTGAACTTCTCAGGGGCTGAGACCATACTACGACCTCTCTAAATAGGCGTCGCGTTAGTTGTTTTGCGTCGTTTCCAACCCTACCGAAATAGTAAAGGCTCCTGCTTCACATAGTTTGTTATCTTTTCCACACCTGTGACACTGCTGTCGTGTCTCTATCTTCATGTCAGTAATAGAAGTTCTCTACGAGTGCCCATGTCGCGGATTTCCGTTCGCCATGCGTTCGCCGAAACCAAGTTACTATTACCGTTACCTCAAGTAAATGTTGAGGTTAGCTGTATAAACCGTTGAAAAGAAAACTCTTTACTACGGCGGAAATGCCATGCTAAATTCCCGCCCACTCTGTTGCTGGCTGATTACGCAACGGGTGAGCACACCGCAAACACAGTTTCTTGGGGCCTTCTCCAGATGTTTCCACAGCACCTTGGATAAAACCCCGAAAGTCTATAAAGGTTTTAGTGATGGCGATCCGCTTCGGAACATCAGGCTGGCGTGCCGTTATTGCCGACGAATTTACGTTCGCCAATGTGCGGCGCGTCACGAGCGCCATTTGCGATCACCTTCAAACGACAAGCCCCGCAGGACAAAACTCAATTATTGTCGGCTACGACACACGTTTTTTGGGAGAGCGTTTCGCCGAAGCGTGCGTCAAGGTAGTAACTGAGTGCGGATTCCAAGCGCTTCTTTGTGACCGCCCGACACCGACGCCGACAATCTCTCATGCCGTCCGAAATCGCCATGCAGCCGGCGCTATTAACTTTACCGCCTCGCACAACCCTCCCGAATACAACGGGATGAAGTTCTCAACTGCCGACGGAGCACCGGCGCTTCCCGAAGCAACACGTCACGTCGAAGAGTTAATCGGCAAACAGAGTGATGACAAGGTAAGCGGCACGGCGACGAATGAAAGTCGTGGCGGATTCAAATCTTACGACCCGCGCCCGCCTTATGTCGCCGACCTCGAAGCTAAGGTGCGCTTCGACGTAATCGCCAAAGCGGGCGGGCGTTACGCTTATGATCCTCTGTGGGGCACCGGACGCGGCTACCTCGACGACACTCTGCGCGCGCACGGCGTTGAAGTAGAAACTATTCACGACTGGCGCGACGTCATGTTCGGCGGGCGCTCACCCGAACCGGGCGAAGATCATCTCGATGAACTACGCGAGCAGGTTCGACAGAGAGGCTGCGCGTTGGGGCTGGCGACGGACGGCGATGCCGACCGTTTCGGCGTACTCGATGCGGACGGCACATTCATCTCGCCGAACAATTTGATCCCGTTGCTGTTCGATTACCTCGCGGAATCACGCGGGTGGACGGGCGGCGCGGCTCGCTCCGTCGCCACTTCTCACCTAGTAGATCGCGTGGCGGAATCGCGCGGCCTTCCGCTGTATGAAACGCCGGTCGGTTTTAAGTTCATCGGCGAGTTAATCAATCAAGACAAAATCATTCTTGGCGGTGAAGAATCGGCGGGACTTTCCATTCGCGGCCATTACCCGGAGAAGGACGGCATTATCGCCTGCCTGCTCGCGGCGGAAGCGGTCGCGGCGCGCGGCGTGAGTCTGAGTGAACAACTCGAAGCCTTGTACGCGCGCGTCGGGCGTTTGGAGAACGGGCGCATCGGAGTGCGCCTGACGCCGGGCATCGCCGCATCACTCCCTGAACGACTGAAGCGCGAGCCGGAGAGTATTGGCGGGCGCCGCGTCGAACGCACAAACCGCACGGACGGCGTGAAGTTCATTTTCGCCGACGGCTCATGGCTGTTGATGAGACCTTCGGGCACCGAGCCGATGGTTCGCATTTACGCCGAATCGGAATCTAAAACAGACTTGGAGGTGCTCCTTGAACAAGGCCGCAAATACTTACTGGACTAATACGCGAGTGATGACGCCGATGACACAAAGCTATTCCGCCCGCCCACTGAGCGTAGCTTCACCGGCGCAAGAATTATCGCGTCCCGCACGAGTCGCCGCCCGCGCCGCGATTCGCCGCCGCGAATTATCAGTTCCTTCGTGGGTGGTGTTTTGCATGATTATTCTCGCCACCTTCGCCATGTGCGCGACGGTGACAATGCGCACACATGCCGAGATGCATGCTGCTGAACAGAAGTTTGAGCAACTGCACACCGATGTCGAGAAGCTTCGCAACTCCAACGCCGCAATAAAGCACGAGGTCACGCGAATGCAAACAGACCCGCGTGCCATTGAAGCGGCGGCGCGCACGCGCCTCAACATGGTTCGCGCCAACGAGATCGTTGTGCCGATTGAATAGATTTAGGCGGACACGCAGCAAGTCTTCTGTCTGCCGGTTACTTTCGGTTTCCGCCCGTTGCCTGCCAGTCTTTGCCCGCTCCGTCGCTGCTCGTTTGTGATCCCGCCGGAATTGACGCGGCTGCATGCAACTCTTGCAGCCGCGTCGCCTCTTATCAAGGCTAGGCGTTTCGTGCTTGACGTGCGTGTAGGCGCTTCGATTGACACTCCGCGCGGGCGTCAACTAATATCAAATTCTCCCTCATCACTGATGGTTTATTGAAGACTTGCGCCGCGCATTGCTGAGACGTGGCGGGAGAAAAGATAAAGTCATGCCTGAGATTAAAGACGTCACTTCACCTGCACAAGCCGACGTGGAAAGATGGACGCAGGAGACGCTCGACCCGGTTTTGAAAAAACGCTCCGAACGCGCGAGCAAATTCCAGTCGGTCTCACTTGATGAAGTTAATCGCCTCTACACTCCCACCGACATCTCCGACATTAACTTCGAGCACGATGTTGCGTTCCCCGGTGAATTTCCCTACACGCGCGGGATTCATCCGACGGGCTATCGCGGCA
>Ga0136615_10001866_pt1 | contig 10313 bp, 8 predicted proteins | sample AntDrymUQ2882206_2_FD_106647 | JGI IMG/M metagenome (GOLD analysis project Ga0136615, IMG submission 106647) | Polar desert sand microbial communities from Dry Valleys, Antarctica - metaG UQ288 (22.06) | ecosystem: Environmental > Terrestrial > Soil > Desert | place: Antarctica: Dry Valley...
ACCGGACCTTTCGGATTCTGCCCGCAGCGCGGCTTCGGCGTCTGGACGCAGGCGCAGGTTCGTAGCCATCCCTCCATGGTACTACTGGTGGTACCATGCGCGGTACCACCACACGCGAGAGAAACTGGACGGGCGGGACGTAAGGCAGCCACTGCCGCGAGAACGGCGTAGTCGACGGCCACGTTCGGCGTGCGAGACCAGGACAACGCGACGGGGAGGACTCGCTGCATCGGCAGCTCCGAGCTGGTTCGGGACATGCCGTCCACGTTCGTGAGCCTCAGGAGTTTACCAACTGCGCGAAACCCGTTGAGTCGACAACTTGAGGACGGCGGCGATGTCCGCGCCCGACAGGCTGGCTGCCTTGAGTCGCCGGGCGACGTCTCGGGACCGCGCTGCTGCGTCACGCTGCGCCTGCTCGGCGTCACGAAGCGCCCGCCGAGCGGCCTCCGCCTCCGTGGCGAGGCTGCCGTCGAGCTCGGGTGTGATGACGACGGTGAAGTCTTCGGGTTCCCCGCCGAGGTCGAGGGCGAGGTAGTCACGCACCATGCGCTCCGCAGTTCGTCAAGGAGCTGCTGGAGCGCGGTATCGCGGGAGTAGGCCCCTTCGCGGGTGCCGAGCAGGTGGCCGAGGAGCACATACGTCCTGCTGGAACCACCACTCGGGAACCATGTAATACTCCGGAGAGCGGCCAGCCAGGTCGACGAAGATCACGAATCGGCTACTGTCGCGCACCGGGTCGGGGTAGTCAGTGGTCCTTGCCAGGTCCCGGCGGTCCTGGTCTTCACCCGGATCGTGACCACGCCGCGTCCGGCCCTGTGCGCTTGCACCTCGTTCCGCCGTGGCCCTGGGACCGCGCCCGCGTGGATGCCCCGGTGTCGGAGTTCGGCGATCACGGTGTCGACGCCTCGCTCCGCCGTGTTCTTCGTGCTCATGGCCGTGTCCGTCAATGCCGGGTCGTTGTTGGTCGTGTCTCCATTGCTCCCCGAGCTCGCCACCTCCCAGGTCGCGGGTGGCGGGTGGCGGAGTCAGATCCACCCGCATCCAGCTCAGGTCACCGGCTGAGCCGCCGATGTAACGCACAAGGTCCTCCTGCCGGGGCTGGCCGAGCACGAGCCGGTACGCCCCGACGGTGCGTAGCAACCGCTGGTAGCGCTGGTACTCCTTGCTCAGCGGCATGGTCGGCACGTAGCGCTCGATCCGCGCCCCGCCGTCCGGCGCGTAGAGCCAGTAGGGCGTGAGGTCACTCGACCCCTCTCGCCGCGCTGTGGCTGCGGCGTCGAACATCGCCTCCCACGGGTCGTCGGCGTCGAGGGCGGCGGCCGAGTGCATGGCTGCGACGTTCTTGCGGATCGCGTGGCCCTTGTAGCGGTGCACCCGCCCTTCCCGCTGCTCGAGGTCAACCGGGTTGCCCGGGAGATTCCAGTGCACCACCGCGTGGCTGTACTGGTGGAAGTCGAGGCCTTCCTGCCCGACCGAGGTGGAGGCGAGCACGAACGGCCAGAACGGCGAGTTGAACGCCACCCGTACCTCGTTCTCGCGCTGCACAACCATCGCGTCCTCGGCCTGCGCGCGGCCGAAGCGGGCCGCGAGGTGGGTCCGCGCCTGGTGCCGGGCGATGTCGATGACGCCGTCCGCCACCCGGATGTCATCGACCTCATTCGACGCGGTGCGGAGGGTAAGGGCGCTCGCGGCGACTCGCGCGAGCCGTTCGGCACGCTCGACGTGCCCTTTGTCCTGCAGCCCCTCCGACTCAACGAGGACATGCAGGTACTCGTCCAGCACTGCCTGCAGGTTGCCGTCGAGGCAGTGATCGAGAACCGCGAGCCAGTAGGCATCGTCCCGGCCGGACCGGAGCAGCGTCATGATCTCCGGCCGGTTGAACATCGCGCGCAACGCCCACGAGATCTCGAACGCAGCGGTCCGGACTGCCTGATCGCCGAGCGAGGCTCGCCCGCCAGATACTCGGGCCACCGCCCGCAGGACGCAGATGCCCGGGCCGGCGATAGCCTTCCGAGCCAGCACGTCGGCGAGGTTGTCCGGTCGTCGGCCGAGCGACATGGGGTCGAGGGTCACCACCTCGTTGACGTGGTCGTGGAAAGCCCCATGCTGATCGCCGTCCTCGCCGCTCGACATCCGCAACGCGTCGACGATCTCGTTGTTTCGCTCCTGCCCGAGCGTTCCGCCGTCGAGGAGGAACGGCGCCGCCCAGTACCAACGTTGGTCGGTCCGGCTGTCGTCCGCGGTCCCGGACGGCAGTGTCTCCAGGGCAGTGTCGATCTGCCGCCGGACCTCGGCCATGAGCTCCTCGCGGTCGACCGGCAGTGCACCGCCGGACTTTCGGGCCACCTCCAGCGGGTCCCCGAGCCGTGCGAGCACGACCGACGGGTAGAGCAACCCGAGCGTCGACATCCCCGCGGGACGGTTCTGGCTCGTCGAGAACCGCAGCAGCGGCGCTGGGCGGATGCCGTCGTAGGTGCGCTTCTCGCCGGCGAGACCACGTCGCTCGGCCTCGTAGCTGAGTACCACGGCGATCGCCTTCGGCACGACCGCCCAGGCTGAGAACACGAGTCGTTTTGTGAACAACTGCAGTTCACGGTCTGCGTACGCGCCGGTCGGGGTGTAGTACGGCGTCGACGGCGGCAGCCACGCGAGCTGCCACGCGCCGCGGTCGAGCACGTCGTGCACCAGTCCGCGCATCTTCGCGTTGCCGGGGTCGAGGGCCTCGTAGCGACGGATCATGGCCCAGTCGAGCAGTCCGTGTGCGCCCGTGAGCGCGGCGCGAAGGTCGGGGTCGTTCGTCTCGGCGGCGGCGCTGAGCTTCTTCTTGATCTGGTACGTGTCCATCAGGTTGAAGAGGTACGGCGCCGAGCGCCAGTACTCGAAGACGTCGTGGCGGTCGACGACGCGCGCAATCGCGTCCGCGCTGCGGAAGGCACGGACGTCCGCCGCTGCCAGTGCCACGCCGGGCGCCGGTACCTCCCGCACCATCGCGTCCTGCTCCGCGCTGGCGGCGACGCGCTCGGTGCGGGTCATCAGCTGGCGCAACCCGAGCTGCACCCGGTCGCGAGCCGCACGCCCGACCGCCTCGGCGCCATCGGAGAACACCGCGTGACGCATCGTCCGCAGGTCCGCCGCGATGGCCTCAGGACGCACCGGGCCCCGGTCGCCGGCGAGGAACCGGGCTGTGGCGAGGAAGTCGTCGTAGTGGTCGTCGCCCTCGGGCTCGTCGGGCAGCGTGTACATCTTGAACGGTGTCGCCGACAGCAGAAGCACGCGGGCCGTCGGCTGGTCGAACAGCGCCTGCGCCAGGCCGGCATCGTCCGTGTCGGGGTCGAGCAGCGCTTTGAAGCGCTGGAACTCGTCCAGGATCACGAGGTCGGGCTCGAGCGCGTGGACGGCGGCGTGCGCGACGAGGCTGCGCAGCCGGCCGATGATCTGGTAGCGCCGACGGCTGAGCTCGTGGGCGACGTTCCCGCGCGTGTACCGGAACTCGTCGACGCATTCGAGCAACTGGTCCTGCAAGGATCCGCCGTCGAGCCCGGGCGCGCGGGCGACGTCGTCCGCGAACGACTGGGCGGTGGCCTGGTTGATGCTCTGTCGGTCGAAGGCGCGGTACCGGTTCTCGAAGCCCTCGAGGTTCGCGCTGCCCCTGAAGAACTTGGGCCACCCCCTGGAGCGGACCGCGTGCTGTCCCCACGCGGCGGTGAGCATGCGGTACAGCAGCACCCGCTCGTCGGCCCGGCCGCCGCTCTGGCTGACGTTGAAGGACGTTCCGGGAGTGAAGGACACGAAGTTGACTCTGCGGTGCTTCAGGTCTGCGATCACCTTCGGTAGCAGCGTGAGCCGGTCGGCGTGGTCGACCTGGTCGTCGCCGACGTTGAGCCGCCGGAGGTTCTGCTTGGCGATCTGCGTGTTGGAACAGATGTACACGATGTCGATGCGTTCCTCGCGCTCCCACAGGTGATCGATCGTGGTGGCGATGACTCCGCGCGCGACCATGGTCTTGCCGAGGCCCACCTCATCAGCGACCAGGAACCGTGACGTCCGGTCGTCGTCGAGCCAGAGTCGCCGGTGGACGTGCTCGACCGTCGCCCGCTGGAAGTCCTTGAGCCGGCTCAGCTCGCGCGGCACATCTGGACGGGATGCGCCGCTCATCGCGTGCCCTCCCGGTAGCACTCCCACACTGCGTCCCAGATGTCCTGGAAGCCATCCGGGACGAGCTCGTCCCCGTTCTCCATCGCCCGCAGGTCCCGGATCAGGTTGGCGATCCGTTCCAGCGAGTCGTCGTCCCTTGCCACGGCGCGCACCAGAGGTTCGAACAGGGCGAGGTCGATCGCGTAGGCCGGGTCGGGTTGGAACCCGCCGTTCTCGCCGGTGCCCTGTCCGAGGAGGGTGGCATAGGCGGGGTCGCCCAGCAGGAAGATCAGATAGCGGAGCACGTCGGTCCGGTTGGTCAGCACCTCGCGCAGGGCGTCGTGCCGACGTCCGGCGACGTCACCGGACAGGGTGGCTTTGACCACGGCGGTCCGCTCGCACGACCCCACCATGGTGCGCACCGCGAGGAACGGGGTGACATTGCTCAACGCGATCGGCCCCCACCGCACGTCGGCTGCCCCGAGGGACTGACCGTGCAGCTCCTGGCGCAGGGAGATCGGCCAGATCTCGGTGCTGCCGGGGTCGTCGGGAACATCCACGGTCAGCCGCAAGATCGCCTTCTCGTCCTCGTCGAGGGTCAGCTCGAGCTGTGGTGGGGACGCCGGCCAGCCGGGCGTGGAAGAGCTCGATCTGCCAGGTCACCTCGGCGTCCGCCTCGACGACGCCCTCGGTCGCGATGGTGTACGGCTCCACCAGGCGGCCGAAGCCCGGCGTCTCCTTGGTCCCCTCCCACAGCGCGCTCACGCCGCACCGGTCCCGGGGCCCGCGCAACACGACGTCGAACTCGACGTTGCCCCCGAAGCCGGCGCCGGTCGCATTGGCGGATCCGGTGACCACCGTGGCGCGGGCGCCGTGCTCGAGGACGAACGTCTTCGCGTGCAGACCCTCCGGGACGGCGCTGGTCTCGGTGAGCGGCCGCTCGGCGGGTTCCTGGTCCTCGCCCGGCCCGACCTCGGCGGGGCGCTGCAGCACGAAGGTCTTGGCACCGCGGACGAACGGTGCCACACCCACCCGGTCGAAGGATTCGGGGCGGGACAACACCACCGCGTCCGGCGCTATGCCGGTCAGCGCGCGGCTCGTGGTGCTGTCCAGGAACGCCGAGATCGCGAGCAGCCGATCGGCGACGTCGGGGAGGGGCCAATCCTCGCCGTCGCCCAATCCGAGTGGCAGGAACTGGAGCTCGTCGAACGGGTCCGGTACCGCGAAGCGGACTTCGGCGACTGACTCGGCAAGGCCGTCGACCACCGTTCTGCGATCGGAAGGGAGCGCCGAAGTCGCCAGCTCCGGGAGGCGACGGACGAAGTCGGCCAGCGGCCCCGGGTCGGTACCGGACGCCCCGTCGTCCGCCTCGTCGAGGCGCAGCACGGTGTCCCAGGAGCGGTCGAAGGTGAGGTTGCGGCTCAGACAGAGGAAGCGGTGCATGGGACGGCCCTGCATGTCGGCGAAGCGGGTGAGCCAGATCTTCGGATGGAAGACGCGGTTCGCCGTGGGCGCCCGGACCTGGACGACGGAATCCTCGGCGAACGTGAGCACTGATCGCCACGTGCGCATCTGGTGAATAGCTCCGGCTTGGCAGAACACCGTGGTGCGGGCAGCGTGCCGGCGCACCGCGTCGAGCAGGGCGATGGGGTCGACCCGCTCCGGGTCTCCGACCTCGCGGTCGTGCAGAGCGAAGGACAGCGGGGCGAGCAGGAGCGCGGTCAGGTCGAGGGAGTACGTGGTGGCGACCGTCGCGTCCACCCGGAAGCCGTCGGGCGGACGCAACCCGTCGGTGAGCAGCGCCCTCGTCTCCGGACTGAGCACCTCAAATCGCCGCCCCGCTGCCGGCGACGATGTCCCTGAGCAACCGCCGCGCCACCGGCCAGCGGTAGTCGAGCCGAGCGAGCCCGGCGCCGCCGGACCAGTTGTCCAGCGCGGCCCGGTTCTGCAACCGTGAGCGGGAGCCCTTCAGCTGCCGTTCCCTCTTGCGGATCAGCTCTCGCAGGGACTCGCTGTGCGCCACGTCGGCGGGGTTTCGGGCGATTCCGTCGACCCAGCTGTCGACGAAGGCGCGGGTGGCCGGGCGGATCCGGGGGTTCCGACCGAGCAGGAACGCCCAGAGCTCGTGCCGGTCCCAGCCTTCGAGGGACCGTTCGGCGTCGACGTCATCGGACCAGCGCGCGAGATCGCCTCGGTAGCCGGCGGCCAGCTCGGCACTGGGCAGCTGTTCGGCGAGGAGGAGGTTGTACAGCAGCGCCGCGCCGTGGAGGACGGTGTGCAACCGGCGTCCGTGGTCGACTGCCCCGGGCGAGGGGCGCCGGGAAGGTCGGTGCCGCCGGGTGGTGCCAGATCGCGACGTCCGGAAGGACCGCGTGCTGTTGCAGGAGCCACGCGAGCATCGATCCCCTGGTCGATGCGAGCAGGCGGTCACGAAGGTAGTCGGCCTCTGCCGCCGTCAGTGCGAAGGTCGTTTGCTGGAGCAGGCGGCCGGGGACCGGAGGCAGGCCCGGGTCCACGCCCGAGCGCCGGTCGTCGGACAGCACACCCGGATCGTCGGCCTCGGGTTCCACGCGCTGGAGGGCGGCGACGCCACGTGACCGGTGGAGGTAGCCCTCGGCCGAGGTCTCCCAGGTGCGGATGCCGTACCGGAGTGTCGCCGCCCAGTACGCCGCGCTGGGCATGCGGCGGAGCCTGTCGCGGGCCTGGCTACCGATGACTCCGTCAGTCTCCCCGCCCGCGAGCAGCGAATGGATCAGCTGTACCTCGAGCCGCCGCAGCTCGCCGATCGCGCGGTCGGGTTGCAGGCCCAGCTTGGCGGTCCGGTCGAGGAGCCACGGCACGAAGAGGAGGTATCGCGCTCGCGTGTGCAGCACCGAGGTACCGGGGAAGAGTACGTCGGCGATGGTGTCGCGGATCGATCCGATGCCGATCTCGTCGACCGTGCCCTCCTCCTTGAAAAGCTCGATTGCGGTCAACGCCCGTCGCATCTGCGCGTCGTCGTGATCTAGCCAAGCCAGCTGCGAGACCATTGGCGCTCCCTCCCCACTGTCCGACGCGTCAACGGGCTACGAGTGACTGTCACGATGGATCGGTCTGACGGCTAGGATTGTGACGCGTCCGAGGACTAGCTTCCGCCGAGAGGCCAGCTCGGTGTCGAGCCATGCTCAATGGTGGACGACGTCGGTGTTCTCCACGGCGCCCCAGCCGTGCCACCGGTCGATTTCAATCCACGCGCTGATCCGGTTGCGCTGCCTGTTCGGGTACTGCTCACCGGTGTAGTGGCGGGCCAGCCGGTCGATGTCGCCCAGCTGCGGATCGTCGCGCAGTTCGACGACCCGTCCCTGCATGCTGACGTGGGTGTACCAGCCGGCGGAGTCGAGCACGGTGATCGTGACCCGCGGTTCCTGGCGCATGTAGTCCAGTCGCTTGCGCGCCTCGTCCATGTTGACGAGGACCCGACCGTTCTCCCACAGGTACCAGGTGGCTACCGAGACCGGCTGCCCGTCCGGGCGCACAGTGGTGATCACCGACGGGTTGGGTTTGGTCAGCAGCTCGCTGAGCTTCTCGGGAAGTGGTGGCTTCGGCATCGATCGGCAAGCTACTCGTCCTCGCGCCCGCCTGCGCGACAAGCGGCATGCCTGGCTCCGGTGACGTGACGGGCGTCCCCGAAACCTTCGCACCCGACGGTGGGGCTGTTGTCGGCCCGGTGCACAATCGACTGCGTGACTGTGATCACCGCCAGGCGGTCCGTAGAGGAGACCTCCGCGCTCGAGCGGCAGTTGTCAGCGACTGAGCGCGATCCGGCGGCGCACGTCGACGCGCTGCGTGCGGCGCTCGCGCATCCGTGCTCGCAGCACGCGTTCTCGCAACCCGAGCTGTGGGCGGAGCTGGCCAGGGCACTCGGCAGGCTGGGCGACTATGACGGCGCGATCGTGGCCATCGAGGCCGGCATCGAGCACGGTGCCTGGGCACAGCCGCACCCCCGTGCGGACGTCGCCGAATGGCACCTGCTGGCTGGGCGGCATGAGCAGGCTGAGGCGACCTACGCGACGCTGCGCGAGCAGTACCCGAACGATGTGTGGCTGTACAACCATGCCGGGCTGGCGTACGCGGACGTCGGGGATCACGCCATGGCCGTCCGCTGGTTGACCGAGGGGCTGCAGGTCGCCCTGGCCGACGGTGACCCGGAACAGGTGGCTTCCCAGCTCGCCGAGATGCGAACACACTCGCTGAAGGAACTGCGGGCTGACCCCGACGACGAGCTGACCCGCGCTGCGGCGGCCACTACGGCGCGCCCGGTGATGCACCCGTCCATGCCACTGCGGCCGTCCCCCGCCCCGCCCTGTGGGTATTGCGGGTACGACCCCGATTGGGAGCGCAGCGTTCCACCTGCCGAACTCACGGAGCCGTAGAGTCAGTCCCGTCGCGACCAGTGCTACCGGGGTCGTCGCCCGGGGGCCACACCGTGCCGAAGGAAGCCGGACGAGGACGCTGACGCCGAGCGGAGGACGGGGAGCGGCGGTGATGCACCTGCTGCGGTCGCTGGTCGCGGCGGGGAGCGGCTGCGCCACCACGGCGACTTCGACTGGGGAGGCGTGGGCATCGGCAACGTCCTGCACGCCTGGCTGCCGGTGACGATGGGTGCCTGACCTCACGGTCGCGATGAGCGAACTGGCGCGCTGCGTCCGCTCACAAGGCACGCGACTACGGGATCCCGATCGTCACCGAGGAACACTTCGCCCGCATGATCGGGAGTCTTCAGCCGCCTGTTGACGTGCATCGTTGCATGGCAGACACTGCCTCCGCCGCGTCTCGGCGCTGCTGAGCCTCACAGCTCGAGGAGTCGTCCGCGTCGTGGTCCCCACCGGCCGCGGACGGCCCGATCTCCGAGCGGGCTCGACGTCCCGCAACCTCTCTGCTACGTGGCTTCGGGCGCGGTCGGGAGCAACGGCGGCCGGTGGCGCGTTGGACCCTGTAGGGCGCGCTCGCGTCCCGCCGCCGACGCCGAGGAGCGCCCGGATGCCCGTCTTGCTGATCCTGTTCGTCGCCGCCGTCGTCGAGGTGGCGGTGCTCGTCGCGGTCGGTGACGCGATCGGAGTGCTACCGACGATCGGGCTGCTGATCCTCGCCTCGGTCGTCGGGGCGTGGCTGCTGCGCCGGGAGGGCACCCGCACGCTCGGCGCGTTCCGCGATGCGGTGCGCACCCGCCGCCCGCCGCATCGCGAGCTGGTCGACGGAGTGCTCATCGCGGCTGCCGGGGTGCTCATCGTGCTGCCCGGTTTCGTCTCCGACGTGCTCGCGCTGCTGCTGTTGCTGCCGCCGACCCGGTCGCTGGTACGGGGCCGGATGCTCCGCTCCGCCTCCCGCCGGGCGCCGGTGCAGCACCGCCCGGGCGGCGTCGTCGAGGGCGAGGTCGTCGACGACCACCCGCGCGGCCGGCCCGCGAGTGGCGAGCTGCACTGAGCCGACAGTCCGCACCTGGGTGGGCAAGACTGGTGCCGTGAGACGTACCAGCCTGGCGCCCAGCCCGCTGTTCCTGCTGCTGCTCGCGGTCACCGTCGCGGGCGGGGCGCTGGCCGCTGCGGAGGCGGGGCCCGTCCGTACCGGCGGCATCGTGCTGCTGGTGCTCGGCGGCTGGGCCGCGTCGCTGTGCCTGCACGAGTTCGGTCATGCGTTGCTGGCCTACCGTGGTGGCGATCGCTCGGTCCGCGCCAAGGGTTACCTCACGCTGGACATCCGTCGCTACACCGATCCGGTCTTCTCACTGTTGCTGCCGCTGCTGCTGCTCGCGGCGGGCGGTATCCCGCTACCGGGTGGTGCAGTGTGGATCGACCGCGGCGCGCTGCGCTCCCGCGCTGTGGAGTCCGCAGTCTCGCTGGCCGGTCCGCTGACCAACCTGGCGCTCAGTGTCGCGCTGGTGGCCACGGTCACAACCACCGCGTTGCCCACCGGGCTCGCGATCGGGCTCTCCTACCTGGCGCTGGTGCAAGTGCTCGCGTTCGTCATCAACATCCTGCCGGTGCCCGGGCTGGACGGCTTCGGCGCGCTGGAGCCCTATCTGTCGCCACCGGTACGACGGTTCGCCGCCACCGTGCGACCGTTCGCCCCGCTGGCGTTGTTCGTGATCATAATCAGCGTCCCGGTAGTCGCCGGGGCGCTGTTCGACATCACCGGCCTGG
>Ga0136615_10001869_pt1 | contig 10301 bp, 10 predicted proteins | sample AntDrymUQ2882206_2_FD_106647 | JGI IMG/M metagenome (GOLD analysis project Ga0136615, IMG submission 106647) | Polar desert sand microbial communities from Dry Valleys, Antarctica - metaG UQ288 (22.06) | ecosystem: Environmental > Terrestrial > Soil > Desert | place: Antarctica: Dry Valley...
GAGGCCCTGCACGGCGCGATCCGGCGCGGTCCCCCGACGTGGATCTCCGTGCGCGTCGAGGTAGCCGAGGACGGCGGCATCGAGACGGTCGTTACCGACGACGCGCGCGGCGAGCGGAGGAGCTCGACGTTCGAGGCAATCCGCGAGCGTGCCCGGACGCTGGGCGCTCGGGTGAGCGTGGAGGCGCAGGACGAAGGCGGAACGACGGTGCGCGTGGCCGTGCCGCCGACCGCCGCGCGCGGCTGAGGCCCCGCCGTTACGATCGCCGCGTGGACAGCGGCGGCCACCTACTCTTCGTCTGGAAACCCACGGGCTACGAGCTCCGCGAGAGCGAGGGAGAGCCCCCGGCGGTCGGCTCGCAGGTCGAGATCGAGGAGGGCAGGCAGACGGTGCTGAAGATCGCCTCCTCGCCGCTCCCCGGCGACCCGCGCCGCTGCGCCTACCTGCAGGCGTAGCCTCGGGTCAGTTCTTTCCACAACCCGTGCGGTCAGACCCCTCGGGTTGTGGAAGAGCGAGCCCGCCGACTCCGCGACGAGCGCGTTCTCGGGCCCCCGCGCAATTGTGAAGGGGTCTGACCCCGTGAGGTGCTTGTCAACGCTCGGCGGCGGTTGTTTCCGCGGCGATGCGGCCGAAGACGAGCGCGGCGGCCAGGCCGCTGGCGTAGCCGCCGGAGGAGGGCCCGCCCGCGTCCGCGCCGCACGCGAGGAGGCCTGCAATCGGCCGGCCGTCTCGGTTCAGCACGCGCGCTCGCTCGTCGATCCTGATCCCGCCGATCGTGTGCGTCACGGCCGCGGCGACCTCGACGGCCGTGAAGGGTGCCCGGCGAAGCCTCGGGTGCTCGGCGAGCTCCGGCAGGGAGAGGGCCGGAAGCGTCTGCCCCCGGCGGATCTCTGCGCCCAGCTCCTCGGCCACAGCGACCATGTCCGCCACACTCCGCTCGCGAACCGGCTCCTCGAGTGCGAGCGCGTCGACCACGAGCCAGCCGCGGCCGCCGGCGGCCGCGAGTGCCTGCGGGAGCTCTACCTCCGACCACGAGGGATCGACCGGCAGCGCCCGGCCACTCCGGTCCGTCAGCACGCCGAAGCGGCCGTACAGCTGCGAGGCGCGCACGAAGTCGGGCTCACCGAAGGGCGCGGCAGGCATGAGCCGGCCGTAGAACTCCGCGTCGTCGCCCCAGAACTCCGCGCCGCGCTCCTCCGCGAACGCCCGCCCCTCCCCCTCGCTCCAGGCGTTCGCTCGCAGCGGCAGGCCGCCCTCGCGCGCGAGCCGCCCGCCGTAGCCGCCCGTCGCCAGGACGGTCTGCTGCTCCCGACTCTCCGCCAGCGCCCGGCCGAGCTGCACCTCCCCGGCCGCCCCGACAAGTGCTCGCGTGAGACCGACCGGGTCGAACCGCCACCCGGCCGTGCGTGGATTGCCCGTTCCACGCGCGACGACCGGCGCTCCAAGCGACTCCAGCCACTCGAGACCCTCGTCGAGCTCCTCGATGATCCGTTGCTGCGGCCGGGGATCGCCGCCCGGACATTCGGCTCGAAAGTCCTCCAGCGAGCGATGCCGCCACACGACGCAGCTCGAGAGGAGCATCGAGCCGCCGGGCCGGCTCCCCTTCTCGAGCACAAGCGTCTCGAGCCCGAGCTCGTTCGCACGCGCAGCGGCGCAGAGTCCGGCCATCCCCGCGCCGGCGACCAGCAGCACTCAGGTCAGGGAGAAGCTGGCCTTGTGCTCCACGTACTCCACCCGTACGCGCTCCGGTCCCCACACGAAGAGGGCGTAGGTGTTCGGTGCATCGACGACGTCGTCGATCTCGATCCCGAGCTCGCCCGCGCCGGCGATGTGCTCCTCGGTCGAGTCGACGAGAACGGCAAGATGGTTCAGGAGCGGTTGCTCCGGCCGTCCCGGATCGCCCTGAACGAACTCGACGAACGCTCCGCCGACGGATACGCGTGGCCGCCCGCTCGCGCCGACCTCGGCGCGCTCGAAGCCCAGGCGCGGATACTCCTCGGCCGTCTCGACAGGACTCCGCGAGCGCAGCGCCACGTGATCCAGGTCGTACTCGACGGCGGTCGCCGCTTCCACGAGACCGAGCCGAAGCCCCTCGCCGACGTCGAAGAGAAGCTCACCCCCGTGCAACGAGGTCGTCACCAGCCCATCCGGCAGACTCTTCTTCGCCTCCGCAAGGCTCGAAACCTTGAGCGCGATGTGCTCGAGCGCGCCGCGCTCACGTGGCGGATCGGCGGCGAAGAGCGTCAGCTTCCCGTGCCGGGCATGCGACCCGACGAGCGTGAAGCGCTCGGTGCGCTCGATGACGTGCATCCCGAGGTGGCGCGTGACGAAGTCGGCGACCGTGTCACGGTCCGCCAACCAGAGGGCGACATGGTCGAGCGTCCGGGGTCGCACGGTGAGGAACGATACCGCGGGGCTACCGCGCCGAAACCACGGCGCCGGCCGACTCGTCCCAGCGCCAGGCCGGCGCCGGCCCTTCGAGGTGGACACCGCCGAGCCAGCGATCGGACGCGAGGACGGAACTGCCGTCCGCGCGACCATCGAGCACCGCCTCCGCCGCAGGAGCCAGGCGTAACCGCCCGCCCTCGTCCACGAGCAGCGGCGCCAGGCGGTCGAGGGCGCGCCAGAACGAGGTATCGCCCATGAAGGCCGCCTCCTCGCGCCGGCTCGCCGCCTCGAAGACGGCCTCGCGATCCCGTGCACCTCCGGCGACGGCCTCGAGCGCCTGCCGCTCGGTGCGGGTCAGGCCGTCCTCCACACACGGGAACTGCTGGAGATGGCGTCGCAGCGCGGGTGCGAGGAACGGCAAGGATGGCGTTCCCTGGAGCACGAGCTCCGCGAGCGACGTCGGGTCGGGCGAGCGGAAGGCCAGCCACGCGCGGCCGGCGCTCTCGAAATGCTCGGACCCGATCCGGACCCGGCTGTCGTAGAGGGCTCGCAGCTCGGGCGGTGTGAGCTCGATCAGGTGGCGACCGCTCTGCGCCAGCTCGACGACCGCCTCGCCGTTCGCGAGCAGATCGAGCACCTGCACCAGCTGCAGCTGGTCGTAGAGGTCGTGCTCGAACCACAGGACCACCTGAGCCGCGGCCCGAAGCTCGGAGTCGCGCGCCTCGAGCTCTCGCAGGGCCTCGTCCTCGACCGCCCATCCGGCCTCGGCGAGAAAGTGGGCACGGACTCGCCGGAGCTCCTCGGCCGACAGGTCGGCGGGAACAGGCCCCTCGTGGAGAACGTCGCGCCAGGCCAGCACGCGGCCGGGCAACCCCAGCGCCTCGATCCACTCGCGCGCCGAGTCGCCGTTCGTGACGTGGAGCACTCCGGGCTAGGGCTCGAGCGGGGGATTCTGAACGTTGTGCTCGGTCGCGTAGGCGTCGACGAGCCCGTTGATGACGTCGAACCCCTCCGGGTAGGCGTAGTTGATCTTCACGAAGGGATCCCATTTGTCGGGCAGCGCGTCCTCCGGGAAGATCGCCTCGACCGGGCACTCGGGCTCGCAGGCGCCGCAGTTGTGCGTGTATACGCCGCCGGCGAGCGTGAACTCGTGCTTGCCGGGGACGACCGCACAGAACGTGTCTGCCTCGTCCTGCTCGAGCTCTTCGACCTGCGTGACGCGCCAGTAGACCTCTCGGGTGGCGAGGTAGAGCCAGCGGAGCCTACGGCTGCGGACGCCGAAGTTCGTCTCCAGGTTGCTCTCCTCGCCCGCGCCAACAGCCACGTAGCCCGCGACGGGCGCTGCCCGTTCCAGCCATTCGAGCGCCTCGTGGTTTGTCGAACGGAGCCGCCAGGAACCAGCCTTCACCCGATCGCCGTCGCTCGCAAGCCAACCGTCGACGAAGCCGGCGACGTATTCGGGATCGGCGGTCTCGGGTAAGGAGCGCTTCAGGTTGACCGAGGCGCGGACCACTCCGGTGCCGACGTAGCCGGGGTGAATGTCCAGGCAGGGTGAGAAGGTCACCTTCTCGAAGAAGTCCTTGAACCGAGCGACCTTGTCGCCGTAGAGCTGCACGTAGTGGAGGTGTTGCCCGGACCTGATCTCCTGCTTGTTCCAGCTGCCGTCTCCGAAGACGAGGCCGTGCAGGGCACCGAGCCGATACCCCTCGGAGTCCCGCGCCGGGCTGAACCGCATCGAGGGCACGTACTGACCCTCCGAGAGGTTGTCCGTCGTCTCTCCGCCTGCGAGCAGCCACGGGTGGCTCTTAGTCGCCTGCACCCGACGCCGGAATCTCGAGACGTTCCTCGTCGTCAGGCGGTGTCCGCCGTACCGATCCCTCTCCTCGAAGGCGGGCGCCAGCTCGATCTGGACGACCGGCTTCTGCCGGAATCTCTTGACCGTGGCGCTCCGGAAGCCGCTGTCCGTCAGTACGCGGCAGGTCTGGTTCTCGAGCTCCGCCAACGTCTGCGCGCCGCGAGTCGTGAGGATCTGCTCCGAAGGAGCGAAGCAGTCGATGCACTCCTCGGGGTCGATCACGAGCATTCGCCCCGCCTCGTGGATGCAATCGACGGGGCAGACATCGACGCAGGATTTGTCCTTGATGTCGATGCAGGGCTCGGCGATGATGTAGGTCACGGCTCGAACTCTACCGGGGCGGTCAGCTCCTCGACGAGCTCGGGAGCCCGCTCGACGAGCGCCGATTTCACGATCACGCGGTCGAATCCGGCGGCGTGCGCTCGCCTCAGTCCAGCGGTGTCCGTGTGGTTCGCATACCCAAGGATCGGCACGTCCGGATAGGTGTCCGCCACCTCCTCCGGCTCCACCCGCGCGATGTCGGCGATGACGAGGTCGGGCTCCTCGACGCTGTCGGTTGTGATCAGATGGTGGCCGCGAAGGAGCGCGTCAAGCTTCCCGCGAAAGAACAGGTCGACCCCCGCGAGCAGGATCGTTGCCACCTCGTGAGCCTAACACGGTCGTCGAGGAAGGCCTGCGGGCCGGACTCGAGCTCGTTCACGGCGAGCAGTTCTTTGCGGCCCACGAGCAGCTCGAGCTCGCCTGGCGCGCGTCCGAGCCGGACGAGCGCGATTTCTTCCAGGGACTCGTGCACGTCGCCGTCGCCTGGTATCAGGCCGGGCGTGGAAACCGCGTGGGCTGCGAGCGGCAACTCGAGAAGGCGGCGCGCCGGCTCGCGCCCTTCGCGCCCTCGCACCGAGGGGTCGACGTGGCGGCGCTCCTCGAGCAAGTAGCCGCCGGACAGGCAGCCGTTGCCGCGGGCTCACTCGATCTGGCTGGGATCAGACCCCTTGGCCAAACAGATGCAGGAACCTGTTGACAGCGACCCGCAGCCACCAGATGCGGTCGAAGAAGAGCATCAGCCCAAGTGCGACGAGAAGCACCCCGCCGACCGCCTGGATCAAGACGTAACGGTCCCTGAGCCAGCGAAAGGCTCCCATCGAGCGCGCGAAGGCCAGGCCGACGAGGAGGAACGCGCCCGCCAGGCCGGCCGAGTACGCCGCGAGCAGGACGGCCCCTCGTACTGCGGTGCCCGAGTCGCCCGCGAGCACGAGCACGCCTCCGAGAACGGGCCCGATGCAGGGTGCGGCGCAGGCCGCGAACGCAGCGCCGAGCAAGGCATTCGACCCCCGCCGGCGCGCCGTCCCGAGGAGCCCTGGTGCGACGATCCGCTTCGGGAACGGCAGCAGCCCGACGAACGCGAGCCCGAGCACGACCAGGACGAAACCGGCGGTGGCCGCCTGCTGACGAGGATTCAGAAGATCAGCGAGCGCCGCCGCTGCCGTCCCGAGGAGCACGAAGACGACCGTGAAGCCGAGGAAGAAGGGCAGGCTCCCGGACAGGAGGCGGCGCGTCGAGCCCGATCGTCCCAGGTCGTTCGCACCGCGGGCCGAGACGGCCGAGAGATACCCGGGCACGAGCGGGAGCACGCACGGTGTGACGATCGAGAACAACCCGGCGAGGAACGCGACGGGAAGTCGCTCGAGCATCAGGGATCGAAGCGGGCGAGCGCTTCGTCCAGCCGGCGCTCGAGCTCGGGCTCGAGCGTTCCCCGACCGTTGCGCGAGCCCACGACCGGGGCGGGCACAGCCGGCTCACGGGTGCGACTCCACCGCCACGCGAGAACGCCGGCGGCGACGGCGCCGGCGCCGAGCCCGGCGAACGGCAGCAGCCACGCCAGCAGGTTGAAGCCACTCGCCTCCGGCGCGAGCTGCACGACGCGCGGGCCGAACTCCGCCACCAGCCGATCCTTGATCTCGCTCTTCGTGTCCCCGGCCGCGATGCGCTCGCGGATGAAGACGCGCATCCGGTTTGCAACCGGAGCATTCGAGAGTTCGAGGGGACCCTCGCAGACTGGGCACCTCGTCTCGGACTCGAGCTCCGCCAACGTGGGCCGCACCTCGCTCGCAAGCGCCGGAGCGGCAAGCAGCAGCGCGAGGAAGGCCACGGCGAGCGCCCTCATTCCGCCAGTGCGAGCGCGATGCCGCGCTCGTACTGCTCCTCCACCTCGACGCTCCCGTCGACCGGTCCCTGGATCCGCTCGCCGACGATCCGGCCGTCCCGGTCGATGAAGTAGGTCTCCGGGAAGGCAACGACGCCGTAGTCGTCGAGCCACTCACCCTGCGTGTCGTGGACGAGCGGGTAGGTCATCCCATAGCGGCGCGCGAACCGGCGGGCATCGCCGCGAAAGTCGTTCGCATCGACGCCGATGACGACGAGATCGCGACCGCGATAGCGCTGCCACGTCCGCTCGAGCACCTCCGCCTCGTCCTTGCACGGCTCGCACCACGAGGCCCAGAAGTTGAGGACGACGGCCTTCCCTCGCAGAGAGGCAAGCGAGAGCGACCCCTCGCTGTCGAGGCGCGGGAGGTCGAAGGCGGGCGCCGCTCCGCTGGCGGCCTCGCCCCCCTCGTCGGTGACCAGCTTCCAGGCGAGCAGCGCGAGCAGCGCGACGACGAAGCCGACGGCGAGCACCTGCGCCCCCAGCTTGAGTCGTCCACTCGTCACCGGCAGATGGTTGATCGGTGAAGACGGTGATGGCGGGGGCGGCTCGGACCAAGTCGGGCGCCGCACTCGCTCGCAGGCCAGGCTAGAAGCCTGGTCAAGAGGCGAGGGTGGCGATCCGGCGCCGTGTCTGAGTCGTTCCCGGCGCGCCGGATTTGCCGATCAACCATCAGGCCGAGACGATGAAGACCGGTGTGCCGATCGAGATCTGCTCGAACAGCCACTCGGCTTCCGGGATCTGCATGCGGATGCACCCGTGCGAGACGGAGTACCCGATCGAGCCGGGGTCCGGAGTCCCATGGATGCCGACGCCGGGGGCCGAGATCCCCATCCAGCGCGTGCCGAGCGGGTTGCCGGGGCCGGGCGGCACCGGCTTCTTGCCCCGCGCCCACTCGGAATCGGGTGGATACCACCAGGGGTGCCGCCACTTGACCACGATCGAGAAGCGGCCGAGCGGTGTGGGATAGCGCGCCTCGCCGGTCGCCACCCGGAAGCTCTGACGCATCTCCATCCCGTCGAAGAGCTGAAGCTGATTCGAGCCGCGCCGGATCACGACCACGGACCCGTAGGCCTCGCGCGTGACGGCCGGAGGAACGGGCTTCACGTCGAGGCGGATCGCGCGACGGCTGTTCTCGACGAGTGCGGTGAGGACCGCCGACGTCGCCGCCACCCGGTCGAGCGCCTGCCCGGTGCGGTCGGTCGTCAGATAGGGCTGGAGGCCGCGCAGCACGAGCTCCGAGTCGACGGCGGAGCGCTCGAAACGCTCCGCCAGCCGGCCCACGAAGGTGCGCACCCGATCTCCGCGCACCTTCACGACCAGCGCGACCGCGGTCCCCGGCCTGGCGGCGCGGGCACGCGCCACGGCGCCGTTCACGTACGCGCGCGCGCCGAGGGAGGCGGCGGTCGGCCGGAAGAGCCGGCCGTTCGCCCTCACGACGAGCGGCGTGGCGAAGGTTCTCCGGACGCGCGAGCGTGCGACGGCGGGCGTCAGCCCCCCGACCGGAACGCCGCCGACGCTGACGCGGCCCTCGATCTTGACAACGGGCTTGGGGGCCGGACGCTTGGGCGCCGGACGCTTGGGACGCACCGGCTTCGGCGTCGTGCGCGTCGTCGTGACAGGGCGCGTGATGACCGGACGGGTCGTCGTGGTCGGAAATGTCGTGACCGGACGGGTGGTCGTGGTCGGGAATGTAGTGACCGGACGGGTGGTGGTCGTGGTCGGAAAGGTCGTGACCGGACGGGTCGTCGTGGTCGGCGCGGTAGTCGTGGTCGCCACCGTCGTGGTCGGCGCCGTCGTCGACGCGGTGGTCGTCGTCGTGACGGCGGCGGTCGTCGTTGCGCCCGAAGAGGTCGTGAAGATCGACGCCGGGCTGGCGCCCGCCAGCACGGATGCGGCCAGCGCCCCGGAAAGGGCGCAAGCGAGCAACAGGAAGAGGGGGCCGGCGCGTCTCACGTCGTCAGATCTCCCCGGAAAAGGCGGGGATCGTTGGTGATGATACCGTCGACGCCCGCCCGGGCAAGACGCGCGGCGATGCGCGGGTCGTCGACCGTCCACGCGAACACCGCTGCACCGAGCGCGTGGCAGCGCTCGACGACGGCGCGGGTCACCACCATGTACTGGAGCGACGCCACCGTCGCGCCCGCGCGGGCGAGCCGTGGCCCGATACGCCGCGGTAGCGAGGCGCGCATGGCGGCGAGCGCCCCCAGCGCCGCGGGCGCGAGCACCCGGCGCCGAGCCACTCCCCACCGGTCGAGGGGATACGAGAGACCGAGGCGCACGTCGGGCTCGAGGTCTCCCAGCCGCCGCAAGCTCACCGGGTCGTATGACGTGACGAGCGTCCTTCCCGCCGCACCGTGACGCCTCAGCGCAGCAACGATCGCCTGCTCGCGCCCCTCGGTCTTCAGGTCGAGGTGCAGCCCCACCCGCGGGTGCCCGCCGAGGTGCGCGAGCGCCTCGTCGAGGGTGGGCAGATCGGACTCCGGCTCGGCGAGGTCGGCCGAGTGCGCGAGCACGAGCGTTCCGTCGCCGAGAGCGAGGACGTCGAACTCGACGAGGTCGACGCCGCACGCGATCGCGACGTCGAACGAGCGGAGCGTGTTCTCGGGAGCGAGCGCGGCCGCCCCGCGGTGGCCGATCCGGAGAGGCGGCCCGTCCCCGCGCAGGACCCGGATCACGGAGCCGTCGGCAGAGGTTGCTCGTCGAGCTCGCCGCCTCGAGCGGCGAACTGGAGGATCATCCTGTCGGTCGTCCACTCCACGGGGGCCCGATCGTCCGTCCAGGGATCGTCCGAGAGCGGAACCGGCTCGCTCAACCCGGCCGCGAGCAGGTCTCTGAGGGGACGGAGCCGCTCGGGGCCCCGCCCCAGCCGCCCGGCGAGGACAGCTCGGGGGGCAGGCTCCTTGAAGCCGAGCACGAGCTGGTTGAAGCGCAGGGGCTGCCACGTCCTCACCTCGGGGAACTCCGTCGCCAGTGTGCGTGCAAGGGCGCGCGCGAGGCGCCGGTCGCCCGGGACGGTGGCGACGTTGAGCGCGACCGCACCGCCCGGTCGCAGCCGGTCGTGGACGAGGCGGAAGAACTCCTGCGTGGCGAGGTAGAAGGGCACGTAGGGCTGGTGGTAGGCGTCGACGAAGACGAGGTCGTAGCGCTCGTCCGTCCGGCGCAGGAACGGCCGGGCATCGGCCGTGTGCACGCGGAGACGCGGATTGTCGCCGAGGCCGAGGTAGCGGCGGCCGGCCTCGCTCACCTCCCCGTCGATCTCGACGCCGTCGATGGCCACGCGCGGGTAGAAGGCTCCGAACGCGCGCGCGACCGTGCCGCCGGCGTTCCCCAGGATCGCGAGCCGCTCCGGCGGTCGCGCGAGCAGCGGCGGTAGCGCGAGGAAGGCATCCCAGACGCCGCCCGTCAATACGGTGTCCGGCCGCCAGAGCGAGTGCACCGCCACACCCTCGTTGAGGTAGAGGCGCCGGGCGCCGTCGCGCTCGCGCACCTGGATGAACCCGTAGCGCGACTCCGCCTCGTGCAGGAGCCCCGCGCTCGCCTTGACCGCTCCCGGGGGCAGAGCGACGAGCGCGATCAGTGCGAGCGCGGCGAGCAGCCAGGCGCGCCCGAGCAGGATCGCGGCCGAGAGCGCGAGCAGCGCCGCCGAGCCGATCAGCGTTCGCTGCGTGCCCACGAGCGGAATGGCGACGAGCGCCGAGAGGAAGGTGCCGAGAAGGCTGCCCGCCGTCGAGAGCGCGTACAGCCGGCCCGCGACCGAGCCCGCCGAGCCGACGTCCTCGAGCGCGAGCCGGATCGCGAAGGGCGAGACCGTGCCGAGGAGCAGTACCGGCGGAGCAAAGAGGAGCAGTGTGACGA
>Ga0136615_10001872_pt1 | contig 10298 bp, 9 predicted proteins | sample AntDrymUQ2882206_2_FD_106647 | JGI IMG/M metagenome (GOLD analysis project Ga0136615, IMG submission 106647) | Polar desert sand microbial communities from Dry Valleys, Antarctica - metaG UQ288 (22.06) | ecosystem: Environmental > Terrestrial > Soil > Desert | place: Antarctica: Dry Valley...
CCAGCGTCTCTACGAGGCGGCCGAGAAGGCGAAGGTCGAGCTCTCCACGACGCAGGAGACGCAGATCAACCTCCCGTTCGTGACGGCCGACCAGTCGGGGCCCAAGCACCTCGACACGCGCCTCTCGCGGGCGAAGCTGGTCGAGCTGGTGGGCGACCTGCTCGAGCGTGTGGTCGGGCCGACCAAGCAGGCCATGGGCGACGCCACCGTCAAGGGCGCCGACGTCGACCACATCGTCCTGGTGGGCGGCATGACGCGCATGCCGGCGGTGCAGGAGAAGGTCAAAGAGCTCACCGGCAAGGACCCGCACAAGGGCGTCAACCCGGATGAGGTCGTCGCGGTGGGCGCCGCGATCCAGGCAGGCGTGCTGACCGGCGACGTCAAGGACATCCTGCTCCTCGACGTCACCCCGCTCACCCTCGGCATCGAGACCAAGGGCGGCGTGATGACGAAGCTGATCGAGCGCAACACCACGATCCCGACGCGCAAGTCGGAGGTGTTCTCGACCGCCGAGGACAACCAGCCGAGCGTCGAGGTCCACGTGCTCCAGGGCGAGCGCGACATGGCCTCTTACAACAAGTCCCTCGGCAAGTTCCAGCTCACCGGCATTCCGCCGGCGCCGCGCGGCATGCCCCAGATCGAGGTCACCTTCGACATCGACGCAAACGGAATCCTCAACGTGTCGGCGAAGGACCTCGGCACCCAGAAAGAGCAGAAGATCGAGATCAAGGCCGGCTCGAGCCTGTCCGACGAGGAGGTCGAGCGGATGGTCCGCGACGCCGAGGCGCATGCCGACGACGACCGTCGCCAGCGTGAGCTCGTCGAGGCGCGCAACGCGGCGGAGAACGCCGCCTACCAGGCGGAGCGCCAGCTCGGCGAGCTGGAGAATGTCGACGAGTCGGCGAGGTCGGACATCGAGCGGGCGATCAAGGACGTTCGCGACTCGCTCGGCTCGGAGGACGTAGCCGAGATCCAGGGCAAGACCAACGCCCTCCAGGAGGCGTTCCACAAGGTGTCGGAGCAGATGTACGCCCAGGCCGCGCAGCAGCAGCAGGCGCAGGCCGACGGCGACGGCGCCGCTTCGGGCGACGGCACCGGCGAGGCCGCCGACGAGGAGGTCGTGGACGCCGAGGTGGTCGACGAAGAGCAGCGGCGCTGATGGAGGACGCGAGGCGCAGGGGGCGCGCGGCGGACGCCGCGCGCCCGGCACCTGACGAGCCCGAGGACGAGCAGGTCGTGGATGGCGAAGACGCGGACGAGGCGCCCGAGACGGCGGATCGGGAGGTGTCCGCCGCGCCGGCCGAGGCTCCGGCCCCGGATGGCGACGGGGGCGAGGCGGCACTCGACGGCGAGACGGTCGACGACGATTCTCTCGCGGCCGCCGAGGTGCAGCGCGACGAGTACCTGGCGCTCGCGCAGCGCGCGCAGGCCGACTTCGACAACTACCGCAGGCGCGCCACGCGCGAGATCGCGGCAGCCGGTGCCCGGGCGAGGGCGGCGCTCGCCACCGAGCTCCTGCCGGTCCTCGACAACCTCGAGCGCGCGCTCGCCGCGGCCGAAGAGGAGGAGGCGAGCCTCGCCGAGGGCGTCCGGCTCGTTCACTCGGAGCTGCTCGGGGCGCTCGACCGCAGCGGCGTGACGGCGATCGAGCCCGCCGGCGAGCCGTTCGACCCGAACGTCCACGAGGCGCTGTCCACGCGGTCGGAGGACGGCGCGGACGCGGGCGTCGTGCTCGACGTGATCCAGAAGGGCTACCGCCTCGAGGCGACCGTGCTGCGCCCGGCGCGCGTCGTGGTGGCGGCGTAGGAGGTCTCGGTGCCGCAGGTCAAGGACCCCTACGACACCCTGCGAGTCGATCGCAAGGCGACCGACGAGGAGATCAAGAAGGCCTACCGCAAGCTGGCCCGCCAGTACCACCCGGATCGCAACCCCGACGACGCCGGCGCGGAGGATCGCTTCAAGGAGGTCCAGGAGGCCTACTCGATCCTGTCGGACCCTGAGAAGCGGCGCCAGTTCGACGCCGGCGGCGGCGTGTTCGGCGCCGGCGGCTTCGATCCGAACTCCTTCCGCGGCGGCTTCGGCGGCTTCGGCGACATCCTGTCGGACCTGTTCGGCGGCGGCACGGGCCGCCCATCGGGCACGCCGCAGCAGGAGCGCGGCCGCGATCTCGAGACCGAGATCCACATCTCCTTCGAGCAGGCGATGGAGGGAGCTCAGGTGGCGGTCACCGTGCCGGTCCAGGCGCCCTGTCGCACATGCGGTGGCACCGGCGCGAAGCCCGGCACCAATCCGACCGTCTGCCGAACCTGCCAGGGTCGCGGCATCGAGTCAGAGGGACAGGGGCTGTTCTCGATCTCCCAGCCGTGCCGGACCTGCGGCGGGACCGGCACGCAGATCGAGGATCCCTGCCGCACCTGCGGCGGCCAGGGCCGGACGCGGCAGGTCAAGCGCTACCGCGCGAACGTCCCCGCCGGCGTCCGCGAGGGCAGCCGCGTCCGCCTGGCCGGCAAGGGCGAGCCCGGCCGTCGCGGCGGTCCGGCCGGCGACCTCTACGTTGTGACCCACGTCCGTTCGTCGCCCGTCTTCCGGCGGCGGGGCGACAACCTGGACGTGGACGTGCCGATCACGATCGTCGAGGCGATCCGCGGCGCGACGCTCGAGGTGCCGACGCTCTCGGGCACCAAGCGCATCCGGGTGCCGGCCGGCACGCAGCACGGAACCGTGCAGCGGCTGCGCGGCGAGGGCCCGCCGCGGCTCTCGGGCCGCGGGCGCGGCGACATTCACTACCGGCTCGTGATCGATGTGCCGCAGTCGCTCAACCGTGAGCAGCGCGAGGCGGTCGAGGGCTTGGCCGAGGTCATGGACGGCAACCCGCGCGAGCGGCTGTTCGGCGGGAGGGCGGCCTGATGGCGGGCGGCGCCGACGGCCGCGCAGGGGCGCGGCGCTCGAGGGCGCTCGCCGTCGAGGTGGACCGCCAGCGCGGGGTCTTCATGATCTCGGTCGCCGCCGAGCTCGCCGGGATGCATCCGCAGACGCTGCGGATCTATGAGGCGCGCGGCCTGATCACGCCGAAGCGCTCGGCGAAGAAGACGCGCCTCTACTCGCAGGCGGACGTGGACCGACTCCGTCGCATCCAGGAGCTCACCTCCGAGCTCGGCATGAACCTGGCCGGCGTGGAGCGCGTGTTCGAGCTCGAGCAGGAGATGGAGCGGATGCGCTCACGGATGCGGACGCTCGAGCGCCAGACCGAGCGCCTGGAGCGCGAGCTGGTCGAGGGCGTCGAGCGTGTCCGGCGCTCCTACCGGCGCGAGCTGGTGCCGTACGAGGAGCCCGGGTCGGCCCTGGTGCCGGCGCGGGCCAGCGACCCGGTTCGGGTACGAATCACACGCTCCCAGCGCTGACGGCCTGCGAGCGGTCGTCCAGCCCGGCGCTAGTACTTCACGCGGAAGTTGCCGATCAGCGTGAGCGCGTTGCCATCAGGGTCGGTGGTCGCCGACAGCTCGACCCCTTTGCTGACGGGTTGGATCTCTGCGGTATCCACGCCGCGCGTCGCGAGCTCGTCCCTGGTGGCCGCTAGATCGTCCACGGCGAGGTTCAGCAGCCCGGACCCGGCCCGGTCCGGATCGACTGTGACCTGCACCCAGCCGGCGCCGGTCACTTGCCACTCCGCCAGACGCGGCATCGGCCGGTTGTCGGCGGGGCGCCCGAAGAGCGCCTCGTACCACGCGTCGGCCCGCTCGAGGTCGGAGACGGGCACCACGGCCAGGACATGTTCGATGGACATCATTCTCACCTTTGTGCTCGTTGGCGGTGGACGGCTGGAGAATGAGACCTCCAGGCGGTATCAGACTCATCGCTTCCGTTCTAAGCGGCGACGGATTGGGCGTAGGCGCAGCGCTTGGCACGCCGTTTCAGGTCCGCTATAAGGACACTTAGATTTTCTGTGCAAGCTGATCGATTCACCGTCAAGTCGCAGGAGGCGCTCGCAGCGGCGCAGCGGATCGCGAGCGCGCGCCGCAACTCGGAGGTCGCGCCCGCGCACCTCCTCGTTGCCCTGCTCGAGCAGGAGGGCGGCATCGTCGTGCCGGTCCTCCGCAAGGTTGGCGCAGACCCTCAGGCCGTTCGCACGAAGGCGAACCAGGGGCTCGACGAGCTTCCGACCGTCACCGGCGAGGCGGCCCCGGCCCCGTCGATGTCGGCCGCCACGCGCGAGCTGCTGCGCCGCGCCGACGAGGAGGCCCGGTCCTTCGGCGACGAGTACGTCTCGAGTGAGCACCTGCTGCTCGCGCTCGCGAGCGACCCGAGGGTCGACGCCGGCGCCTCGCGCGATCAGCTCGCCGCCGCGGTGTCCGAGGTGCGCGGGCCGCACCGGGTCACCGACCAGAATCCCGAGGACCGCTACCAGGCGCTCGAGAAGTTCGGCCGCGACCTGACCGAGGCCGCCGAGCAGGGCAAGCTCGACCCCGTCATCGGCCGCGACGACGAGATCCGTCGCGTGATCCAGGTCCTCTCCCGCCGGACCAAGAACAACCCGGTCCTGATCGGGGAGCCCGGTGTGGGCAAGACGGCGATCGCCGAGGGGCTCGCGCAGCGGATCGTCTCCGGTGACGTGCCCGACTCGTTGCGCGACCGCCGGGTCGTGGCGCTCGACATCGGCGCGCTGGTGGCCGGCGCCAAGTACCGCGGCGAGTTCGAGGACCGCCTGAAGGCCGTGCTCAAGGAGATCGCCGACGCCGACGGCCGGATCATCCTCTTCATGGACGAGCTTCACACGATCGTCGGCGCGGGCGCCGCCGAGGGTGCCGTGGACGCCGCCAACCTGCTCAAGCCGATGCTCGCGCGCGGCGAGCTGCGCGCGGTCGGCGCGACGACGCTCAACGAGTACCGCAAGCACATCGAGAAGGACGCGGCGCTCGAGCGGCGCTTCCAGCCGGTGCTGGTCGAGGAGCCGTCGGTCGAGGACGCGATCGCGATCCTGCGCGGGCTCAAGGAGCGCTACGAGGTGCACCACGGCGTCCGCATCCAGGATGCGGCGATCGTCGCGGCGGCGCTCCTCTCGCAGCGCTACATCGCCGACCGCTTCCTGCCCGACAAGGCGATCGACCTGATCGACGAGTCGGCCTCGCGGCTGCGAATCGAGATCGACTCGATGCCGCTCGAGATCGACGAGGTCGAGCGCCGGATCCAGCAGCTCGAGATCGAGCGCCAAGCGCTGCGCAAGGAGTCCGACGACGCAAGCGTCGCACGCCGCGACGCGATCGAGCGCGAGCTGGCCGAGCTGCGCGAGCGGTCGTCCGAGATGAAGGCGCACTGGCAGGGCGAGAAGGAGGCGATCGACGCGATCCGCGACGCCAAGGAGCGCCTCGAGCAGGCGCACCGCGACACCGAGCGCGCCGAGCGCGACGCCGACCTCCAGCGCGCCGCCGAGCTGCGCTACGGGGAGATCCCGGAGCTCGAGCGGCTGGTGGCAGAGCAGGAGGCGCGACTCGCGGAGCTGCAGGTCGACCGCACGATGCTCAAGGAGGAAGTCGACGACGAGGACGTCGCCGAGGTGGTGGCCAAGTGGACCGGGATTCCGGTCTCGAGGTTGATGGAGGCTGAGGTCGAGAAGCTCGTCCACATGGAGGATCGCCTCCACGATCGCGTGATCGGTCAGGACGACGCGGTGGACGCCGTGTCGAACGCGCTGCGGCGCTCGCGCGCCGGCCTGCAGGACCCGAACCGCCCGATCGGCGCCTTCCTGTTCGTCGGCCCGACCGGCGTCGGCAAGACCGAGTTGGCACGGGCACTCGCGGAGTTCATGTTCGACTCCGAGCAGGCGATGGTCCGGATCGACATGTCCGAGTACATGGAGAAGCACTCGGTCGCCCGTCTCGTCGGCGCGCCACCCGGGTACATCGGCTACGAGGAGGGCGGTCAGCTCACCGAGGCCGTGCGCCGCCGCCCCTACTCGGTCGTGCTGCTCGATGAGATCGAGAAGGCGCACGCCGACGTCTTCAACGTGCTGCTCCAGGTGATGGACGACGGCCGGCTGACCGACGGCCAGGGGCGGACCGTGGACTTCAAGAACGCGGTGCTGATCATGACCTCGAACATCCCGGGCGGGATCGAGGGGGTCGAGACCACGTTCAAGCCCGAGTTCGTCAACCGTCTCGACGAGATCGTCCAGTTCCAGCCGCTCGATCGTGGTGAGATCGCGCACATCGTGGGCGTGCAGGTGGACCATCTCGCGCGCCGGGTGCGCGAGCGCGGCGTCGAGATCGAGCTCACCGACGACGCGCGAACGCTGATCAGCAACCTCGGCTACGACCCCACCTACGGCGCGCGCCCGCTCAAGCGGGTGATCCAGAAGCAGCTGGTGGACAAGCTCGCGCTGGCGCTGCTCGATGGGCGCTTCGGCGAGGGCGACTCGGTGCGTGTCGACGCCTCGGGCGGCGAGCTGGTCTTCGAGAAGGCGGGGCCCGACGGCGCCGGCCGGGCCGGCGAGCCGTCCGCCACCGAGCCGCTGGCCGCGGCCGGCTCCTAGGTCGCCGGCACCCTCGCTCGCAACACGCGCGTCCCGCGGGCGCGACCGACGTTGCCGCGCTCCTCCGGACGGCGACGACTGAGCGATTGTGGCGGCTGTAGGGGCACAATCGCTCAACCGTCGTTCTGACCGCATGCCTGCCTATGCAATGCTTAGGCGCACATGAGCGACGACCTGACCTTGGGCGAGGCCGCGCGCGCGATCGGCGTGAGCGTGGACACGCTCCGGCGATGGGACCGAGCCGGCAAGCTGCGAACGGTGCGTGACCCGCGCAACCGACGCAGGGTGCGGGTGGCCGAGGTCGACCGGCTGCGTCCTGGGCCGGAGCGCCACGGCACGGGCGATGCGCTGTCGGCGCGCAACCGCTTTCCCGGAGTCGTGCGCTCGGTCGAGATCGACGGCGTGATGGGCCTCGTCGAGCTGGAGGCCGGGCCGCATCGCGTGACCGCCGCGATCACGCGAGACGCGATCGAGGAGCTCGGCCTCGCCGAGGGAGTCCGGGCGGTTGCCGCGGTCAAGGCCACGTCGGTGATGATCGAGCGCGGGCAGTCGTGAGCACGGACGTGTGAGGCTCGGCGGCTCCTGCGCGGTCGATCGATGAGCGCCACGCGCGAGCGTCCCTCTCGTCACCTTCCCGCCGCCGAGACCCACAGTGCGGATGGCGCCCTCGCGCCGCTCGCCCTCGACCGGGCCGAAGCGGCGGGTGCGGTCGCGGATCTCGGCGTGATGCTTCCGATCGCCGCCGCGCTGATCGTGGTCAATGGCCTATCGGCCACCGCAGTGCTGCTCCCTGCGGGGCTGCTGTACATAACGGTGGGCCTGATCTATCGGCTTCCCGTGCCGGTCCAGCCGCTCAAGGCCTTCGGCGCGATCGCCATCGCCCACGGGCTGGGCCCCGACACGATCGCGGCGGGCGCACTGCTGATGGGCTCCATCTTCCTGGTGCTCGGCCGGACCGGCCTGCTCGACCGAGCGGCGCGCGTGTTCCCGCGCCCCCTGATCCGTGGGGTGCAGCTGACCGTCGGGCTGCTGTTCCTCGAGATCGCCTGGGGACTGGTCACCGACCCACCCGAGGCCTTCGCGGCGCACGCGCTGCCAACCGCTACGGCGCTCCTCGCCGCAGCGGTCGCCGTGGCCGCCCTGCTCGCGCTCCGGCGGCGGCTTCCCATCTCGCTCGTCCTCGTCGGCGCCGGGACGCTGGTCATGCTCGCGACAGCCTCCGGCTCGATCGCCGCCGGGCCATCGGCACTGACGATCCCCGACGTCGATGCCGCCGCGCTGCTCACTGCGCTGACCGTGCTCGTCCTGCCGCAGGTGCCGCTGTCGTTCGCCAACTCTTGCCTAGCCACCGCGGACGCCGCCCGCGTGTACTTCGGGCCGGCCGCCCGGCGTGTGACCCCGGGCCGCCTGGCCACGACGCTCGGCGTCGCCAACCTCGCCGCCGGAGCCGTCGGCGGGATGCCGTGCTGTCATGGCGCCGGCGGCATGACCGCCCACAGGACATTTGGAGCGCGCACCGGGGGGGCCCCGATCATGATCGGGACTGTGCTGGTGGTCGTGGCCTTGGCGCTCGGTGCGGGCCTCGGGGCGCTGCTGACCGCCTTCCCGCTCCCAATCCTGGCCGGCCTGCTGGCCGTGGCCGGCCTGCTGCACATCGGCTTGCTGCGTGACCTCACGGACCCTAAGAGCTGGCTTGTGGCGCTCGTGGTTGGAGCGCTTGGCTTGGCGACGAACCTGACGGTCGGCCTCGCCGCCGGCCTCGTGCTCTGGTGGCTTCCGCGGGTCCTGCCGCGACTCCGCCCCGCGTAGGCTCAGGCGGACGCAGCGACCGCCCGCCCGACGCCGCGGCGCGCCCGGGCACCTTCGACCGCGAGCCAGAGCGCTGCGGCCACCGCGGCGCCGACGCTCGCCCAGGACAGCGCATCGGCGCCGATCTCCGCGTACGGGAGGCTCAGCGAGGCGCTCCACTCCGGGAGCACGTGCCCGGCCACGAACCCGAGCGCGGTGCCGGCGCCGAGCGCCACGGCGGCCGCGGGCGCCAATCGATGCCGCGCGAGGGCGAGCGCCAGGACCGCGATCGCGAGCGCCGTGCCGGCGAGCCCGAAGGCGCCGAGCGCGCCCGGCACGGCCGTGTCCTGGCGCAATGCGTGGTCCGCGACGTGCGCCAGCAGCAGCGCGACGAGCGCGGCGGATGCGATCGACAGCCGGGTCATGTCACGAGCTTAGGGACGCCCCGCGCCCGCTCTCCGCCATCGGGTTGCATCGGCACGGCAAAGATGCGAGAACCCGAGCTGCAAGGCCGCCAGCGACGAAAGGGAGAGATGCCGACCTACGTGATGCTCAGCACGCTGACCCCGGAGGGGGTTCAGACGATCAAGAACAACCCCTCCCGGATCAAGGAGGTCAACAGGGAGATCGAGCAGCTCGGCGCGACCGTCAAGGCGCAGTGGGCCGTGCTCGGCAGGTTCGACTTCGTCAACGTGATCGAGGCGCCCGACGAGCTGACGATGGCGCGTATCTCCCTCGAGCTCGGCTCGCGCGGCACCGCCAGGTACGAATCGCTCGCCGCGATCCCGATGGACGACTTCATCTCCGCGCTCTAGATGTCCCGCAGCTCCACGCTGTCGAGGGGGAGCGCCCCGCGAGGACGGCCGTGACCAGGGTGCTGGTCGTCGGTGGCGGCGGGCGTGAGCACGCGCTGGTGCGCTCGCTGCTGCGGAGCCCGCGGGCGCCCGAGCTGTTGTGCGCGCCCGGCAACGCCGGCATAGCGCGTGACCGGGTGCCGTGCCTCGACATCGCCGCCGACGACGTGGACGGGCTCGTCCGCGCCGCCCGCGACGAACGCTGCGACCTTGCGGTGGTGGGTCCCGAGGCTCCGCTGGTCGCGGGCCTGGTGGATCGGCTCGCGGACGCCGGGGTGCGCGCGTTCGGGCCGAGCGCCGAGGCCGCGCGCGTGGAGGGCTCGAAGGCGTACGCGAAGGAGCTGATGCGGGCTGTGGGCGTGCCGACCGCGTCCCACGTCCTGCTGCGGAGCGTCGCCGAGGCGCGCGAGCACCTGGCGTGCGCGTCTTATCCGGCGGTGCTCAAGGCCGACGTCCTGGCGGCGGGCAAGGGCGTGCTGATCTGCGAATCCGAGGCCGAAGCGCGCGAGGCGCTCGACGAGCTGTTCGTGGAGCGCCGCTTCGGCGAGACCGACGTCCTGCTCGAGGAGCACCTGGAGGGGGAGGAGCTCTCACTGCTCGCGGTCTGCGACGGCGAGCGCGCCGTGCCGATGGCCCCCGCGCGCGACTACAAGCGCATCCATGACGGAGACGCCGGGCCTAACACGGGCGGCATGGGAAGCTTCTCGCCGGTGCCTGGGATCGAGGAGGGCCACGCGGAGGTGCTCGCCCGCGCCGTCCACCAGCCGGTCGTGGACGAGCTGCGCCGTCGCGGCACCCCCTACCACGGCGTGCTCTACGCCGGTCTGATGCTGACCGCCGCCGGGCCGCGCGTGCTCGAGTACAACTGCCGCTTCGGCGACCCCGAGACCCAGGCCGTGCTGCCGCGGCTGCGCTCCGACATGCTCGACCTCATGGACCGGGCGACGCATCCGGGCGGGCTCGAGGGGCTGAGGCTCGCGTGGTCCTCCTCGTGGGCGGTCACGGTGGTGCTCGCCTCGCGCGGCTACCCGCAGTCGTCGTCGGCGGGCGACCCGATCGACGGCCTGGCCGCGGTCGACTCCCTCCACACCGAGGTGCTCCACGCCGGCACCGCCGAGCGCGACGGCGCC
>Ga0136615_10001873_pt1 | contig 10297 bp, 8 predicted proteins | sample AntDrymUQ2882206_2_FD_106647 | JGI IMG/M metagenome (GOLD analysis project Ga0136615, IMG submission 106647) | Polar desert sand microbial communities from Dry Valleys, Antarctica - metaG UQ288 (22.06) | ecosystem: Environmental > Terrestrial > Soil > Desert | place: Antarctica: Dry Valley...
AAATGGAACTCAACGGCTTTTATCTGGACGAAGCCAGATGGCGCGAACAGCTTGAACGAGTAAAAGTGTCGCAAGCCAAAGTCGCGCTTGAATTACAGCAGATGCTTGCGGCGGGCGTAGCGCAAGCCTCGCTTTTCGGGATGACGGAAATCAATCTCGATTCGCAAACGCAAGTCACGGACGCACTTAAAAACTTGGGCGTTCCCGTTCCCGAAACCACGCGCGGCTGGCAGCTTCAACCGCTCGCCGCCGATTATCCGGTGATTGCAAAATTGCTCGAATATCGCGGCGTGGCAAAATCTTTGTCGAGTTTCGGCGAAAACATTTTGGAATTTATCAACAAGAAAACCGGCAGAATCCACGCCGATTTTCGCCAAATTGGTGCGCCGACCGGCAGATTTAGCTGTTCAAAACCAAACATCCAACAAATTCCGCACGAAGAAAATTACCGCCGATGCTTTCGCGCCTCTGACGGCAAAAAACTAATTATCGCCGATTATAGCCAGGTCGAACTCAGAATTTTGGCGGAATTTTCCAAAGACCAAAATTTTATCAATGCCTTTGTTTCGGGTGAAGATTTTCACACGACCGCCGCCGCGCAAGTCTTCAACGTCAAACCCGAAGAAGTTACATCAGAGCAACGCTCGTTTGCCAAACGTCTGAATTTCGGTGTGGTTTATGGAATCGGCTCACAACGTTTTGCACTGATGACTGGACTTTCGCAAAGCAACGCCGAAGATATTATGCGTAAATATTTTGCGACGTATCGCGGACTTGACGCGTGGCTTCGCGATGCAGCTCGAAAAGTTATAACAGACAGAGCAGCGCGGACGGCTTCCGGCAGATTGGCGCGTTTCCGATTCGACGAAGAAGACCGCAAAGCGATTTCCCTAGCCCAAAGAAACGGAAAAAATATGCCAATCCAGGGCAGCTCGGCTGATATATTAAAACGCGCTCTGCATCTTTTACACCAAAAAATAAGCGGAACGTCAGCGCGTCTGGTGAATATCGTTCACGATGAAATTATTGTCGAAGCGGATGCGGCGGAAGCCGAAGCAACAGCCGATAAGCTAGAAAAAGCAATGTGCGCGGCAGGCGAAGAATATATCAGCCGAGTTCCCGTCAAAGTTGATGTCAAAATATCGGACGAATGGACGAAGTAAAAAAGGTAAAACTTTGGGATTGATTTCTTGACTTTCGCCTTTTATCTAACGAGATGAGTCAAAAGAGTTAATTTTTAGTCCACATTTCTAGTTTTAATCTGATATATTCGCTTCCTTTGTCAGACCTTAATCGTTTAAGGTTTATCAGTTCGGGATTTTGCAAAAGTCTTTTATTGAACATTTGGATAGCTTCATCAAGAAACATATTTTGCGCAGTTGATTTGAATGCGCCAAAACGACCGGCGAGACTTTGCCTGAATTTAATATCATCTTCAAAAAGATATTTTTCTAATTCTCTCATCCGTTCTTCACGGAGTTGTTTAAATCCATCAGATTCATCCACAAGTTGGAGAAAAAGTATTTTCGTATTGAAGTTTGGATTTTCAATAAATGAAGCGACTATTACTTCGTTTTGCCCGTGAGGAATTCTTGCCGGATTAGGAGCAAATTTGGCGCATTCGGTAAGTATTTCGGCGGGCGTGTCGCCTGTAAGTCTTAATGTCTCAGACCATTGCCATTTTAATTCGTCGCTCTCATAAAGAACGACTGAAGCATCACTCAATCCGATTTGAGTTGTCAGACTGGCAACGCGCAAAGCAACGGTTGATTGAGATACTTTTGATTTTCTTGCAAATCTTTGAAGGACTTTTGCGGTAACGGGAATTTCTCGAATAGTGTCTAAAACGATTGAAGTAGGAAGCAGAAACTCGGCGGCAAACTTGTCAATTATTCTCTCTTCTCTGTTTTTTCTTCCAAATGGAGTTATATACTCGCCGACAACCGTCGTCACCCCGTAAATCAAATGCCCAATTTCGTGTGCGACCGTAAATCGTTGGCGAACGTCAGACATTTTACTGTTGATTCTGATAACTGCGCGGTCATCAAATTGAAGACACCAACCATCACAGTTTAGCGGACTGTGTTTGACTTCAATTTCAAGATAATCTACGAGTCTTTCGGGTGCATTTGGAAAATTTTCTTCGGCAAACAGAAGCGCTTCTTCAACTGTTATTTTATTCATTACGTAGAGGAGTCACGCCAAGAACATCATACATATCTTCGAGCAAGGCTCTTTTTGTCGGCTCGTCAAGACCGGCTAAGTTACTACGTCTAAATCTAACCAATTCCGGGTGAAGCGCCATTAGCCGGGATAATTTTCTGTCTAACTCGCTGGTCGGCTCTGACCCGTTTGGCTCAAGTATTTCTTCCTTAACAAATTTTTTAGATAATTTTCTACCGCCAATAACTCCGTCGAAAATGTCTTTATTTTCCATCATGGCAAATCTCCTTGTTTTTGTAACCATGCTAAAGCGGCTGATTCAGGCAACTCGTAATCAACTAAATCATTAGTCGGTTGTGTTAAGTCAATGCGAACTAAACCTTTGTTTTCGTAAAATTGAACAGTGCTTGGTGTCGGCAAAGATTGCAAAGAAATCCGCCCGCCAAGTCCCGCATCGTAACTTTCTCTTAATGCCCAATATAATAGCATAGTCCCGACACCTTTATAAAAAGTTTGACTGACCAACCAATTCCGATTGCGCGGGGCGGAAGCTAACCAACCGACATAAACGCTTTCTTTGTTCGGTTCGAGTTTTGATTTCGCATTGAATTGATAAACCATCGCTCCTTCCAAATAGTTTTCTTGAGACAAAACCGCGACGCATTCGTGCAAAATTTTACCGCTATAAATTCGTGCAAGCCTTTCCCAATCCCAATGAAAATCACCTTCGTCATTCATCTCTTCAGCAGAAACACTTGGAAGTTTCCACCAAACTTTGTCAATCTTTTCCCGCGCCACATCGGTTGTAAGCCTGATAATTTCCGCATCAACAGTTTGATTGCTGTCAGCGCGTAAAATTTGTATGCGTTTTAAAGTTTCCACTAAATCACTCCGCCGCTAAAAATCTGCTGCGTATCAATGGCGTGTCCGTCTTCTTCGCGTTACTGATTTATTTGGTAAGTAGGAAATATATTTACGCTAATTCCATTAGGTAGTGGTGAATTCTTATTGAATCTCTGTTTGAATCAACAATTCGAGTGTTTTGGGAATTATACTTTTTAGTATTTGTGAAGTTTTTTTCCAATACCAATAGATCATCGTTATTCCAAGAAATATCTATTGCTTTATTTGTTTTAACTAAATCCGTAATCCAATCGTTTATTTTTTGATGCCAATGATTACAGTTGTCTTTTTGAATATAACCAATCAACGCGCTATCAGACAAACCTGCTCCGTGATAACCTTTTTTATAGCGTTGCATTCCACCTGCATCACTTGAAACATACTCTCTTTCTCTGCTTTTGTCTTTAAAATCTGTAGGTAATCGTTTAGCTTCTATCACAAAAAAGGCTCTATCAATTTCATTGGGATTATTATCCTCCGCCTCAATTACTCCGAAATCACTTGAATAGCGTGTTTTCAGGTATCTGTATTGAAACTGAACCATAAATAATTCGTTTCGAGCATTTCGTGAAAGATAACTGCACAATATCTGGCTAATGTCGTCTTCTGCAACAATAGGATTCGCGGAGGTTTTACTTTTAAAAACATTTGGAAAACCAGGAAGATTCTTGTCTAAAAATTCAATCACTTTTCTAATTGATGTGAATTTCTCAGCATCAATTTCAGGCAAATTCTGTGAGTTGTTTTCCACATTAGACATTGAGAGTTAATAGCCTGCTTTTATTAAATCCGAAAATACTTCGTCAGCATCTTTGAGGGCGATTGAGCGCAACCAAAACCGCAATGATTTAGGCTTGAGAAGAAGAACTTTATTTTTTTGATATATTTTTACGACTTTGATTAAATAAACACTTTCACCATATTTAGCTTCTACCAACGATTTTATTTCTTCGTCAATTTCCGATCCTTTTTCTATTCCCTCAAAAACAGCGTTTTCACTGTAGCCGAACTCAGTCATACAGTATTCGCGCCAATCGTAAATTTTTTTGAGGTAAAAACTCTTATTGCTCTGTTCGTAAATAGAATTGAGTGCCTCGGTGAACACTTCGCCAAATTGTTTTAATTCTTCTTCGTTAGCATTTTTGTTCGTTTTTGATTTGCTCCCTTTTGAAAGTAAGTCAGTGTAATAATCCAAAACATCATCACAGAGTATTTGTTCGACAAAAGATAAATTCAATTCCTCTTTATCTTCTGGATAAGGAAGACTCATAACATCTTGTTTATGTATGACAGTAGCTTTTTTAATGAGATATTTGTTACTTATCGAAGTAATGAAAAATCTGTAAACATCGCTGTAATTTTCAAATGCTTCTTGTAATTCCAAAAGTTCTTCTCGCTCGGCTTTAGGCGCGGCGATTCCAATTATAGAATCTTTGAAAGTTAAATAATCATCAGAAAAATATGTCGGAATTTTACGCTTGCCTATATTTTCCTTAATCAATAAATGTGGAGGTTCATATATTCGCTTATCGCCAGTAGTGTGAAATTTATCTGCCGTTTCAATGGTTATTTGTTTTTCATCTACTTCATTTTCTTTGAATGCTTTTGTTGGTAAGGTATATTTTTTGTTTATGTAATCTGCTGGTTTTCTGGTTTTATCATTTGGCGAACCTACAATATAGCCTTCATTAGCAATCCAACTTTTGTTGTTTATGAAATCCTCAATAGAACTCAATTTCGATAATCGGTTAATCAAATTATTAAGTCTTCCGCCACCTAATAAATTACATTTCCAAATGCTTTTGTCATACAGAGCATCTGATTGTGAAATTCGATGAACATCATATTTATCTACTTCGAGAAATATTTTTTCTTCGACACTTCTGGTTTTTCGGAAAATGATGTGTTCAATAGGAAATTTTTCATTACATTTAACTTTCTTCGCAAAAAGCGCAACTGTTGCAACATTGCCGGCTATTTTTCGATTTTGCGGATTGTATTTTTTGAAAATCTCCAAAACAGTAAAATCTAAAATTTGAGAAACTTGGTGTTTGGAAAAAAAGTGTTTTCTAAATTCCGGTGAATTATTATAAAGAAGCGGCGCGGCGGGAAGAATCAGACACACTAACCCATTTTCTTTGAGCAAGTGTGGAACTTGGTCAAGAAACATTAAAGCTAACTGATTTTGTGGATATATTTTTTCTTTTGATCTTTGTTTTACGTCTGGATTTACTTCGACAATTTCCTGATATTCTTCCTTGTCTGAACTCAATTCTTTGAACGGCGGATTTCCAATTACCAAATCCCAAGTGCCTTTATCGGATTTACTCAAAAACTTAAAGAAATTTTCAGCGATAAAATTAGTTTGAAAAGTTTCGTTAAATTTCAATTCCGTCCAAATTTGCATTGGCGTTAATTCGTCGCACAATGCTAAACAAAGACTAAACACCGTCAAACGAACGGATTCATCTTCAATATCAACCCCGAAAATATTGTCTTTGATAATCTTTAAAAGAACTTTGGGTTTTGCAGGCAATAATTTTCCAGTTTTCTTGAAATGTAAGTAACGATGACGTTGTGCCAAACGCTTGAACGCGCCGACGAGAAAAATGCCCGAACCGCAACTAACGTCAATTGTTTTGAATGACGTTTGTTCGTAATCGCTCAAAGGCATAGCTTCGTCTAAAAGCGCATTTACTAAAAACTCCGGCGTGTAAACAGCATCTTTTTTGTCCGTTAAAAAGGTTTCATAAACTGTGCTGATTAATTCGACAGGCAGACGATTGAATGAGTATTTGCGCCAGAGAACCAACTGTTTATTTTCATCAATGTCAGCATCAAGAAAATCTGCAAGTTCACTTAAATCAGTATTCGCAACTAAGTTTTTTTCTTCCGAGTTTTCCCATTCAAAGATTCTGCCGTTAAAATGCTGACTCAGTTTCGCAAACAGTTCGACAATTTTCCCCTTTTGCCGTAAAACACCGCAAAAGTTTTTCGCATTGAATTCTTGAAAGAAATTTTCAGCAAATAATCTTTCATCTTCGTTGCCTCTTTCTTCTAGATATTTAATCAGGATGGCAAAAACCAATATCTTGTGAGCGATTTTAGACGGCAAATTAATATCTTCAAGGAATTTATCCCGAATCCGTTTTAAGCTGTCAACAAGGTCTTTGTATGCCGACGTGCTTTCTAAAAAATGCCCTTCAGCTTCTTTAGATTCCCAGAATATGCCGCTGTCGAATAGTTTTCTTGAATATTGTCGAATTGCGTCTGCCGATATTGGAATTGTATCTATCGGGTTTGTTTCAATTGTTTTACCGAAAACCTCGACGGGTTTTCGAGTATCAAAAATCTTAACTTCCGTTTTTTCAATTACAATAAACATCGGGATTTGAGAGTTACTCCACAAATCACGATGAATATTTGCTAAATCACTTCCAGATAATGTGTTTTTAGTATTATCGTAAATGTAAATTTGCGGAACTGGCGGACGGTTTTCACTTTTTGGAAAGTGGCGAAAATAAACGGCTACAGCTTGAAATTTTTCAGCATCTTCGAGTGCAAAAATTTCGTCTGGACTCAAACCTTCTGTGGTTTTTTCAGAAACCAAAAGCAATGAGCGATGTCCTTCAGAAGAAACATCAAAATCCATCCTTTTTAGATTACTCAGAAAAAAGCTCATAGAGATTTTAATTGTGATTGTAGAAACGCCTTTTTACATTCTAATCATAAACTCGGAAAACCAAAATATCTACCTGATTTAATCAATTTATTTAGGATTTCCAATCGAACCATTTGCGTTTTATGAGTTTATACAACTGCGAGATTTTGAGTTTCTTGTTGTTTCAAATAATTTTTCAAAGCCATATCAATATCCTTAAAAAGATTGTTGCGGCGCACAGATGTGCTTTTGTCTTTTTCGATTTCCAACAATTGATGAGCGAGTTCGACCGACTGAATTTTCCTTTTGGTTTAGGTTAAAAATACTGCTCTGAAAATACAAAACCAAATTGGTAAAAGCAAACTTTTCACCGCTTTGCGCTGTTATAGTCCAGCAAATATTAGGCTTGAGTTCGCTTTATTAAAGTGGCGGTTTGTATTTTCACGTCGTCAAAAACACGATTTTAAGATTCTCGAAATCAATTACCAATTCGTTTCCGTATTTTTCACCGCTTCGCCGTGTTCGACGAGAAATCTTTCGGCGTCAATCGCCGCCATACAACCGGTTCCAGCCGCCGTTACCGCTTGGCGATAATACGAATCTTGCGCGTCGCCGCACGCGAAAACGCCTTCGACGTTGGTTTTCATTGTGCGTCCTTCGGTTTTTAAATAGCCAGTTTCGTCCATTTCCAAAACGCCTTTGAAAAGGTCGGTGTTTGGTTTGTGTCCGATGGCGACGAAAACGCCTTGCGTCGGGAAAAGGCTTTCTTCACTGGTTTGGGTGTTGAAGATTTTTACGCCCGTCACGCCTTCTTCTTTTGTGCCGAGAATCTCGCGGATGCCCGTGTTCCACATAATCTCGATTTTCTCATTGTTAAAGACGCGCTCCTGCATAATCTTTGAAGCGCGGAACGAATCGCGGCGGTGCATTAACGTAACTTTTGAAGCAAAGCGCGTTAAAAACATCGCTTCTTCCATCGCCGTGTCGCCGCCGCCGACAATCACCACCGGCTTGCCGCGAAAGAAGAATCCGTCGCAGGTGGCGCACGCCGAAACGCCGTTGCCGCCCAAACCTTCCGGCACCGGTTCTTCGCCCGGAACGCCAAGCCATTTGGCTGATGCGCCCGTCGAGATAATCAAAGTTTCAGCTTTGATTATCGTCGAGATTTCTTCGCTCTCCGCGCTTTCTTTGCCGTAAAGTTTGAAAGGTCGCTCGCTCAAATCAACTTTATCAATCCATACATTGAGAATTTCCGTCCCGAAGCGCGTCGCTTGAGCGCGAAATTCATTCATCATTTCCGGTCCCATAATTCCTTTTGAAAATCCCGGATAATTTTCGACATCGGTCGTGATAGTAAGTTGTCCGCCCGGCTGCGGTCCGTCAATAACAAGCGGCGCGAGTTGCGCTCTGGAAGCATAGATGGCGGCAGTCAATCCCGCCGGACCTGAACCTAAAACTACGACTTTACGATTGATTTCTTTTTCTGACATAGATAATTTAGATTTTAGCCTCTGTTTCCTGAAGAAATTGAGTTGAGGCATAGCACTTCTACTTATGGTTATAGTATAACTATCAAACAAAGATTTAGTCGAACAATGATGCAAAAGGATGTAAGTTTAATCATTTATTAAAGTGAAAATTTTATTCCCGTTTTTCAAAACTCATTATTAGTTATCTCTCAAGTAACTTTTCGTGTTAAACTTTTGGCGTTTTACCAAATTTATCACGTTTACGCTTCCGAACTTGTATATGTCAACGAACACATCACCTCAATTTGAGGAAAAACGTTTTGCATTGCGGATGGCATTGCGTCTGCCGATTGTCGTCTCAGGACGCTCGGACGACGGTGCGGCATGGAGCGAGCCGACCGAAACCGATGATATTTCAACGACCGGCACGCTTTTTCATCTGAATCAAAAAGTTGCTGCCGGCGAAAATCTTTACTTGCGTTCGCATCGTCCGGACGGCGTGCCGGTTGAAGTTAAAGTGGAAGTTATACGAATTGCGCCGGCTGTCTTTGGCACGACTCGCGTCGGCGTAGTCATTACCGAACCGAAGGAAAATTGGTTGCGCCTGTTCGTCGCGTGGGTGGCGGACGACCAGGCTGAAGAAGAGGAATAAAGTAAAAAGTAGAAAGTAAAAAGTAAAAAGGCGAAAGTGTGGAATGTCGGTTTCACCTTTTGCCTTTTCTTAATCGGCAATTTTATTATTTTATCTATGAAAAACTATGAAACCATTTTAGTTGAAAAACGCGAAAGCGTTGCTGTTTTGACAATCAATCGTCCAGATAAATTAAATGCCTTGAATTCAAAAGTTCATATGGAAGGCGTTGAAATTTTGGACGAGTTAAAAACTGATTCGGCGGTGCGTGTCGTCGTAATTTGCGGCGCGGGGGAGAAAGCGTTCGTTGCGGGCGCAGACATTTCGGAGTTTGCCGAGGCAACGCCCGTCGAGCAGCGCGACGTGATGAATTCGCGTTCCTTGTTCACGGTGCTGGATACTTTTCCGAAACCGGTTATTGCAATGATAAACGGCTTTTGTCTTGGCGGCGGAAACGAATTAGCGATGGCTTGTGATTTAAGAATTGCCTCGGATAAATCGCGCTTCGGACAACCGGAAATCAACCTGGGAATTATCTGCGGCGGCGGCGGAACGCAACGCCTTACGAGATTGATTGGCGAATCGAAAGCGATGGAAATAATCTTAACGGGCGATATGATTGATGCTCCGACGGCTTTCGATTACGGTTTGGTTAATTACGTTTATTCAGCCGAAGAACTAGAAACGAAGACGATGGAGTTAGCAAATAAAATCGCCGAAAAATCACCGATTGCTTTGCAAATGTCGAAAGAAGCGGTGAAATTCGCTTCGCGCTCGAATTTGGACGAAGGTTTGCGCCGTGAGATTGATTTGTTTGCCATTTGTTTTTCAACCGAAGATAAGAAAGAAGGCGTTTCGGCATTTTTGGAAAAGCGAAAGCCCGTCTTTAAAGGCAAATAAATTTATGATTACAAACTTCAAATCAAAACTGATTTGCTCATTCGTAATTCGTAATTTATAATTCGTAATTGATGCGCGGGGTCGTAGCTCAGCTGGGAGAGCGCATGACTGGCAGTCAATCTTTTTTTCTAAGACATTAGCTCTTGTGTTTTCAATAACTTACAAACTTTTTCTGCTTTCCAAAAATCGAATTCATCTCCTCTGTTTTAGTGATGAATTTATAAAATTATAGCATAAAAATTAAGGCTCAAATAGAGATTTCTATCAGAGCCTTGTATTTTTTACTATTAATACTCTTCGGGTAACAATATCGTAGTTGCAGTCCTGTCGGACTCAGTTATACACCACAACTTTTCCTCTTCTGAAGTTTTATAAGCTGAAAGAATCCGAAAGCCTTCTTTCACTGACAACTCATTTTCTTTCCAATCTTCTTTTCCGACAATTCCCCAGTCGCCTTTTTGATGCCTTGCTAAGAATTCGATTGCCACTTGATTTGATTCTTCAAGTGCATCTTGCGCTCCAATGGTTAAATAGACTTCACCAAGTGGAAACAGGACAGATGATTGTTCA
>Ga0136615_10001875_pt1 | contig 10294 bp, 9 predicted proteins | sample AntDrymUQ2882206_2_FD_106647 | JGI IMG/M metagenome (GOLD analysis project Ga0136615, IMG submission 106647) | Polar desert sand microbial communities from Dry Valleys, Antarctica - metaG UQ288 (22.06) | ecosystem: Environmental > Terrestrial > Soil > Desert | place: Antarctica: Dry Valley...
CGAGGTCGCCCATGCGGCCGAGGACGCCTCGCTGTCGATGATCCAGCTGCACGGCGACGAGGGCCTCTCCTTCTGCCAGGAGGTGGCGCGGCGCACCGGCTGCAAGGTGATCAAGGCGCTGGGCGTGAGCTCGGCCGCCGACGTTCAGGCGGCCGCCGCGTTCCGTGTCGACTACCACCTTCTCGACGCCCGGCGTGCGGGTCTGCGCGGCGGAACCGGCGAGACCTTCGACTGGGGCCTGCTTGCGAAGCGCCGCAGCGAGGTGCCGCTGCTGCTCGCCGGGGGGCTCAAGCCCGAGAACGTCGGCGAGGCGATCTCCGTGGTGCGGCCGTTCGCGGTCGATGTCGCCGGCGGGGTCGAGTCGGCGCCGGGGATCAAGGACCACGGGCTGATGGCGGCCTTCGCCGCGCGGGCCGGAGTGGTGGCACCGCAGCCCCGGGTGCCGGCGCAGTGAGCGCCGGACAGCCGGCGGGCGCCGCCGGCGGGGCGGGGACGGCGCTCGGCGTCGACGAGCGCTTTGGCCCGTACGGCGGCCGCTTCGTCCCCGAGGTGCTGATGGCGGCGCTCGACGAGCTCACCGAGACCTGGGCCAAGGCGCGCACCGACCCGGTCTTCGCCGACGAGCTCGAGCGCCTGCTGCGCGACTTCGTCGGCCGTCCGACGCCGCTCTACCTCGCCAGCGGGCTCTCCGAGCGGGTCGGGCGGCGCGTCTACCTGAAGCGCGAGGACCTCAACCACACCGGCGCCCACAAGATCAACAACGCCGTCGGGCAGGCGCTGCTGGCCAAGCGCATGGGCAAGCCCCGGGTGATCGCCGAGACCGGCGCCGGCCAGCACGGCGTCGCCACGGCCACGGCCTGCGCGCTGCTCGGCCTCGAGTGCGTCGTCTACATGGGAACCGAGGACATCCGCCGCCAGGCGCCAAACGTCGAGAGGATGAAGCTGCTCGGCGCCGAGCTGGCGCCGGTCGAGGCGGGGGCGCGGACGCTGAAGGAAGCGGTCAGCGCGGCGATCCGCGACTGGGTCACCAACGTCGCCACCACCCATTACGTGATCGGCTCGGCGGTGGGGCCGGCGCCGTACCCGGCGCTGGTCCGCGACCTGCAGCGGGTGATCGGCGATGAGGCCCGGGCCCAGGCGCTGGCGATCGAGGGCCGGCTGCCGTCGCGGGTGATCGCCTGTGTCGGCGGCGGCTCCAACGCGATCGGCACCTTCATCCCCTTCGTCGATGACGCCGAGGTCGAGCTGATCGGGATCGAGGCCGGGGGAGAGGGCCTTGAGAGCGGACGCCACGGCGCTTCCCTGACCGCCGGCCAAACGGGCGTGCTGCACGGCGCGCTCTCCTCGGTGCTCGCCGACGACGAGGGGCAGATCCTCGAGGCCCATTCGGTCTCCGCCGGCCTCGACTATCCCGGGGTCGGCCCCGAGCACGCCCACCTGCGCGACATCGGACGGGTTCGCTACGAGGCCGTCACCGACATCGAGGCCCTGCGGGCCCTGCGCGAGCTTGCCCGCCTCGAGGGGATCATCCCCGCGCTCGAGCCCTCGCACGCGATCGCCTGGCTGCTGACGAACCCTGCCGGCGGGACGGAGGCTTTCGACGTCCTCACCCTCAGCGGCCGCGGCGACAAGGATCTGGCCGAGGTGGTCGAGCGGCTCGGCGATGGATAGCGGCCCCTGGCGCGGGTTCGAGCGTGCCAGATCGGAGGGCCGGGCGGCATTGATGCCCTACCTGATGGCCGGCTTTCCCGATCTCGAGACCTCGCGCGCGGTGGCGCAGGCCTACGTCGACTCCGGCGCCGACATCATCGAGCTCGGCGCCCCGTTCTCGGACCCGCTCGCCGACGGCCCGGTGATCCATGACGCCGCCACCAGGGCGCTGGAGCAGGGGACGCGGTTCTCCGACGTGCTCGAGATCTGCGCGCAGATCGCCGCGACCACCTCGGTGGTGCCGATGGTCTACGCCAACACCGCGATCTCGATCGGTCCCTCCGAGTTCGCCGCGAGGCTCGAAGCCCACGGCGCCTCCGGGGTGATCATCCCCGACCTCCCGATCGACGAGGCGGGCCCGCTTCGCGAGGCGCTCCAGGCTTCGGGGGTGGCGATGGTGCAGCTGATCGCCCCGAATACCTCGAAGGAGCGCCGCAAGCGGATCTGCGCCGACGCCCAGGGCTTCATCTACCTGGTCTCCGACACCCGCACCACGGGCGAGCGCGAGCAGCTGCCGGCCTCGCTCGGGCGGCTGGTCGAGGCGGTCAAGGCGGACTCGCCGGTGCCGGTCGCCGTCGGCTTCGGGATCGGCACGCCCGAGCAGGCCGCCGAGGTCGGGCGCTTCGCCGACGGCGTGATCGTCGGCTCGCGGCTGGTTCGGGCGGTCGCCGAAGCCGACTCGGCGGAGGCGGCGACCCGGGCGGTCGGCGAGTTCATCAGCTCGGCGCGCGCCGCGCTCGCCGCCTGAGCCGTTAGATTTCGCGTCGTGAGACTGCTCGTCTTCACCGTCGTCGGCCTCGTCGGACTGATCCTCGCCTACGCCTTCGGGCTCGGCGGCACCCTCGGGGCGCTGGTCTTCCTCTTCATCCTCTTCAACGGGGTCATGGACCGCTGGGCGCAGCCGATCCTCGCCCGGCTGCGTCCCTGAGCCAGGCCGGTCTCGCGGGGCCGCCCCGGCGGCCGGGTATGTTCAGCGCGTGAGGTTCGGCGTGCTCACCGGAGGCGGCGATTGCCCCGGTCTCAACGCGGTCATCCGCGCGATCGTGCGCAAGGGCATCGACCAGCGAGGGCACGCGATCGTCGGCTTTCGCGACGGCTGGCGCGGCCCGCTCGAGAACGACTTCGAGGAGCTCACGATCGAGTCGACGCGCGGGATCCTGCCGCGCGGGGGCACGATCCTCGGCACCTCGCGAACGAATCCGTTCAAGCGCGAGGACGGTCCCCGGCAGATCCGCGAGAACCTCGACGACCTCGGGCTCGACGGCCTGATCGCGATCGGCGGGGAGGACACCCTGGGCGCCGCCAGCCGACTGCATTCCGAGCACGACATCAACGTCCTCGGGGTTCCGAAGACGATCGACAACGACATCGGCGCCACCGATGTCACCTTCGGCTTCGACACCGCGCTTCAGGTCGCGACCGAGGCGATCGATCGCCTCCACACGACCGCCGAGTCCCACCACCGGGTGATGGTGGTCGAGGTGATGGGCCGCCACGCCGGCTGGATCGCGCTCTACTCCGGGATCGCCGGTGGCGGCGACGTGATCCTGATCCCCGAGCAGCCCTTCGACATCGACGACGTCTGCGGTCTGATCCGGCGCCGGCACTCTCGCGGCCGCTTCTTCTCGATCGTGGTGGTCGCCGAGGGCTCGGTTCCACGCGAGGGCACGATGGAGGTCGCCGGGGGCGAGACCGACGAGTTCGGTCACGTCCGCCTCGGCGGCATCGGCTACCGGCTCGAGACCGAGATCGAGCAGCGCACCGGCTTCGAGACCCGGGCGGTCGTCCTCGGCCACATCCAGCGCGGCGGCACGCCGACGGCCTACGACCGGGTGCTGGCGACCCGCTTCGGCGTCGCCGCGATCGAGGCCGCCGACCAGGGCAGGTGGGGAATGATGCCGGCCCTTCGCGGCACCCGCATCGAGCTCGTGCCACTGGCCGAGGCCGTCGCCGAGCTGCGCACGGTCTCGCCCGAGGAATTCGCGGTTGCCGAGGCGTTTCTCGGCTAGCGCCGCTCTGCTTGCGGCGATCGCGCTGGGCGCCTGCTCGACGGCGGGGGGCGAGGCGGCTGGCGACGCGACCCTGCGGGTCTACGTCAGCCTGCCGCTGAGCGGCTCGGGCGCTGCCGAGGGCCAGGACGCCGCCGACGGCGCCGAGCTGGCGCTCGCCGAGGCCGGCGGCGAGGCGGGCGGCGTCGCGGTCGAGGCGGTCGTCCTCGACGACGCCGAGGGCGACCGCTGGAGCCCGGTCGAGGCCGCCGCCAACGCCCGTGAGGCGATCTCCGACTCGACCGCGATCGCCTACCTCGGCGAGCTCGAATCGGGGGCGACCAGAGCCTCGCTGCCGATCACCAGCGAGGCCCGGCTGCTCCAGGTCTCGCCGGGGAGCTCCGCCGAGGACCTGATCGCGCCGTTTGTCGGCTCCGACGAGCTGCCCCAGGTCCAGTCGGTGGCCGGCCGCAGCTTCGGCCGGGTGATCCCCGGCGATTCGGTGCAGGGCGAAGCCGCTGCCGTCTGGGCGAAGGAGCTCGGCTGGCGGCGGATCTCGATCGCGCGCGACGGCAGCGACTTCGGCTCCGTGCTCGCCGACGCCTTCGAGGACCGGGCGCAGGAACTCGGAATCGAGGTCAGCCGCGGGGAGGGCGCGCCACGCACCTTCCTCGCCGGTGACGGTGAGGCGCCCGCGGCGCTCGGCAGCGATGTCCTGCTGCCGCCCTACAGCCCGGTTTCCGGGTCCGCCGCCGACTTCGCCACCTCCGCCGCCCTCGATCCCTCGCACTTACCCGCTGCCGGCCAGGACTTCCTGCGGCGCTTCGAGGCCGAGTACGGGCGAGCGGCCGGGCGCTACGCCGCCTACGGCTACGAGTCGATGGCGGTGGTGCTCGACGCGATCGAGCGAGCGACGGACCCGGCCGATCGCTCGGCGGTGATCGAGGCGTTCTTCGACACCCCCGAGCGCGACACGGTGCTCGGCTCCTCCGCGATCGACGAGCTCGGCGAGACGACGCTCGAGCGGATCAGCGGCTATGAGCTCGACGGAAAGCGGGTCAGTCCCGGAATTGAACTCGACGCCGGCCGCTAGGCGAGCAGGTCCCGTAGCGCCGGCTCGATCTCCGGAAAGCGGAAGCGGTAGCCGAGATCGAGCGCGCGCCGCGGCTCGACCCTCATGCTGGCGGTGATGTGCCCGGTCAGCTCGGCGCCCCGCAGGGCTCTGACCGCGAGCTTCGGCGCGGGGATCAGCGAGGGGCGGCCGAGGGCCTTGCCGAAGGCTCGCGAAAACTGTTTGTTGGTTATCGCCTCGGGGGCGGCTGCGTTGAGCGCCCCGCTGACGGCGTCGCTGTCGAGCGCCCAGATCAGGAGGCCGGCCGCGTCATCGCGATGAATCCAAGGCTGGTACCAGTTGCCGCCCGCCAGCGGTCCGCCGACACCGAGCTTGAACGGCAGCATCAGCTGCTTCAGCAACCCTCCCTCGGGGTCGAGCACCGGCGCCGTGCGGAAGACCGCCACCCGCACCCCGCTGCCCTGGGCCGCCAGCGCCGCCTGCTCCCATTCGACCACCATCTGCGAGAGGTATTGCTCGCCGGCCGGAGTCGTCTCGTCGATGCTGGCCTCGCCGTGATCGCCGTAGTAGCCGACCGCCGATTGGCTGATCAGCACTGACGGAGTCAGAGGGGCAGAGGTCATCGCCGAGACGAGATTCTCGGTGGCGCGTACACGGCTGTCGCGGATCCGGCGCTTGGCCTCGTCGGTGAGCCGCTGGTTGATGTTCTCGCCGACCAGGTTGACCACCGCGTCGACGCCGGCGAAAGCGGCCTCCGGGGGCCGCTCGGTGCTGGGTTCCCAGGCATGCCAACCGATCTCCGGGTTGGCCGCCCGGGCTCGCTGGGGATCGCGACTGAGGCCGACGGCCTCGTCGCCGCGCGCCAGCAGCTGCCTGCAGACGTCGGAGCCGATCAGCCCGCTCGCCCCCGTGACCAAGACCCGCATTCGCCCCGCCTTCCCGCGGGCGCACGCCCGCCTACTCGATGGTCGAGAAGGTACCCGTCTCCTCAGAGACCCGGGCGATGCCCTCGCGCCTGGCCTCCTCGATCACGGCCTTCGCCACGGCCGGGGCGACATCGCGGTCGAAGACCGAGGGGATGATGTAGTTCTCGGAGAGGTCCTCGGCGGCGACCACATCGGCGATCCCGTTCGCCGCCGCCAGCTTCATCTCCTCGGTGATCCGTGGCGCCCCCGCGTCGAGCGCGCCGCGGAAGATCCCCGGAAAGCAGAGCACGTTGTTGATCTGGTTGGGGTAGTCCGAGCGGCCGGTGGCCATGATCCGCACGTGCGGCTCGGCGTCCTCGGGCATCACCTCCGGGGTCGGGTTCGCCATCGCGAAGACGATCGCGTCGTCGGCCATCTTCGCCAGGTCCGACGCGTCGACCAGGCCCGGGCCGGAGACCCCGACGAACAGGTCCGCGCCCTCGAGCACCTCGCCGGGGTGTCCCGTGCGCTTGCCCGGGTTGGTGTTCTCCGAGTACCAGCGCTTGATCTCGGTCATCCGGCCCTCTAGGTAGTCGTCGCGCTCGGTCGAGAGCGCGCCCTTGCGGTCGCAGCCGATGATGTCGGTGATCCCCGAGGCGAGCATCATCTTGGTCACCGCGACCCCGGCGGCGCCCAGCCCGAGCATCACCACGGTGAGGTCCTCGATCGGCTTCTCGACGATCTTCAGCGCGTTGAACAGCGCCGCCATGGTGACTACCGCGGTGCCGTGCTGGTCGTCGTGGAAGACCGGGATGTCCAGCTCCTCCTTGAGCCGCTCCTCGATCTCGAAGCAGCGCGGCGCCGAGATGTCCTCGAGGTTGATCCCGCCGAAGGTCGGCGCCATCAGCCGCACCGCCTCGATGATCTTCTCGGGATCGTTGGTGTCGAGGCAGATCGGGAAGGCGTCGATGTCGGCGAACTCCTTGAACAGCATCGCCTTGCCCTCCATCACCGGCATCGCCGCCTCCGGGCCGATATCGCCGAGGCCGAGCACCGCCGATCCGTCGGAGACGACGGCGACCGTGTTCTTCTTGATCGTGAAGTCGAAGGCCTTCGAGCGGTCCGCGGCGATCTCGAGGCAGACCCGGGCGACGCCCGGCGTGTAGGCCATCGAGAGGTCGTCGCGCGTCTTCAACGGGTACTTGTTGTGCTGCTCGATCTTGCCGCCGCGGTGCATCGCCAGGGTGCGGTCGACGTAATCGACCACGCGGGCCCCGCGGGTCGAGCCGATCGCCCGCAGGATCTGCTCCCAGTGCTTCTGGTCGCGGGCGTCGATCGTGAACTCGCGCATCCGCTTTCCCTCGCTGCCGGCGCCCGGGACGAGGTCGACGCCCTGCAGCGCCCCGCCCGCCTCGGCGATCGCCGCGGTCAGCTTGCCCAGGGGCTCGGAGCGCGCGTCGAGCTCGACGCGCACGGTCACGGAGAACTGGGCGGAGACGCTGGCCACGGCGGCGGAGTCTAAGCCGGGGGCGATTTGCGCCCGGTTGGCGACTTGCTCTCGGTATGCGAGAGGAACCCGCCAGGTCAGACGTTGCAGTCGCTCGGCTTGCGAGTCGCCAGCACGGCGTGGTCTCGATTGCGCAGCTCGAGGCTGCAGGTTTGGACAAGAGCGCAGTCACCAGGCGACTCGGCAGAGGGCACCTTCACCGCATCCATCGGGGCGTCTACGCGGTCGGCCATCGGGGCCTCAGCAACGAGGGAAGGTGGATGGCAGCGGTGCTGGCTTGCGGTAACGATGCGGTGCTCAGCCATGGTTCGGCAGCTGAACTCTGGGCGCTGCTGCCAGTTCGGGCACGGCTCGTCGAGGTCACGATCCGGTCGTCCAACGGCCGTGCCCGTCGAGCCGGGATCCGCCTGCACCGCTCCCTCTCACTGCATCAAGTTGCGACTACCCGCCACAACGGCATCGACGTGACCGCCCCCGCTCGCACGCTCGCGGACCTACGGCGAACCGCGCCCGCCTGGGTCGTCCGCAAGGCGACCCGCCAGGCCGAGTTCATCGGGCTCGAGATCGGCGAGATCCGGACCGACGGCACCCGTTCGGACCTGGAGCGCGACTTTCTCGGCCTCTGCCGCCGCCACGGCCTGGCAGCGCCCGAGGTCAACGTCAAGCTCGGCCCGTTCACGGTCGACTTCTTCTGGCGCACCCGAGGCTTGGTCGTCGAGACCGACGGGTGGGCCGCCCACCGCGGGCGCCAGGCATTCGAGGACGACCACGAGCGCGAGCTCCGTCTGCGCGCGCTCGGCTACCGCGTGTTGCGCTTCAGCGACGTCCAGGTGGAGAGTGCCCAGGCGGCGGTCGCCGGCGCGGTGCGTGCGGAGTTGGGCTGACCTGGCGACTTCCTCTCGCTATCCGAGAACAACTCGCCAATCGGCGCCCAATACGATCGGGTTATGGCGAAGAAGGCGGCGACGACGAAGGGCGAGGAGGTGTTCCTGATCGACGGGAACTCGCTTGCCTATCGGGCGTTCTTCGCGCTGCCGGAGTCGATCGCGACGGCCGACGGGCGGCCCACCAACGCGATCTACGGGTTCGCCTCGATGATGGCCAAGATCCTCATCGACCACTCGCCGAAGGCCGTGATCGTCGCCTGGGACAAGGGCTGGTCGGGGCGCGAGAAGGTCTACGCCGAGTACAAGTCGCAGCGCAAGTCGCGGCCCGACCTGCTCAAGGAGCAGTGGCCCGCACTGGCGCCGCTGGCCGAGGCCTTCGGCTTCAAGAACGTTTCGGTCGAGGGCTACGAGGCCGACGACGTGATCGCGACCCTGGCGCGGCAGGCGACCGACGCCGAGATCCCGGTGATGATCGTCTCCGGCGACCGCGACGTCTACCAGCTGGTCCGCGACGGGATCAAGGTGATGACGACCTCGCGCGGGGTCACCGACACCAAGATCTACGACCGCGAGGGCGTGGTCGAGCGCTACGGGATCCCGCCGGAGCTGGTCACCGACTTCATCGGCCTCAAGGGCGACACCTCCGACAACATCCCCGGAGTTCCCGGGATCGGCGACAAGACCGCCGCCCAGCTGCTGCAGCAGTTCGGCTCGCTCGAGGGTGTGCTGGGGGCCGTCGACGAGATCTCCGGCGCCAAGCGCAAGCAGAACCTGACCGAGCACGCCGACGACGCCCGGGTCTCGAAGCAGCTGGCGACGATGGTCGAGGACGTCGACGTGCCGGTGATCATCAACGCGGAGCTGCGCGGCTCGCCGGACCGCTCGAAGCTGCGCGACGCCGCCAACGAGTTCGAGCTGCGCGCGGTGATCCAGCGCCTCGACGAGGAATGGGACGAGGTCGTGCCCGGGCGCATGGTCGAGGAGACGATCGAGGTCGAGGCCGAGGAGGGGCTCCCCGCCGATCTCGCGGACGGGCCGATCGCGGTGGCGATCGGCGACGGGCGCTGGGCCGGCAGCGACGGGATCAAGGTGGTCGCCGGCGACGCCGCCGACCTCGCCGGCCTGGCTGCCGACCTGCGCCAGCGGCCGCTGATCGCCCATGACGCCAAGGCGCTGGGTGGCACCGGGGGCAAGGGGCTGCTGGCTGCCGCCCGTCCGCAGGGGCTCGACCTCCGTCACGACACGATGGTGGCCGCCTACCTGATCGACCCGGCGCGCCGCACCTACGACCTCCACGAGCTCGCCGCCGACGCCGGGCTGGCCGCGGCGCCGGTCGAGACCGATGACGGCCAGATGTCGCTGGAGGCGGAGGAGGGCGAGCTCGCCGGTGATCCCGCGGTCGACGCCCGCCTCGTCGGCGAGCTCGCCCAGCGCCAGCGCCCGCGCCTGGTCGAGTTCGGAGTCGAGCAGCTGTTCAACGAGGTCGAGATGCCGTTGATCGAGGTGCTCGCCGAGATGGAGCGGATCGGGCTTGGCCTCGACGTCGAGCGGCTCGACCAGATCGGCGCGGGGATGGCCGAGCAGATCGACCAGCTCGAGGCCGAGATCTACGAGCACGCCGGGCACGAGTTCACGATCGGCTCACCGCAGCAGCTCGCCACAGTGTTCTTCGAGGAGCTCGGGCTGACCAAGAAGCGGCGCGGCAAGACCGGCTTCTCGACCGACGCCCGGGTGCTCGGCCAGCTCCGCTCCGAGCATCCGATCGTCGAGAAGGTCGAGCGCTGGCGCGAGCTGACCAAGCTCAAGAACACCTATCTCGACTCGCTGCCCGGGCTGGTCGACGAGAACGGCCGCATCCACACCACCTTCAACCAGGTGACCGCCGCGACCGGCCGGCTCTCGAGCACCAACCCGAACCTTCAGAACATCCCGATCCGCTCCGAGGTCGGGCGGCCGGTGCGCTCCTGCTTCGTCGCCGGTGAGGGCCGCCGGCTGCTCTCCTGCGACTACAACCAGGTCGAGCTGCGGGTGCTCGCCCACGTCGCGGGGGAGGACGTGTTGCGCGAGATCTTCGCCTCCGGCGCCGACGTGCACACCGAGACCGCGGCCGGGATCATCGGCGCCGACCCCGACGCGATCACACCTTCCGAGCGCTCGAAGGCGAAGATGGTCAACTACGGGATCGCCTACGGCCTCTCGGCCCTCGGGCTCGCCGACCGTCTCAA
>Ga0136615_10001876_pt1 | contig 10286 bp, 9 predicted proteins | sample AntDrymUQ2882206_2_FD_106647 | JGI IMG/M metagenome (GOLD analysis project Ga0136615, IMG submission 106647) | Polar desert sand microbial communities from Dry Valleys, Antarctica - metaG UQ288 (22.06) | ecosystem: Environmental > Terrestrial > Soil > Desert | place: Antarctica: Dry Valley...
ACCACAAACGATATACGAAAGGCATCATTATGGCACGATTCGTGGTCACTATACCGGACGATTTTCTCGAAGAGGTTGACACCCGGGCCAAAGCCGAGCACCGGAGTCGGAGCGAGTTGGTGCGGGAAGCTCTTCGAGGCTATCTACGTTCGGGAGGGCGTACGGAGGACATCTCGAACCGGCCCGAGTTCAAGAAGGCCATTCAGTTTCAGGACGAGATGCGGCGTCGCCATGAAGGATCTGGGTACAGCGGATCGGCGGTCGTGCGGGAGATGCGGGACAGGATTTATTGAGTTATCCGTTCCGGTCCGCTCTCCTCGACACCTCCGTCGCGGTCAAGTGGTTCATCCGCGAAGAGGACTCCGAGAAAGCCGCGAGCCTGCGACATGCTCATGGACGGGCCGATCTACTGCTCCACGCGCCGGATATCTTGCTAATGGAGTTGACGAACGCGCTGCGATATTCACCCCTGGTGTCCGCCGAGCAGATACCACAAGCCCTCCGGCTGTTCCCCGGTTTGGGTATCATCATCATTCGGTTCGATCTGGACGCCCTGATCTCCTCCGTAACCCTCAGCCTGGAGCACGACCTCGCCGTCTACGACGCCTACTTCCTGGCGCTGGCTCAGGGCCTCGAAATGCCTCTCATCACCGCCGACCGCAAAATGCTCTCCCGCCTCACCGCCGAGCACGGCGCCCTGGACCTCAAGGACCTATAAACAGCCCGCGAGGTCAGGGACGAAAAGCAACGCATGGTCGCCGACGAGCTAGACCCAGGCCCCTGCGAAGGCTGCGAGCAGTGGTGCAGGAGACGAGTGAGTGCAGCGACTCCTTGGCGATGATGTTCGTTCGAACCCATGATAGGACCGGGGGCGTTAATCCCTATCTAACGGTACGCCCCGGTCAGCGTTCAGAGGCTCTTATTTTCAGTTCTCTATATGGCGAGAATAGTCGAGTATACAGGCTGTTGGATACCGATCTTGATCTTTGCAGGAATATTGGAAGGAGCGTTCCCTCCAATATTCCTGCCCTAAGAACCTTTGAAAGCTGACCTTGCAGGCCACGAGAGAATGTTGTAAGCTGCCCTGCCATGAAGAATAGAGGGCAGCGTAGCGAATTTGGTACACCACCAGAAGACCTTCCCCGTCGCTCAGATTGGGTTTGCTGTTCCAATTGGGATTTCGCTGGGGAGTTTGTGGAGAAATCCGGCCTACCCGTGGAAAGGTTTGAGTGGAGCATGGAGATCAATGAGGATACGGGGGAATGGTGGATTCACGGACAAGTGTCTCCTACGTTCAGAGAAAGGCTCATCGGCAAATGGCTCTGGCTCAAGATGAAGCTGAGCCTCCAGTTGCGTGGAGTGCGCAATAGATGGTAGCCGTAAGCCATGAGCAGCTAGAGTTAGCCTTCCGTTCTGCCCTGGACGGCAAAGAACCATACAAGCACCAGGCGACGTTTGGTCAAGAAGTCTTGGCGGGACAGAACGCCATACTCTCCGCCGGGACTGGCAGCGGTAAGACAGAGGCGGCTCTCGTACCGGCGCTGCTCAAGCTCAATGAGAGACGCACCTTCCTCTTGTACCCGACGAAGGCGCTATTGCAAGATCAGCGAAAACGGGTCGAAGAGATCGTCGGAGCGTTGGGCCAACAAGTACTGGGCAGAGACCCCCGGATCATCGTGGATACTGGGGACGAGGATGATCCCACGGGTTATTCGGCGGATATAGTTCTCACCAACCTGGACAAATTTGTCTACCGGCTCTTCGGCTACGGCAAGAGGCGGTGGGGATACATCTACCCTTACCGGCTGACTCACGACGCGCGCAAGCCTCTGGTTGTCTTCGATGAAGCTCACGCTTACGAGGAGACGATCTTCTCCCACTTCTGGTTCGTCTTGAATAAGCTCACCTACGAGCGCCGCGTGCAGACGCTTCTGCTATCCGCGACCTTGCCCGAAAGCTTTATCGAAGCGTTGCGTGACGATGCGTTCGAAGCTTTCCCCAGGCCCGAGAGCGAAGGCGACTTCTTCGCGCTGGTGAAAGACGAGGAGCGCAGAAGCGGGAGGCAATTCTACCGGGGCATCGTATCTCAAGAGCAGGCTGCTTCCAGAGCCGCGGACCTCTTCCGCGAAGGACACCGCGTGGCGATTATCTTCAGGCGTATCGCGGGCAAGGGAGGGCTGCAAGAAGCCTGGAAGAACTTGCAGGAGCGGGTTGGCACGGAGATGGCCCGCACGGAAGGCGATGGAATCGCCGGATCGGTGCTCGCTTATCATGGAGGGCAGTTGCCCGGATACCGTAGCCGGGTGCTGAACCGCCTGCTGCATTTGGACGATAAGAGAGAGCCCTACCTTCTCCTAGCGACGCACGCCATGGAAGTAGGCGTAGACATCTCCACTGAGTTCATGTTTTGTGGGGCGGGCGAGGGAGATTTCGTGCTCGGTCCCGAGAGCTTCGTTCAGCAGATCGGACGCTGCGCCAGGAGGCCGGACGAGAACGGGAACGTATATCTGGTGGTAGGTGAGGAAGGTGAAACACCGAAGTTCGCCAGGGTATTGGAAGTGGATGCCGAGGTCTCACCCGAAACCAAGAGCCTCTTAAACGCCATGAACGAGCCGCCGAGTGCAGAGCGTGCCGAAAGAAGCGTCGAGTACCTGCACGACGAAGCCCTGTACCGTTACGTCTACGACCACGTACCTGAGAACGCCCAGATATGGGAGCGCGGCACGTTGGTGACCCGCGAATGGGAACCGAGCATCGAACTGGTCTTCTCCGAGATGTGCGAAGACGACACGTACATAGGAGGCATCCCGCAACAGCGGTTCTGGCGCGGCGGGAAGATGAAAGAGAGTCTGTCACTCCCTATCCGGCGAGCGGCGAGCCTCGCGCCGTTCTGCGCTTGGGTCTTCACGGGTCAGGACGAAGACAACGACTCCCCATTGAGGGTGGCGCTGGGCGGAGAGAAGCAACGCAGCCTGGGCGAGGCTCTGGCACAGTTGGGATACCCCATCCCGTCGGACGCAAACCGCTACAGCTTTCAGGATGCTCGTCAGGCGCCTCTGACGTTGCTCATGCCGGAGAGTTATCGCGGTAAGAATTACGTGGACGACAACCTCGGTTTGGTTACCTGGCCTGGGGACACCAAAGAGATTCACTTCGGAAACCCGAACATAAGACGGTACGAAACAACCCTGAAGAAAAACAACCCTTCGACTAGCCTGATCCTTCGCTGGGAAGAGCCCCGGCGGGAGGAGGTCTAGTGCCCGCACCAAGAATCCCATTGCCGGGGAAGGTCGTCGAGATAGTCGATGGCGAAACCTTGAAGAAGATAGCTCTGATCTCCGTCGAGGAGCACGTTTACAACTGCGCCGCGTTCCTGGTGTTCGTTTCTCCCGACGAAAACACAATCCTCGAAGACGCTTTGCTCTTCCACGACATAGGCAAGAAGCTATTCCGCGAACGTCGGATATACCTCGACCACGGTGAAGGCTCGCTCAAGAGGTGGGGCCGCAACGATGTTCAGGAAACACTGAAACGAGACTACACCGCAACGATGCGCCCGGAACTGGAGGAACAAGTTTCGGAGAAGGTTGATTTCTCAAGCGTGATGGACGCTTTCTTGGGGTTCATCGGTCTCAAGAAGGAAGGAACGAAGAAGTCGGCGGAAGGAATAAGAGCTTTCCCAGTCCGGGAAGACCCGCAAGATCCGAAAAGTCCGATGGCCTTCGCAAGCTACAGGCTCGACAGACCTTTCGGGAACCACGCCGCGCCTATAAAGGTCGAGCATCTGCCGGAAGGGCTAGAGAATCGCGAGCGGCTCGCCGGTCTGATCCGTCTGCACCATGGGTTTAGCGTCTCGAAGGTCGTCCCGGAGGCAGCTGAGTGGGAGGCGTTCCCCAAAATCCTGTACTCGCTGATGACTCTAGATCATCTCGGCAGTTCCTGGGCCGAACGGCTGGTTCTGCTCGAAGAAGGAGGTAGCAAACGAGAGTTCGAGGGCGGCGTGGATTTCGGAGAGATCGAATCCTGGATGGAGAGTGAACCCGAAACTGAGACGAACCCCGACGGGACGAAGACCGTCAGCGCGGGGGTTCGACTGCGCCGTCATCCCGGTCATGAGGAAGTCGTCCCGTTCTCCGTGACCTACTTCGCCAGGGAGGTGAACTACGTTGATCCAGGGCTCCGAAAGTAGGGAAGCACCGCGTTACGCCTTTACCATCTACCAACTTCTCTCGGGTGCCGGAGAGCCCGGAATGGCGGTTGCGAGGGCCGCAACCGCGTGGAACGGCGGGGATGCCGATTTCCGCTCGATTGTGCGCGCCGCAGGCGCCTTCGCAAAAGACAACGATGGCTATTTCTTGCGATACAGAGAGGACGGGGCAACCCAGGAGCCCGAGCCTCTGCCACCGGCGACGCACCTGCTCGTGTTCCCAGTGCCGGTGGAGCCCCGGATGCGGGTCGCTTACTCTTACATGCAGGGGTTATTGCTGAAATACTTGTATGTCGGGCATGAGGCGGTGCCCCGAGAGGTGCGCCAGGGGGTGGCAGAGCTGGTCTCCGACAACCCCTTGCCGGAAGCGGATGAACTTTGGACCGAGTTTCTGAAGAGCGGCGTTGCCGAGAGTGCAATCGCAGTTTCGGCGGGCAACTGGACTGCAGGATCCAACATCGGCAAACAGGCCGTGGACGATGCGTTCATCTCCGAGTCCTACTTGCTGGGATTGGCGAAGGCCATCGCCGCCCGACCTTCCGCCTTTCAATGGCAGGGGGGAGATCAGATTCCATCGTTCCGAAAGGAAGATCTCGGGGAACTAGCCGACCGAGAGGCCCTGATGACTCGCGAGGATCCGGAAGCAGCTGAGTTCCGCACGGCCAACAGGTACAAAGAGTGGTCCACTCTTCAAGTATACGAATGGCTCGAAAGAGAATCCCGGGAGACCCCGGAGTTCGAGGAGTTGGTGGAGGTGTCACTCAAGGCGCTGGAAGGCAACGACGGCACGCAAGAAATCTCTTTGCAGGCCGCAGCCGAGACGCTGGAGGAGGCTTTCAGGGCTGAGTTCGTGCCTCGTTCCAGCCGCCTGGATTGGACCGCGCTGGCCGTACCCAAGATCACGGCTTACCTGCTCCTCTGGGCGCTGGTGGACCGCTTCACGACACAGGAAGACGGGAAGCTTACCTTCTTCGGATGGGACCTCGCTTACTTGAAAGCCATGCGCGAGAACTTTGATACCGCTGGACTCCGTGGGTCGCTGAAGTTCATGGACAAGAACGATCCGAAAAAAGGAACCAAGACGCAGGTCAAGCTCGTAGGATTCGACAAGCTGAAAGCCGAGATACGTCTGGGCAAAAAGGAATCGGATTCCCTCAGCGCGGCGCCGTTCGATCTGGAGAGTTTCGGAGATGCACGGAGCGGCGACTCCGGCATCGAGTCAGGAGGCCGGGTCTGCACGGTATGCGGCAAGAGCGGTGAGCTATCGACCGCGAGCATCCTGCCGGAGAGCAAGAAGCGCCACTACGACAGCCCGCAGACCAACAACCCGGCCGAGGTATGCGCCAGGTGCGTGCAAGTGTGGAGCTTGGCTCCCATCTCCACAGCGGACGACAGCTACTCCATCGTCGAGGTGCCGGTCGAGAACTTCCTCGAACTCTTCGCCCTCTACGAGAGTCTGGAAGGGATAAACCGTCTGGAGACCTTGAAGACTCTGAACAAAGTCTCCAGCTTGTCGGTCTTTCCGAGCAAATACTTGCTGTTGAGCCGGAGTTCCGGTAAGGGGAAGATGCCGCAGATCGCGCAATACTATCTGCAGCTCGCACGCCAGTCACATTTCTTGAAGCGCCTGAAGAATGAGGGGGCGCTGGAAGTGATCGCCGCTCAAGATAGGGCGAAGCTGGCGCGGGAGGTGTCACTGGTCCTGTCCGCGTTACGGCGTCTACCACCCTACTACGCGACGAGCAGCGAAGACAAAATACCCGCCATATCCATCATTAACGCGCTGGATCGCGGTCGTCCATACGAAGCTCTCTACGTGGTGGCGGCCCAAGCGCAAGAGGCGGGGAGGGGAGAGACGCAGACTATCGTCGACGGCGTCGCAGGATATGATGGCATGGTCGGCGCTTTTGACGAGTTCTTCGTGCGCAGACAGAAAGGGGAAGACATGAACCGGGAGATATTCCGCGACGTGCGAGAATTTTCTGACTACCTTTATAGTATTTTGAGACCCATAGTGCTCAGAGAGGTGAATGAAAGCAAGTCTAGCGTCTCCGGGGTAGCCAGGAAGTACACGGAGAACATTACCAAGAGCTTTGTTCGCGTAAACACGGCGGACTTCCTTTACCGCATCTCCTCGTTCGTGGAGGGCCGCGAGCGCCAGGATTTACGTCAAGGTTCGCAGGACGGTGGAAAAATGAAAGGGTCTACCAAGAATCGTATATATGGGACAGGGCTTGAGAACACCGAGTCAGAAGAAGCCCAGTCGGAGTTGAAGCTGGAGCAGGAGTTGGAACGCTACTACGAACAGTACGCGGATAACGAACGTGATTGGAAGACGTTCCTGGAAGAAGTCGAGGCCCGCACCCTGGCGCTCCTGCTACTCAACGTGCGCAATCAAAGGGGACGAGGCTAGAGGAGGCCGTGGTGTTCAAGAGCGGTATCGGCAGAGAGTTCGAGCAAGAGGCGAAGACCGTGATCGTGTCGGCCGTCCTGGAGACGACCGGGCAACTCCGCTTCGGTGACGGTACGGACATAAACATCACCGTGACCGAGAAGGACGTCGTTGCCGACCCGGAAGGCAAGGGCGTGGAGAAGGCGGTCTTCGCGGGCACGAAGCGCCGGGGCGTGGACCGCCGGACCATGCACGAGTTGCGAAACAAGTACTGGGAAGCCGGGGAATGCTTCATCCCGACACTTTGCGGTCGATGTCCGACTTGCATGCTTTTGGGTTTCACGGGAACGACCCAGAAGAACCCCTTGATCCGGGACATAAACTGCAAGTCTCGTATCCTATACGCGACCTCGTACTCCGTGCAGCGGGCCGGTGACGCGGTGACGACCCACTCCAGAAATCAGGTCAACGAGCTGACTCAGACGACCGCCGGTTCGGCCGGCATCCACACCGAGGAAGTCATAGTAGCCGGGACGGACTTCCCAACCTACACGACGCTCCACCACGTCCTGGACTGGGAGGTCGGAGCTTTCGCTCACGCTCTGCTGGAGAACGTGAACCAGGGGCGTTACACGGCCGCTTCCCGAGCCCAGGGCGGCATGAAGTTCCCGGAGGCTGGTGGCAAGCCCATGCTAGTGGTCGACGTCTCTGGCCCCGGTATCTTCCCGCTTCCCATCCCCAAAACGTCCGCTCATGAACACCGTTTCAAGGAGGTGCAGAGCAAGTTCGAGGAAGGCGGTAATGTGGAAGAGTCGAGGGCGAGGCTTGAGCAGTTCGGGTTCTCGGTCGAGGAAACCGACGAAGCGCACGCCTGGAAACGCAACGGCGACGAGGTTGGCCGCCGATACTCCGGGGAAGCGGCACTCTCGTATCTTCGGGACAGACAGGGAGACTTCGTGGACTTTCTCTCTACCTTGAAAGACGGCGGGAGCAAAGAGTTTCAGGCTGGCGCGGATGAGTACTACAAGAAGATCAAGGACAAGAAAGGTTCGGAGGAGTAGTGGAGCACGGCTCGCACTTGCTCACCCTCTCCGCCGAGCCGTGGGGCGGCTTTCAACTCCGCAACGTCCACAAAACGAACGTGAGCTGGTCTTCTTACCCTTTTCTCCCGCCCACGACGGCGAACGGGCTTCTCGCAAGCGTCGCGACCGGGGAGCGTTGGATGGAAGGAGACTTTCACCCCCCGCGCTCGTTGAGGTCGCTCGAAGACTTTACCGGTCTAGTCGCTATGGGCGGCTATCCCGCCGGAGGGTGGCTCTCAAGACCTCACTTCCGGGCACACGTTGGCACTACCGATATGAGCTACGATGGCCCACTCTGGGCGCCGCCTGCCGGGGTGCAATCCGCTGGCAAGAAACCCGCGATGGTGGAGGAATATCTCTGCGAAACGCTGAAGTTCTTCGTACTGGGCGGGAAAGAATACTTGGAGCGGTTGTGGGAAAGGGTCGTGGGGAGAGTCTCCCCATTTGCCAAGAAAAGCATTCTGCAATTTCCTTACGAGAGTGCGCCGAACATCTCGGCTCTTTCGCCGGCTACAGCCTCGGCGACCACTGAGTCGCTCGCGGCGTTGCCGATGATCGAACTCGGCTCCATGCCGAAACGGGCTCATCCTTATTTGATGCCCGTCAGGAGTAAGGCGGAGAGGAAACGTTCGGGAGGCTACGAAGTGACGTGGTCGCACATCAACTGCGTCTGGGAATCGGGATTGATGGTGCAGGAGGGCACGCCTGTTCTTCTTACGGAAGACGGTACGGGTATTTCCCGGAGCTTGTTGGATCGAATCCTGGAAGATCAATAGGTTCTCTGACGTGACAAGCGAGATTTTCAGTTCCAAAGCCCTCATCTTGCTCGCCTCTCGTCCCGAAACGGTGGAGATCGCGGTGCGCAGGATACGGCCGGAGGTCCTCGGTGTGATCGTCTCGCAGGAGATCCTGGAGGCCGTCACGCTGAAGTGCTCGGAGCTGCGCGCCCAGGGCGTGGAGTTCCGTTACCGGATGGTTGACTCGCCGATGGAGATCGGGGACTCCTTCTCGCGCTTCGAGCACCTACTCTTGGAGCTGGAGGGGATGGGCTACGGGCGCGACGAGGTCCTGCTGGACGCGACGGGCGGTACGACGCCGATGCGCCTGGGGGCGGCGCTGGCGGCGATGACGCGGGGTGTCGGGATGGTGCACCAGCGGGTGCCGCAGGTCTACGTGGGCGGGCGGTGGGAGCGGGACGGGTCCAGGGAGGTGGAGGTGGCCCCGATGGGGAACCCGCTCGTGGCGACGGGCCTGCTGCGCGAGGGGCAGGGGGTGGAGCTCTTCAACCGGCGGGACTACGGGGCGGCGGCGCTCGTCTTCGGGGACATCGTCGGGAAGGTGAGCGGCGCCGAACGCGGGCACTACTACCGCGGGCTCCTGCTACTGGCCGAGGGGTACGCGGCCTGGGACGTAGCGGACTACGGGGTCGCCCTGGAGAAGCTGCGGGAGGCGCGTGGGGAGATGGGCGTCGAGCTCTCGGAGACGGCGCTAGTGGAGAGGGCGGGTGCTCTGTCAGACAGGATCTCCGTCCACCTCCCGTTCCTCGGGAAGGTGCGGGGCAGGCTCTCGGCGGAGAACGTCGTGGACATGCTGGAGAACGCCAGACGGCGCATCGTGGACCAGAGACGCTACGACGACGGCGTCGCCCGCCTCTACCGGTGCGTGGAGATGTGGCACCAGTGGAGGTTGGGCGAACGATCCATCTCCACGGAGAAGGTGGACTGGGGGAAGGTGGACGGAGACGTTCGGGAGCGGTTCCTGGAGGAGGCCGGATTGGTCGAGCCGCCGGAGGTCCTCGCGCTGCGCCACGCCCGTCTGCTTGACCGCATCCTGGGTGGGGAGGAAGCGGAGGACGAGGCGGTGCTCAGGGACCTGTTGCAGAAGCGCAACCGCTCCATCCTGGCCCACGGCCTCGAACCCATAGACCGGAAGTCCGCCCTCCGCTTCCTCGAGTACGTGGACGCGCTGGTGGAGGCGCCGGAGGCCAGGGTCGGGGTGGAGCACGCGACTTTGAGGGGGTTGTAGAAAGTGGCGCTCACAGGGTTGGAGATACCGGAAAGCATCGTGTCGGGGTTGCGAGAGGGGCTGGGTAGTGATCTGGTGGCCGTCGTGCTGTTCGGTTCCAGGGCGCGGGGAGGAGCGCGAGGGCAGCGACTGGGACTTCCTGGTCGTTGCCCGCAACCTGCCAGAGAGGACGTTGGAACGCGCCTTCCGGCTCAAGAAGTTGCTTCCGCCTCTCCATCGCGGGGAGGCGAGCCTGCTGGCCAGGACGCCGGAAGAGTTCACGGCAGGTCTGCCGGACCTGTACCTGGATATCGCTCTGGACGGCGTGATCCTCCATGACACAGATGAGTACATGGCAGAACGCCTTGGGTTCTTGAGGGCTTTGATCCGGCGAAAGGGATTGAGCCGTGAGAAGGATGGGCACGACCTGATCTGGCGCTGGGAGCAGCCGCCAGCGTATCGGTTGAGGAGGTAGGCCTATGAAGCTGAGATACGACCCCGAATCCGGCGCCCTGTACGTGCGCGTCGAGGAGGGAGCGATAGAAGAGACCGTACAGCACGCCGATGGTGTCTACCTGGACATCGACGCCGGGGGACGCGT
>Ga0136615_10001879_pt1 | contig 10283 bp, 6 predicted proteins | sample AntDrymUQ2882206_2_FD_106647 | JGI IMG/M metagenome (GOLD analysis project Ga0136615, IMG submission 106647) | Polar desert sand microbial communities from Dry Valleys, Antarctica - metaG UQ288 (22.06) | ecosystem: Environmental > Terrestrial > Soil > Desert | place: Antarctica: Dry Valley...
GCTGCATCGGGCTGATCTTTATAGACGAGGACGTAAGTGTAGCTCGCAATCGGATAGGCGTTCTGGCCACCCGCGTTGGTAATCGAGACGCGCAGATCGTCGGGCATCGTGGCGGTGGCTTCGGCGGCTGCCGTCGTCACGTTCTCAAGCGACGGTTCAGCGAAATTGCCCGCGCTGTTCTTAATCAGCGCGACCGGCAGATTGTTCTGCTCGGCGTAGGCCAGTTCGACATAGCCGATGGTGTTCGGCTGTTGCTTGATCATGCCGGTCACGCCTTCATTACCTTTGCCGCCCTGCCCCGTCGGCCACGAAAGCGACTTGCCCGTGCCGACCTTCTCCTTCCACGCGGGGCTGACCTTCGTGAGATAGTCGCTGAAGACGGCGGTTGTGCCGCTGCCGTCCGAGCGGTAAACAACAGTAATGTCGTTCGCGGGCAGATTCACGCCGGGGTTGTCGGCCTTAATACGCGCGTCGTTCCATTTTGTGATCTTGCCGAGGAAGATGTCGGCCAACGCATCGGGCGAGAAGCGCAAAGGTTGGGTCACGCCGGACAAGTTGTAAGTGACGACGACCGCACCCAGCACGGTCGGGATATGGACGACTTCGCCGGACGCATTTTTCAACTCGTCTTCGTTCATCGGCGCGTCCGTCCCGCCGAAATCAATCGTGCGTTCAGTGAACTGCTTGACGCCCGCGCCCGATCCGGTCGATTGATAATCGATGCTCGCCGCCGGATTCGTTTTCTTATACTCGGCCAGCCATTTTTGATAGAGCGGATTGGGAAAAGTCGCGCCCGCGCCTTGCAAGCGCACCGCGCCGCCGGGATTCGTACCGGCAGTCCCGCCACGAAAACCACCGCTGCAAGCCGCCGCTACCGCCAGCAAAGCGGCGACGATCAACGTGAGGGCAGTGCGGCGAAGAGAAATCTTTAATTGAGTGGACATCAGCTTCTCCTAAAAATCGACGTTGCTAAAAAGACGTGAATTCAACTTAGAAGTGCAACACGTTGTTTGAAAAATACCTCATGTGGCGTGCGATAGCCTAGCGTCTTGCGCGGGCGGTGATTCAACCGCTCGCGGACGTGTGCAATCTCCGCAGTGGTGATCGTCGTCAAGTCATGCTGCTTCGGAAAGTATTGCCGCACCAGCCCATTGGTGTTCTCGTTCAGTCCCCGCTCCCAACTGGCATACGGGTGGGCAAAGTAAAACTTGGCCGTGAGGCGCGCGGCAATCTGCTCATGCCCGGCGAACTCGCGCCCGTTGTCCGACGTGATGGTGTGGACGCGCGCGGCGTGCGGGCCTAACAAAGTGAGGCTCGCCTGCGTGACGGACTCGGCGGTCTTATCGGCAAGTTGCTCTAACAGCGTCAGCTTCGACTTGCGCTCGACGAGGCTGAGGATGGCTCCGCGATGCCCTTGGCCGATGAGGAGGTCGGCCTCCCAGTCGCCCACACGCCGCTTGCTCGCGACAATGTGCGGGCGCGCTTCAATGCTCGTCCGGTTGGGCAGTTGGCCGCGCCGGTCATAGCGGCCATAGCGTTTGCGCCGCTGTTTGCGGCAGCGCAAAGAGCGGTGGAGCGTGCCGCCGCGCCGCTTGTCAGCATAGATGTGCTGATAGATGCGCTCGTGGCTGATGGTGAGCTGACCCTCCAACTTGAGTCGCCCCGTAATCTGTTCGGGACTCCACTCTTGGCGCAAGAGCGTCTCGACCTGCGTCCACGTCTCTGGCGCGAGGCGCGGTTTGTGTGCCGCCAGTTGGCGCGCTCTTGCCAGTTCGTCAGCCTGCTTGGGCCGATAGCCGCGCTCGCCCCGGTTGCGGCGCACCTCGCGCGAGAGGGTGCTTTTGTGGCAGCCGACGATCTCCGCGATGCGGGTCTGGTGCTGTCCGGCTTTCTTCAAGGCGTAAATCTGGTATCTTTGCTCACGGGTCAGCTGCGTGTAACTCATCCATGCTTCCTTTGACTTGGCGGTTAGAGCAGCCGGGATGCTACCGCAGCTGGCCCGTCGAGCGCCAAGCTCAAAGTTGCACTTCTAAGTTGAATTCACGAGATTCTATAGACTTAAGAAAAACAATTTGACAGGATGAAGCAGAGAGCCACCATCGAAACCCGCTCGTGTTGCTGTGCTTGATCTGGTTCATCCTGTCAATCCTGTCGATTGCTTTTTCTTGAATGTTATAGAATAGCCGTTTGATGTTACAGGCATCTGAATTGGCGCTTAACTTTTTGTAACACTCTCGGCGCGTCTCCGATTTGCTCAAGCCCATGTCCAGCTTTCACTTCGCTAAATCGTAGCTAACAAGAGTGGGAGACAAGGAAAGAGACAGGACGGACAGGATGAACAAGTTGAGACTGAAAAAGGGCTGGCTGTGTTTTTTCATCCTGTCCGTCCTGTTCATCCTGTCTCATTCTTCTCTGGTCTGATTTAGCCGGTTGTATTTCTTCAATACTTCCTTCAACCGCTCATGCGGGATGGCGTAAACAGTGTTCCCGTCAATGCCCGTCATCGTTTCGGCGGCGATCATCGCGTTGATGATCGCCTCCTCGGTCGCTTGCACGGTCGCCGCAAAGAGGGGGTTGATCCGGTCGTTGGGGAGCATTTGCACGCTGACTAAACCTGAGTCTTTCCCTGCGCCCGCGTTGGCAGTGGAGAAGGCAATGAAGATGTCGCCGGACGAGTTGCCGCCGATGCCGCCGTTTTTGGCGATACCGAGCGCCGCCCGTTTCACCACGCGCTTGAGTTGATGTGGCAGCAAGGGCGCGTCCGTTGCGATGACGATGATGATCGAGCCGGTGTCAGCCGCAGCAGTCTGCTTCGGCATCAGATCGGTGATCTCTTTGCCCACCGGCACGCCGGCAATCGTCAGCCCGTTGCGCCCTCCATAGTTCGCTTGCACCAGCGCGCCGACGATGTAGCCTCCGGCGTCGGCGTCCAACTTCCTTGAGGCCGTGCCGATCCCACCCTTGAACTGATGGACGACCATCCCTGTTCCACCACCCACATTGCCTTCCGCGACCGCGCCCGCCTTCGCCCCCTCCAACGCTCCAAACACGTGTTCCGGCTTGACGTGGAAGCCATTGATGTCGTTCAGGAATCCGTCCCACGTTTCGGCGACGACGGGAAGCGACCACGGCTGAAACGTCTTTCCCTGCCGCTTCATCTGCCAAGCGATGACGGCATCGCGCACGACGCCGACGCTATGGGTGTTCGTGATCATCACCGGCCCTTCCAACAGACCCGACTCTTCGATCCACGTCGTACCCGTCATCTCGCCGTTGCCGTTGAGCGTGAACCAAGCGGCGAACACTTGATCAATTGATTCCCTCCCCCTCGGCAAAACTGCGGTGACACCCGTTCTGACAGGGCCTTTTCCCACCGCCAGTTTTCCGTCTCCTGAGATGAGCGTCGTCTGACCGACTTCGACGCCCGCCACATCGGTGATCGCGTTGAGGCGTCCGGGCGTCCCCTCGAAAGGGATGCCGAGATCGCGTGCGCGCGGCTTAAGTTGGGACATGGCAACTCCTGAAAGAGCGAGCAGAGCAAGGAGCAAATAGAGGATTCTCTTCATCTCGTTGATTCCACTTTAACTGAAGCATGCTCGTCGTTGATCTCTGTGATAACTCCGTGTATCTCTGCGCCTTTGTGGTAAATGATCGCTCCTTCACCACAGAGGTCGTACAGAGAAAATCGTCAGACTAATGACGCGCACGCTTCACTCTCACTAACAGTCTCTGCGGAAACGTCTTCCACCAATCAGAACTTGCGCGTCCACTCCTTTGGCCAGCGTTCGATGACAATCTTCTTATCCGTATAAAACTCGACGGCATCGCGTCCCTGCCCGTGCAGGACGCCGAGGAAGCTATCTTTCCAGCCGCTGAAGGGAAAATACGCCATCGGCGCGGCCACTCCGATGTTGACGCCGATGTTGCCTGCCGGGGCTTCGTAGCGGAACTTGCGCGCCGCCGCGCCGCTTGTCGTGAAGATCGAAGCCGCGTTGCCGTAAGGACTCCGCGCGAGAATCTCAATCGCTTCGTCAACCGTCGCGGCGTGAACGAGAGAAAGCACGGGGCCGAAGATTTCTGTGTGTGAGAGTTCGCTCTCCAACGGCACATCATCTAAGACCGTCGGCTTGATGAAGTTGCCCGCGTCGAAGTTCGGAATCTTCGCTTGCCGTCCGTCGAGCAGCACTTTTGCGCCGTCGTGCCGGCCCTGCTCGATCAATTCTTCGACGCGGCGTTTGCTTTCCGGCGTAATCACGGGGCCCATTCCCACCGCTTCGTCCAACCCGTAACCGACTGTGATCGAACTCGCCATGTCGGCAATCGCATCTCTGAACGTGCGTTGCGCTGCGCCGACCGTGACCGCGACCGAGACGGCGAGGCAGCGTTGACCCGCGCAACCGAAGGCGCTGTCGCTGATGATCTGCGTCGCCGTCTCCATGTCCGCGTCCGGCAAGACGACGGCGTGATTCTTCGCCCCGCCTTGACATTGCACGCGCTTGCCGTGTTCCGCTCCGCGCGTGTAGATGTAGCGCGCGACCGGCGTTGAGCCGACGAAACTGATCGCGCGCACCTGTGGATGATCAAGCAGGGTGTTGACCACCTCCTTCGCTCCGTTGACGAGATTGACGACGCCCGACGGCAGACCTGTCTGCTCGATCAATTCAAAGACGCGCCGCATCGTCAGCGGGACGCGCTCCGACGGTTTCAAGACGAAAGTATTGCCGCAGGCGATGGCGTAAGGCAGAAACCAGAGCGGAACCATCACCGGAAAATTGAACGGCGTGATCGCCGCAACCACTCCGAGCGGTTGACGAATCATCAACTCGTCAACGCCCCGCGCCACGTCCTCCAAGTTGTAGCCTTGCATCATCATGGGAATGCCGCACGCAACTTCGATATTCTCGATGCCGCGCCGCAACTCGGCGCGCGCTTCTGTGAGTGTCTTGCCGTTCTCCTGTGTGGTGAGTCGCGCGATCTCTTCAAAGTGATCTTCGCAGATTTGTTTGAGTTTGAAGAGATATTGGATGCGCTCTTCCGGCGGCGTGCGCCGCCATTCGGGAAATGCCGCCGCCGCCGCTTCGATGGCTTTTGTCGTCTCGGCTTCGCCGGACAAAGGAGTCCGCGCGAGCAGTTCGCCTGTCGCCGGATTGATGACATCAAGAAATTCTCTCGCCGCGCTTTGCGACCATTGACCGTTGACGTAGTTAGATAATTGATTGCTCATGCCTGCCTCCTGATTGCTGAATCACAGATGATGATGAATGCTACTGAAAAGATTTCGACGACTTGCATCTTAACTTTACCGACGAGAAGCTAAACGAGAGTCGAGACTAATGTTTACCTCGCCAGAAATCTTTTTGCTGTTAAAGTTCATGGCCGCGCCCCCGGTCTAACTTCTGCCTCGCGTGGAATGCTGCTCAACACGGCATCATAAGCCAGTTCGGAAGCGAGGACCGCGAGCGTGTTGAGCGGAAGACGCGGGTTCTCGACTTCGGCGGTCGTCGCCGCGAATAGCACGTCGCCATCAGCTTGCATCTGAAACGGCTGAATTGCACGCCCCATCGAAGTGTGAACCTGCACCGCTAAACGACGCAGTTGCCAGTACTCAAGTTTCTGATTGGTGACGACGAGCGTGAGCGTTGTGTTCGCCGGCGTCGGCTTTTGCGCTTCAGGCGTCGGTGTGGGCGTGGGCGGCGCACCTTGTGACTCTGCCGGTTCGATCAAGCGCCGTAGCGCGTCAGCCTGTGAGAGTCGCGCGCCCGTCTGCGGATCGCGCAAGCCGCGCACCGTCCTGCCCTGCCGATCAACGATTGCGCCGAGCGCATTGACCACCGTAAAGACCGCGATCTTCGTCGCGCCTAATTGACGAAACGCTCCGCCCTGCCCTCCCTGCTCGCGATAATCTCTGCCGATGTATTTGCCGACGCTCGTGAAGCGTCCCGCCCCACGCGCGCCGAGCGGGAAACGATTCGGGCGCGCCGCCCTGAGCGCCGCGCGCCCCAACTCTTTATCGGCATAGATGGTGTTCGTGCGTCCCGGAAAGTCATACACGATGGCTCCGGCGACGTTGGCGACTTCCTCAAACGGATTCTTCATCTTCGTTGCCAGCAGTTCCGCCCTGACGCCGCTCGCCGCTTCCAGACCGTACCACGAGCCGCCCCCGAAGCAGATCGCATCAAGCCCCAATCCGTTATATCCAAGTTGCAGCCAATCCGTATTGGTCGTGCCGGGCGCGCCGCCGCGCATGTCCACGGCGGCGGCGGCTCCCTTCGGAAAATAGAAGACGGTCGCGCCCGTCGGCCCCTCTTCGTACTCGGCTGTGCCGATGTGCAGCGACGGAAAGTCAAACTCCAGAAAGTCCCCATTAGAGGCGGTGCGCGGCGTCGGCTTCCCCACATCCTGAGCGGCGGATGAAGGCACGGATTGCTTCGTCTGCCCAAATAACAAGATAGGCAGCAGGACGGGCAGCATTACTAACATGAACAGAACGCACGCTCTCTTCACGGAGAAACTCCTTGACAGATTATCCACAGTGTCGTTAAGCCGAAGGTCAGTACCGCCTGCGGTAGCGGGCGGGTCAATGCGTCGCCAGCACCCGCCCGCTATCGCAGGCGGTACTGACATCCCCTCTTTTTTCTCTACGATTCGTACACCCAGCGCCCGCCGACCATCGTGCGTTCGACGGGGATGCTGATTAGTGTTGCAGGATTCTCGCGCAACGGGTCGCGGCCTAACACGACGAGGTCGGCGAGTTTGCCGGGTTCAATTGAGCCTTTGATCCCTTCCTCGTATGAGGCGTATGCGCCGTTGAGCGTTCCGACGCGGATCGCTTCCTCGACGTTGACGCGCTGGCGCGCCCCCCAGACGTTGCCGCGCATGTCCGTGCGCGTGACGCTCGACTGCAACGCCATCATCGGCTCGAAGGGGCCGGGCGGGTAATCCGAAGTCTGCGTGACGCGGACGCCCGCATCGAGGAAACTGCGGACGGCGAACATGTCGTTCAATCTTTCCGCGCCGTACTCGCGCATCTTCTCGCCGTGAAAATAGACGTAGGTCGAGAACGGCGTCGGGATCGCGCCGAGAGCTTTAATGCGTCGGACGAGCGCATCGTTGATGACCGTGCAATGTTCGAGGCGAAAGCGCGGATCGCGGCGCGGACGTTCGCGTTGCAGCCGCTCATAAACTTTCAGCGCGATGTCGATGCCCACGTCGCCGTTGGCGTGGATGCCGATCTGCCAACCGGCTTCATGCGCTTTGCGCGCGTACTCGTAAAGTTTCTCCTCGTCCATGACGATGATGCCGAAGTCGTTCGGGCGACCCACGTAGGCTTCGGACAGCCGCGCGGTGCGCTCGGAGATGGAGCCGTCGCAGGTCAGTTTCATCGCGCCAACCCGCACCCACTCGTCGCCGAAGCCCGTGCGAATGCCGGCGGCGATCAGGCGCTCGATGTGGTAGTAGCCGACGAGACAATAGACGCGCATGTTGAGTTCGCCAGCGTCGCGCGCGTCTTGGTAAGCGCGTAGATCGTTAGGCGAGCCGTAAGCGTCGTGGACGGAGGTGACGCCGGTGCGCGTCATCATGCGCGTGATAAGTTTGATGCCCTCGCGGTAATCGTCGCGCGTGTAGGTGTTGGGAATGACTTTGTCGAATGCATTGTCGGCAGTTTCACTAACTTTTCCGGTGAGTCGCTTCGTTGCGGGGTCGCGGTCGAATTTGCCGCCCGGCGGGTCTGGCGTCGCTTCAGAGACGCCGGCCACTGTGAAGGCGAGCGAGTTGACGTAAGCCGTATGTCCGCCGCGATGCGCGATGTGGACGGGATGATCGGGCGCGGCGGCGTCGAGGTCTGCGCGCGTCAGTGGACGCCCTTCGCGCGTCTTCGTATCGTCGTACTTAAAACCTAAGACCCACTGACCCTTCGGCGTCTGGGTGGCGCGCTGACGGATCGCCCCTTGTATTTCTTCAATCGAGCGCAGGTCGCAATCAACTTGCCGAAGGTGCAGGCGACCGGCAACCGCCGGGTGCGAGTGCGCGTCAATGAAACCGGGGACGACTGTTTTGCCTCCGAGATCAATTTTTGCCGTGCGCGAAGTGGCAAGCTGTTGCACTTCGTCATTTGCACCGACGGCGAGGAAGCGCCCGTCGGCGATGGCAACGGCCTGCGCGCGTGGTTGCCTGTTATTCACAGTGAGGATGTTGCCGTTGTAGAGAATCGTCTGCGGCATCGTGCGTTCGGGCATGAACGGCAGCAACACGGCAGCGCCCGCGCAGCCTAAAAAATTTCGTCGTGAAAGATAGTGCGGCACTTTTCACCTCGCTGATTGAGCCGCGACGGGTTCTGCGACGCGGCGGCTTTCACCTGAGATTTCAATTAATGCCGACTCCAAAACTTCAAGCGCGAAATCAATTTCATCGCGCGTGATAACGAGCGGCGGTTGCAGGCGCACGACGTTTCCATCGACGCCGCCGACTCCGACCAGCACGCCCTTCTGTAAGCAGTGTTCGCGCACAAGTTCGGCGAACGTCGGAGCGGGAGTCAGGCGTTCGTCGGTGACTAATTCGACGCCGATCATCAAACCCAGCCCGCGCACATCGCCGATGACGGAGAACTGCCGTCGCAGCTCGTCGAGTCTTGCCAGAATGTAGTCGCCGTCCTTGCGCGCTTTCGCCGGGATATTCTCGCGCTCCAGAAAATTGATGCTCGCGAGCGCCGCCGCGCACGAGACGGGATTGCCGCCGAAGGTCGAGAGATGATCGCCGGGACGAAACGCGGCGGCGATCTTGTCCGTCGTCGTGAACGCGCCGAGGGGAAAGCCGGCGGCGATGCCCTTCGCTGTCACTAAAATGTCCGGCTCAACATTGTAGTGTTCGATGGCGAACATCTTCCCTGTGCGCCCGAAACCGGATTGCACTTCGTCGGCGATGAACAGGATGTTGTGTTCATCCAAAATCTTTTTCACCGCTCTGAAGTAATTGTGCGGCGGAACGATGATGCCACCTTCGCCAAGGACGGGTTCAGCGAGGAAGGCAGCCACATCGCCGGAGGTGTGAAACCGCAAGATATTTTCTAAGGCACGGGCGCATTGCTCGCCGAATTCTTCCGCGCTTGTCCCGTCCGAGCGAAAACTGTTCGGCGCGGGAGCAAAGGCGACGCCCGGCGCATAGGGGCCGCCGCGCCGCTTGCGCCCCGCGTTGCCCGTCACGCTCAATGCGCCCCAAGTTCGCCCGTGAAAGCTCGTCTCAAGTGCGATGATCTCAGTCTTGCCTGTGTAGAGCTTCGCCAGCTTAAGCGCGCCTTCAATCGCTTCCGCGCCGCTGTTGGCGAAAAAACTTTTTTTGAGTTTGCCGGGCGTGATCTGCGCGAGCCGTTCGGCGAGGTCGGCGACGGGTTGGTTGTAATAGACGTAAGAACAGCAGTGGATGAGCTGGTCCATCTGTTCTTTCGCCGCTTGGACGACTTCCGGGTTGCAGTGTCCGGCGTTGACCACCGAAATTCCGGCGAAACAATCAACGTAGTCTCGTCCGTCCGCGTCTGTGACGACCGCGCCGCGCGCGCGCTTGATAACAATCGGTTGCACGGCTTTGACGAAACTCGTGATGACGTATTCACGATACTTCTCAATCGCGTCGCTCATTGAAATTTTTCCTGTCGAAGTTGCGCCCGGAGGCCGGGCAAGCTGAAGTTCGCCAACTTTGCATTTTTTCTGCAATCTTGTCAACAAAAAAAATTGCTCGCGAACGTATGGCCTGAATTGTCGGGCGAAGCGCGTGCGTGGAGCGTGACGTCGGAAGCGCCCGACGGTCGCATGCGAGCGAGGAATTTTCAGAAGGTGGGCGGGGTGTTAATCCACAAAAGTTCCGTCTCGACTTTTCCGGGATTAAGCCAGCGGTGTGCTTGCGCGCTGGAAAAATAGAGGCTGTCGCCGCGCCGCAATTCGTAATGTTCGGTTTCTTCAAGCCAGATTTCAAATCTGCCTTGCAGGACGTAGATAAACTCTTCACCTTCGTGATGGTACGCTCCGCCGCTCGACGCGCCCGGAGCGATGCGCCAGAGTTGCGTCTCCATCATCGTCTGTCCGAGCGCCAGCAGTTCGATCACGGTCCCCGGCTGCGTCTCCAAGACTTTGCGCTCTGCCGGACGGACGAGTTTCGACGGCGGTTCTGAATCGTCGAAGAAAGAAAGGAAGTTGGTGTTGTAGAGCTTGGCGAGTTTTTGCAGCGTCGCAATCGAGGCGTTGGTCTGCGAGCGTTCGAGCGCGCTCAAGAAACCGACGGAGAGTTTCGCC
>Ga0136615_10001880_pt1 | contig 10283 bp, 13 predicted proteins | sample AntDrymUQ2882206_2_FD_106647 | JGI IMG/M metagenome (GOLD analysis project Ga0136615, IMG submission 106647) | Polar desert sand microbial communities from Dry Valleys, Antarctica - metaG UQ288 (22.06) | ecosystem: Environmental > Terrestrial > Soil > Desert | place: Antarctica: Dry Valley...
AGGTGGGCCTGAACACGCTCGACCTGCCAAGACCCTTGCCCACCAAAGTCCGAAAGGGACGTGCAAGACAGTTCAAGGGCGTCAGCCAGTCTGTCACCGGACAGGGCAGCAGTCCCACCACGTGACCCAACTGCCATCGCCCCGTTCCAGCGAAGCGACCCCGCGGCAGGGTCCACCTCACCGCCCTGGCCCCCGAATCGGCGACCGCGAGGAGGTCGATCCGCTGGCGTAGCCGAGCTCCCGCTCAGCCGGATCGAGCAGCTGGTGACCGCGGCACGCCTTCGCAGCGAGGTAGGGAGCGTTGGCCGGTGACATGTGCAGCGCGGTCGGGAGGCAACGGTCGATGTGGACACCGGCGGCCCGCAGCTGCGCCGCCTTGTCGGGGTTGTTGGTGAGCAGCTCGACGCGGTCGACCCCGAGGCCGAGCAGCATCTGAGCGGCGACGGCGTAGTTCCGCTCGTCCACGTCGAAGCCCAGCGCCTCGTTCGCCTCGTAGGTGTCGAGGCCGAGGTCCTGCAGGGCGTAGGCGTCGATCTTGTTGTACAGCCCGATCCTTCGTCCCTCCTGCCGCAGGTAGAGCAGGTAGCCACCCGCGTCGCGGAGCCGCAGGACCGTCTCCCGCAGTGCGGTCCGCAGTCACAGCGCTCGCTGCCGAGGACGTCCCCGGTCAGGCACTCGCTGTGCAGGCGCACCAGCGGCACCGGGGCGGGGTCGGGGAGCGGCCCGCCGGCTCGGTCGCCGAGCGCCAGCGCGACGTGCTCGCGACCGTCACCGAGTCCGTCGAAGCTGAAGATCCGGGCGTCCAGCTCAGCCTCGCCGGCGAGCCGCAGCGGGAGACGGACCTGGCGACGGACGATGGCGGCGGTGACGCGTGACATGGCCGGCCGCTCACGACACTCCGGCGAACCGGTGCGAGAGTGCGTAGCGCAGCAGGACCACGTCGCCGATCTGTCGGGTCTCCGCGAGGTGGGCCCGGTGTCCGGGGTTCCAGGGGAAGGCGCCGGTGCCGACGAACCGGTGGGCTCGGGGGTCTCCGACGAAGAACGGCGCCACCACCAGGTGCAGCTCGTCGGCGAGGTCCCTGGTCAGGAACTGCGTGTGGATCCGCCCCCCACCCTCGACCATGAGTCGCCGCACGCCCCGGGTGTGGAGGTCCCCGGCCAGGTCGGCGGGGTCGACCGACTCACCGGCGTCGACGACGGTGGCCACCCCGGCGAGCCGGCTGCGCACCCGGGCGACCGACCGGCTGGCGCAGTAGACCAGCTTCTCGCTGTCACCGGTCGTGAAGAAGTTGTTGCCGGGGTCCAGGCAGCCACCCTCGGTCACCGTCACCTTCATCGGCGAGTCGCCCAGGCCGCGCCGCCGCCGTTGCTCTCGGAGGGCAGCGGTGCGCACGAGCAGCCGCGGGTTGTCGTGGCGCACGGTCGCGGCCCCGACCAGGATCGCGTCGGACTCGGCGCGCACGGAGTCCACCCGGCGCAGGTCCTCCTCGTTGGAGAGCACCAGCCGCTCGGGCGTGGCCGCGTCGAGGTACCCGTCGAGGGAGATCCCGCAGCTGAGGATCGTGTACGGACGCTCACCCATGGGCTCGCCTCTCCTCGGCGAGGCCCAGGCCCAGCGAGGCCGCCGCCGGCGGACGTACGCCGCCACGCCGGGCGGTGCCCACGACGAGGACGACGGCGCCCGGCAGGTTGGCGACGGTGACGATGGCGCCGTACGCCACGGCCGTGGTGACGCCCTGGTGAGCCCCCAGCCCGGCCGCCGCGAACGACCAGGCCGCCACGCCCTCCCGCGGGCCCCAGCCGGCGATGTTCGTCGGGAGCCCTGCTGCGACCAGGACCAGCAGGGCGAGCGGCAGCAGCGTCACGGTGGAGGCCGTGACTCCGGCCGCGCGGACCGCGACGATGTACGTGGCGAGGTGGCCGGCCACCGCAACCGTCGAGGCGATCACGATCCCCGGCCAGGTCGCTCGCGCCAGGAGTCCTTGCCGCAGGTCCTCGCGGAGCGCTCGCAGCACCCGGCCCACGCGGGCGGCCGGGGCCGGGAAGCCCCGCAGGCCCAGCAGCATCACCACGATCCCCGCCGCCACGGCACCGGCGGCCAGGGCGCCGAGCACCGACGACCGCACCGGCGACGGCAGGAGTACCAGGACGCCGACCGCGATCACCGCCTGTACGACCTGGCCCGCGGTCCGCTCCCACCCGACGGCGCGCAGTCCGCGGCCGGTGTCACCGGCGGTCCGGCCGTGGCGCACCCCCCGGTGCACGTCGCCCAGGAGCCCGCCCGGCAGGACCGTGTTGAGGAACTGTGCGCGGTAGCAGGACGCCGCCGCGGCCCCCAGGGGGAGACCGACACCGAGGCCCTGCGCGACCAGCCGCCACCGCCACGCACAGGCCACGGTGGTCGGCACGGCGAGGGCCGCACCGAGCGCCAGTACCGGCGCGTCGAGCGACCGCAAGCCAGCCACGAACGGGTCACTGCCGGTCCACCACAGCACCAGCCCGAGGACCACCACGCCGACGAGCCAGGACGACCAGCGCCACCGAAGCCGCCTCATGCCGCCACCCGCTCCAGCACGCCGGACACCCGGGCCGCCGTCTCCGCCCAGCCGGTCAGCCCGGTACGACGTCGCGCGGCCGCGACGCGTAGCCGCCGGCGCAGGGCGGCGTCGCCCAGCCAGCACCCCAGCGCTTCGCCGAACGCGGAGACGTCAGCGGCCGGTACCAGCACACCGGGACGGCTGCCGTCCGGGCAGACGCCGAGCGCCTCGGACACCCCGCCCACGTCCCACGCGAGCACGGGCAGCCCGCGGGCCAGCGCCTCGGTGACGACCATGCCGTAGGTCTCGGCCCGGCTGGCGAGCACCAGGGCGTCGGCCGCGGCGTACGCCGCCTCGAGCTCGCGCCCGGTGCGCGGTCCGGCGAGCACGATCCTCTCGGCGAGCCCGGCCCCGCTGATCTGCCACCGCAGCGTGGGGACGAACTCTGGTGACCGGGTGAGCGGCCCGACGCACAGGCAGCGCCACGGGCGGTCGGCGACCCGCGCCAGGGCGGCCACGAGCGCGTCGTGGCCCTTGTCGGGGGTCACCGCCGCCACGCAGAGCAGGTTGCCTCCGTCGGGGCTGCCGGCGACCGGCGCTGCGGGGTCCACGCCTGGGCGGGCCACGTCGACCCGCACCGGGTCCAGCCCGTACGCGCGGAGCAGCCACCGACGCGTCCAGTCGCTCGTGGTCACCACCGCAGCGACCGCCCGGAGCACCGCCGCCTCACGCGCGCGGTCGCCTCGGTCGCCGTGGACACCCACCGGCAGGTGCACGAGGACCACCGTCCGCCGGTTTCGGCTGGCGGGCACCAGCACCTCGGGACAGGCCGAGGCGACCAGGCCGTCGACAACCACCACCGAGCCGTCGGGGGTGGCGGCCAGCGCGCCCGCCAGGCCCGCGCGCGACGCCGCGTCGGCCCACGGCCAGTCGCCCGTCACCTCCCGGGTCTTCACCGACCAGCCACCGGTCACCAGACCCTCGGAGAGGCGACGGTCGTAGGTGTTGCCGCCGCTGGGCCGCAGCGGATCGTCGATCCCTGCCGGGACCACCACGTGGACCGTGCGCACCCCGTTCACAGGTCCCTCTCGTAGCTCGCCCGGGCGACGTGGGACTCGTGCAGGGTGGCGGCGATGCCCGTCACGCACCTGGTCGGCCCGAGTGCACCGGCCTGGACCCGCTCCGCGAGCCGGTTGGCGACGTGTTGCGCGAGCACCTCGGTGGTGGTGTTCCGGCCCGCGAGCTCGGGCAGGTCGTCGAGGTTGCGATGGCTCAGCGCGGCCATCACGGCGCGCAGCTCGTCGGTGGCGCGGGCGATGTCGACGAGGATCCCGTCCTCGTCCAGGGAGTCACCCCGAAATGTCGCGTCGACGACGTACGTCGCCCCGTGCAGTGCCTGGGCCGGCCCGAAGACGTCCCCGCGCAGGCTGTGCGCCACCAGCATGTGGTCGCGGACGGTCACGCTGAACACGGAACCTCCACGGCGTCGTCGATCCGGTCACCGATCCCGTCGTAGGTCACCGTGTGGCACAGGGCCGGCAGGTCGCCGCTGACCAGCCGGGGCAGCACCGCGGGGAGCTCGACGAAGGGTGACTCGCCGGTGAGGAGCGCGTCGAAGCAGGGGTCGCGGAGGAGCTCGAGGGCCAGCCGGATCCGATCCGTGGTCGTGCGCCTGCCTTGCCGGGACGCCGCCACCGCGCCGACCTGGCTGGCTCGGACGGACAGCCGGCCCGAGTGGAAGGCGCCGCCGAGGGAGAGCGTCGTCGTGTCGGCGCCGTACCAACTCAGCTCGATGACCGTGCCCTCCGGCGCCAGCAGCTCCAGCGACCGCTGCAGCCCCGCCGAGGTGGCACTCGCGTGGAGCACCAGGTCCAGGCCGCCGGGCGCCTGGTCGGGCAGGGTGAAGTCGACGCCGAGCGCGGCCGCGACGCCGGCCCGCGAGGCGTCGATGTCGACCAGGGTCACCGTAACCCCCGGGATGCGGACGAGTAACCGGGCCACGCAGCAGCCCAGGGTGCCGGCTCCGACGACTGCCACCCGGTCGCCGAGGAGCGGTCCGGCGTCCCACAGGGCGTTGACGGCCGTCTCCACCAGGCCGGTGAGAACCGCTCGGGCCGCCGGCACCTCCGGCGGCACCACAGTGACCGCGGCCGCGGGCACGACGTACGCCGTCTGGTGCGGGTGCAGGCAGAAGACGGTGCGCCCCACCAGGCTCGGAGGACCGGCGTCCACGACGCCCACGTTCAGGTAGCCGTACTTCACCGGGCCCGGGAAGTCACCCTCCTGGAAGGGCGCCCGCATCGCCTCCCGCTGGCTGTCCGGCACCCGCCCGGTGAAGACCAGGGACTCGGTGCCCCGGCTGATCGCGGACCGCACCGTGCGGACGAGCACCTCGCCGGGACGAGGCGGGGCGAGCCGCACGGGCCGGATCTCACCCGCGCCCGGCTCACGCAGCCAGAACGCCAGCGCCTGGCGCTCCGGCGTCGCCACCTCGTCGGGTCGGGGTGAACCGGAGCCCCGAGGTCCTCGTTCGTTCACGTGTACCTGCCTCCTGGTCCTTGTGAACGGAGCAACCGTGCGCCCGGTTCAACGCCGTCCCGTGCCGCGACGGCGCGCCGTCGCCGCGCGGTGTCTCGCCGTGCTGGTGACCGGGCTGGCGGCACTGCTGGTGCTCGGCGCCCTAACCCTCCCCGAGCGCCTGGAGCAGCTCGACCTCCGAGCGTTCGTGCGGCTGCCCCTCGAGGCGATCGTCTACCTGGCCATCGTACTGGCTCTGCCCGGGCGGTTTCGCGGGGTCCGGACCGGCCTGGCCCTCGCTGCCGGTGTCGTCCTGGCCCTGAGCGCCGTCTTTAAGGTCCTCGACCTGGGTTTCCGGGAGGCACTTGACCGGCCCTTCGACGTGCTGATCGACTGGCGCTACGCGGGCTCCCTCGTCGAGACGGCACGGGACTCGGTCGGCGAGGGGCGGGGCACGCTGCTGCTCGTCGGTGCCGCACTCGTCCTCGTCGCCCTGCTCGTCCTCGTCCCGCTGTCAGTGCTGCGCCTCACGCGGGTCGCCTCGCTGCACCGGCGACCGGCCGAGCGGACGGTCGCCACGCTGGCGGGGCTCTGGCTGGTCCTCGCCGTGCTACACGTGCAGGGTGAGGCCGGGCCGATCGCGTCGCACGACACCGCCGGCTACGTCTACGGCCACGTCAGCCGGATCCCCGGCGAGCTGCGCGACCACCGCGAGTTCCGCCGGGCCGCGCAGACGGACCCGCTCCGCGACGTGGGGACGGACCAGCTGCTGACCGGGCTCCGCGGCAAGGACGTCCTGCTCGTCTTCGTCGAGAGCTACGGCCGGGTGGCCGTCGAGGGCTCGTCCTTCTCGCCGGGCGTCAATGCGGTGCTCGACGCCGGCACCGCGCGGCTGCGGGAGGAGGGCTTCGCCAGCCGCAGCGCGTTCCTGACCTCACCCACCTTCGGGGCGATCAGTTGGCTCGCCCATGCGACGCTCCAGTCGGGCCTGTGGAGCGACAGCCAGCAGCGGTACGACGTGCTGGTCACGAGTCCCCGGCTGACGCTGAGCAGCCTGTTCGAGCGTGCGGGATGGCGCACGGTGGCCTCCGTCCCGGCCAACAACCGGGACTGGCCGCAAGGAGAGTTCTACGGCTTCGACCAGCTCTACGACTCCCGCAACCTCGGCTACGAGGGCCCGCGGTTCGGCTACCCCACGATGCCCGACCAGTACACTCTCGACGCGTTCCACCGCCTCGAGCTCGCGCCCGCCCCCCGCCCACCGGTGATGGCGGAGATCGACCTGATCACCAGCCACGCACCCTGGTCCCGGACCCCACGGCTGATCGACCAAGCGGCCGTCGGCGACGGCTCCGTCTTCGACGGCATGCCCGAGCAGCTGCCCTCGGAGGCCGACATCTGGCCCTCACCGACACTCGTCAAGGCCGCCTACGGACACTCCATCGAGTACACACTGCGCGCGCTGGTGAGGTTCGTGACGACGTACGGCGACGACGACCTGGTCCTGGTCCTGGTCGGCGACCACCAGCCCGCGACCATCGTGTCCGGCGCGGACGCCGGCCACGACGTGCCGATCGCCCTCGTCGCGCGGGACCCCGCCGTCCTCGACCGGACCGCCGACTGGGGCTGGGACGCAGGCCTGCGCCCGCGCCCGGACGCCCCGGTCTGGCGGATGGACGCCTTCCGCGACCGGTTCGTGGCGGCGTACAGCTCCAGCGGCCACACTGGGACACAGCCGGCGAGCGAGCGATGAACCCCTGCCGCCCTCCGTACGTTCCACGGGTGAGGAGGTGGCATGCCTGATCCCGACGTCACGCTGATGCAGCACCTCCACGACGAGCACGCGGCCGCGCTGTGGCGCTTCTGCCGCCGGCTCGTCCCCGACGACTCCGGTCGGGCCGAGGACGTGGTCCAGGAGACGCTGCTGCGTGCCTGGCGGCAGCGCACCATACTCGAGAGCCCGCCGCCCGCGGTGCGCGCGTGGCTGTTCACCGTCGCCCGCAACATCGTGATCGACCAGTGGCGCAGCCCGCGCACCCACAGCGAGACCCCCGTCGCCGACGTCCCCGACGACGGGACCGGCGACGAGACCGACCAGCTGCTGCTGTCCTGGGTCGTGGCCGAGGCGCTGTGCCAGCTCTCGCCGGAGCACCGCGCCGTGCTGCTGGAGTGCTACTACCGTGGGCGATCGGTGGCGGAGGCAGCCACCCGGCTGGGGGTGCCGGAGGGCACGGTCAAGTCCCGCACCCACTACGCGCTGCGCGCGTTGAAGCTCGCGCTGGAGGAGCTGGGGGTGGGGGCATGAGCTGTCGGTTCGCGCACGACGACGGCGCCTACGTGCTCGGCGCCCTGTCCCCTGCCGAGCGGCGGGAGTTCGAGCGGCACCTGCCCCGGTGTACGCGCTGCAGGCGAGCGGTCGGCGAGCTGGCTGGCCTCCCCGGCCTTCTCGGTCGGGTCGACGCGAGCCTCGTGGAGGAGCCGGCGGTCGAGGAGCCGGTGCCGGATACGCTGCTGCCGGCCCTGTCCCGTGGGGTGCGGCGCGCGCGGCGTCGCCGTACCGTCGCGGTGGCCGGGTTCGCGGCCGCCGCGGTCGCGCTCGTCGCAGCGGTGGCGGTGTCGGAGGTCCCTGGCGACGGCGGCGACGATACGGTGGCGACCACCGTCCCTGGCGCGAGCTCCACCCCCACCGCCCCGGCACCTTCCGACCCCGCACGCTCTGAAGTGGTCGCACGGGCGATGCAACCGGTCGGGAAGGTGCCGGTGCGGGCCACGGTCAGCCTGGAACAGGTCGCCTGGGGCACTCGGCTGGGGCTCACCTGCACCTACGACCCGGCGTGGGTGGAGTACGAGCTGCCGCCCGAGGTCGACTACATGCTGTTCGTGCGGACTCGCGACGGCCGCGCGGAGCGGGTCGGCAGCTGGCGGTCGGTCGATGGCCGGCCGATAGAGGTCACCGCCGCCACGGCGGCGAGCCCCGAGGAGCTGGCGTCAATGGAGGTGCGGACGGCGGACGGCCGCGTGGTGCTTCGGCTGGCGACCTGAACCCAGCGGGTTGCCCCGCAGCAGGAGCAGGGCGCCCGACCCGGCCGCGACCACCTCGGATGCGGCAGCAGTCCAGACCGCCCAGCCGGTCCACGGCTCCTCGAGGCCGAAGAGCCCGACCGTCGCGGAGACGATGAAGGCCCCGAGCGTCGAGAGCCCGAAGCCGACGGCCAGCAGCGGCGGGACCCAGTGCCGCCAGCCGACCAGGAGGACCGCGATCCCGGCCCCGGCCACCACGTTGAGCAAGAACGCCGGTCCGATGACGTCGACCTCCCGGTACCCCTCGAACCACAGGTAGAGGTGCACCGCCGCCGAGACCAGCACCGCTGCCGCTGCCAGCAACCGCATTCTCATGAGTCGCTCCGATCGTCGTGGGTCGCCTGCCGCGAGGAGTGCGTCAAGGCATCACCTGGAGGAACGTGCGCTGCCGTCCCGACGTTCAGCATCCGGGCTCGTCGGCGCCCGCTTCCCGGCGACGATCGCGAACTTGCGCACCCGCCCGCTGCCCAGCCAGTCGCTCCAGAGCCGGTGGGCCGTGAGCAACTCGTCAACGGCACGCTCACCGACCCGTCTGCCGATCGCCGACCGGTCTGCGAGGAACGCCTCGGTGAGCGCGTCCACCGTCGCCAGGTGGGAGACGCTGCACTCCGCCGTCCACTGCACCTGCAGTCCCGCCCGCTGCAGGCAGCGGAGCAGCTCAGGCAGCGGGACGAGCCACACCGTGTCGGCATCCGGCATGGCCGCCTGCTCGGCCGGCGTCAGCGGCCGGCCCTCCTCCACGGTGAAGCCGAACCGCCCGCCCGGGCGCAGCGCCGACGCTATCCCGCGCAACAGGCTCTCCTTGTCGGCGAAGGCCAGCAGCGTCTCCAGCAGGAGCACGACGTCGAACGGGCCGTCCGGGACCGGCGGCACCTCCCCGACCTCGAAGCGGCACGGCAGGTCACCGGTGCGTCGGCGCGCCAGCCCGACCGCGCTGGCACTCGAGTCGACGCCCAGGTAGCTGCAGCCCAGCTCGGCCGTGATGAACCGGCCGGGACCGGCCACCCCGCAGCAGAGGTCCAGCACCGACGTTCCGGGCCCGACGCCGGCCTGCACGGCCAGCGAGCGGATCTCGCGTGCCTGCATGAAGCTCTCCTGCCCGACGTACTCGCCTACCGCGTACGCCGCGCGGCGCGCGTACCCCAGCGCCTCGTCGAAGGCGTGGCGATCGTCCTGCCTCATGGCACCCGGAGGCGGACACCGCCGGTCGCGCCGGAAGACCGGGACGACACGCTTGACCGACAACGCCACGACCACAGCACGTCCCGGCCGAAGGACTCGGTCAGCAGCGCGAGCGCGACGACCAAGGCAGCGTAGGTGATGCTCGGGTTCGTGACGCCGGCTGCGGCAACGGTGAGGACGATGCCCTGGACGGCCGTGACGACCTTCCGCCAGTAGCGGAACGGCAGCGTGATGCGCAACCACGGCCACACCCACCCGGCCACGGCGAAGGCGTAGCGTGCGGCGCCGATGGCCAGCACCCACGCGCCGTACGACCGCGCCACGTGGACGCTGAGCGCGAGGAGCAAGAACGCGTCGGCCTCGCCGTCGAACCGAGCGCCGAAGGCGCTCGTCGTCCGGGTGGCCCGGGCGATCGGCCCGTCGACCGCGTCGAGCGCCAGCGCGAGCACGGCGAGTGGCACGATGGCTGCCGCGGCCGGCTGGCCGAGCGCGTTGTCCGCCACCAGCGCCGCGAGCGCGCAGGCGAGGGTGGCCCGGGTCAGCGTCACCAGGTCGGCCGGCGCCAGCACCTCGGCACCCATCGCGGCCAGGCCCCGAACCACCGCCGCGCACAGGGCGACGCCGCAGGCCAGCCCGACGACCGCGGGTGCCGCCTCGAGGCCCATGGTCGCCAGGGCGGCGAGCACGACCACCAGCGCGGCGAGGCTCACCGCGAGGGTTCTCCGGATCGGGACCACTGCACCTGCCCATCCCTCAACGCGCACCGGGTTGAAGGGCGTTGTCGGGACAACGCCCTTGTTGGGGACAACGCGCGTTGTTAGCGTGCGGTTCAACCCGGCGGAGGTGCCATAGTGTCCGAACCGGTCAGGGCGGGCTCCGACTGGCTGGCGCTGCGGGAGCCTGCCGACGCCGCGGCCCGTTCGGTCGAGCTCGTCGAGGAGCTCCTGTCCTTCCTGCCCGAGGG
>Ga0136615_10001881_pt1 | contig 10283 bp, 8 predicted proteins | sample AntDrymUQ2882206_2_FD_106647 | JGI IMG/M metagenome (GOLD analysis project Ga0136615, IMG submission 106647) | Polar desert sand microbial communities from Dry Valleys, Antarctica - metaG UQ288 (22.06) | ecosystem: Environmental > Terrestrial > Soil > Desert | place: Antarctica: Dry Valley...
TATAGACTTTAAGAAAAACAATTTGACAGGATGCACAGGATTGACGGGAGGAAGCAGAGAGCAGCTACTGAAACCCACTCGTTTTTCTGTGCTGCATCTTGTGCATCCTGTCCATCCTGTCTATTTCTTTTTCTTGAATGCTATACATCCGTATGACCCGCAAGTTCGGCTGGACGAAGAACGTTCTCATTCATCAGATCGGCTACAACTTCCGCGGTGACGGAATGGGGAACAATGAGTTCCCGAAGGGATGAATGGGCTACCTCCGTCACGCTATTTACGTACTGCACCGCTGGATCACAGGCTCACCTACGGGACGCGAGTCCTAGGGCGACGGAGTTCCTGCACGAACTGTCGCAGAGAGATGCTCTCTGTACATGAAAGAGGGAAAGCCGAGACACCGGGCGGAGCGGATTAAAGATGATGCGTTCACGACCATCAATCGTTACCAATCCGAGTATCGGGGCGTCGTCCAATACTACATGCTGGCCGAGAACGTGTACTGGTTCGGGAGACTCCATTGAGGTGATGCAGCTTTCGCTGCTCGCTACGTTGGCCGCCAAGTATAAATCCAGCGTGGCGCGGGCAAGATGAACTTCTACTTGTCGGCGGTGGATGACCTGCTGAGGCAAGAGCAGGATCAGCCTTCAATCGGCATCATCCTGTGCAAGACGAAGAATAAGGTCGTCGCCGAGTATGCGCTGCGCGACACGCAGAAGCCAATCGGCGTCTCGTCGTTCTGGCTGACAAAGTCGCTCCCTGAAAAGCTGCAAGGGAGCCTCCCGACGATTGAAGAATTGGAGACGGAATTGAATGCACTGCCGACAGCAACGTAAATGATCAATGAAGATGAAGCCACATTCACATCGCGGTGATTTAACTGCCCGCATGGTCGAACTACAACTGATGTTGACCGACGGCTCACCGTCCCAACGCGAGTTAGTGAGATATTTCAACGTTGACCGAAAAACAATCAAGCGGGCGATTGACGCACTCTCGCTGCACTATCCGGTGATTGAAGAGCAGGACGGACGTGAAATCCGTTATCGTTTCAGCGACGACTACCAGTTCGTGCCGCCGATGTTAACTGCTTCGGAACTGGCAACGCTGCTCTTGGCGCAGGAGTCTATCGCCGCGACCGGACTGACCGCCCTCGGTTCGCCGTTCGCCGAACACGCCCGGCGCTTGTTAATGAAGGTACGTCATTCATTGCCCGCGCCGCTCCGCGAAAAACTCGATGCCCTCGCACACGTCTTCGGCTCCGCCGCCGTCCCCGCCAAAGACTTCTCCGCGCACGCCGCGACGATTAATAGCTTGACGAACGCCGCCGTCGATGGGCGGCGCTTGCGCCTTCATTACCATAGCCTGACCGACGACCGAACGAAGGAGCGCCTCGTCGATCCATACTGCGTCTATTTCGACCCCGACGGCGCGACGCTCAAGCTCGCGGCTTACGACCACTTACGCCGCGACATCATCCCCTTCTCGATAGACCATATTCGTGCGCTGCACGAGACGGACGAACGCTTCACGCGCCCGCCGGACTTCAACCTCCGCGAGTATCTCACCGCAAATTGCTTCAACGGCATTCACGGCGCGCCCGTCACCGCCATCCTGCGCGCTCACGGCAAGACGGCGGGCGTCTTCCGCGAGCGCACCTTTCACCAGTCACAGCAGGTCATCGAAGACACGCGCGAGGCCGTAACGATCAAACTGCACGTCGCCGGCGGGCGCGGACTCGTCCGCTTCATCCTCAGTTGGTCGCCCGACGTGGAAGTGCTCGAACCCGACGAACTACGTCGTGAGGTCGCCGAAGCACACCGGCAAGCACTCGCACGCTTGAACAGCACGGAAAAATAATTTCATCCCGCAGCACGACGTGTACCCGTACTCGCCCGGTGTGCGTTGTAAGCTACGGTGCAGGGGAGAGATGTACGATGCTCACTGAGGCGATCAAAAACCTATTTGCGTTCCGGGCGAAACCGCCGTGCAACGATGAGAAGCGGAGCAGCAGAGAAGCACGTGCTCTCTAACGCGCTTTCATCCCGTGGAGAACCGTGCATGACTGACTTTCACCTAACCGAGGCGCAGTTGCTGTTGATTTGGGGCAAGACTTGCCGCCCCAACGATGATCCGCACCATTTCGCTTTGCGCTATCATCCGCTGCTCTTTCACTTGCTCGACGTGGCGCACGCGGCACTGGCGCTGTGGGACGGAGTGCTGCCCGACGCTTTCAAAAAGCGCATCGCGTCCGCGCTGGGCTGCGACCCGGAAGCGGCGCGCTGGGTGGTCGGGTTTTTGGCGGGTGTTCACGACTTGGGCAAAGCGACGCCGGGTTTTCAGTTTCAGCACACGACGCTCGACGATTGGCTCCCCGAGCGTTTGACGCAACTCGGACTCGATGAGCCGCTGGGATGTCGCAACAAGCCGCACAACTTCGTCTCCGCGAAAGAACTGCGCTTGTTCCTGCGCGATTCGACTTCCTTCTGGCAGAGCGACAAGTGGAGCGACCGCGTGCTGGCGCACATCACGGGCGCGCATCACGGTACGTTCCCCAATAGCGGAGACTACGCCTCTTGGAACGAAGCGGTGCGCGGCGACGCGAGGTGGCACGGGGTACGTCTCGCGCTGCTGCACGAACTGCGCGCGGCGTTGTGCCCGGCGGAGTTCGCCTTTCCTTTCGTGGCTTGGGACGAAGCCGCGATTGGCGCAGTGCCCCAACTAGCCGGATTCATCTCCGTCGCCGATTGGATCGGCTCGTCGCGTTTGTTCGAGCCTGTCGGAAATCGTGATGAAGCTAAAACGCCTGCGCTCGCCGACTACCGCCGGAAATCGTGGGACTTGGCGCACAAAGCATTACGCGATTTCGGTTGGACGGCGACGCCCTCGCCGCGCGGGGTGCGCCCCGACTTCGCCGCGTTCTGGAACTTTGCGCCCAACGCGCTGCAAGAAGCCGTCATCGCGCAGACACGGAACGTGAAGACGCCGTTCTTCCTTTTGATCGAAGCGCCGATGGGCATAGGTAAAACCGAGGCTGCGCTGTGGGCTATCGACGCCGCGCAATCGACGAGCGACGACGCCCAAGCAGCGAGCGTCAACAGCGGCTTCTACATCGCACTGCCCACGCAGGCGACCTCCAACGCGATGCACGAGCGCGTCGAGAAATTTCTGCGGAAGCGATACCGGGACGAGCGCGCGGTTCATCTGCAACTGGTTCATAGTCACGCCAAATTGTCGGACAACGTAAAGATCGTTTTTCAGGGACTGGAACTGATTTACGACTCCGACCTCACGACGGAAGAAGCGCGTGTGGTGGCGGCGAGTTGGTTCTGCGGCGCTAAACGTCCGCTGCTCGCGCCCTTCGGCGTCGGCACGATAGATCAAAGCCTGCTCGCCGCGCTGCAAACCCGCCACTGGTTTGTGCGCCTGTTCGGGCTGGCAGGCAAAGTCGTGGTGTTCGACGAAGTCCACGCCTACGACACTTACATGAGTCATCTGCTGACGACGCTCATCGCATGGCTACGCGAAATCGGGTGCAGCATCATCCTGCTGTCGGCGACGCTGCCCACATCCAAACGGCACGAACTGACGCGCGCTTGGGGCAGCGAGCCGCCCGCTGCCGAAGCGCCTTACCCGCGTCTCACTTGGTCTCAGGGCGACCAGCAAACGGCGACCTCGCTCGCCGTCGCGCCGCGCGATCTGGAACACAAAAAGGTCGCCGTGTGCCACCTTCGACCGGACGAACTGGGTCAAATCCTGCGGGAAAAACTTCAAGGCGGCGGTTGCGTCGCGGTCATCTGCAACACGGTTGTCGAGGCGCAGCAGATGTACGAGCGCCTGCGCTCAGAAGTCGGCGACGTGGTGCCGGCAGACGGTTGGACGCTGTTCCACGCGCGGATGCCGTTCGGCTGGCGCAAGAGAGTCGAAGATTCGGTCGTCAAACGCTTCGGTAAGCAGAAAGCCGAACGACCGCGTTGCGCCGTCGTGGTAGCGACTCAGGTTATCGAGCAATCGTTAGACTTGGATTTCGATTGGATGGCGAGCTTCATGGCTCCCGGCGATTTATTGCTCCAACGGATGGGACGCCTGCATCGTCACTCAAAAGACGAGAACAATTTGCCCGTCGAGCGACCCGCCTTATTGCAAATGCCCGAACTGGCGGTGCTATGCGACGCGACAGGAGACGAGGTGCCCTCATTCGGTCGCAGCGAGTTCGTGTACGAACCTTACGTGCTGCTGCGCTCATGGCTGGTGTGGCGCGAACGGCGCGAGGTTCAACTGCCCGACGACATCGAGCCGCTCGTCCAAGCCGTTTACGACGACAATTTGCAAGCACCCGACGTGAGTTGGCAGAACGCGCTCACCAAAGCCGAGCAAGCCGCCGAACGAAAACGGAGCAAGGCTCAAGAAACGGCGGGCAATGTGGTGATGAGCGTTCGCAGCGACGATGGAGGGCTGCAAGACCCTCATACATTTGTGGAGGCTCCCACTCTCAACCTGTACGACGAAGATGACCCGACCACACACCAGACTCTACGCGCCGCGACGCGCGACGGCGATCCGTCGGTGATAGTGGTCTGCCTTTGCCGTCACCACAACCAACTCTACCTCTTCGACGACGCGGGCAAACCCGACACCACGCAGCAGCCGCTCGACCTCGAAGCGGAGCCGCATCCCAGTCTCACCCGCAGGCTTGTAGAACACTCTCTGTCGCTTTCGCATCCCGCGCTGTTCAATGTGCTATGCAATGAGAAAGTCCCGGCGGGTTGGAAGAAGTCGCCGGTGCTACGTCACAGCCGACGGCTCATCTTCGAGAACAACCTCGCCACAGTCGGCGGGTACCGCTTGCGGCTAGACCGCGAGTTGGGGCTAGTTATAGAAAAAGAAGAGGCGCAGCAGCAAGACGCTTCGTCTCCACCCCTATAAACGTTTTGTGCTACACGGTTTTTTGTGATTTATACTCAACGCGGAATCGTCGCCCATCTATCCGAAGTGACATCGGTGACGCGCATCGCTCGGCGCGAACTTAAGGCGCGACGCAGGGAGAGAACCCAATCGTGACTTTCACTTTCGATCTTATCTCGCAGCCGTGGATTCCTGTTCTACGCGATGACGGCGGTTTCGCCGATCTGGGTCTGCGCGACGTGATAGTAGAGTCGCCGCACCTACGCGAAATCGCCCACGATTCGCCGTTGTTCGTCGCCTCAATTCACCCGTTGCTGACCGCGATTCTGCACCGCGTTCTGCCCGGTCGAACAGACCGCGAGCGCATCACTGCATGGGAAACGCTTTGGAAACAGGAGGGCTTCGGCGCAGCGGATGTAGAAGCCATCGACGCCTACTTCGCGCGTTGGAGCGACCGCTTCGATTTGTTCCATCCACGCTTTCCGTTCTATCAGGTTGCTGGATTGGAGATGAACGAATCGAGCGCGCTGCCACGGTTAGCGATGGAAGAGAACAATGCCCCCGCCCAGTTCGCCAACGCCGCCAATCCCGAATGGGGAGCGCCGTCTCCGGCGCTGGCGGCGCAACTGCTGGTGACGATCCAGAACTTCGCGCTCGGCTTCGGCAAAAGCTCCAAAGCCATTATCGCGGGCGAAGACATTGAGCCTCCCTATTCCGCCGACGGTCCGTTACTGCGTGGCTTCACGGTGTGGTCATCAGGCGATACGTTATTCCAAACCTTGATGCTGTGTTTAGTGCCGCACATGTTGCCCGCCGCCGACGCGCCCTGCTGGGAACTCGACGCGCCGCACGAGTTGCGCGACCGATTGGTGAACGGCAAGCGTCAGACGACTGCGCCGCGCGGCGTTTGCGACCGTTTGACCTTGCAAAGCCGCTTAATTCGGTTGCTCCCGGAGGAAAAGAACGGCGCGGTTGTCGTGCCGCGCGCCTACTTCACGCAGGGGCGCAGCTTGGAAAAGGACGCAGCCGGACGACCTTCTTTTCATCCGCTCAAGCTCTATTCTGAGTCCAAGAAGGAAGGCATATCGTTGCTGGGGCTGTCCGAAGGTCGCGCTATCTGGCGCAACGCTCACGCGCTGCTGACGCCCGCCGCCCGCAATCACGGCGAACATCATTTGCTCGCTTGGACGGCGCAACAAGCGGCAGAGCTTAATGTGTTCGCGCCCGACTTCCGACCGAACCTGAATGTTGTCGGCATGGCGACCGAGCCGGGTAAAGCCGGTAAGTTTCTGCTCTGGCGTCATGACCGTCTGCCGCTCCCGCCTGCGCTGTTGCTTAACCTCAAGCTGGTCGAACTGCTCAAAGGAGCCAACGACGACGCCGACCGCGTCGCTGACGAGATGCGCCGCCGTTTCGCGCTCGTCGCGCGCACCTTTATCGCGGGCGAACGCGATGGCGGACACAAACCTGACCCCGACGATGTGAAGGCGCTCGTCAATAAGTTCGATCCGCGCCGCACGTTTTGGTCGCACCTCGAAAATCATTTCTACCGGCTTCTCGAACAACTGGCGGAGCAGCCCGCGCCCGCGCTGGCGGAGTGGGAAAGCGACGTGCAACGCGCGGCTCAAGAATGTCTGCGCGGGGCGTGCAACGCTCTCGGCACCTCGCCGCGAGCCATCACCGCTGTCGCGCAAATCAACCTCGATCAGGGTTACAACCTACCCTACTTGCGCGATCCCAAGAACTACCTTGCCGGCAAGAAGCAGCGCGAAAGGGAAGCGAAGACAGCTCGTAAAAATTCCAGAAAGGTTGACGCAAATTCATCGCCTTCGACCTCTAGCGCGCCGTGAAAGGCGCTCGACTTTTAACCCTGCCCATCACAGGAGGCAACACTTCGTGAACTCCACTTCAACTTCACCGCCGACGCGCGAACCTTCGGCGTTCGCCAAACGTCGCGGGGCATTCATCAAAAACCTGCGCCTACTCGAAGCGCGCGATGACGGTCCTTCACGCGCGGGACTGGCGGCACTGCGCGCCGGACTCCGTGACAACAACGGCGTCGCAATCGAGATGATGCCGCACGTCGCTCCGTTTCTGGACGAGCGCGAACATCCCGGCGACCGTTGGTTCTTCGTTGTCGCCGCGTTGTTCGCCTTGCACCCGCTCGCCACTGATGAGCGTCTATCGTTGGGCGGCTCGTTCGGGCGACTGCGCCAAAACTCAGACTCTATCGAGAAACGCTTTCAACTGCTGCTCGCCAGCGATGAGGAAGACCTCTTCGAGCGGCTCAAGCAGATCGTGAGCCTGCTCAAGGCGGACAACGTGCCAGTCAATTGGTACACGCTGCTGACCGACCTGACAACCAACTCTTGGGACGACCCAGAGCGCACGCTGCAACTGCGTTGGGCGCGCGACTTTTATCGTTCCGATTCAACCCGCTTCTAACGCTTCTCGGAGGAACACTTATGAAAATCGAACTTCACCTGATACAGAGTTTCGGACCGTCGTGCCTGAACCGCGACGCGACCAACTCACCGAAAGATTGCGAGTTCGGCGGCGTGCGCCGCGCACGCATCTCGTCCCAGTGCTTCAAACGCGCGTTGCGCGGCTACTTCCGCGAACACAACCTCGTGCCGGTCGGCGAGCGCACCAAGCGTCTACGCGACGAACTGTTGCCGCGCTTGAACGATCTGCAACCGTCCGAACTCGTGCCGCACGCTGTGGACGCCTTCGTGGACGCTTACTACTCCAAACCGGACGGCAAGAATTACGCGCACGCGGCGGTGCTGCTGTTCCTCTCCGAAGCCGAGATGGAGACGGTCGCAAACATCGTGCGCGAGAAGTGGGACGACCTGCAACCCTTCGCCAAAGACCGTGCCAAGAAGGTCGCCGAGACCGAAGCCAAGAACACAAGGAAGAAGGGCAAGTCGGGCGGCGACGACGCGAAATCGAACGAAGAGGCTGCGGCGGAAAGCGATGGAACGGGCGAGGGCGACGGAGGGAAGTTCAAGGATTTACCCAAGCCCAAGCCCGATAAGGAAATCGTCGCCCGCTTGCAAAACGCCGCCCTCTCGTCCGACATCGCGCTCTTCGGTCGGATGCTGGCAGAGCACACGGAACATAAGATCGAAGCCGCCTGTCAAATCGCGCAAGCGATCTCGACGCACGCCGTCGCGCCAGAACTCGACTTCTTCACCGCTGTTGACGACCTCAAGGGAAATGAAGAAGATGCCGGAGCCGGAATGCTTGGCGTGACCGGCTTCAACGCCGCAGTTTTCTATCGCTACGCCTTGCTCGACGGCGAAGACCTCGCGCGGAACTTAGGCGGCGACCGCGACGCCGCGACGGAAACCACCCGCGCCTTTTTGCGGGCGTTCATCTACGCGCTCCCGACCGGCAAGCAGAATTCCATGGCGGCGCAAAACCTGCCTTCGCTCGGCTTTTTCGTCGTGCGCGAAAGCGGCGCGCCGATGAATCTCGCCAACGCCTTTTGCACCCCGGCGCGTCCCACGAAAGATGCCGGTCTCATCGAAGGCTCGGTAAAGAAGTTCGCTGATTACTGGCAACGCTACACGAGCGTTTACGGCACCGACGGCATTATTTCCACTTCACTGTTCTGCCTCGACGGTGGCGAGTACGCGGGCGCTCTCGGCAACGCCACTTCGGTTCAAAACGCCATCAAGACGACAATCGAGGCGGTAGGGCGGGCGACGGCTGAAGCGAACGGGCGCGCACGCGCGCTGACTGAGGAGGTCTGATGCCGACGACACTGCTGTTGCAACTCGCGGGACCGATGCAGTCGTGGGGATTTCGCTCGCGCTTCGACAACCGCGACACAGGCTTGGAGCCGACCCGTTCGGGCGTGATCGGCTTGCTGTGCGCCGCGCTGGGGAGGGGGCGCAACACCGACCTGAGCGAGTTCGAGCGGTTGCATATGGGCGTGCGCGTGGATGTGCCGGGTCGTGTGGCGCTCGATTACCACACCGCTCAGCCGGTGTGGCGCGGTTCCACTGCGACGACCGTGTCCAACCGCTACTACCTCGCCGACGCGCGCTTTCTGGTCGGGCTGCAAGCGGAAGATGCGGTGTGGTTGGGGAGCTTGGAAGCCGCGCTTCGCAATCCTGTGTGGTCTCTGTTTCTGGGACGCAAATCGTTCGCGCCATCGCTACCGCTGCACTTGGAAACGCCGGGTTTGCGCGAGGGCCAAGTCGAGACGGTGCTGAAAACTGAAGCGTGGCGCTGGCTGTCTCAAACAGAGCGTGACGCGGTCGGAACTTCACCGCGCTTGCGGCTCGTGCTTGAAACCGATAAGCCGCGCGAGGGCGTGGCGACAAGCGATGCGCCGCGCGACTTCGCACGCCGACGCTACGGCGTGCGCTATCTACGCACAGACTTCTGCCAGCCGCCGATTGCCCGGCATCCGCTCGCCGAAGAACCGCGCTACAAAGACGCGCGCCATGAGGTATCCCAATGATTTTCCTTTCACTACTGCGACTCGACCCGCTGTCGCGCCGCGTGCAAACCGAACTTTCGCGTTCCTACGAGATGCACCGCACGCTCTGCCATGCCTTTCCAAATCTCACCGGAGACGAGTGGACGGCGGCGCGCGTGCTGTTCCGCGCCGACGGCAACAACAGCGGACGATTGCAACTGCTGGTGCAGTCGAAGTACGAACCCGACTGGAACGCCTTCTCGAACCATCTGAAGGGCGCTCGCTACCTGCTCGCTCCGCCGCAGGTCAAAGAGTGGCAGCCTCAGTTCCGCGCGGGTCAGACGCTGCGCTTTCGTCTTCTAGCCAACCCGACATTTCGACCTAAAAAAGACGACGGGAGTGACGGCGAGCGGCGTGGTCTTTACCGTGAAGCCGAACGCCTTGATTGGCTTCTGCGCCAGAGTACACGGTGCGGCTTCGCGCTTCCGTTAACGCAAATGACCCTTCGAAGAAACGGCGAGCCGCTGACCTTTCGCGGTCGCCCTCATGACGAACTGACGCTCGACCTGCCGACGTGTCAGGTCATAGACCTCAGCGACGGACAACGCTTCCCCCTGTCCGACCGGAAAATCCAATTCTCTGCCGCCCGCTTCGACGGCGTGCTTCAGGTCGCCGATGTCGAACTGTTTCGACACGCGCTCGAAAACGGCATCGGTCCGGCGAAGGGATTCGGTTTCGGGCTGCTCTCCATCGCCCCAATTGAGAGCAAAGATTGAAACGGACAGGAGCGGAACTGACATGAAACTCAAAGACTTACACCTGTTGCCGAAAGTCCGAGACAGCCTGAGTTACCTGTACGTCGAACACTGCCGCATTGACCGCCAAGACAAAGCCATCGCGCTGCACGACGCGGCGGGCGTGCGCCCCGTGCCGTGCGCCTCCTTAA
>Ga0136615_10001882_pt1 | contig 10282 bp, 10 predicted proteins | sample AntDrymUQ2882206_2_FD_106647 | JGI IMG/M metagenome (GOLD analysis project Ga0136615, IMG submission 106647) | Polar desert sand microbial communities from Dry Valleys, Antarctica - metaG UQ288 (22.06) | ecosystem: Environmental > Terrestrial > Soil > Desert | place: Antarctica: Dry Valley...
ACTACGAACGGGACCAGGTCGACCTGCTGTTGACGGGGCAGTCTCCGTTGGACGAGCTGCTTGCGACTCCGTCGGCTCCGCGTCTCCAGGCGGCCGCAGTGTGCCTGCTTGACGTTCGTGATAGGGAGCGTTGGTGGCGGCTCAAGGGCCGCGACCCCGGCGCATGGTCTCGCGATGAGATGCGTTCGTTCACCAGTTGGGCGCACTGGCACCGTGGGTGTCGCTTGCCACGGTCATGGGACCGGTTTGAGCCAAGTTTCGCCACGGTCATGGGACCACCCCGGTTGCCAGTCATGGGACCACGGCGCGTCGCGCGTGGTGGTCGAGGCCGGCTGTCTGCGATCTGTCCAGGTCTATCGATCTGGAGGTCGCAGGTGGCGTTCCGGGAGGTTCGGGTGAACGAGGTTCGGGAGGTTCTTCGGCCATCCTCCCTGGGAATCCCACGTAGGCCCGCATCACGCCTCATTCTCGGTCCTGCGCGGCTCGGTGCCCGGGCTAGCATCGGGCGCGTCGATCCCGCGCGTTGAGGAGTGTCCCGGTGTCCCAGCCCCCGTCGTCCGCAGTACCTGCCGCCGTCTTCGTGCCGGCCGGTACGACGGCCCGCGAGGCGCTGGGTGATGTCGGTTCCGGGCCCGACCGGGCGGTGGTCGTCCGCGACCCCGGCGGTCAGCTGCGTGATCTGGGCTGGGCGCCTGACACCGACACCGACGTCGTACCGGTGCCGATGTCCTCGTCGGACGGGCGGGCCGTGCTGCGGCACTCCACCGCGCACGTTCTCGCGCAGGCGGTGCAGGGCCTGTTCCCCGGCACCCTGTTGGGGATCGGTCCGCCGATCGACAATGGCTTCTACTACGACTTCGCGCCGGCTCGGCCGTTCACCGCCGAGGACCTCGATGCCATCGAGAAGCGGATGCAGCAGATCGTCAAGGGCGGGCAGCGGTTCAGCCGCCGGGAGGTCAGCGACGCCCAGGCGGCAACGGAGTTGTCGCACGAGAGGTTCAAGCTGGAACTGATCGAACTCAAGGGATCCTCCGATGTGGCCGAGGGTGCCTCGGTGGAGGTCGGGGCCGGCCAGCTGACCATGTACGACAACCTCGATGCGCGCAGCGGCGAGCGGGTGTGGACCGACCTGTGCCGGGGTCCGCACCTGCCCACCACCCGGGACATCCCGGCATTCAAGCTGATGCGCAGCGCCGCGGCGTACTGGCGGGGGAGTGAGAAGAACCCGCAGCTGCAACGGATCTACGGCACCGCGTGGGAGTCGCGTGAGGCGTTGACGGAGCACACCCGGCTGCTGGAGGAGGCGGCCAAGCGCGACCACCGGAAGATCGGCGCGGACCTGGACCTGTTCAGCTTCCCGGAGGAGATCGGCTCCGGGCTGGCCGTCTTCCACCCGAAGGGCGGGATCATCCGCCGGGAGATGGAGGACCACTCACGGCGGCGGCACGAGCAGGCTGGGTATGAGTTCGTCAACACCCCGCACATCACCAAGGCGCCACTGTTCGAGACCTCCGGGCATTTGGAGTGGTACGCCGACGGCATGTACCCGCCGATGAAGATGGAGGGCGCGGACTACTACCTCAAGCCGATGAACTGCCCCTTCCACATCCTGATCTTCCGGTCGCGTGGGCGGTCGTACCGGGAACTGCCGCTTCGCCTCTTCGAGTTCGGGACGGTCTATCGGTACGAGAAGTCTGGCGTGGTGCACGGCCTGACCCGGGTCCGTGGCATGACCCAGGACGACGCCCACATCTTCTGCAGCAAGGAGCAGATGGGTGAGGAACTGGCGGACGTGCTGGACTTCGTGCTCGGGCTACTGCGGGACTACGGGCTGACCGACTTCTATCTCGAGCTGTCCACCAAGGACGACTCGCCGAAGTTCATCGGCGCTGACGACCAGTGGGAGGAGGCCACCGAGGCCCTACGGCAGGCCGCCGAGAAGTCCGGTCTGGAGTTGGTGCCCGACCCCGGCGGTGCATCGTTCTACGGACCGAAGATCTCGGTGCAGGCGCGGGACGCGATCGGCCGCAGCTGGCAGTTGTCGACGATTCAGGTCGACTTCCAGTTGCCGCAGCGCTTCGGCATCGAGTACCAGTCGGCCGAGGGCGGCCGGCAGCAGCCAATCATGATCCACCGGGCGTTGTTCGGGGCCATCGAGCGGTTCTTCGGCATACTGACCGAGCACTACGCCGGTGCCTTCCCGGCCTGGCTCGCTCCGGTGCAGGTGGTCTGCATCCCGGTCACCGACGAGCAGGTGCCCTTCCTCGGCCGGGTCGCCGAGCTGCTGCGTGCCTCCGACGTACGGGTGGAGGTCGACGATTCCGCCGACCGGATGCAGAAGAAGATCCGCACCGCGGGCAAGCAGAAGGTGCCGTTCGTGCTGATCGCCGGTGAGGAGGACCAGGGCAACTACGCGGTGTCCTTCCGCTACCGCGACGGCTCGCAGCGAAACGGCATCCCGGTGGAACAGGCGGCTCGCGAGATCGCCGCGCTGATCGGCTCGCGGACCAACGACGACCCGAGCGCGGATCGCCTACCGGCATGAGTACGGCGGGGGAGCCGGCGGAACTGTCCGAGCAGACCGGCGTCGGGGTGCCCGACGCCTTCCAACGGTTGTGGACGCCGCACCGGATGGCCTACATCAGGGGCGAGGGCAAGCCGGTCGACGACGCGGACTGCCCCTTCTGCCGGATCCCGCGGATGACCGACACCGAGGGGCTGCTCGTCGCCCGCGGCGAGCTGGTCTACGTCGTGCTGAACTTGTACCCGTACAACTCCGGGCACCTCATGGTCTGCCCGTACCGGCACCTGGCCGACTACACCGAACTCGACGACGCCGAGGTGGCTGAACTTGCCCGCTTCACCCAGCTGGCGATGACGACCATCCGCTCGATCAGCAATGCCCAGGGTTTCAACATCGGGATGAATCAGGGCCAGATCGCCGGTGCCGGCATCGCCGCACACCTGCATCAGCACGTGGTACCGCGCTGGGGTGGCGACACGAACTTCATGCCGGTGGTGGGCCACACCCGGGTGCTGCCACAGTTGCTCGCCGAAACCCGCGCCCTGCTCGCCGAAGCCTGGCAGCGGTAACCGTTACAGCCATGATCACCCAACTAGGGCGGCGTCCACAGGCGGCTACGGCTTTCCACAGCGCCACGCACGGACGCCTTTGCGGCGGCCAGCGGGCGAAGTCTGCGCTCCGTGGAGAGCGCGGTGTTGACAACGGCCGCAGCGGCGGCTGTCGGGCTGAGCCGGCATGCGGGTGCTACACCGGGTCGAGCGGGGGCTCTGGCAGCGGGTTCTGCCGGGCGTGTTCGTGACTCACGGCGGCACGCCCACCGCAGACGAGCTGGCCAGGGCTGCGCTCGCCTTCGCCGGCGACTGTGCTGCCCTGTCCGGCAGCCATGCCCTGCAGCGCTTCGGTATCCGCGCTGCGCCGGCGGGGGCGCTCGCGGCTCCTGGTGCTCACGCCGCTGCGTAACGCCCAACGTAGCGCCGGTTTCGTTGTGGTTCGCCGAACTCACCTGTCGCCGATCCGTCCGGTACAGCGCGGCGGGTTGGCCCTCGCGCCGATCCCGCGAGCCGTCATCGACACCTGCATGGGCCTGCGGTCGCAGGGCACGGTGCGGTCGATTGTGGCTGAGGTCGTCCAACGCGGTCGTTGCTCCGCCGCTGAGCTCGGAGTCGAGCTGGCTCGCTCGGCTACCCGCGACAGCGCATTCTGCCGGGCCGCCATCCGCGAGGTGGGAGCCGGTGCCTGGTCGGCTCCGGAGTGCGAGGTGGGCGAGCTGCTCCGCGCCGCGGAACTGCCCGCATTCGAGCAGAACGTCGATGTGTACGACGCAGCCGGGAACTGGCTGGCGTGCGGCGATGTGGTGTGGAGGCAGCTCCGGGCCATCCTCGAGGTGGACAGTCGTGAGCACCACGCGGATCCCCAGGCGTGGGAACGAACCCTGCAGCGGCATAACCTGCTCGCAGCCGCCGGATGGGCGCTGCTGCACTATCCGCCCGGCGTGCTGCGTGCAGACGGCGAGCGCGTGATCATCGCCGTCAGGAGGCGGCCATCGCGGCCAAGGCGGTGCGTGCCTCGTGTTCGGGCATCGGCTCGTAGCGCAGGAACTTGCGGCGGAACTGACCGGTGCCCGCAGTCATCGCCCGCAGGTCGATGGCGTAGCGCATCAGGGCGCTCTCGGGAACTTCGGCGCTGACGACGGTCCGCTCGCCGGGTACCGACTCGGTGCCAGTCACGTGGCCGCGGCGGCCGGACAGGTCGCTCATGATCGTCCCCACGTGCTCGTCCGGAACGGCGATCGCCACCTCGTGCACGGGTTCGAGCAGCTGGGTCTGCGAGGCCTTGGCGGCTTCGCGCAGCGCCAGTGCCCCAGCGGTCTGGAACGCCGCGTCGGAGGAGTCCACGCTGTGCGCCTTGCCGTCGAGCAGCGTGACTCGCAGATCGACGACGGGGAATCCGGAGCTGAAGCCCCGCGCCATCTGGGTGCGCACTCCCTTTTCCACCGACGAGACGAACGCGCCGGGGATCGCCCCGCCGACGATCTTGTCGACGAACTCGAACCCGTCGCCGCGTGGCAGTGGCTCGACCCGGATCTTGCAGACGGCGAACTGGCCATGGCCTCCGGACTGCTTGACGTGCCGTCCAAGCGCCTCTGCCGGACCGGCGAAGGTCTCCCGCAGCGCGACAACGACCGGTACGACGTCCAGCTCCACGCCCTGCGCGCGCAGCCGGTCAAGAATCACGTCGGCGTGTGCCTCGCCCATGCACCACAGCACAAGTTGATGCGTCTCGGGGTTCCGCTCCAGCCGCAGCGTCGGATCCCCGGCGGTGAGCCGGGACAGCCCCTTGGCCAACGCGTCCTCGTCGCTGCGCGTCTTGGCGCTCACCGCGACCGGAAGCAGCGGTTCGGGCATGTCCCACGCCGCAACGATCAGCGGGTGGTCCTTGCCCGAGATCGTGTCGCCGGTCTCCGCCGACGTCAGCTTCGTCAGCGCGCAGATGTCACCCGCGACGGCCTTGGCCATCGGCCGCAGGGTGGAGCCCAGCGGCGACATCAGATGCGCCAGCCGCTCGTCCACGTCGTGGTCGGCGTGACCGCGCTCGGCCAGCCCGTGACCGGAGACGTGGACGGCGGTGTCCGGCCGCAGCGTCCCCGAGAACACCCGCACCAGCGACACCCGTCCGACGTACGGGTCGACGGTGGTCTTGACCACCTCCGCGACCAGTGGGCCGCTCGGGTCACAGCTGAGCGCGTCGTGGGGTGCACCATCGGTACGGCTGACCGGCGGCGCCTCGTGCTCGAGCGGTGAGGGGAACCCGCCGGTGACGAGCTCCAGAACCGCGCTGATGCCCAACCCGGTCACCGCGCTGATGCCCAGTACCGGATGGAACGAGCCACGTGCGACTGCGGTCTCCAGGTCGTCTATCAACGTGTCGACGTCCAGGGTTTCGCCCTCGAGGTAGCGCTCCATGAGCGTCTCGTCCTCGCTCTCGGCGATGATCCCCTCGATCAGGGCGTTCCGGGCGTCCTCGATCAGCTGCGTGTGTTCCGGCTCGGGCTCGCGCACGGTCGGCGTGGGGCCGCCACCGCTGTGGTCGTAGATCTTCGTGCTCAGCAGGCCGATCAGGGCGACCGCTGGCTGCTCGTCCCCCGCGTCTGCGTGCACGGGGAGGTACAGCGGCAGCACGCCCTCGCCGAATACCCGCTGGCACACCGCTACCGACTCCTCGAAGTCCGCCCGCGGGTGGTCCAGCCGGGTCACGACGACAGCCCGCGGCATCCCCAGGGTGGCGCACTCCTCCCACAGTGCGACGGTTGCGGCGTCGACACCGTCGACCGCCGACACCACGAACAGGGCGGCATCGGCTGCCCGCAGGCCAGCGCGAAGCTCGCCCACGAAGTCGGCGTACCCGGGGGTGTCCAGCAAGTTCACCGTCACGCCGTCGACGAGCATCGGCGCTACCGACAGGGTCACCGAACGCTGCTGCTTGACCTCGGTCGGATCGCTGTCGCAGACGGTCGTGCCTTCGGTGACCGTGCCCATTCGGGAGATCGTCCCGGTCGCGGCCAGTAACGCCTCGGCCAACGTGGTCTTGCCCGCACCCGCGTGACCGACCAGGGCCACATTGCGAATGCGGGCCGGATCCTCAGCGGGTACGACGGACGCTTCCTGTGTTCTTGCCATGACAGCCTCCCGGTCATCCGCTGGATGCCCGATTCGACACCTCAGGCAGCGGCGGGGCAAGTGCAACGGCTGACCGGATCGGTGTCAGCAGGTGACTACGCTGGAGCACCACACCGGCCGATCGGAAGCGTGATGCTCAACATCTTCGCCCGGGCCTCGGTTGCCAAGGCCCTGCAGCCGCTGGGCGAGCGCCTCGCTAGAGCGGGGGTGAGCGCCGACGCGGTGACCCTGCTCGGGACCGTGGGCGCGGTGGCGGCGGCCGTGGTCTTCCTCGGCCGTGGTCAGTTCTTCGTCGGCACGTTGGTGATCACCGTCTTCGTGCTCTTCGACCTCGTCGACGGTGCGCTGGCCCGGGCGCGCGGTCGCAGTTCGCCGTTCGGCGCCGTACTGGACTCCACCTGCGACCGGATCGCCGACGCGGCGATCTTCGGCGCCCTCGCCTGGTGGTACGCCGGCCCCGGCGACAGCCAGCCGTTGTTTCTCGCGGCCCTCCTGTGCCTGGCCCTTGGCGCGCTCACGTCGTACATCAAGGCGCGCGCCGAAGGCGCCGGGCTGCGCTGCGACGTGGGCGTCGCCGAACGGGCCGAGCGGCTCATCGTGGTGCTGGTGGGCACCGGGCTCCAGGGGCTCGGCGTCCCGTTCGCCTTCGCTGCGGCCCTGTGGCTGCTCGTCGCCGCGACCGCCGTCACCGTCGTACAGCGGCTCGTGGAAGTACGCCGGCAAGCTGCGCTGGTGACCGCCCAGCCGCCTCCCCGGTGAGCACCGACACCATTCGTCATCGGGGTGCGGTCGTGCGGGAGCGGCTGACCGACCGTGGGTTCGCCGCCGGCTGGTCGGTCGTCAAGGCGCTGCCCGAACCGGCCGCCCACTCGGTGTTCCGGGCCGCAGCCGACCTCGCCACCCGCCGAAACGGTGCGGCAGTGGGCCAGCTACGTGCCAACCTGCGCCGCGTCCTCGGCCCGTCCGCGCCCCCGGAAGCGCTCGAGGAGGTGGTACGCCGGGGCATGCGCTCCTACGGCCGCTACTGGAAGGAGACGTTCCGGCTCCCGGTGATGGATCCGGCAGATGTCGCCGCCCGGACCGACACCACCGGCTGGGAGCACGTCGACGGCCCGCGCGCCGCCGGGCGCGGAATCGTCGCGGCGCTGACCCACTCCGGCAACTGGGATGCCTACGGCATCGTCTACCGCGACCACCTCGGCGAGGCTTTCACGACGGTGGCCGAGCGGCTGCGCCCCGAGGCGCTGTACGACCGGTTCGTCGCCTACCGCGAGCGGCTCGGCATGGAGGTGCTCCCGCTGACCGGCGGCGAGCGCCCCGTCGCGTCGGTGCTCACCGAGCGGCTCCGGGCCGGCCGCTGCATCTGCCTGCTCGCCGAGCGTGACCTGTCCCGGCAGGGCATGCCGGTGCGGTTCTTCGGCGAGACGGCCACCGTCCCGCCGGGGCCGGCGCTGCTGGCTGCGACGACGGGCGCGGCGCTCGTTCCGATGAACGGCTCGTTCACCGAATCCGGCTGGCGGATGCGCTTCCACCCGGAGATCGAGATCGCGGTGACCGGCCGGCTCCGCGATCGGGTCGCCCACGCCACCCAGGCGCTGATGACGGTGTTCGAGGATGGCATCGCCGCGCATCCGGAGGACTGGCACATGCTCCAGCCGCTCTGGACCGCCGATCGGACCGGTCAGTGAGGCGAGAGCGCCGGAGCCGAGCATCGCAGGAGTTGCTCGGCGCGCGCGCAGCACGCCAAGACACAGCGCACGAGGCGGACCAGCAATGAGAGTCGGCCTGGTTTGCCCATACACCTGGGACATCCCCGGTGGAGTCCAGTTCCATGTCCGCGACCTCGCCGAGACGCTGATCGGGCTCGGCCACGAGGTGTCTGTGCTCACCCCGGCCGACGACGAGTCGACGTTGCCACCGTACGCCGTGTGCGCCGGGCGGGCGGTCGCCGTCCGCTACAACGGCGCGGTAGCCCGGATGCAGTTCGGCCCGGTGTCCGCGGCCCGGGTACGCCGCTGGCTCAAGTCGGGGCATTTCGACGTACTGCACGTCCATGAGCCGGCCGCGCTGAGCCTGTCGCTGCTGACCTGCATGCTGGCGACCGGGCCGATCGTGGCGACTCTGCACGCCGCGTCGACCCGCCTGTCCTTGCTCGCCGCGGCCCAGGGGGTCCTGCAGCCGTTCATGGAGCGGATCAGCGGCCGGATCGCGGTGTCCGACCTGGCCCGCCGGCTCCAGGTCGAACACCTCGGCGGCGACGCCGTCGTGATCCCGAACGGGGTGGACGTACGGCGCTATCGATGCGCGGCGGCGTTGCCCGGATACCCGCGGGAGGGCGGCACGGTCGGATTCATCGGCCGGTACGACGAACCGCGCAAGGGCATGCCGGTGCTGCTGGAGGCAATGGCCGCGCTCGCGCCGGACCGGCCGGGGTTGCGGCTGGTGGTGGCCGGCCGCGGTGACTCCGACGATTTCCTCGCCGACCTGCCGGACGCGCTGCGGGGTCGCGTGGACCTGCTCGGCGTGCTGTCCGAGCCCGACAAGGCCTCGCTGCTGCGCTCGGTCGACGTCTACTGCGCGCCGAACACCGGCGGGGAGAGCTTCGGCGTGATCCTGCTCGAGGCGATGGCTGCGGGCGCGCCCATAGTGGCCAGCAACCTGGACGCGTTTCGCCGGGTGCTGGATGGCGGGCGGGCCGGCGTCCTGGTGTCAGTAGAAGATGCCGATGCCCTCGCGTCCGCACTCGCGCAGGTGCTCGACGACCCAGCCTGCCGGGATTCCCTCGTCACCTCGGGGGAGAGCGCCGTCGCGGCGTACGACTGGCCGGTCGTGGCCGATCGCATCCTCGGAGTCTACGAGACCGTGGTGGCCGCGGCGCCGGGTCACGTGGACGCGGTTCCCGAGACCGAGGACGAATTACCCGAGTCCCCGTCGACGCGCTGGTCCTGGCGCTCGCTCGCCGGACGCAGCCCGTCGGGTCACTAGCCTTGCCTCGTGGGGTGGCTCGTCGTCGCGGTGGTACTCATCGTGCTGCTCGCTGTCTGGGTCACCTGGACGGCCAACCGGATCGACCGGCTGTTCGAGCGGGTCGAGGCCGCTCGGGCCTCGTTGGATGCCCAGCTCGTACGACGGTCGGCCGCCGCCCAGGCACTTGCCGGAGAGGACGGCGAGGCGGTGGGTCAGCCGCTGGCCGCCCAGCTTCGCAGGGCTGCTCACGACGCGCTGACCGCCGATGACGCCGGCCGGGAGGCCGCCGAGAACGATCTCGGTCGGACCCTGATCCAGCTCGAGGGCGCGTCGCTCGACCGGCGGCTGCTCGCGGAGCTGCACGAGGCGGCGACCCGCGTCGGTCTCGCCCGCCGGTTCTACAACGACGCCGTACGGGACCTCAGGGACCTTCGTGGCCAGCGGATGCCACGGCTGCTCAGACTCGGCGCCCGCCGACCGGTGCCGGGCTACTTCGAGATCGACGACCGTCAACTCTCGCCTTGAGACACTCGCGGCGCCCGCACCTCCCTGGATACGCTCGGTGCCCCGTCGCCCGCTCACCGTAGGGCGCAGAAAATGCGTACGAAGCTTGCCGTGACACTGTCGCTGATCGCCATGTTGGTCGTTGGTGCTGGCAACTGGGCCAGCTCCGCGTCGGGCATCACGGCTCCGGAGCAGTTCACCTTGGCCGGCCGGGACACCGAGGAGGCCGAACTGGATCTGGGGGGCACCGGGGCCGTCACTCGGTGATCAGCTCGTCTTCGCCGGTCCGCTGTTTGCCGCCGGCCGGGGGAGTCTGGACGCATCGACGGGTACTGCGTCTCCACCAGCAACCCCGGGGGGTCCGACGAGCAGCGCCAGCTGTGTGTCACCACGGCGACGATCGGCATCGCGAACGGCGAGACCGAGATCGAAATGACCGGCGTCGGCCGGATCGAGTCTGAGGATGTGGTGTTCGCGGTGACCGGCGGCACCGGCAAGTATGCCAACGCCCGCGGGCAGGTCACAGTCGACTACTCCGACGACCGCGGAATCAAGCTGAGGTTCACCGTCATCCCGTAGCCACTCTGGTCGGCATGATCATCGGGCAGGG
>Ga0136615_10001883_pt1 | contig 10279 bp, 11 predicted proteins | sample AntDrymUQ2882206_2_FD_106647 | JGI IMG/M metagenome (GOLD analysis project Ga0136615, IMG submission 106647) | Polar desert sand microbial communities from Dry Valleys, Antarctica - metaG UQ288 (22.06) | ecosystem: Environmental > Terrestrial > Soil > Desert | place: Antarctica: Dry Valley...
CGAACGAGATCCCGCCGCGTTGTTCGACTGGATCGACATCACCCGGCGCCACACCCGCAGCGATATCTCGGCCGAGGACCTGTTCCGGCTCGGGGTACTTGCCACCCAGGTATCGAGAAAACGTGTGGGCAACGTCACGGTGCCGGTGTCGGTCGGCTCAGTGGGAGCGGCGAGTGTGGTGTTTATCTCTCCCAAAGCGAGCTCTATCTACGCTCGTTTCCGGCGCACGGCTGCGTTATAGCAACGATCATCCGCTTTTGTAGTCAAGCGGCCGATCGTCCTCGAAGCGCACGGGGTACCGAACCGGTAGGGAAAGACTCCGCTGCCCGCGTTGATGACTTCGCGCCGGATCGGCACCCAGGATCAAGCCAGCGAGGCGGCAAAATCGTCGGCCGCCAGGGGTCGGTCCGTGGCCTGCTCGATGAGCTCGTCCCAGCGCAGCGATGCACCGAGCTTGAAGATCTTGCTTCGCAACAGCTCCCCCGCGCGGGCAGAGCCCGAAACGCCACCTGCGTCCCGCTCGCAGACCCCCTCGATCTGAGATGCCAGCAGCTCTCCCAGCAGGTAGTTGTGGTAGTAGACGGGGGCCACTGCCACGTGGATCTTGGCCGCCCAGTCGGGCATTCTTCGATCCGGCGGCGGCCTCACGAGCTGGAACCGCTCGACCAGCTCCCACCAGCGAGCGTCCAGATCCGCCTCCGGATCCGAGTAGAGGTCGCGTTCGAAATGGGTCATTACAAGGCCCCAGCGAGCGAACAGGATCCTTTCGGCCGCGGCCGCGTGGGCCAGGCCGGACAACAGCTCATTGACATCTTCCTCTCTGATCCCGGCGGTCTTGGTCAGCCATCGCCGGTCTCGAACCAAGCGGCCGCACAGGATCGCGATCGCCTCGGTAACGAAAGTATGGGTGGGGCGGCGCAGGAGATAGGGAAGACTCCGATCGATCGAGATGTCGTAAGCCGCGTGGCCCGACTCGTGCAGCATGGTCTCGACCCAGCGCTCGCCCGGCACAACGTTGGCAAGGATGCGGACGTCACCGCTGCGATCGATATCGATGCAAAACGCATGCTGGCATTTGTCCGCCCGCGGATAAAGATCTGAGTCGTTGAGAACGCCGCGAAGGTCGATGCTCCAAGCAGCGAACGTTCGAAGCGAGACATCAGCTGCATCAGTTTGAGCAAGCGACTCGTCGAGGTTGAGTCCACCTGCCGCGGGGAGGTGTTGAAAGAATGGGTCGGCGTAATGCCACGGGTAGACCCTCTCGACACCGAAGCGCTCGCAAAGGGTGGCATCGAGCCGCTGCTTCCACGCCCGAAACGGCTCTGAGGTAAGCCGTTCCAGCTGGTCCAAGATCTCGAACAGCCACGGTTCATCGAGCTCCTGCAAACGCAGCGACATTCGATAGTAATCGGAGAAACCCAGGTCGATGGCAACTTCGTTGCGGGTGCGGGCGAGCTCTCGCACCCGATCGGAGACTCTTGCGCCGATCTCCTTGGATGCTTCCCAAGCCCGGCGCCTCGTGCTCTCGTCCGGGGAACTCACGAGGATCTCGAGAATGTCGTTATCTGACACTCGGCGGCCTTGGATCTCGGGGCGAAAGGAGGCGAATTCGCTTTCGACCGCAGTCGACAGCTCGACGATGCGGCTTCGCTGACCGGGGTTCATCTGGTTTCCGAGTAGCGATAAACGCATGACCTCGAGCTGACGCCGCAGGTGGGCATCGTGCAGCTCGGTGGCCAGCGCGTCTTCGACCGCTCGCAATAGCTGAGCGTCCCCCTTGAGCTCTCGCAGCTCTAGCTCGAGATCGGTTCGGGCCTGCTCCGACTCGGGAGTGGCGCGCACCTGCGATTCCCAGTAGGCCTCGTGGAAGCGGGTTTCGATGTCTTGCCACCGGGTGCTGAGATCGGAGACGAGTCGGTGAGGATGCACATCGGACATGGCGGCATCCTACGGGCAAGGCTTCCGGCTCGTTTTCGGCACCGCCCGCAACCTGCGGCCGGCAGATCGAGGTTGGTGCCGACGTTCTTCGTAGGAGGACCGGCACGGCATCGTTCATTGGGACTCGGAGAGCAATGCAGCAATCATGAACTCGGCGATGAACCGTCCAAATCGTGACAAGGACCACCCACGCTCGACGACGAGTAGTTCGTAGATTTCGGCTGAGCTGCACGTCCATAGGATGTCGGTGGCCTGGGCCACCGAAACGCCATCTCGCAAGTAGCCGCGGTTTGCCAAGAAGCGCGCGTGGTGTCGCATCCGATTGAGGCGCTCGTCGTTCATCTCTCTTAGCAGCGCGGCAGTGTCCGGATCGGTGGCGGCGGCCGAGCGCATGAGCAGCCGGATCGGCGTCACTTCAGAGCGACCTCGGCGGGTGAAGAGCCCCCACTTGCGCATGATCGCTTTCGGGTCAGTTTCGTGTACCCGCATCTCATCCGAGCGCTGATACGCGGGAACCGGTCCCTGCCCTTTAAGGCCTCGTTCGTAGACGGCCCGGACCAGTCCTGGCTTGCCCCCGAAAGTCTTGTAGATCGTGTCGACGGATACGCCCGCCTCGTCTGCGATGGCGCCGATCGTGACCGCGTAGCCGGTGGTGGCGAAGTGATGCTGGGCGGCGTCCAGCACCGTCTCTTGCGTGCGGCGAGCCTGCGCCTGGCGCAATGGGGAATCGTAACGACGTGGGCTCTTGACGTTCAGCATTAATTGGCTTGATACTACTAGATTGAGTCTAGTTGACTATAGCCAATTGTGAGGAGAAGAATCGAATCCGTGCGAACCGAGCGCGATCCAGCGGCCATCATCGACCGACTGGTACATGCAACCAACGAACATGACCTCGACGCCCTCGTTGGCTGTTTCGACGACGGCTACACCAACGAGACTCCGACGCATCCGCAACGTGGGTTTCGCGGTAGTGAGCAGGTTCGCCGGAACTGGACGCAGATCTTTTCCACAGTTCCCGATATCCGCGCACAGGTGCTGCGCAGGACCGTCGACGGCGACACCGTGTGGACGGAGTGGGAGATGTTCGGCACGCGCCGCGACGGGACCGCCTTTCGCATGAGCGGCGTGATCATCTTCGTGGTGGTGGAGGCCGCCGTGACGTCGGCGCGCTTCTACCTTGAGCCGGTCGAGGACACTAGCGGAGACGTCAACGCGGCGGTTGGCCGCGCGCTCCGCTCGACCACCGGCGCCAGGACGCCGGGAGCGGGGTCATGACCTGGGTCGGAATAGTCGAGCCGGGCAACAAAGCGCTACGCCTTGGCCGCAGTAGGAAGGAGACGTCGTGATACTCGTCGTTGGAGCTACCGGTTTGCTTGGTGGGGCAATTGTCCGTCGCCTTGTCGGGCACCGGGAGAAGGTGCGTGCGCTGGTCCGAGACTCCTCTGCGGCAGAGGCGCTCAGGGAGGTGGGTGTCGAGACGGTGTCGGGCGATCTCAAGGACCCGTCGTCTCTCTCGCCGGCATGTGAAGGTGTGTCGACCCTCATTACTACTGCCAACTCGGCCGGCAGAGGTGGCGACGATAACGTCGAAACCGTCGACGTCGAGGGCAACCGCAACCTCATCGAGGCTGCATCGTTCGCCGGCGTGAAGCATTTCGTCTTCGTATCCGCCCAAGGAGAGGATCCCGCAAGCCCTGTGCCGTTCCTGCGGGCCAAGGGCCTCACATCGAAGAGGCTGCGCGAGACCGGCATGGTTTACACGGTTCTCTTGCCCGACGTCTATATGGACGTGTGGATCCCGCTCGTCGTACTGGCTCCCGTGGCGTCAGGACGACCCATCACGATCGTCGGCGAGGGGACTCACAAGCATTACTTGACAGCCGTCGAGGATGTTGCCGGCTTCGCGGTGGCGGCTGTGAGCAATGATGCTGCGCACAATCGCGACCTCTTGATCGGGGGTCCCGAGGCGCTGTCGTGGCGCGACGTAATCTCCACGTTCGAGCGCCTGAACGACGAGAGGTTGGAGATCCAAAGCCTTCGGCCCGGCGAGCCGATGCCGGGATTCCCGGACGCGGTCTCCGGGCTCATGGCAGGCCTGGAGACCTACGATTCACCCGAGCCCCTCTCCAAGGAGGTCGCCGAAAGCACCTTCGGCGTCCGGCTCACGACGCTGGAAAAGTTCCTGCAACGCCACCCCAGCTAGGTCAAGCACGCCAAGGGCCGCTCCCGAGTCGCAGTATCACTTGCTTTCATCAGAGCTCTCACGGGCTGAGTTCGAAGTGCCAGGGCTCATGTGCCATCGGCCTGCTAAGGGGGAGGTCGAGTCGCTCGACGAGGCGGACCGCCAGCGCGATATCGCCTCCCAGGTCGACCGCGAGGCCTCTTTCGTGGGCCGAGGTCCCGGGCCGAGCGACCCAGTCGTCGGCGACCTCCGGGTCGCCATAGCGAGCCACAGCCTCGGCCCACAGCCGGGTTTGCGCAGCGGAGCTCCGATACCCGGAAACGATCTCCACGGAGCCCCCGGAAGCCTGGATCAGGCGGCTCACAGCAGCAAGCATCGCGGGGTGCAGCCCGCCCGAGGTGGCACCGGCAGCGATAGGGCTCACCGCGTCGGGGTCGAAAACGGCCCGAGCCGTCCGGGCCACTCCTTCCACCGAAACCTCGACCTGGGCGGCCGTTCCCCCCACCTCGCAGAGGCACTCGAGAAGCTCTGCTCCATTGAGCTCGGCCATCTTCGCGGCTACGCTCAATGGCGCTCCGGCTCCGTAGAGGGTGGACTCGGCGACAGCGGCCAGAGCGGCCGCGTCGGCGGCCGTCTGCGCCTGCGCCGCGCTCACTGCGACTCCTCCGACCTGGACCACGAACGAGCCCAGCAGCAGCGACAGGAAGAGCACACAGCCGGCGAATAGCAACGTCACGGCTGCTCGATTCTCATGACCGCCTGTGCCTCGAGCTCGAGCTGCGCGACCGCCTCGCCAAGGAGCGGCATATGGCCTTGAGGCCGATAGGTCACCGTCGCCGTCACCGGCTCGCCTCGCACTCGGAAGGCCGCATCGGGAGTCACCGAGACCACGATGGCAGCCAGACCGACCTGCTCGGCCGCCGCTTCTGCCGCCGAGGCGCTAGGCTCGACGGCGGCGGCGCGCACCGCCTCGCGCGCCGCATGCCACAGCTTCACCTGGTCCGATGCCAGCAGGGAAAGCTCCACCAGGGCCCCCAAGACCAGCGCCAACAGCGGCAGGCAGAGGGCGAGCTCTAAGGTGGCTTGGCCCGCCTCGCCGGCTCGCCCTCGACCCCCCGCAGGGCCGGCCTCAGCCCGAGGCACGCTCCACCAGGCCCGAGAGAATCTGCTCGAACATGTCGGTGAGCGCGCCGGACTTGACGAACGCGGCCATCACACCGACGACAAGCCCCGCCACCAGGAGAACGAGTGAGTACTCCGCCGTGGTCTGACCCGATTCGTCGGCCCACAGCTCTCCGAATCGTTGCACGGGCACCTCCTTGAGTCGCACCGGCTCCGCTGCCGGTTGGATGCCCTATCTCAGCCCGAAAAGGCGCCGGCGACTGTGGCGCGCGCCACAACGGGCGATTATTTTCTGGATCCCACCCTGGTGGGCCGCTAAGCTCACGAGTACATCTCGACTCACCAAGAACTCGCCTGAGAGAGGTCATGGATCAGCCCGATTACCTCGCACGAAACCGCGCCGAATGGACGCGCTCGGCCCCCGAGTACGAGGAGGCGGGACGCCGGCGCTGGAGCCAGGAGCCCTCGTGGGGCATCTGGGACGTACCCGAATCAGAGACCGGCGTCCTGCCTCCTATGGAGGGAAAGGACGTCGTCGAGCTCGGATGTGGCACGGCCTATGTCTCGGCGTGGTTAGCTCGCCGTGGGGCGGCCCCCATCGGGATCGATCCCACTTGGGCACAACTCGCCAACGCACGCAAGTTTCAGCAGGAGTTCGACCTTAGGTTTCCCTTGATTTGCGCGCCGGCGGAGTCGGTCCCGCTCGGCGACGCATCCTTCGATCTTGTCATCTCCGAATACGGCGCTGCCATATGGAGTGACCCATACCGGTGGATCCCCGAAGCGTCGCGCCTCTTGCGCCCCGAAGGAGAGCTGATCTTCCTCGGGAACTCAACGCTGGTCATGTTGTGCGTGGACGATGACGAAACGCAGCCGGCAGAGGATCGGCTCCGGCGTGACTACTTCGGGATGCATCGCTTCGAGTGGCCCGACGACGATTCGGTGGAGTTCCATCTCGGCTACGGCGACTGGATCCGGCTCCTACGTCGTCACGGATTCCAGATCGAAGACATGATCGAGCTGCGCCCGGCTCCCGATGCCACCACCAGCTACGAATACGTGACGCTCGAATGGGCACGTCGCTGGCCCTCCGAAGAGGTCTGGAAGGCCCGCAAGCCAGCGTAGCCGACCGTCAATGTGCATAGTTTCCGACCACCAAATCAGGTAGTCGGAAACAGTTCCCGTTTAGTTCCGGCACCCGAGCCGTCCGCATGTGCTCGGTCCCTATTGATTCATACGCACGACGTCGCCCTCTGAGATGCCCCACTCCTCGAACGCGCCCTGGTTCACCTCGAGAGCGCCGAAGTAGGTGGCGTCCGGAGTGTAGATGGGGCAGGGATCGGCGCGACACGGCTCCATGTCGATGATATCGACGATCTCGCCGCCTTCTCCGAAGAACGCTATGGACAACGGGATCCTCGTGTTCTTCATCCAGAACCAATCTCGGCTCGGCTCGAAGAGCAAGAAGACCATGCCACTGTCCGCGGGCAGCGAGTCCCGGAACATCAGTCCCCTGCTCCTCTGCTCGGCCGACTGAGCGACCTCGACCTTGATCAGCACCGAGCCTTCGTCGCCTCGCACAATCGCGCTGGCGACGGCGAAGGTTGGGCCGGGAGACGGTGACGCCTGGGAGGGCGAGGGGTTCGTCGACGCTTCCGAGCCATAGCCGCCACACCCGCCCAGCACCAGGGTCGGGACCACAAGGAGCAATCGAAATCGCATTCGCATTCGCATTCGCATGAGACTAAGGATCGCAGGATCCTGAGGCTGTGAATCACGCCCTAGAGCGACATTCCTCTGAGAAACGGCGCCAGCCCGAGCACGGCAAACGAGGGGAGCACGCACAGAGTCAGGGGCACCACCATGACCACCGGAGCCCGGCGCAGGCGCGCCTCGAATTCACGCTCTCCCCGAAGCCGTCTCGAAGCTGCCAGAGAACGTAGAGGAGCTGCGATCGGAGACCCGCTGCTCGTGGCCCGCTCGATCACGGCGGCCAGCTCTTCCAGGCCGTCGCCGTCGGCGCGCCTCAGCGCCTCGGGCCAGCTCGCTCCAAGCGCCGCCAACCGCCGGGCACGGCCCAACTCCTCCCCCAGCGGCACCCCAACGCAGCCCGCCACGACCTCGAGAGCACCACTAGGAGATGCTCCCGCCTCGCATACGCCGGCGACCAGGCTCGCGAGGGCAGCGCAAGGATCGCTGAGGGCCTCGGGGCGGGGGACGAGCCTCCTCATCCACAAGAGCCCCATCACCCCGAGGCCGGTGCCGAGGGCGAGCAAAGCCAGTCCCGGGGTGTCGAAAAGTGGCGCCCTGGACGCAGGCGAAAGCAGCAGCAGAGCGAATGGCAAAGAGGCCACCAGATTGCCGGAGAGACGAGCTCCCGAAGCCGCTGCGGCCGCGGATTCCGTAGCCGCCCGGCGGGCCTCTGCGGCCGTTGCCGCCTCTTCGAGCAGCGCGGCCGCGTCGCCCCCGAGCCGGACGTGAACCGCCACCAGCGCGGCAACGGCCGGGCCTTCCTCTCCGAGGTCGGGAACAAGGCCCTTCAGAGCGTCCTCGGTCTGCGCCCCCAGCCTCAGGCACCGACGCAGGCGCTCCAGAGGGACCCTCAAAGACGCGGGAGCACGATCCGCCCACTCATCGAGTCCCTCGCCCAGCGTCAGCCCAGCGCGCAACAGAGCCGCCAACTCGCGCAAAGCCGCCGCCCGATCCGCCGCCATGGTCATGCCAGGTGAAGTATCTCGCCGGCCCTGCGGCCAAGAGGGGTTCGCTCGAGGTGCACCACGGCGCCGAAGGCCTTGTGAAATTGGCGCCGTAGAGAAGCCTCAGAGGGACCGTCCGCGGCTTGCAGCGCCAGCGTGACCATGCGTTCCAGCGCGTCCGAAGCGGACGACGCGTGCACCGTCACCATCGAGCCCTCATGGCCGGTGGACAGTGCTCCAAGCGCCGCCAGGGCTTCGGCTCCCCTGACCTCGCCCACAACGATCCGATCGGGGCGCATGCGCAAGGCGGCCCGCAACAGCGCATCCAGCCCGAATGCTCCCCGCCCTTCAACGTTCTCGGCGCGCGCCACAAGCGATACGAAGTGATGACAGGCGGGGTGGAGCTCCGGGACTTCCTCGATAAGCACCACCCTCTCGCTCGGGTCGATCAGCCCCAATAGCGCATTGAGCAAGGTCGTCTTTCCACTTGCGGTCGAGCCCGAAATGGCAATGCTGGTGCGCTCTCTGACGCATTGAGAAAGGAAGGCGGCGGCGTCTGCGTCGAGCATCCCGGCATCAGTCAGAGCACCAAGGTCGAAACGGGCACGCGGGAATCGTCGTATCGAGATCAGAGGGCCGTGGGGGGCCAGTGGGGGAAGCACTACATGCATCCGGGAGCCGTCTGGGAGCCGTGCATCGGCCACCGGCCGGGTTGCGTCGGCGCGCGCGCCGGCCCGGCTGAGACTGCGCTCGACCCAGGCTCTCAGCGGCTCGTGTCCCTCGAACTGGACTTGGGTGAGCTCGAGCGTCCCAGAGCGCTCGATCCACACTTCGAACGGCCCGTTGATGAGGACATCCGTGACGTTCTCATCTCGCATGAGCCGAGACACGGGACCGTAGCCGTCGACGTCGTCCGCCAGCGCAAGTACCAGCGCACCGAGGTCCTCGGTGGGTTCGGTAGCGGTCACAAGGTTGCGCAGTCCCAACCGGCGCCGGGCGGGATCGAGCTGCGCGAGCTCGTCGTGCTCCAACAACAGCTCCCGCAGACGGGCGTTCACGACCTCGCCAGAGCACGGGCCAGGCGGTCGACTCGTCTGATCCATCTGCTCCGGCCCGATGACAGCAGACGGCCGTCGTCCTCTGCGTCGCGCAGCGATGGGGCACAGGGAAGCTCGAGCGAGATGCGGCGTCCGACGATGTGTTCGAGCTCTGACCTGGTGGTCTCGCCTCCCGGGCCTAACCGGTTGCTGACCACCATCCAGGTAAGCGAAGGCCACCCTTCGAGCAGGGAGCGAGCCCGCGCGGCCGCAGGCCGGGTCGGGGGGAGAACCAACACCGCAACCTCGCAATGGGGGGCCGTGCGCTCGAAGACGCTGGGCGATGAAACGTCGGCCACAACGGCTCCGAACAGCGAGCGTGCTCGGGCCAGAAGCACGCCTTCATCCGGCCTTCGTTCGTCCTCCACAGAGTCGAGACCCACCGAGAGGGGCGAGAACAGGGCTCTGAAGCCTCCCGGCGTGGGCACCGCACACGTTCGCACCGACTCGGCGGAGCCGTCGAAGTCCCGCCATGTCTTGAGCACGCCCGGCTCGAGCCCGAGTCTGTGGGCCGCGCCCCAGCGCTGATCGAGGTCGACGAAGCAGACGGTGCCGAAAGCCACCAGGGCGCGGCACAGATGCAGGGCCAAGCTCGTCACTCCGCACCCTCGTCCGGGGCCTATCACCGAGACCAGGGGAAGTTGCCCCGGCGAAGTACGCGTTGCGATCTCTGCTACGGCCGCAGCCGGGTCTTCCGGGTCGAACGAGATGGCACCGGGAGAATGGACATCGGTCACATCGGGGCACACCAGCACCACGTCGCACTCGGAAGGCGGATCCGAGTAAAGGTCGACCGACCACTGAGGCGGAGCGCCATCGAAGGCCTTGGCCGCAGCCATCCGCATGCCCGGCTCTCGCGCCACGACCGCAACCCGGACCACACCGGCCGTGCTCCGCTCCGATTGACGCTTCCTACGCATGCGCAGACAATGCGACCCGAGCGGGGACGCAGGCTGTGGCGCGCGCCACACTTTCGCCGATTTCTGCAAGGGACGAAGGAAATCGGTGACGGCGGCCGATAGGGTAAGGGTGATGTCTCTCCGGATCCCGTCCCTCGGCCGTGCCAGCGTTGCCGTACTCCTGGTGCTGTGGCTGGGCGCGCTTGCGCCGGGCTCGCAGCCGCTCTCCAGCGCGGCCCCCTCTCCCTCCGAGCTCGAAGCGGCCGAAGAGCGGCTGAACGAGCTCGAGCGTGAGTTCGAGCTCGTGGTCGAGAGGTACAACCTCCTCCGAGAGCGGCTGCA
>Ga0136615_10001884_pt1 | contig 10277 bp, 11 predicted proteins | sample AntDrymUQ2882206_2_FD_106647 | JGI IMG/M metagenome (GOLD analysis project Ga0136615, IMG submission 106647) | Polar desert sand microbial communities from Dry Valleys, Antarctica - metaG UQ288 (22.06) | ecosystem: Environmental > Terrestrial > Soil > Desert | place: Antarctica: Dry Valley...
CCCCCGTGCTGGTCACCGCGACCGACGGCGTCGGCACGAAGCTGGAGTTGGCCCGCGCCCTGGGTCGCCACCGCAGCGTGGGTCTCGACCTCGTGGCGATGGTCGTCGACGACCTCGTGGTACCCGGCGCGGAGCCCCTGCTCTTCCTCGACTACCTGGCCGTGGAGCGGCTGGACCCGGACCACGTCGAGCAGGTGGTCGCCGGCATCGCCGACGGCTGCGCGCTCGCCGGCTGCGCACTGGTCGGCGGCGAGACCGCCGAGCACCCCGGCGTGCTGCCCGCCGGCGCCTACGACGTTGCCGGCTTCGGGGTGGGCGTGGTGGAGCGCGACGCGCTGCTGGGTCCAGGGCGGGTCCGCCCGGGCGACACGGTGGTGGCGATGGCCTCGACCGGCGCGCACAGCAACGGCTACTCCCTGGCCCGCCGGATCGTCGCGGGGCTCGACCTCGCCGAGCACCACGGGCTCGACCAGCCCCTCGGCGCCGCACTGCTCGTCCCCACCCGGATCTACGCCCCGGATTGCCTGGCCCTGATCGCCGAGGTCGAGGTCCACGCGCTGTGCCACGTCACCGGCGGGGGCATCCCGGGCAACCTGCCGCGCGTGCTGCCCGAGGGCCTCGGCGCCGTGATCGACACCGCCGGCTTCGCCGTCCCGCCGGTGCTGCGCCTGCTCCAGCGCCTCGGCGGCGTGGCCGAGGCCGAGATGTGGCGCACCTTCAACATGGGGGCCGGGATGCTCGCCGTCAGCCCCGAGCCAGACGCCGCCCTCGCCCTCCTGGCCGCGCGTGGTGTCCGCGCCTGGCCCTGCGGCCAAGTGGTCGAGGCCGAGGGTGTCACCCTGGCCGGCCTGCCCTGAGCGCACGCGGGCAGGACAGGCCGATGGCCGATCAGCGGGCCGGTAACCAGTACGAGCGCAGGCGGCCGATCGCGGCGATGCGGCGGGCGGCCAGGAGGTCGGCGGCCTCGGAGGGCGGCACACGCAGCTCCTCGCCCAGCGCGAAGACCTCGTGCAGGCGGTCCGCGATGCCCTCCACCCGTGCCCGCGCGCGGGCCGCGGAGTAGCCGCGGGGGTGCAGCTCGTCGGCGACCTGGATGAGCCCGCCGGCGTTGATGACGAAGTCCGGCGCGTAGAGGATCCCCGCGTCGGCGAGGGCGACGCCGTGGCGGGCCTCGGCGAGCTGGTTGTTCGCCGCGCCGGCCACCACCCGGCACTGCAGGCGCGGCAGGGACGCGTCGTCGATCGCGGCCCCCAGCGCGTTCGGGCTGAACACGTCGGCGTCGATGGCGGCGATCTCGTCGAGCGGCACCACCTGCGCACCGTAGCGCTCGGCACACCAGGCGGCGGCCTCGTCGTCGGTGTCGCTCACCGACAGTTTCACGCCGTCCGCCGCGAGCAGCTCGGCCAGCCGGCGCCCAACCTTGCCCACGCCCTGGATCGCCACATGCCGCGCGGCGAGCGCCCCCGTACCCCACACGCGCTCCACGCAGGCGCGCAGGCCGACGTAGGCGCCGTGGGCGGTCAGGATGCCCGAGTCCCCCGACCCGCCCGCCAGCGGCGACGCGCCGGTCGCCCAGCGCGTCTCCCGGCCAACCAGCGCCATGTCCGCGGGGGTCGTGCCGACATCGCAGGCGGTCACGTAGCGCCCGTTGAGGCTCTCGACCATGCGGCCGTAGGCCCGCAGCAGCCCCTCGGTCTTGTGAGTACGGGGGTTCCCAATGATGACGGCCTTGCCGCCGCCCACGTCCAGCCCGGCCACCGCAGCCTTGAACGTCATCGCCCGCGACAGTCTGAGGACATCGGTCAACGCCTCCCCTTCAGAGGCGTAGGGGTAGAAGCGTGTGCCACCGAGCGCCGGCCCCAGGGCGGTGGACGAGATGGCGATGATGCAGCGCAGGCCGGACTCGGCGTCCGCGCCGTAGATGACCTGTTCGTGGCCGTCGAGCCGAGCGAAGGGTCCAGTCATGTGCCGCCTCCTGAGCGGACGGCGCCGGAGCTGGGCGACGCCCCGGGTCGGGGTTCGTCCCACCGGCGCTCGGGCATCTCCGGTCTGCGGCTTCGCCGCAGCCCGAACGACTGTACGACCGCCTGCGGCGGCCAGATACTTTGGGCCCCGGGTCGCGCGGCCCGAATCGCCGCATCGTAGAGGGATCGGCGGCATAGCCCGTTCCATGGCTCATGAGAACTATCCACAAACCACCCACTAGGGGCATGTCGTTTCCCCCGATTGGGGTTACGCTCTGTCAGTGCAAGCACGGTGCGTGCCTCGCGCTCCAGGCGCAGGTTCTGGGGACCCTCGCGACGCGCCGGGCGGAGAAACGAGGGGAGAGGCGAAAGATGAAGACGATGACCGAAGACGAAGAGCTCCTGACCCCGGCCGAGGTCGCAAAGCTCTTCCGGGTGGACCCCAAGACCGTGACCCGGTGGGCCAAGTCCGGGAAGCTGTCGTCCATCCGCACCCTGGGCGGGCACCGCCGTTACCGGGCAACAGAAGTGCACACCCTGCTGGAAGGGCAGCGTCGTAACGCCACGGAGTAGCACGGGCCCAGCGCCTCGGCGCTGCCCGCTGCCGGCGGGAACGGGGGCGCCCCGGCGACGGGGCGCCCCCTCTCGCGCTCCCGGTCGCGTGCTCCCTGTTGCGGGGATATCGATCGTCGATACTATCGATCATCGATAGCTTTGTCGCACTGCGGGGGGAGCTGCTCATGCGAATCTCCGCACCGCGCTCGGCCACCCGCCCCCCGCGCCCCTACGCCAGCCAGAGATTCATCAACCTGCTCGCGCAGATGTGCCTCGCGGCCGCGCTGTTCGTGCCGCTGGGGGCCGTCACCTACGCCATCAACGCCGGGACGCGCGCGGGCGGCGATGTCGTGGTCGAGGTTGACGTCCGCGACTGGGTCGCGCTGGACGCGGCGCTGGCGGCCGGACCGCGGCCCGGCGCCAGGGTGGACGGCGCCGGTGCGAGCAGGACCGAGCTGCGGGCCTGGGACTCCACGCTGGCCGAGCAGCTGCTCAGCCGCGCCGGTGTGGCGCTGCTCGGGGTGTGCGTGGGCCTCGGCGCCCTGCTGCTCGCAAGGATGCTGCGTTCGGTCGCGGCCGGGGAGCCCTTCCACGCCGCCAACGCCGGGCGCGCGGCGACCATCGCAGGTCTGGTCATGGCGGGTGGCCTGGCGTCGACATGGCTACCCGTGGTGGCCGCAGACGCGGTGCCGCGCCGGGTGGAGCTCGCTGCCGGGCCGTACAGCCCGGTGGACGCCCCGGCAGTGCAGTTCAGCCTGCCCCACCTCCTGGCGGCGGCCCTCCTGCTGGTCCTGGCCGAGGTGTTCCGGCGTGGCCACGCCGACGCGCGCGACCTCGACGGGCTGGTCTGAGCCGTGGTGGCCGTGGTCGCCGAGGAGACCGCGTATGCGGACTCGCGGGTGCATTGCCACCTCGACCGGCTGCTCGCCGATCGAGAGCTATCGCTGGCGGCGCTCGCGCGCCGCGTCGGCGTCACTGTGGCGAACCTGTCGGTGCTGAAGAACGACCGCGCGCGGGCCGTGCGCTTTTCCACGCTGACCCGGCTGTGTGAGGCGCTCGAGTGCCAGCCTGGGGACCTGTTCTCGGTTGCCCCACCAGGGCGCGGCTGACGCGCGCTACTGCCGGGCGAACGCCAGGGCGGGAAGGATGGGAGGACCGTTCGGCTTGCGGATGGTCGTGTGAGTCCCGCTGGCGCTCCGGGGGCCGCCCCATCGCCGGACGGTCCGCTGCAAACGATAAACGTCCGGCTATCGACCGTTATGATCGGCCACAAGCCTGCGTGACAGTGAAGTAGTGACCCGATAACTCTGAGTCACTCATCCGACCGTGCGCTGGCGCGGGTCGCCCGCGGGCGTCAGACTCCTGCGGCACTGACCGGAAGGGAGCTCGGTGGACTCGCTCGAGTTGGCGTTCCTCGTGGTCGGCGCGCTCACGCTGCTCGTGGGGGTGCTGTGCGCGGCGACCTACGGGGCCATCGCCGTGAACGCGGACGAGCGCAAGCTGCGCTCCCTGGACCATGTGGGCCGCGGGCTAATTGCCGCGGCTCGGGTCTGCGCCATCGTCGCCTTGGTGCTGACCGCGACGACCATCATCATGGCCTGAGTCTCGGCGGTTTGATTCTGCGGCCCCGGTCCTTGAGGATGTGCGGGTCACGCCGGGGCGCGAAGCGCAGCAATCCGGTAAATATTGTGTATCTAGTCCCAGATGTTCCTTCTGTGGACTTGCGGGAGTGGCGGAAGCGGATACAACAACACGGTGGGCTCACGCAGCAATCGACTGGCGTTACAGAGAGTCCGCGAGCGGGCACGGTACCAGCGCGTCGCCGTGGTCATGATCCTGCTCGTGGTGCTCGTGCTCGTGGTGCCGTCGTTGAGCCGTCCGACCTCCTCGGCGGACGTCCTCCTGGAGCGGATGGTGGAACAGGAGCGGCTCGCGCAGCGCAGCCCCGCCACCGCGCCGGCCGAGGACCGGGCGTCGGCGGACAGCCCGGTGGCGCCCGAAGACGGCGCCGCCGCGAGCGAGGCGGTGCAGCCGGCGCTGCTGCCCGAGGTCATCCCGATCACCGAGGTCGGTGAGTTGTTCGTGCCGATCGGGCGGTTGGAGATTCCCAAGATCGGGCTGACCGTGGACGTTCGCAATGGCGTCCACGACCGCATCCTGGAGATCGGTGTGGGCTACTGGCCGGGGACCGGGACCGACAATCTAGTTCTCTCTGGTCATCGTACGACCTATTTGCATCCGTTCCGCGATCTTGATCTTCTGGCCACTCAGGATCAGATCACGTACGTATCAGGAGGGGAGGCACCCACCACGTACGAGGTGTTCGAGACGCGTATCGTCCCGGAGGCGGAGTATGTGGACGTGGTGCTCGGCGGGACGCCGGAACCGGATGATCGCGTCATTACGATGTTCGCGTGCTATCCGAAGGGTTCGCGGACGCACCGGATCGTGGTCCGGGCGCGAGCGGTCACGCAGGTGGCGGGGTCGGTCGAGGCCCCGGGCGGGTTGTAGCGGGCAGCGCAAGGGCGGGGACGCGGCGATTGCGCCGCAGGAGGTGGGCAACGATGGTCAGGGCAGCCGGCGGGATTCCCCGCATCGTCTTCCGTCGCGAGCTGGACCGGCGCAGCGTGCTGCGCGGTGCCGCCGCGCTCGGACTTGCCGGGGCGGTCGCCGGCGCCTACCGCTGGCGGACGGAGGCCTGGGCGCAGGAACCGGACACCACCGCGGACCTCATGAACTTCGCCCGCACCGTCGAGGGCCTGCTGTGCAAGGCCTACGAGTACGCCCTCGAGAAGGAGTACATGACGCCGCGCGACGACGAGCTCCTCCGGCCGATCATGGAGCACGAGGTAGCCTACGTGGAGCTGTTCGCGCAGCTCGTGGAGCAGGCCGGCGGTCGCGCGGTCGAGCTGCCGGCCTACAACTTCACCGAGGCCGAGATGGACGACCGCATGAGCTGCCTGCGGACGCTGTCGAGCCTGGAGGAGCTGTCGATCAAGGGCTGGCACGGGCAGATCCCGACCGCCCGCGACCCCCGGCTCGTCCCGCAGGCCCGCCCGATCGTGATGGCCAAGGCGCGGCACGCCGCGGTGGTGGCCATGTTGCTCGAGGACGAGGGGACTCCCTTCCCGGCGGCGATCGAGCAGTCCATCACCCTCGAAGAGGTGCTGGACGGTATTTCGCAGTACCGGGGTACGGCGTGACGCCCCGGATCGGCGCCTGGCACCACAGCAAGGACGAGCGATGAAGCGCAGAGACCTGCTCCGCGGCACCATCCTCGGCGCGCCGCTGGCCGCCGGCATCCTGACGGCCGCGCCCGCGGCCGCCCAGGAGCCCCGGCTCAGCACGGCCTGGGATCTGCTCGACTACGCCCTCGGCCTGAAGTACATCCAGGCCGAGTTCTACCGCCAGGGCAACGCGGCAGCCCTGCTGTCGGGCCGTGAGGCGGACTACCTCAACCAGATCGGCTACCACAAGCAGCAGCACGTGGCCGCGCTCACCAGCGCGATCACGGCCGCTGGCGGCTCGCCGCCGGTCGCGCCCGGTCTGGATTTCGGCGACTCGTTCGCCTCACGGGAGTCTTACCTGGGCACGGGCGCGACCATCGAGGACTGCGTCCTGAGCGCCTACGTGGGCATGCCGGTGGCGCCGACCTTCAACACCGGCGCGGCGACGGAGATGTCGGGCATCTTCTCGGTGGACTCGCGCGCCGCCGCGGTCCTCAACGTCCTCGCCGGGCGCCCGATCGAGAACGGCGTCTACTACGGCGGCACGATCGCCGCCCGCGACCAGGGGGAGGTCGTGGCGGCGCTGCAGCCCTACGTGACCGGTCCTTGGAGCATGGCGGGCACCGCGGGCGTCACCAGCTAGCGGCGCGGGCGCCCGTCGGCGGAGTCAAGGAAGCCCGCCCGCCGTCCGATCACTGGCGGGTGACCGGTGAAACGCCGACCCGCGCGCACGCCGCGCTGACCAACGTGGCGACCTTCGCCGGTCCCGCGCTCCTGGCGCTGGTCGTGGCGGTCGCGTTGCCCTACTCCACCTCCCGGCCTGTGGCGGGCCTGGTCGTGGCGGGGCTGCTGCTGTTGGGGGTGACGGTTTCGGTGCTGGCGCTCGGTCCGGACCCGGCGCCGACCGCCGAGCTGGCCGTTCCGCCTCTGCTGTACTGCCTGGTGGTGGCCACGCTGCGCCACGTCGAGGGCGGCGCGGAGTCCGGGCTGAGCTACCTGCTGCTCGTGCCGGTGTTCTGGGTGGCGCTGTACGGCTCCCGGCGACACGTGCTGGTGGTCGTCGCCGCGACCGCCGCCGTGCTGGTGGTCCCGATCCTGGTGGTGGGCGCGCCGCTGTACCCGGCCGGCGAGTGGCGTCGCAGCCTGGTCTGGCTGGTCGTGTCGCCGCTGGTGGGGCTGTCCGTGCAGAGCCTGGTGCGGCGCATCCGGGAGGCTGCCGAGGAGCTGCGCGCGCACGAGGAACTGCTGGTGCGGGTGGCACAGGTGGTCCGCGAGCTCCCCCGCGATCCCCAGCGCGCGCGCCACGAGATCTGCAGGGCGGCATGTGAGCTGGCCGGCGCCGACTCGGCCTACCTCTGCGAGCCCGACGAGGTCGGCAACCTTGTCACCACCGTGCGCGTCGGCGAGCCCCTGCCCGCCTTCACCGTGGCCCTCGGCGGTGAGACCACGCTGGTGGGCACCGCCTACCTGTCCCGCCGCCCGCTGTTCTCCGCCGACCCGCTCCACGACCCCGCGGTCCACCGCCGGCTTGCCGCTGATATGCGCGCCACGGCGCTGCTGTGCTGCCCGGTCATCCGCGGCCAGGAGCCGCTCGGGGTGCTCGGCGTGGTCTGGACCCGCTCGGGCGCGGCCGTCGCCGGCCGCGCCCGCGCCGCGGTGGACCTGCTGGCCGGTGAGGCCGCCGCGGCGATCGAGCGGGCCGACCTGCTGGCCCGCCTGACCGACCAGTCCCAGACCGACCCGCTCACCGGCCTGGCAAACCGCCGGCACTGGGATGCCACACTCAGCGGGGCGTTACTCCGGGCCGGGAGGCACCGCCGCGTCTTATGCGTAGGTCTAGTAGATCTAGACCACTTCAAGCGCTACAACGACGCCTACGGCCACCAGCAGGGCGACCAGCTGCTGAAGGAGGCCGCCGCGGCTTGGCGTGCGCAGCTACGCGAGAGCGACACCCTCGCGCGCTGGGGCGGCGAGGAGTTCGCGGTGCTGCTGCCCGACTGCGGCGTGGACACGGCGTCGGTGGTGCTGGAACGCCTGCGGACGTCGGTCCCCAGGCAGCAACACTGCTCCATCGGCTTGGCCAGCTGGGACGGTGAGCAGGAGCCCAACGCGCTCATGGCCGCGGCGGACGCCGCGCTCTACGCGGCGAAGCAGGCAGGGCGGAATCGACTGACGACGTTCGGGTGACCGTCGGGTGATGCCCGTGTCCTACGATGTCCCTCGTACCGGTTGCGCTGCGTATGGCAGGATCACCCGGCGCGGCCGCGGTCGGCGGTGGGTCGCAGGACGAGGGGGACGATCGGTGCGAACGACAGGTGGGCGAAGCGGACGGGGCCGCCCGCCAATGGACCCCCAGCTCGCACGCACGCTCACCAGGGCAGGGCTGACCCGCCGCGGCTTCCTGCGCTCGGGAGGCGCGGGCGGTCTGGTCCTCGGCGGCGCCGCCGCGCTCTCCGCCTGCGGCGGCATCTCCGGCTCGGATGAGGCGGCGGAGGAGGAGATCGCGGCGGCGACCGGTGGCGGTTCGGAGGCGGCGGGCTCGGGCTCGCTGGCGATCTCGAGCTGGATCCAGTACATCGACGTCTCGGACGATGACGAGAACGAGCGGCCCACCCTCAACCAGTTCACCGAGGAGACGGGCATCGCGGTCGAGTACTTCGAGGACGTCAACTCCAACGAGGAGTACTTCGCGACCGTGCGCGAGCAGCTCGACGCCGGCGAGCCGATCGGCCGCGACCTCGTCGTGCTGACCGACTGGATGGCGGGGCGCCTGCTCGGCTTCGGCTGGCTGTCCGAGCTGAACCTCGACAACATCCCGAATGCGTCCAACCTGAACGAGCGACTCGCCGAGGTTGCCTTCGACCCGGAGCGCGCCTACTCGCTGCCCTGGCAGTCGGGGCTGACCGGCATCGGCTACAACCGCGAGGAACTCGGCCGCGAGCTGACCAGCGTGAACGACCTGTTCGCCGAGGACCTCGCCGGGCGCGTCACTTTTCTTGCGGAGATGCGCGACACCATGGGCCTGATTCTGGCCTCGATGGACATCGACCCGCTGAATCACGAGTTCTCCGACTACGAGCGGGCGATCGAGCGGCTCCAGCAGGCGGTGGACGCCGGGCAGATCCGCCAGTTCCCGGGCGGCGACTACACCGCGGACCTCGCGGCGGGCAACGCGGTCGCGGCGATCGGCTGGTCCGGCGACATCTTCCAGCTCCAGTTCGATGACCCGGCGCTGGAGTTCGTGGTGCCCACCGAGGGCTCGCTGCTGTGGTCCGACAACATGCTCGTCCCGGCCAACGCCGAGAACCAGGCGGCGGCCGAGCAGTTCATGGACTTCGTGTACCGGCCGGAGATCGCCGCCCAGATCGCCGCCTACGTGAACTACATCACCCCGGTCTCCGGTGCACAGGAGGCGTTGGCCGAGTTCGATCCCGAGCTCGCGGAGTCCGAGTTCATCTTTCCCACCGAGGAATCGCTGGCCAACACCTTCGACTTCAAGCTCCTCGACGAGGACGAGGAGGCCGAGTACCAGAACCTGTTCCAGGGCGTCATCGGCGCCTGAGCCGCGTCTGGGCGGCGCACCGCGCCGGGCGCTCAGTGGCGGATGAGTCGCTCGGCGAGGGTGCGGCCGGTCACCACGGTGTCGGGGGCGTGGCCGCAGTGCGCGAGGAAGAGGGCGGTGTCGGCGAGCTCGGGGTCGCAGTCCAGGACGTCGGCCTGGAGCGCGTCGAGCGCGGTGCGCAGTCGTCCGTCGGGGTGTTGTCCACGCGCCGCGGCAGGGTATCGCCGCGGTGCTCGGGCACACTTGGCGCGATGAAGCCACCCGTGCATTTCGAGGATTTCGCCGTCGGCCAGGTCTACGAGCTGGGCGCCTATCAGATCTCGCGCGAGGAGATCCTCGACTTCGCCCGCCGGTTCGACCCGCAGCCGTTCCACGTGGACGAGCGCGCCGCTGAGGACTCGGTGTTCGGCGGTCTGATCGCGAGCGGCTGGCACACCGCGTCGATCTTCATGCGCTGCTACGCCGACAACCTGCTGGACGGCAGCACGAGCATGGGCTCGCCGGGCGTGGAGCAGCTGCGCTGGCTGGCGCCGGTGCGGCCCGGCGACACGCTCTCGGCCAGGGTCACCGTCGCCGATCTGGCGCCGTCCGCCAGCCGCGCCGACCGCGGCACGGTGTTCCTGCTCTCCGAGCTGCGCAACCAGCGCGACGAGGTGGTGCTCAGCATGACCGCCCGCGCCCTGTTCGGCCGGCGCCCCTCGTGACGCTCGCCATCCGGCCGACCCGGGCTGCGCGGGTGCGCCATCTGTCCCACGAACATCCGCAGGCTCGGCGGCATAGCCTGCCCGTCGCATCCGGCCACGAGGAGCCTTGAAGAATGAGCGCGCAGTCCGTGGCCGGCTACTGCAACGCCGGGCATGACTGCACCGCGGCGACGCGGGTGCTGGCCGGGCCCCGCGTCCACGACGACTTCCTGTCCGCACTCGTGACCCAGGACCGGGCCACCAGGATCGGTCCGTCCAGCGAGGA
>Ga0136615_10001885_pt1 | contig 10276 bp, 9 predicted proteins | sample AntDrymUQ2882206_2_FD_106647 | JGI IMG/M metagenome (GOLD analysis project Ga0136615, IMG submission 106647) | Polar desert sand microbial communities from Dry Valleys, Antarctica - metaG UQ288 (22.06) | ecosystem: Environmental > Terrestrial > Soil > Desert | place: Antarctica: Dry Valley...
CTCGTCGTCGGGCAGGACGCCGGCGGCCTTGACGACCTCGCGCAGGGGGCGGTCCTCGGCGAGGGCCCGCTTGGCGAGCTTGGCGCTGAGGTCGTAGCCGATCGCGGGCACCAGGGCGGTGACGATGGACAGGTCGAGCTCCACGAGTTCGGTGGCGCGCTCCACGTTGGCCTCCAGCCCGTCGATGCACTGGCGGGCGAAGTTGACCGCGGAGGCGGCGAGCAGCGCGATCGACTCCAGCACGTTGCGGGCCATCAGCGGGATGTAGACGTTCAGCTCGAACGCGCCGCCCAGCCCGCCCACCGTGACCGCGGCGTCGTTGCCCACCACCTGCGCGCAGACCTGGGTCACCGACTCGGGGATCACGGGGTTGACCTTCGCGGGCATGATCGAGGAGCCGGGCTGGATCTCGGGCAGGCGCAGCTCGCCCAGCCCGGCGCGCGGTCCCGACCCCATCCAGCGGATGTCGTTGGCGATCTTGGTCAGCGACACCGCGATCACCTTGAGCGCGCTGGACAGTTCCACCAGCGCGTCGCGCGCGCCCTGCGCCTCGAAGTGGTTCTCCGCCTCGCGCAGGTCCTCGATGCCCGTGCGTGCGCGCAGCTCGGCGATCACGCCCTCGGTCATGCCCGCGGGCGCGTTCAGGCCGGTGCCCACCGCGGTTCCGCCCAGCGGCAGCTCCGCCAGCCGCTCCAGCGCCGCGCGCACCCGCGCCGCGCCCAGCTCGACCTGGCGCGCGTACCCGCCGAACTCCTGGCCCATGGTGACCGGCGCGGCGTCCATGAGGTGGGTGCGCCCGGGCTTCACCACGTCGGCGAACTCCGCCGACTTGCGGCGCAATGACCCGTGCAGCAGCGACAGCCCCGGCAGCAGGTCGTCCACGCAGGCCACGTAGGCGGCGAGGTGCACCGCGCTGGGGAAGACGTCGTTGGAGGACTGCCCGGCGTTCACGTGGTCGTTGGGATGCACCGGGTCCTTGGCGCCGAGCTGCCCGCCGAGCAGCTCGATCGCACGGTTGGCGATGACCTCGTTGGCGTTCATGTTCGACGAGGTCCCCGAGCCGGTCTGGAACACGTCGACCACGAAGTGCTCGTCCAGCGCGCCGTCCACGACCTCTGCGGCGGCCGCGGAGATGGCCTTGTACTGGTCGGAGTCGAGGATGCCGGAGGTCCGGTTCACCACCGCCGCGGCGGCCTTGACCAGGCCGAGCGCCTTGATCAGCGCGCGCGGGATGCGCTGCCCGGAGATGGGGAAGTTCTCCACGGCCCGCTGGGTGGAGGCGCCGTAGTAGGCGTCCGCGGGGACCTGCATCTCGCCCATGGAGTCCCGCTCGGTCCGGGTGTCGGTCATGGCGCGGGGCTCCTGTCGGCGGGGATCGGCACTGGGCGGGAGCGAGCCTACCCACGGCTACGCTGGCGGCCATGACGACGCTGCTGCTCATCCGGCACGCGACGACGGCGGCGACCGGCCAGCGCCTCGGCGGGCGCACCCAGGCCCCCCTGGACGACAATGGCCGCGCCCAGGCCACCGCCACCGCTGAGCGCCTCGCTGACCTCCCCCTCAAAGCCGTCTACACCTCACCCCTGGCCAGGACCACCCAGACCGCAGAGCTCATTGCCAGGCCACACAAGCTGACGCCGATACCTGATGCAGGTTTGCTAGAGATCGAGTACGGCAGGTGGACCGACCGCGCGCTGAAACCCCTGTACAAGCACAGGCTGTGGCCGGTGATCCAGGCGCGGCCGTCGCTGGTGCGCTTTCCCGAGGGCGAGACCATCCGCGAGGCGCAGGTGCGTGCGGTCGACGCGCTGGAGGCGCTCGTCGCGAAGCACAAGACCACCGCGATCGCCGCGGTCACGCACGCCGACGTCATCAAGGCCGTCGTGGCCTTCTATCTGGGCGAGCCCCTCGACCTGTTCCAGCGACTCGTGGTGAGCCCCGCCTCCGTCACGGTGCTGCACCTGTCGCCCGGCGGGCAGCCGGCCCTGCTGCGCTTCAACGACGACGGCCCGCTCACCCGCGACCGCTTCGCCCAGCCGAAGCCGCCTGTGGCAGGAAAGAAGGCAGGCGCACGTGGCTGAGTCCTACGAGTTCGACCCGGTCGACTGGATCTCCGCCGGCGCGGTCGGCGAGCCGGGGTCGCGCACCTTCTACCTGCAGGCGCGCAAGGGTTCCGACTACGTCGCCCTGGTGCTGGAGAAGGGCCAGGTGGCGGCGCTCGCGCAGCTCGCCCAGCAGCTGCTGGGCAGCGCGGGCGTGACCGTCACGCCCGACGACCTCGACGAGCGGGTCCAGCGCCTGGTCGAGCCGGTCACCCCGGTGTGGCGCGCCGGCGCGATCTCCCTCGGCAGCGACGAGGCCGGGGAGCGCTTTCTCATGCAGGCTGAGGAACTGGTCGCCGACCCCGACCACGAGGAGGACGTCGAGACCGCGGGCGTCGCACGCTTCTGGATGGATCGCGACGACCTCGTGGCGCTCGCCGCGCACGCCGCCTACGCGGTGTCGGCCGGCGCGCGCGAGCGCTGCCGCTTCTGCAGCCGCCCCATCGACCCGGTGCTCGGCCACGTCTGCCCGGCGACCAACGGCCACGGTCCGCTCACGGTGTGATGCCCGCACCTTCACCCGAACCCGATCACGCTCCGCCCGGCGAGGTGGTCCCGGCAGCGATCACGCCGGAGCACGCCGAGGACCCGGAGTCCCTGCTCGCCAGCGCCGAGCTGGTGCCGGTCGGCTACCTGGCGAACGCCAGCAACTCCACGCTGTACTGCGAGGTCGGCGGTGCGGACTCCGGAGTCGCCGCGGTCTACAAGCCGCTGGCCGGCGAGCGGCCGCTGTGGGACTTCCCCTCGGGCACACTGGGCCGCCGGGAGGTCGCCGCCCGCGTGGTCTCGGAGTTCCTCGGCTGGTCGCTGGTACCGCCCACGATGCTGCGCGACGGACCGCTGGGGGAGGGCAGCGTGCAGCTGTTCGTGCCCCACGACCCGCGCCTGCACTACTTCGTACTCGTCGAGGAGCGCCGCTACCACCCCGAGCTCGCGCTCATGGTGTTGTTCGACCTGCTGATCAACAACACCGACCGCAAGGGCAGCCACGTGCTGCTCGGCGAGGAGGACGGGCGCCTGCACGGCATCGACCATGGGGTGACGTTCCACCCGCAGCCGAAGCTGCGCACGGTCATCTGGGACCTGGGTGGCCGCAGGGTCGAGGCCGGCGCGCGGGCGGACCTGACCCGGCTGGCCGAGGCGCTCGGCTCGGACGGCAGCGCAGTGCGCGCCGAGTTGTGCGAGCTGCTCAGCGAGCGAGAGGTCGACGTCACCGGCGCTCGCGGCGAGGCGCTGTGCACCATCAAGGCCCTGCCGAAGGTCCCCGAGGATCACCGCCCGTACCCCTGGCCGCCGCTCTAGCGGCCGGCCACGGGCAGCGTGGCGCAGCCCGTCCCGATCCCGGACGCGCCCGCCAGCGGGCCGTCACAGGCGCGCACGGCGAGCTCGCGCTCGTCGCGGTCGAGGGCGACCACGCGCTCCACGGCGATGGCGCCGTCCACGATGGTGTAGTAGAAGCTCGCCGGGTACCCGCGGACCCGGTAGACGCGCGGCGCCAGGCGCTCGCCGCTGTCCAGGTCCACGCGCACCGCGGGCAGCTCGAGTTCGGTCACACCCGTCACGAGGTAGCTGCCGTCGCCCAGGGACGCCACGCCCACCTCGCCGAGCGCGTCGAGGTCCGGCGTCGCGCAGGCCTCGCTGACGCCCTCGCCGTCCACCTCGCCGAGCACGCAGGTGCGGCCGTCGGTGAACTCCGCGGCCACCTGCCACTCGGTGTCGCCGCGGGCCCCCAGTTCCAGCACGTCGCGGTCCAGCTCTCCGCCGAGTTGTTGGCGCGCCGCGTCCCGCAGCGCCGGGGTGAACGCCAGGATGAACCCGACCACCGACAAGGCCACAACGACGAAACCGATGGCGAACGTTCTACCCGACACCGTCCTGCGGTCGCCGGCGCCTCCCAGCGGCGGCGGGCGATCCATGGGATGCAGATCGATGCTCACGGGGCCATTCTGCCTCGCTAGGCTCGCCGGGTGACCGCCGGACTGCTCACCCTCGACGACGTCCGCGCCGCCGCGGGCCGGCTGGAGGGCGTGGCGCAGCGCACCCCCGTCGAGCGCTCCCGCGCGATCTCGGAGGCGGCGGGCATCGAGACGGTGCTGAAGTGCGAGCACCTGCAGCGCACGGGGTCGTTCAAGATCCGCGGCGCCTACAACCGCATCGTGCAGCTCGACGAGGCCGAGCGCGCGCGGGGCGTGGTGTGTGCTTCGGCGGGCAACCACGCCCAGGGGGTCGCGCTGTCCGCCACCCTCGTCGGCGTCAAGGCCACGGTGTTCATGCCGGACAGCGCCCCGCTGCCCAAGGTCGACGCCACCCGCGGCTACGGCGCGGACGTGGTCCTGACCGGCGAGACCTTCGACGACGCCTTCGAGATCGCGCAGAAGTGGACCGCTGAGCACGACGCGGTCTTCGTCCACCCCTACGACCACCCCGACATCATCGCCGGGCAGGGCACGGTCGGGCTGGAGATCGCCGAGCAGGTGCCCGACATCGGCACCGTGGTGGTCCCCGTCGGCGGCGGCGGGCTGATCAGCGGGGTGTCCGCCACCCTCAAGGCGCTAGGTCCGCAGGTCCGGGTGATCGGTGTGCAGGCCGCGGGTGCGGCGTCGTTCCCGCCGGCCCTGGCGGCGGGCCAGCCGCTCCTGCTCGACCGTGTGGAGACCATCGCCGACGGCATCGCAGTGAAGCGTCCGGGCGAGCTGTGCCTGGCGCACGTGCGCGCGTTCGTCGACGAGGTGGTGACCGTCACCGACGAGTCCATCGCGCGGGCGGTGCTGCTGCTGGTGGAGCGCGCGAAGCAGGTGGTGGAGCCCTCCGGCGCGGCCGGCCTCGCCGCGCTGCTCCAGCACGCCGCGACCGGCCGCGCCGCGCTGCCCGGCCCCGTGTGCGTGCTGCTGTGCGGCGGGAACGTCGACCCGCTCCTGCTCGCGCGCATCATCTCCTCGGGCCTGTACGAGGAGGGGCGCTACCTGGTGCTGCGCACCCGGCTCGACGACCAGCCAGGCGCGCTGTCGAAGCTGCTCGCGCTGCTGGCCGCCGAGGGTGCGAACGTCGTGGCGGTGGACCACCAGCGGCTGGGGACGCGGCTGGGTATTCGCGAGGCCGAGGTGGAGCTGGAGCTGGAGACCCGCGGTCCCACCCACATCGCCGAGGTCGTGGGAGCGCTGCGCGACGGCGGCTACCCCGTGACCTAGCCCGTGCGGGTCGCGGTGCTGGCGGTCGGCGCGGTCGCGTATCTCTGGGCCGCGTCGCGGGTGAACGGATCCCAAGCCGGGAATGACCGCATGAGGATGCCCTGACCGCCCGGGAGGCGTCGTGCCGCGGACGCAGTCGCAGGAAGCGTTGAACGCCGAGGTCGAGCCTCAGCGTGTAAGCGGTATCCCGCCGTGGACAGCGACGTTCGTGATCGCCGTGGTGGTCCTCATCGGCGCCATCGCGTTGGGCGCCCTCGCGGGCACCGACCTGCAGATCGGGCCGGAACCGCAGGTGACCGTCGACCCCTTCGGCGTGAACCGCCCTTCCGAAGGCACCCCGCCCGCCGCCAGCGCCCAGCCCGCCCCCACCGCGCCGGAACCGGCGTCGGGGTCCGCGCAGGAGTACGGGACGCTGCGGGCCGGCGAGGACCTGCTGCTGCCGATCCCGCCTGGCGGCCTCGCTCCCTACGCGAACCGGCAGGTGCGCGGGGTCGGCGTGCTCGTCGACGAGGTGGTCGCCGACGAGGGCTTCTGGGTCGGCGAGAACCGCGACGACCGCATCTACGTCATCTACCGCACGTTCGCCGACGGCGAGTCCCCGCCCGACATCGATCCCGGCCAGCGTGTCACCTTTGACGGCACCGTCGACACGGTGGACACCAGCACCTCCCTGGAGCCGCAGTTCCGCCTCACCGAGGAGGAGGGCCTGTCCCAGGTCTACGCCCAGGGTTACGTGATCGGTATCGGTTCCGTCACCATCGCCGAGGACCCGTAGACCGCGGGCTCGCAAGCCCCAGCCGCACAGACGGCCGCCAGGCCCGCCAGGCAGCGGCGGGCAGGGGGATGACGCCGACACCGATCGCCACAGCAGCGATCGCAGCAGACCGGCGACGAGCAGCTGGCTGAGCAGCTCCGATGCTGCGGGATGCTGCGGATAGCCGATGGCCAACACCGGGACGGATGCCGACAACAGTCCCGCGGTGGCCGCGGCCAGACCATCCAGCGCCGCGACCATCGCGACCGCCAGGACCGCCATCGCCCGCTGGCCTGCCGCGCCGGGCGGCCAGCGCACGGCCAGGCCGACCAGCCCGGCCCCCGCCAGCACGACCCCGACGCTCGTGAGGTCCAGCGCCAGCCCGCTGAAGGGGTCCTCGGAGACGGCGATGGCGAGGGCGGCGCCGCACACGCACAGCGCCTCGGCTGCGAGCAGCGCGCGGGCGAGCCGGGTCAGCGAGGGGACTCGGCCGCCCCACCTTCGACCCCGGCCACCGTCACCACGTCCGCAGCTGGGATCCTGGCACCTGGGCAGCGTCCGCTGCACCCTCGGCGGCGGCGGCGGGGGCGATCAGGTCGGCGATGGCGGCGATGATGTCGGAGACGCGGTAGTCCTTCGGGGTGTAGACGGCGGCGACGCCGGCGTCGAGGAGGGCGGCGGCGTCGGGCGGAGGGATGATGCCGCCCACCACCACGGGGGCGTCGAGGCCATCGGCGCGCAGGCCGGACACGATCTCGGGCACCAGCGAGGCGTGCGAGCCGGACAGGATGGACAGGCCGACCACCGCGACATCCTCGTCCACCGCGGCGCGCACGATCTGGGCGGGTGTGAGGCGGATGCCCTCGTAGACCACCTCGAAGCCGGCGTCGCGGGCGCGCACCGCGATCTGCTCGGCGCCCGAGGAGTGCCCGTCCAGCCCTGGCTTCGCCACGAGCATCCGCAGCTTGCCGCCGAGCCGCCGCTCGGCCTGGGCCACGCGCGCCCTGGCCTGGGCGAGCCCCGCGGCGCCCAGCCCCCCGGCGCCGCGGCCCGGCTGCCCGCCGACACCGGTGGGCCCTCGGTACTCGCCGAAGACCTCGCGCAGGGCATCGGTCCACTCGCCCGTCGTCACCCCGGCGCGGGCTGCGGCGATGGACGCCGGCATGATGTTCTCGGTCGACGACGCGGCGACGCTCAGGGCGTGCAGGCCCCGCTCCACCGTGACCGGGTCGCGCCGGGCGCGGAAGTCGGCGAGGCGGGCGAGCTGCTCGGCCTCGGCGGCGGGGTCGACGGTCAGGTAGCCACCATCGGCGCCGGCTACCAGCGGGGACTCGGCGGTTTCGGTGAAGCGGTTCACGCCGACGACCACCTGCTCGCCGGTCTCGATGCGGCGCAAGCGCTCGGCGTTCGCAGCGACCAGCGCGGACTTCATGTAGTCGACCCCGGCGACCGCGCCGCCGTGGTCGAGCACCGTCTCGTACTCGACGCGGGCGCCCTCGGCGATCTCGGTGGTCAGCTCCTCCATGACGTGCGAGCCGGCGAACAGGTCGCCGTGCTCCAGCAGGTCGGTCTCGAACGCCAGCACCTGCTGCATCCGCAGCGACAGCTGCTGGTCCCACGGTCGGGGCAGCCCGAGCGCCTCGTTCCAGGCGGGCAGCTGCACCGCACGGGCGCGCGCATCCTTGGACAGCGTGACGGCGAGCATCTCCAGCAGGATGCGGGCGATGTTGTTCTCCGGCTGGGCCTCGGTTAGGCCGAGCGAGTTGACCTGCATGCCGTAGCGGAAGCGCCGCAGCGCCGGGTCGACGACGCCGTAGCGATCCCGGCACAGCGCGTTCCACAAGGTGGCGAAGGCGCGCAGCTTCGCCGTCTCCTCCACGAAGCGGATGCCGGCGTTGCAGAAGAAGCTGATGCGCCCGACGACGCCGGGGAAGTCCGCCGCGCGCACCTGCCCGGAGGCTCGCACGGTGTCGAGCACCGCGGTCGCGGTGGCCAGCGCGTAGGCGACCTCCTGCACGGGCGTCGCCCCACCTCCTGAAGGTGGTAGGAGCAGATGTTGATGGGGTTCCAGCGTGGGATCTCGCGCACGGTGTGCACGATGAGGTCGCTGACCAGGCGCATGGATGCCGCGGGCGGGAACACGTAGGTCCCGCGCGACAGGTACTCCTTGATGATGTCGTTCTGGGTGGTCCCGGCCAGCGCCCGCGGGTCCGCACCCTGCTCGCCGGCCGCCGCGACGTAGAGCGCCAGCAGCCAGGCCGCGGTCGCGTTGATGGTCATCGACGTGTTCGTCTCGGCCAGCGGGATGCCGTCGAACAGCGCCCGCATGTCCTCCAGCGACGACACCGGCACCCCGACCTTGCCGACCTCGCCGCGGGCGAGCACGTGGTCGGCGTCGTAGCCGGTCTGCGTTGGCAGATCAAAGGCCACCGACAGGCCGGTCTGGCCCCTGGCGAGGTTGGCGCGATACAGCGCATTGGACGCCGCGGCCGACGAGTGCCCGGAGTAGGTGCGCATGAGCCACGGGCGATCTCGGTCCGCGCACATCGTCTGGGCTGCCCTCCAGGCTCAGGGGTACGCAGTGTAGATGTTGCATTTTCGTGACTACGGACACTCCGTTGACGCGCCCTTGATGTCATGGCCATGCGCGTGCTTCTCTTCCCGGCAGGGGGTGCGCGATGCCGGTCTCGGCGGGGAACTCGAAGCTGGTCTACGACGCGCTGCGCGGCGTCGGCGTGGAGCTGATGACCGCGCTCCCCGAGACCTGGCTGGTCCACCTGATCCGCCTCGCCGAGGACGACCCGGCTATGACCCTGGTCCGCCTCGCCAAGGAGGAGGAGGGCGTCGGCATCGCCACCGGCGTGCACCTGGCCGGGAAGAAGTCCGCGCTGCTCATGCAGAACCACGGGATGCTGCAGTCGATCAACGGCATCGTGTCGTGTGCGCAGCTCTACAAGATCCCGCTGCTCATGCTGATCAGCGACCGCGGGCACCTGGGCGAGCGCGACCCGTGGCAGACCGAGGGCGGCAAGGTCACGCGCCGGGTGCTCGACGCGCTCGGCATCGTCCATGCCGAGCTGTCCGCGCCCGAGGCCGTCGCACGTAGCGTTGACAAGGCCATGACGCTGGCGCAGGCGTCGCTGTCGCCGGTGGCGCTGCTGCTGACCCGCGACCTGATGTGGGAGGGGCCGGCCCGATGAGGCGCAGCGACTGCCTGCGCGCGATCTACGACGACATCGCCGACTGTGCGGTGGTCACGATCATGGGCGCGGTCGCGGTCGAGCTGTACTCCCTGGGCCACCGCGCGAACTTCTTCTACCTCGAGCACGCGATGGGGCTGGCGTCCTCGCTGGGCCTGGGCATCGCGCTGGCGCAACCGGACCGCAAGGTCGTGGTGATCGACGGCGACGGCTCGGTGCTGATGAACCTGGGTGGCCTGACCACCCTGGCCCGCTACGCACCGCCCAACCTCACCCACCTGGTGTTCGACAACGAGAGCCTGCTGTCGGTCGGCGGGTTCCCCACGGCCACCTCGACCGGCTCCGATCTGACCGGCATCGCGGCCGCCGCGGGCATCGCCGCCGCCACCACCGTCACCGACCTCGACGGCTTCACCACGGCCGCGCGGGCCGCCCTCGCCGCCGACGAGTTGGCGCTGGTGACCGCCAAGGTCGAGGCGGTCGGCCCGACGAGCTTCGCCATGGACCTGCACCTGCTGGAGAACCGCTTCGAGTTCGCCCGCGCAATGCGCACCTGACGAGAGAGGCGCCCTGCATGGCGGCACTGACAGTCCTGGTCGACGCGCTCGCGTCCGGCGAGGTCGAGATCGTGGACCTCACCCAGCCACTGAGCGACCAGACCTCGTTGCTCAAGCTGCCCGAGCCGTTCACGAACACCCCGGGCTTCAAGCTGCACGAGCTCAGCAACTACGACGACCGCGGGCCCGCGTGGTACTGGAACTCCTTCGAGGGCGGCGAGCACATTGGCACGCACTTCGACGCGCCCATCCACTGGGTGACCGGCAAGGACGGCGACGACGTGGCGCAGGTGCCGCCGCGCCGGCTGGTGGGGCCGGCGGTGGTGATCGACAGGTCCGCGGACGCCTCCGACGACCCCGACTACCTGCTGACCGTCGAGGACATCCGCGCGTTCGAGGCCGAGCACGGCGCCATCCCGGCCGACTCCTGGCTGCTGTACCGCACCGGCTGGGACGCGCGCGCCGAGGACCAGGA